>Ga0101944_10002083_pt1 | contig 34857 bp, 24 predicted proteins | sample DewCreD2012metaG_FD_75245 | JGI IMG/M metagenome (GOLD analysis project Ga0101944, IMG submission 75245) | Hot spring sediment bacterial and archeal communities from British Columbia, Canada, to study Microbial Dark Matter (Phase II) - Dewar... ... | reverse complement strand
AAGGAGGCTCTGATTTCATGGCCATCACGCCCGGGCACAAATTTGAGCCTCCTTACGTCGGCTCCTACAACCAGGGGGTTCATGGGGAGGGAGCTACCTTCCCCAATTCCTGTTGCTAACGAGAGTTCCGATTTTTCCGAGCGCCAATTCGGTAAGGGCCGCATCATCTCCGCGAAAAATCCGGCGGCGACCGCTTCCGCCGATTCGCCCAACCCCTTGGAGCGCGCCAAGTGGATTTGGTTCAACGAAGGCCGCCCGGCCGCCAGCGCGCCGGTCGCGCGGCGCTTTTTTCGCCGCACGCTGGTTTTGGAAGCGAACGCCCGGGTGGAATCCGCGCGCGTTTTCATGACCGCCGATAACAGTTTTGAGCTGTGGGTCAACGGCCAGCGCGCGGGCGGCGGCGACAACTTCCACGAAATCTGTTCCCTGGACATCGCAGCGAAACTGCGCCCGGGCACGAATGTGATTGCCGTGCTGGCCGAGAACGGCGGAGAGACACCCAATCCCGCCGGGCTGATCGGCGCCATCACGATCCGGTTGCAAGGGGGCGGCCTGGTGGAGGTGGTCACGGATCGAACCTGGTTATCGTCGGCCCAGGCTGCCGGCCCTTGGAAAGAGGAAACCGGCACCCTGCCGAACGGGGGCGATTCCTTGGAACTCGGTCCGATGCGCATGGCTCCCTGGAATTTGACCGGCAAAAAAACGACCGCCGACCCGGAGCAATACGGCGATTTCTCGCTCGTGACGGCGGCGCTCGAGCGCCTGGGGGTGCCGCCGGACTTCGAGTCGGACGGCCCGCTGCGTTACGCGCACCGGCAGGAAGGGACCATGGATATTTACTTTGTGGCCAATCGCGAGGAACGACCGGTGGAAGCCGTCGGCGTTTTCCGCGTCACCGGCAAAGCGCCGGAGCTATGGGACCCGCTGACCGGCGAGGTCCGGCCCCTGCCGGATTTCAAGGCGCAAGCGGGGCGCACCACCGTGCCGCTGCGGTTTGAACCGGCGCAGTCCTTCTTTATTGTCTTTCGGCAGCCGGGCCGGTCGGGTCCCGGCCCTAATTTCCCCGCGCCCGCCACGCCCTTGTTGGAACTGGCCGGCCCCTGGGAAGTCTCTTTCGATCCCCAATGGGGCGGCCCGGAAAAGATAACCTTTGAAACGCTGACGGATTGGAGCAAGCGCCCCGAGGAAGGCATCCGTTTCTACTCGGGGCTTGCGACTTATCGCCATCGCTTCACGCTGCCGGCCTCCGCCGTCGGTCCGGGCCGGAGCGCGTCATTGGATTTGGGCGTGGTCAAGAACCTCGCGCGCGTCCGCCTTAACGGAAAGGACCTGGGAGTGGTCTGGTGCGCGCCGTGGCAGGTGGACCTGGCCCCCGCCGCCAGGGCCGGCGAGAACGAACTGGAAATCGTCGTTGCCAATCTCTGGCCCAACCGGCTGATTGGCGACCAATCCCTGCCGCCTGAAAAGCGCCTGACCTCGACCACCTGGAACCCCTTCAAAAAAGATTCCCCGCTGCTGGAATCCGGCCTGCTGGGGCCGGTGACGGTGAAAACGAGTGAACAATGAAACAATAGCGCGCCCAAGGAGGGCAAGGGTTGCTGAGGTTATTTGAGGCTGTTGCGCCCCCTCGCGACCCCAAATAATCCTTACGCGTTTTTGGCGTCTTTTGCGGTTGGATTTTCCGGTCAGGGTTTCACACAAATTTCAACAATTCAAAAACAACTCTTTGAGAGTAGTCCGGCGCTGGGCCGCCACAATTTTGGCGCGGTGAAGCAGATCCTCCGGAAGATCAATTGTTGTCTTCATTGAGGAATAGCAAAGGGGGCGCGCTTTCAGGCGCGCTTTCAAATTGCGTGACGGATGGAGGTGCGTTGATTAGTATGGCGCGACTTGGAAATGCGTTTGCCCAAAGAAATTTTATGAACCACGTCGAGCGATTTCGGGCGGTGATGGATTTCCAGCCGGTGGACCGCCTGCCGCGTTGGGAATGGGCCATGTGGTGGGATGAGACCATCGCCCGCTGGCACGGCGAGGGCCTGCCGCGCGAATACCGGTTCAGCCAGGTGTTCGACATCGCCCGGCATTTCGGGCTCGATCCCTATCAGCAATTCTGGTTCAGCACCACCGATCCGACCATCGAGGCCACCCAGCATCACGTCGAGGGCATTGTCTCGGAGATGGACGATTACCTGCGGGTGCGCCCGGACCTTTTCCCCCGCCACGATGAGGCGATTCGGAGCATGGCGCCGTGGGCCGCGCGCCAGAAAAACGGGGAGGCGGTGGTCTGGTGCACGCTCGAGGGCTTCTTCTGGTTCCCGCGCACACTGATGGGGTTCAGCAAGCTGATGCTGGCGTTTGCCGATCAGCCGGAGCTGCTGCATCGCATCAACCAGGACCTGCTCGAGTTCAACTTCAAGCTGCTCGACCAGTTCCTGCCGGTCTGCGAGCCGACCTTTGTCACCATCGCGGAGGACATGTCGTATAACCACGGCCCGATGATTTCGCGGCGCACGTTCAACGAATTTGTGGCGCCCTATTACCGGCAACTCATCCCGCGACTGAAGGAGCGGAACATCCTGACGCTGGTGGATACCGATGGCGACGTGACGCTGCTGGTGCCGTGGCTGCTGGAACTGGGCTTGGACGGCGTGCTGCCGCTGGAGCGCCAGGCCGGTGTGGACGGCCTCAAGCTGCGGCAGCAATTCCCCCGCCTGCTGATGGTGGGGCACTTCAACAAGATGACGATGACCCGGGGCGAGGCGGCGATGCGCGAGGAATTCGAGCGGCTGGCGCCGCTGATGAAAACCGGCGGATTCATCCCCAGCGTGGACCACCAGACGCCGCCCGGGGTTTCGCTGGAGCAATACCGGGTTTACCTGCGCTTGCTCGAGGAATACACGGGGAAAGTCCATCCATGAATAACAAACTATTTGCGCCATGGATTCACCAGCGTTGCGTTAACCCGGGGTCGTCGGTTGGAAGCGAGGCCGCCGAAGGTGGCTCCCTCTTCCGGAGGGAGAGAGGGAAAAATCGTCGCCGGTCTTGCGTGATTCGGTTACTCGCGGTTTTCGCAAGTTGCCTGGCGGCATTCCTTGGCGCGCTGATGCCCGCGTCCGCCGCCAATCCCGCCGTCACGCCAGCTCCCGCGCCTGAGCGGATCGTCGTCAAGCCCGTGGACACCGGCGCAGCGCTCGTGAACCCGGACATGGGCTGGACCCTGATGTTTTACTCCAACATCCCGCAAAATTACGGCTCGAAGCTGGAGCCATCGGACACGGTGGACGAGTGGCCCGGGCTGTCCGTTGTGTATCTGCGCATCCCGTGGGCGTTCGTCGAGCCGGAAGAGGGCCAGTTCAACTGGCCGATCCTCGACACCCCCGCGCAACGCTGGATCGCCAAGGGCAAGCGCGTCGCCTTTCGCCTGACCTGCTCGGAAAACTGGACGAAGTTCGCCACGCCCGAATGGGTGAAAAACGCCGGGGCCAAAGGCGTGTTCTACGATTGGGGCAAGGGCCCCGCCCCGGACGGTCGTTTATGGGACCCCGACTTCGCGGACCCGGTCTTCCTGGCCAAGCTGGAAAACTTCCTGCGCGCGGTGGCCGGGCGCTACGACGGGCGGCCGCAGGTCGCGTTCTTCGACATCGGCTCCTACGGCATGTGGGGTGAAGGCCACACCGGCGGCAGCAGCCGGATTCCGCAGGAGCGCGCCAATGAAATCGTGCGCCAGCACATTGACCTGCACCTGAAATATTTTCAGCGCACCCGGCTGGCCATCATTGACGATGCGGCCGGCCCGCAGGCCAAAGGCGCCCATCAGCCGCTCACGGATTACGCTCTGTCCAAAGGCATTACCCTTCGCGACGACAGCATCTGCGTGCAGCCGCCGCCGAACTCGTGGTATCACGCCGACATGGCGGGGCTGTTCTGGCCCACGCGGCCGGTGATTGTCGAGCACGAGCACTACGGCCCTTCCAAAAAGCGCGGCGCGTGGGGGGACGGCTCGCTGCTGATCAAGGCGGTCGAGGATTACCACGCCAGCTACCTGACCATCCACTGGTGGCCGCACGAGATGCTCGCCGAAACCCGCAAGACGGTGGACGAAATCAATCTCCGCCTGGGCTACCGGCTGCAACTGCGCGAAATCTCCTGGCCCGCGCGAGTCGTCATCGGCCAGCCGTTCGAGGTGGTCACTCAATGGGCCAACGCCGGCGTGGCCCCGTGCTATCCGGGCGGGTTCATGGCCCTGACGCTCAAGGACGCCAAGGGCGGCATTGTCGCCGTGCTGGCCGATGACGGCTTCAACCTGCGCGACCTGAAGCCCGGTCCCAAGGGGCAGGCCCCGGTCGTCTCCCATCGCCGCCGCTTTACCGCCGGACGGATCGCCCCGGCTACCGCGCCGGGCGTTTGTGAAGTCTTTGTGTCCGTCGGCGAGCGCGACGGCACACCGGTCCTTGCGCTGCCGCTCAAGGACGACGACGGCCAGCGCCGGTATCGCCTCGGCACGATCACCCTTCTGCCCTGACAGGACTGACTTGCCGAACGAAACCGGCGTTATCGCGGATTAAAACCATGACCAGCAGATTGAACGATTGCCTGCCACCGGCTAGAATTCCGGTTCTTGCCAAATTCGCCCTCTTCGCCAGTCTCGCGTCCGCCGTCCTGGTCTTCGGCGCGCCAAATCCCTTGCGCGCCGCTGAAAAAGCCGCCGTTGGTCCCTCCATCAAGCAATCACTTTCGCCGGAGCTGCCGGCGCTGTTCGATCGGCAGTTGCAGTTGATCAAGGAACGCCGTCCCGAATGGCTGAGGCAGGCCGAACGCTCCCTGCCCAAACTCCATGTCGCCGTCAAAAGGCCGGTCTCCTTGGTCAAGGTGGAAAAGGACGCGGCGTCGTTCCAGGGCTGGAAGACCGTGGACGCCGGCAAAGCGGACACCGTCCTGAACCGGCCTATGCTGCCCGGCGACAGTTTCATCCTCGATTTCGGCGAGCATCTGACCGGCTATTTTAAATTCGCGCTGCGCCGCTTCGACATCGCGGTGGACGCCCCGGTGCGGCTGGCGCTGATTTTTGCGGAGATGCCCGCCGAGCTGGGCGAGCCGTTTGATCCCTACCCCGGCTCGCTCACGCGCTCTTGGTTGCAGGATGAAATCGTGAACATTGACGACGTGCCCGGTGAAACACGTTTGCCCCGTCGTTACGCCTTCCGTTACGCCAAAGTGACCGTCGTAGCCGCCAGCCGCTACGGCAAGTTCGGTTTCGCTGATATCAGCCTGGAGGCCGTCACCTCCGCGGACGAAGCGCAACTGCGCCCCTTCCTGGCGCGCACGCCGGCGGACGCCGCGCTCGACCGCGTCTCGCTGCGCACCTTGCGCGACTGCATGCAGACGGTGTTCGAGGACGGCCCCAAGCGCGACCGCCGGCTGTGGCTGGGGGATTTGCGATTGCAGGCGCTGGCTAATTATCGCTCCTTCCGAAACTATGAGCTGGTCAAGCGCAGTCTCTACCTCCTGGCCGGAACCGCCGACGACCAGGGGCTGGTGGCGACTTGCGCTTTCGAGCGCCCCGAGCCGATGCGCGGCGGCAACGCCATTCTCGATTACACCGCGCTGCTGGCGCCGACCGTCCTGGAATACCTCGAAGCCAGCGGCGACCGTCAGACGCCGCTCAACCTCTGGCCGCTGGTGCTTAAGCAGCTTGATTTCACTCTCGAGCCGGTCAACACCGAGGGCTTGTTTGTGCCGCCCAAGGGCTGGTGGCTCTTTGTGGACTGGCATCGCTCGCTGGACAAGCAGGCGCCGGAGCACGCCATCGTCCTATTGGGCCTGCGCGCCACCCAAACGCTGGCGGAAAAGCTGGGGCGGCAGGACGAGGCGCGCTTCATCCCCGAGGCCATTCACCGGATGGAAAACGCGGCCCGGCAGCGCCTCTGGGATGAAACCCAGGGCCTGTTCGTCAGCGGGCCGAAGCGGGAGGTTTCCTACGCGTCCCAGGCCTGGATGGTGCTGGCCGGCGTCCCCTCGCCGGAGCAGGCCCGGCGCGCGATGCAGGGCGTGCTGCGGCAGCCGGAGGCCGTCAAGCCGGTCACGCCCTACCTGCATCATTATGTCGTGGAAGCCCTGTTCGCAGCCGGGCTGGCCGAGGCGGCCAATAAGCATCTGCACGATTACTGGGGCACCATGATTCAGAAGGGGGCGGACACTTTTTGGGAGGTCTTTGTGCCGGGCGACGATTTTGCCTCGCCCTACAAAAGCCACCTGATGAACAGCTACTGCCACGCCTGGAGCTGCACGCCGGTTTATTTTTTAAGAGCGCCAGCGGCGGGAAAATAACGGCGGCGACTTTGGCTTGTCGCGCAGGTTTCCCAACTCGGCAGTCTGCGGCACATGGCGTGCCGCAGGTTTCCAACCTGCTGTGTCGCCGACTTCCAAGTCGGCAGGGTCCGGGATGATCCCAGGCTCTCGGGTTAATGGGAAGTCTTGCGGGTTGGAAACCCGCGATACCCGCCTGCCTGGCGGCGGGCAGGCGGCAGACTGGAAGTCTGCGGCACAAGGCGTAGCCAGCAAACCTATTCCATGGCCGGTCCAAAAAGTTTCGCAACCTTCTCCTTTACCGCCGCATCCATTTTGATGATGGGCGGCCAGGGGCGCTTGAAACCTTCGCCGGGGAGTTTTTTGGTGGCGTCGAAACCGAGCTTGGAGCCGATGGCGACTTCGCTGGTGGCGTGGTCCAGCACGTCGGCGGGGCCCTTGGTAAAGATCGCGTCGCGCTGCGGATCGGTGTTGGCGCAGAGCCGAAACAGCACTTCGCTGGTGTTATGCACGTCCACGTCGTCGTCCACCACCACAATATACTTGGTGAACATCATCTGCCCCATGCCCCAGAGCCCGTGCATGATTTTGTAGGCCTGCATGGGGTAGGTCTTTTTGATGCTGACAAACACCAAGTTGTGGAAGACCCCCTCCGCCGGCAACGCCAGGTCCACGATCTCCGGGAAGTTCATCTTGAACACCGGCAGGAACAGTTTCACCGAGGCGCCGCCGATGTAAAAATCCTCCATGGGCGGAATGCCGACGATGGTGGCGGGATAGACCGCGTCCCGGCGGTGCGTAATGGCGGTGACGTGGAACACCGGGTAAGGCTCCGGCATGGTGTAATAGCCGGTGTGGTCCCCGAACGGCCCCTCCTCGCGCAGCGGTTCCTTGGGGTCCACATAGCCCTCGATGACAAAATCGGCGTTGGCGGGCACCTCGAGGTCGCAAGTCTCGCACTTCACCAGCTCCACCGATTTCCGGCGCAGATAGCCGGCCAGCAGGAATTCATCGAGGCCGTCCGGCAGCGGCGCGGTGGCGGCGAAGGTGAAGGCGGGATCGCCGCCCAGGAAAATGGCGACCGGCATGCGCGCGCCGGTTTCGTAGTAGCGGCGGCCGTGCCGCGCGCCGACCTTTTGCAATTGCCAGTGCATGCCGGTGGCGCCGGCGTCGTAAATCTGGATGCGATACATGCCAACATTGCGCTCGCCGGTGTCGGGATCCTGGGTGACGACGCACGGCAGGGTGATGAAGCGCCCGCCATCCAGCGGCCAGCACTTGAGGATGGGGAGGTTGAGCAGGGTTGGGGGTCGAGGGTCGAGGGTTGAGGGATTCTTCCAATCGGGCGCCTTTGGCCAGTTCTCGACTCTCGTCGCTGGACTCTCGAAGCGGTGAATGACCTCCTTGCAGGGGCCGTCCTTGACGGTTTTCGGGCGAGCGTGGCGCAGATCGAGGGCGGTGGCGAGCAGTTTAAGCGCCTGGCGCAAGGAGGTCGGCGGCTTCGCTTTCACCAGCGCGCCCAATTCCGCCGCGGCCGCGTCCACCGACTCCGCGCCCAGGCTCAGCGCCATGCGCTTCCAGGAGCCCATGGTGTTGATGGCCACGGGAAACGGGGAGGGCTGGCCGTTGACGGTCGGTTTTTCGATGAGCAGGGCCTTGCCGCCGGACGGCGCTTTCATCTGGCGATCAGCCAGCTCGGTGATCTCCAATTCCGTGGCCGCCGGCTGGGCAACGCGGATCAGCTCGCCCGCCGTTTCCAGGCGGCGCACAAAATCCCCAAAGCTCTCATAAGCCATGCGCGGAAGCTACCAGCGCCGCCGGCATTTTCCAAGCCGCCGTTTCAACGGCGAGTGACGGATGGCAAAGCGGCCCGCCCCGCCCAACCCCCGCTCAGGCGGCGCCGGCGGGCGGCGTCGGGTTCGCGGGTCCCGCCGGGGGCGTTTCCGGGCCGGGCGGCTGCGGCTTGGGCACCAGCGCGACGTTGAGGGGATAGCGGATTTTCATCACGTCATCCACCAGCACCTCGACGAAATAAACGCCCGGCGCGTTAAAGGTAATGTTGGTCAGAACCGGCACGTTGATGGCGTGGCCGGAGGGATTGGGCAACTCGAAATTGATCTCGCGTTTGCCTAAAACCGTGATTTGGTCCGGCGCCATCAAGCGCAAGGTCTCCTTGAAACGCCCGTAGCCGGCGGTCCAGCGGTTGAAGAACACGAGGCGCCCGGCGGTGACCGGCACCTGGGGCAACACGATGGCGTTGAGCACACCCAGCAAAATAAAATTGCCGGTCGCCTCCTGGCGGATGTCCTCGCACATCAGCGAGCATTGCAGGTCGGGCAGGATTCGGGTGGGATTCATCGTTTTGTATTAGGCGCAGGCCAGCTCGGCGGCGCGCACGGTGTTTTGCATCAGCATGGCGATGGTCATCGGGCCAACGCCGCCCGGGTTGGGCGTGATTTTTCCGGCGATCGGCTGCACCTCGGCAAAGGCCACGTCGCCCACCAGCCGCGAGCCGTCCTTGGCCGCCGGATCAGGCACGCGGTTGACGCCCACATCCACCACCACCGCCCCCGGCTTCACCATGTCCGCCTTCACAAAATGGGCGACGCCGATGGCGGCGATCAGCAGGTCCGCCCGCCGGCAATGGGCGGCGATGTTGCGAGTGCGCGAGTGGCAGATGGTGACGGTGCAATTGGCGTTTTTGGCCTTCTGGCAAAGAATGGCAGCCATCGGTTTGCCAACGATTTCGCCTCGCCCGAGGATCACCGCTTCCGCGCCCTCGATTTTGACGCCGGCGCGCGCGAGCAGCTCCTGCACGCCGGCGGGGGTGCAGGGGCGAAAGCCGGTCTGGTCGCCGAGCAGCAGCTTGCCGACGTTCACCGGGTGAAAACCATCCACGTCCTTCCGCGGGTCCACCGCGGCGTAAATCACCTCTTGCCGGATGTGGTCCGGCAGGGGCGCCTGAACGAGGATGCCGTGCAGGGCCGGGTTCGCGTTGAGCCGGCCAATGAGCGCCAGCAGTTCGGTCTCGGTGGTGCTCTCCGGCAGCACGTGGGTTTCCGAAAGGATGCCCAGCCGCGCGCACATCTTGCCCTTCATCCCCACATAGACTTTCGAGGCCGGGTCTTCGCCCACGCGCACAAACGCCAGGCCCGGAGACACGCCGCGCGCCTTGAGGGCGGCGACGCGCTGGCTGGTTTCGGCGTGCAATTGCTCGGCAATCGCCCGCCCGTCAAGCAGGTTGTTCATGGCGGGGATTATGGCAGCGCCTTGATGGATTCAATTTTGATGACCGGCGTGTTGGGCCACCGCCGGTCCAGGCCCTCCTCGCCGGTGACACTCACTTTCTTGCCCTTGAAGGTCTTGAGCACGATGTTGGTGTCGCTGGTGTAAAGGTAGTTGATGATTTTGCCGGTGTCCACGGCCTCCAGCTCGAACCAGCTTGGCGAATTCAAGTTGGCGGTGAACCGCACGATGCCTTCGCGCGTGACAACGCGCTTGGGCGCCCCCGGCGCGCTTTCGATGACCGGCTCCACCGGGGTGGCCACGGGCGAGGGCGGCGGCGGGGTTTTGAAGCCCCGAATTTTCGCCAGGTTGCGCTCCTTCGCGTCGGCCTCTTCTTTGATGTAATCCGGCACGACGGGCAGCGGCGGAATCACCACCGTTGTGGCGGGCGGCGTCGCGGGCGCGTTGGTTTCGGGCAGCGGCGGCACAACGACGGTCGCGGGCGGAGTGGCGTTCGTCTTTGTCTCGGTCGCAGGCGGGGTGGGGGGAGGAGGCGGCTCCACCGGCACGGTCACGGGCGGTGTCGGCGGCGGCGTGGGCGGGGCCTCGGCTTTTTGCAGATACTCCGCCGCCACAAAGCCAAAGGCGGCGGCGGGCGTTTCGATCTGAATCCAATCATCCTTGCGGCCCACTTGCTTGATGGCCTCGCCGCGCGCCAGGGTGCCAATCACGCTGAAGTTTTCCCCCGCGCCCCCGCGCAGATTGAGCTTGCGGGTGGAAACCGCCATCAGGTTGGTGTCCACAAAGGCGGCGTTCACCCACACGGGCGTGCCGGCGGGCAGCGCAATTTTGCACCAGTTGGTGGAATCGCCCTCTTTGGGCTTGGACAGGGTGATGGTTTGCCGCACGGTGACGGTGTCACCGCGTTTGAGCTGGCCGAGCACCTCGCTGTGCGTGGTGGCCTGGCTGCGGATGTTGATGCGGTCGCCAAGGGCTACCGCCTTGTATGCCGCTTCCGCCGCTTCGCTTTCGGCGGCCGGCGCGCGACTCGTCCCGGCCAGGGCGGCGCCGAGGCCTAGGGCGAGCAGGCAAAAAATTTTCGGGCGACGAATCGTTTTCATAACGGCCTCAGTAGAGAGTTAATCTCGGTTTCTGTCAATGTCCGCCATTTGCCCGGCGGCAGCTCCCCCAGTTTGATGGGGCCGATGCGGACCCGTTGCAGGCGGGCGACCGACAGGCCCAGGGCGGCCAGGAGGCGCCGGATTTCGCGGTTTTTGCCCTCGGCCAATTCAATCTCCAACTGGCTGTGGCTGTTGTTGGCGCTGAGCAGGCGCGCGCGGACGGCCTTGAGCCACTCGCCTTCGTCTTTGACGCCGGCCACCATTTTGGCCGCCAGCGCCGGGTCCGCCCGGCCGTTCACCGTGACCAGGTAAACCTTGCGGATGGCATAACGGGGGTGGGTCAGGCGCAGGCAGAAATCGCCGTCGTTGGTCAGGAAAAGCAGCCCCTCGCTGGCCCGGTCCAGCCGGCCCACCGGGTAGAGGCCCGTCCATTCCGCCGGCAGCAGCGCGAAAACGGTTTGGCGGTCTTCCGGATCGCGACGGGTGCAAAGAAAGCCGGCGGGTTTGTGGAGCGCCACGTAGAGTTTCCGCCGGGCGCGCAAAAGCCGGCCGTCCACCGCCACCCGCGCGGTCGCCGGGTCCACCCGCGCCCCCAGCTCGCTCACGATGGCGCCGTTCACCGTCACCCGCCCCTCGGCGATGATTTTTTCGCTGGCCCGCCGCGAAGCCACGCCGGCGTCAGCCAGAAATTTTTGCAGGCGAACCAACATCAAAGGACGAAAACGGCCTGTGGGACACCGGCCGTTTTCCAGGAAAAAACAACGCCCGAAAAGCGGGCGGCATCCGGCCTATACCGGGGGCTTGGTCTTGCGCAAACCGGTTACCCGGTCCCCTTCCTTCCACTGGGTGCGCTTCTTGAGCAGTTCCACCCGCTCAAACCGTTTCAACACATTGCGCTTGGCGCCAGTGGTGGCCGCCGCCCGCAGACTCCGATGCTGTGACATAGTTTAATTTCTCTCTTCCGTTTTGGCCCGCTCGGGCCTTTCCGCCCGCGGGGGTGGGTTTCTACCATGCCGCGCGCCTGAATGCCAACGGCATTTTTCGGGCCTCACTCCCGGCCCAGTTCCGGGTTTTCCATGAAGGCGTAACAGAGCAGGTGCAGAATCCCCATCTGGGCGTCCTCCACCCGGCCATAGTGCGTGTCGGCGATGACGATCACCTTTTCGGCGATTTCGGCCATCCGCCCCCGCTTGCCGCCCACCAGGGCGATGGTCTGGCAGCCCGCCTGCCGCGCCCACTCCAGCGCTTTCACGCAGTTGGGCGAGTTGCCGCTGACACTGACGCCCAGCACCACGTCGCCGGGCCGCGCGTAGTTCTGCAATTGCCGCGCGTAAACATCCTCGTAGGCGTAATCGTTCGCCAGCGCCGTCAGCCAGCTCACGTTGTCGTTGAGCGACAGCACCCGGAACCGCCGGCCCACTTTGTCCGAAGCCCCCTTGCCCAGGTCGGTGGCAAAATGCGAGCAATTGGCCGCGCTGCCGCCGTTGCCGAAGGCAAAAATCTGGCGGTCCTCGATCAGTGCCCAGCGCAGCGTCTCGACCAGATCCGCCACCGCCTCGGCCGGAATCGAATCCAGCGCCGACTTCTGCAGCCGCAAATACTCCAGAATCCAATTTTTCATTTAACCGCCCCAATCTAGCACATCCGCCCCCGCCGGACAGCGGAAAAATCCAGCAATCAACAGAATTGCGGTTTGCCGGACCTTGTGCAAGACTGCTCCGCCCATGAGCACGGTCACCGCCAGTCAATTCCGGCGCGCAGCCTTACTTGCAGGGTCAGGAGGCAAGGCGTTGGGGGTCTTGGCGCTGCTGCTGACGGCCCCTTTATTTCTTGTCGCCGCCGAGCCGGAGGCCGATCCCAAGGACCTGCCGCGCATCCCGCCGGTTGAGCCCAAAGACGCCCTGAAAACCTTTGCGGTAAAGCCCGGCTTCCGCCTCGAACTGGTCGCCGCCGAGCCGTTGCTGCGGGATCCCATCGAGATTTGCTTCGATGAGAATGGCCGGATGTTCGTCGTGGAGATGATAGATTACTCGGAGTTGCGCGACGCCAAACCCCACCTGGGCCGCATCCGGCGGCTCGAAGACACCAACGGCGACGGCGTGTTTGACCGGAGCACCGTGTTCGCCGACGACCTGCCGTGGCCGACCGGCGTTTTCTGTTACGGCGGCGGGGTCTATGCGGCGGCCACACCCGACATTTTTTTCCTCAAGGACACCGATGGCGACGGCAAGGCGGACTGGCGGCAACTGGTCTTCACCGGCTTCGCCAAGGACTACGCGCCTTACCGCACCAACCAACTGAACATGCAGGCGATGCTCAACAGCTTCCGCTGGGGGTTGGACAATCGCATCCATGGCCTGACGGCGCCCAACGGCGGGGAGGTCACCTCCCCGCTGCACCCCCAGGCCAAGCCGGTGAACTTGCGCGGCCGCGATTTCCTGTTCGATCCCCGCACCCAGGCGATAAGCGCGGAAGCCGGCGGCGGCCAGTATGGGATGAGCTACGACGACCGCGGGCGGCGCTTCACCTGCAACAACAGCGATCACTTGCGGGTGTTCATGTATGAATTGCGCTACGCGGGCCGCAATCCCTACTACGCCCTGCCGCCGCCGCTGGAAAGCATCGCGGCCGACGGCCCCGCGGCGGAGGTCTATCGCCGCAGCCCGGACGAGCCGTGGCGCGTGCTGCGCACCCGGTGGCGCGTCTCCGGACTGGTGCCGGGGCCGATTGAAGGGGGCGGCCGGGCCTCCGGCTATTTCACCAGCGCCACCGGGCTGATGATCTACCGCGGCCACGCCTGGCCCGAAGAATACGTGGGGGACGCCTTCATTGCCGACTGCGGCAGCAACCTGATTCACCGCAAAAAACTCCGCCCGCAAGGCGTGGCGCTCCTCGGTGAGCGGCCCAAGGACGAGGAGCGCACCGAGTTCCTGACCTCGACCGATATTTGGTTCCGGCCGGTGCAGATGGCCAACGCGCCCGATGGCGCGCTTTACATCGTGGACATGTATCGAGAAATCATCGAGCACCCCTGGTCGCTGCCGCCGGCCATCAAAAAGCACCTCGACCTGAATGCCGGCAATGATCGCGGACGCGTCTATCGCGTGGTGCCGGAAAACTTCAAGCAACCGCCTTTGCCCAGCCTCGGCTCCGCCACCACGGAGGCGTTGGTCCGCACGCTGGCGCATCCCAACGCCTGGCACCGCGAAACCGCCGCGCGCCTGCTCTACGAGCGCCAGGACCGCGCCCAGGCGGTCCCGGCGCTGGAAGACCTGCTGAAAAATTCAACCGCGCCGCTGGGCCGCCTGCACGCCCTTTATGCGCTCGACGGCCAGGGCGCTTTGCGGGCGGAGCACGTGCTGCGCCACTTGGAGGACGCCGATGAGCGAGTGCGGGAACACGCGGTGCGCCTGGCCGAAAAGTTTTTACCGGAACCATCGCCCGCCGCGCCCCGGCTGCAAAAGAAGCTGCTGGAAATGACAGCGGACCCATCGGCGCACGTTCGCTATCAGCTCGCCTTCACCCTGGGCGAGTTCGATCACCCGGACAGGATTCGTTCGCTGGCCGCCCTCGCCCGGCTGGACGCCGCCGGCCGCTGGAACCAGGCCGCCCTGTTGAGCTCGGCCGGCGACGGCGCCGCCGCCCTCTTTCAAATTCTGGCCGCTGATCCCGGCTTCACCGTCCGGCCCGAAGGCCAGGATTTCCTGCGCCAATTGGCGCGCGTGCTCGGCGCGCGCAATCGCGCCAACGAAATCGGCCAGGTGCTGGATTTTGTGGAGCGGACCGCGGACCAATCCGCCGCCTTCGCGGTGGCGCACGCCTTCAGCGAAGGCATCCAGCGCTCGCGCGCCCCGGTGGCGCGGGAGCGCCTGCAACCGGTCTTTCGGCAGGCCGGCCTGCTGGCCACCAACGCGGCGGCGGCCGAACCGGTGCGCGTTCAGGCCATTCAGCTTCTCGGTCTGACCAGCTTTGCCGAGGCCGGCGGGGCGCTGCTCGGCTTGTTGAACCTGGAACAGCCCCAGGGCGTTCAACTCGCGGCCCTGGCCACGCTCGGACGCTTCAGCGACCCCCAAATCGCCCCGGCGCTGCTCGACCGCTGGCCCTCGTTCACGCCCCGCCTGCGCGAGGAAGCGTTGGTCGTCCTGCTGGCCCGGCCCGACCGCGCCTTGGCCCTGCTGCAAACCGTCGCCGAAGGCAAAGTGCGCCTGCGCGACCTCTCCTCCAACCAGATCATGTTCCTGATGAACCATCGCGACGCCAAAGTGAAGCAGATGGCCATCAAGCTGTTTCAAACCGCCTCGCTCGGCAAGCGCGAGGACGTCCTCAAGGAATACCTGCCGGCGCTGAACCTCGCCGGCAACGCGGCGCGCGGCAAACCGATCTTCACCGAGCGCTGCGCCTCCTGCCACCGCCTGGGCGGCGAAGGCTTCGTGCTGGGGCCGGACCTCGTCAGCGCGCGCAACAGCGGCAAGGAGAAAATGCTGGCCAGCATCATTGACCCGAACAAAGAGGTGCTGCCGCAGTATGTGGCCTTTGAAATCGAAACCCGGGACGACGAGAGCTTCTCGGGGCTGGTCATCAACGAGACCGCCGCCAACGTCACGCTCCGCCAGGCCTACGGCAAGGAGCCGGTTATCATGCGCAAGGACATCGCCCGCATGCGCAGCACCGGCCAATCAATCATGCCCGAAGCCCTCGAAGCCAACCTCAAGCCGCAGGACCTGGCCGACCTCCTTGAATACCTCCTGACCGCCGAGGAGCCGGGAAAATAGATTCCTCGATGTGTCCAGCGGAAGGCGGCCCCGCAAGAAGGCTCAATTTTCAATGATCAATGTTCAAGGAAATTCCAGGTTCCAAGATCCAACAGCCCAACGGGCGCACGGGACGCCCTTGAGCCTTGATCATTGAATCTTCCTGGCGACTTGAACCTTGGTCCTTGGAACTTCCCTCCGGGCCGACCTCGCGGACTTCGCTCGGGGCCGGCGAGCGCGCGCCAGCGTCCGCGCAAGTGCAGCAGACCAAACGCAAAGACGCTGAGGCGCAAAGTCGCAGAGAAAAGATTCCCTTCCCCCAACTTCAGACTTCATCTTTGCGCCTCTGCGGCTCCGGGCCTTTGCGTTAAAATCCCCTGCGCCCGCTTCAACGTCGCGATCAACTCATTCAACGTCCTCAGCACTGCCAAATCTTCCGCCATCGTCGGCGGATCGCTGAGTTCGCCAAGCCTGGCGAGAAAGGGCGTTTGTGCGGCGCGCCAGCGTCGTGGAGTGCGCCAGTCCTCTGGCGCTTTGGCAGTGCAGAGGCGTCGTCCTCTCCCAGCGGCTGGCACACGCCAAAGCCATGCGCCCAAAAAAAGCGGTAGAGGACTACCGCACTCCAAGACCTCGCGGACTTCGCTCGGGGCCGGCGAGCGCGCGCCAGCGTCCGCGCAAGTGCAGCAGACCAAACGCAAAGACGCTGAGGCGCAAAGTCGCAGAGAAAAGATTCCCTTCCCCCAACTTCAGACTTCATCTTTGCGCCTCTGCGGCTCCGCGCCTTTGCGTTAAAATCCCCTGCGCCCGCTTCAACGTCGCGATCAACTCATTCAACGTCCTCAGCACTGCCAAATCTTCCGCCATCGTCGGCGGATCGCTGAGTTCGCCAAGCCTGGCGAGAAAGGGCGCTTGTGCGGCGCGCCAGGCCCGAGGAGAATGCGCGGCGCCTTTCATTAACACCTGGCTTCAGCCAGGTGACCAGCGGATGAACGCGGGTCTTAACGGTTTCAACCGTTTAACCGTGCGCGCGGCCTGAAACGGTTAAAACCGTTGAACGCCTTTTCCGTCCGCCCCGCACCCCGCTGAAGCGGGGTGTTAATGAGAAAGGGCGCTTGTGCGGCGTGCCAGCGTCGGCACAAGTTCAGCCGGCCAAACGCAAAGACGCTGAGGCGCAAAGTCGCAGAGAAAAGATTCCCTTCCCCCAACTTCAGACTTCATCTTTGCGGCTCTGCGGCTCCGCGCCTTTGCGTTAAAATCCCCTGCGCCCGCTTTTGGCGCGCGCCTCAGAAACCGCGCCGGTGTCTTTTATCTTGAGGCAACGCGTGCAGGGCGGACGTCCGGCTTTGGGCTTTTGCTTTGCGCGGGAGGGCGGTAAGCTGAACTCATGAGTGCGCATTTACGGACGGTGGCGTGGCTGGCGACGGCGGCGTTGGGGGCCGTCGTGGGCGGCGTTTTGGGCGCGGCGGACACCGAATTGCTGGAAGACCCGCGTTTTGAGCGGGGTTTGATCCTCTGGGCGCCAGCGCCGGGCAAGCACGAGCGCTGCGGGGTGTTGCAACGCGCGGGCGGCGCGGGCGGCGAGCCCGCGTGGGGATTGGCCCAGTGGAGCAGCCGCTTCGCGCTGCAGGGCAGCCCCGGACAGCCGCTGGCCGGCGGTTCCCTCGAGGCCCGCAATGAAGCCAAGCGCGTGGTGCTGGGAGCGCCCGGCTCGCCGGAAGCGGACCTCATCCTGGGGATCAACTCGGGGCGGGAGTATAACGACCAATTGCGGCGCGCGCGCGATCCCTGGCCCCACCTTTTAATCGAGCAGAAGCTAAAGGACGCCCCCTCGCTGGCCCAGATGGAAAAGCTGGCCTTCAACGTGGAATACCGCATCAACAAAACCTGGATCAGCCGCATCCAGGGCTGGGACGACCGCTTCCACACCCTCCACCTGCAGGCCTTTATCACCGTCCAAAACCGCAACCGCCAGTCGCCTGGGTTTGGCGACTTTCTTTGGTTCGGCGTGCCGCTTTACGATTTCCGCAGCCCCCTCCCAAAGGGACACGCGGCCATGGACACCGGCTCGCAAAAGTTCATCTTCACCCCGCACGGGGAAATCTTCACCAAAAAGAGCGCTCACGACGGCGGCTGGATTGCCATCAACAAGGACCTGCTGCCGCTGATGAAGGAAGGTCTGAAGCTGGCGTGGAGCAAGGGCTACCTGGGCGGCTCGACGAACCTGGCCGACTTCCGCCCGGGCGCGATCAACCTGGGCTGGGAGGCGCCCGGCCCCGGCCAGGCGGAAGCCCAAATCCGCGGCCTTTCCCTGAAAGCCAGCGCCAAGCCGTAGCCAGACGCCGATTTTTATCGAAATATCCGGCCGCTTACCCTAGGGTGCGCCGGCGATTAAATTAAGGCAAACATGAGGGCCGTGAAAATGTCTCAGCGAATTGGGTGGCTGCTGCTGATTTGCGCCGCGGGCGGCGGGTGGGGCTGCGCCAGCCGGACATCCCAAGCGCCGGTGGATGGCCAGGCGCTTTTTTCCGCCATGCAACAAACGATGGCCAAGGCGGGCCGGAAAGTTGAGGCCAGCCTGGCCCTGGTCACCGTGGAACGGAGCGAGGCGGCCCCCCGGCAAATCCTCGGCGGCATTACCATCTCGGGGATGGAAACCGGCGGCTCGCCGCCCATCACCGGCCTCAACCTCACCACCAACGGCCATCTGCTGGTGCCCGGGGTTTTCAAGCCGGACCAGGACGTCCGAATCACGGCGCTGGTGGGGGAAAACGAATACGTCGCGCGGGCCATCAAGGCGGACGAGACGCTGGGCATGTCTATCCTCAAACTGGACGCGGACGATTATTTCACGCCGCTGGACCTGACGCCCGGGGCCGACCTGGCGCTGGGCGAATGGGCGGTGGTGTTGAAACCAACGGACGAGGACTCGGACTATAAAAAGCTGTTGCTGCCGGCTGTTTGCCAGGGAGAAAAGGCGGGGCGGCACCGGCGTTTTTTGCTGAGCCAATCGTTGACCGCCATGCCGGGGGCGCTGGTGGTGAACTTGGGCGGCCAACTGGTCGGCGTGGTGGAAAAGGGTTCGGTGCTGGCCATCAACGATTTGCGGGAGGACATCCAGCGGCTGCTGGCGGACGCCACCGGGCAGGCGTCGCCTGACGATGACAAACAGAAAAAAGGCTGGCTGGGCGCGGTGTTTGAGCCGGTGAACAAGGATTACGCCAAAGCCCGCAACATTCCCACCAGCGCGCTGCTGGTCTTGCGCGCGCTGCGACACGGGCCGGCGGCGGCCGCCGGCCTGCGCGACGGCGATTTGATCGTCGCCCTCAACGGCAAGCCACTGCGGCTGACCGGCGGCCGCCTGCTGGAATACTTTACCAAGTCGCTTAATGCCCGGACCGGAGAAAAATTCGCTCTGACCGTCCTGCGCGACGGGCAAAAGGTCGAGTTGAACGGTGAGTTTGCCACGATGCCCGAGCCGGAGATTCTGCGGGCCGAGGACCTGGGTGTGACGGTTTCGAGCATCAGCGACAGCGAGGTGTTCCTGCAAAACCTGGCCACCGACGCCGGGGTGCTGGTAACGGACGTGCATCGGGGCAGCCCGGCGGCCAACAGCGGCACGCTGCGCCGCACCTTGATTTCCCGGCGGGATATCATCGTCGAACTGGCCGGACAGCCCACGCCGACCATCGCCGCGTTCAGCCAGGCGCTGGAGACCGTCCGGCGCGAGCAGCCGCCGGTGGTGCTGGTGAAGTATTACCGCGGGCTGATGACCGGCTACGCGGGCCTGAACCTGGCGCTGGGCGAGAAAGACACCGGCAACAAACAATGAAAACACCCTTTTTCCTCATCGGATTATTGCTGGCGGGCCTTGCGGCCCGGGCCGCCGGCGCCGCCACCGAGGATATTCCGGAAGACATTGTCAAAAAAGTGGACCCCTCGGTGGTCGCCATCCAGCATGAAAACGCCGGCGGCAGCGGTTTCATCATCAGCGCCGACGGCTATATCCTCAGCAACGGGCACGTGGTCCGCGGCAACGATCCCGAAGACCCCACCCAACCCGCCAAGTCCATCACCGTCATCCTGAACGACGAAGAAAAATACCCGGCCAAGGTCATCGGCTTTTCCCTGGACCCGGATGTTTCGCTGCTCAAGATCGAGCCGGGCCGGCCCTTGCAGCCGGTGGAATTTGCCGACTCCCGCCAGGTGCAAATCGGCCAGCGCTGTTTTGCCGTCGGCATGCCCATGGGCTTGAAGCGGACCTTTACCCGCGGCATCCTCAGCAACAACGAGCGCACCGACCTCGGCACCGAGACCAAGGTCTTTCAAACCGACGCGGCCATCAATCCCGGCAACAGCGGCGGGCCGTTGTTCGACCAAAACGGGCGCGTGCTCGGGCTGAACACCTACGCCCAAATTGGCGCGAACAACCTGGGCTTTACCATTCCCATCCATGTGGCGCTGGTTTTGAAGGACCACTTTCTGGCGCGGGGCCGCTTTGTCCGCGCCGATCTGCCCGCCTACTTCACCAGCGAGCTCTACGCGGAACTGGCGCGCGCGCTCCAGGTGGAAAAGGGCATTCTCGTCACCGCCGTGCTGCCCAATTCGTCCGCCTACCGCGCCGGTTTGCGGGAGGGCGACATCATCGTGGCCACGGACGGGCGGAGCAGTTCGGCGCGAACGCATGCCGAGCTGGTGGATTACAACTGGGAACTGACCACCCGCCAGCCAGGCGAGGAAATCACGTTCACGGTCCTGCGCGGTCCCGCCGGCGCCCGCCTAACACACACGATCAAAGCCCGGTTGGAGGCAATGGAACCGCTGCCGAGATTCAACCTGCACGCGGGGGAAATCGTCGAGCATCGTTATGACGCGCTCGGCTTGGGCGTGCGCCAAATCGTTACCACCAGCCGAATCCTCCAGTCCTTGCCCGATGTCAAAGGGGTCCTGGTGAGCACCACCCGTCCGGTGGAGGCGTCCGGCAAAGCCGGCTTGCGGGAAAACGACATTATCACCCAAGTGGCCGGGCAGCCGACCCCGGATATCCCCTCTTTTCAGCGCGAATTGGAAACCCAACTTGCCCGGCGCGCGAAAACCATCGAGGTCACCATTGCCCGGGGCAAGGCCACCCTGGTGACCGCGCTCGCCCCCTTTTACACCCTGCGCGGGGTCAAAATCGCCCTGCTGCTGCCGCCCAAAGACCCGGAATACGTCGAGCTGTTGCGGCGCGAACTGCTGGCCAGCGGCGCGACCCTCACGGTTTCCCCGCCGACGGCGGCGATGCAAGGGGCCGATTTCGAGGTGCTGCTGCTGGCCGGCGGCGCCGGCGCCCGGGAGCTGTGGACCAACGCGGACGCGCTCCGGCTGGTCAAGGAAGCGCACGCGGCCGGAAAAATCCTCGCCGCCGTCGGCCCCGCCGCAGTGGTGCTGGCCAATGCGATACCGGACCTCAGCGGCAAGAAACTGACCACCACCAAGGCGGACTCCGCCGAGCTGATCAAGCGGAAGGCCAATTACACCGGCAAAGCGGTGGAAACCGACGGCAAACTGGTAACCACCACGGGCTTTGACCGCAACACGGTTCGCGAGTTCCTCAAGGCCCTCCACCGCGTGGCGCGGGCCAATTAGCTGGACGGCGCGCCCGCCGACCGATCCGGCATGGCCGGGTCTGGTCCGGTCTCTTTCGGCCATCGTCAAGATTACCGGCGGGACAGGCGATAGAGCCGCTGGGTGTCGCCGATGGCGTTGGTGAGAATGTTCTGGTTCCCGAGTTGGACAGGGGGCGCATTGATTGGGGTGGCGGTGAGGAAAAGGTTGCTCGAGCTTTCCAAGGCGTAGCCGGTCCAGTTGGGCCAGGAAAGCACGATCTCATTGGCCGAGGGTTCGATGAGCAGCGTGGGGGTGGTGCGATTAATCGCCATCTGGATGGCGCTCCCGAAGCCGAGCGCCAAATCAGGCCGGCCATCCTGGTTGAAATCACCGGCCGCCAGGATGGGGCCGGTAAGGTTGAAGACAAAAGGTTCCCCAAACCGGCCTTGGCCTTGCCCGGGATAGATGTTTACCGCTGTATAGACATCCACGGCCAGATCGGGATGATTGTCCCCATTGAAATCGGCGATGGCCAGGGAGTTCGCCCCTCGGCCAAGGAAAAGATTCGTCCAAACCTGGAAGGCGCCGCCGGCCTGTCCCAGCAGAACGGTGACATAGGACTCGTCGAACCAGGCAACGGCCAGGTCGGTTAAACCGTCGCGGTTGAGATCGCCCACGGCCAGGCGGTGGAAGGAATAAGGCGTGGGCACATCCAAACGCGGTTGGAAGGCGCCATTGCCCAAACCGAGATAAATCGTGAGGGAACCACCGCCCGTGCCGCTGCCGGATTCGTTGCCCACCAAGAAATCCTGGCGGCCATCCTGGTTGAAATCACCCACCCACAAGTTTTGGGGAGCAAGGCCGGCGGCGTTGGTTGAATGCGCAACAAACCCGCCCGCGCCATCGCCCAGCATGATGGTGGCGCAGGCATCGTAATAGTGGGCAATAACCAGGTCCGGCTTCTGGTCCTTGTTGAAATCTGCGGTGGCGACGGCCCTGGCGCCCCGGTGAATGATGCGGCGGGGCATCACGCTGAAGGTTCCATCCACCCGGCCGGTAATGGCGCCGAGGTAACCAGTGGGACTGGAGAAGTCAAATCCCACCGCCACCAGGTCCATGCGCCCGTCACGATTGAAATCGGCGGCCGCCACCGCCTGCGGTCCAAAACCGGGACTATAATGCAAAGCAGTGGAAAACGTGCCGTTGCCTTTGCCTTTCAGCAGACTGACCACGTTGCTGCCGGCCGAAGCGATGGCGATATCCTCATGGTTGTCGCCATTGAAGTCTCCGGCAATGCCGGAGGAAATAATTCCGCCTGCGGGAAACTTCTCCTCGCTGGTGTTTTCAAAAGTGCCATCGCCCCGTCCGGGCATGAGGCCCACCGTGCCGGAATCGTAGTTATCCGTGACAATGTCCAGGCGCCCATCGGCATTGAGATCACCCAAGGCCAAATCCCAGCAGGAAGGTCCGCCGGTGTAAAAGTCCGGCCCATACCGGAAGGTGCCATCGCCGTTGCCAAAGCGCACCGAAACGCCATAAGCCGCGGAAGTGGCGGCCGCGACATCCAGATGGCCATCCTCATTGAAGTCGCCAAGCCGCAGGGCCTGCGGAGCCGAAACCAGGTAAAACCATTGGCCGGCGGTGAAGGAACCGTTGCCTTGCCCCAGCCATACCTGGGCGGTGCCGTAGCCCGCGCTCCCGCCCACCAAATCGGGGTGGCCGTCCCCGTTGAAATCCCCCGCCGCGACGCTGGTGGGATAAGGGCCAACCGCCCAATTGGCTGGCGCCTGGAATGTGCCGTCACCCCGCCCCAGTAGCACGCTGACGGTGTTGGCGTCATAATCGGCGGTCACCAGGTCCGGATGGGTGTCGCGGTTGAAATCAGCGGTGGCCACCCATTTGGGCCCGGGGCCGGCGGCGAAATAGGCGGGCTCGCCAAACGTGCCGTCGCCGTTGCCCAGCAAGACGGCGACTTGATTGGTGACCGTCCAGCCGCCGGAAATGGCCACACAGGCATCTAACTGATGATCGTGGTTCACGTCCACGAGAATGACATGGGCTGGACCACGGCCGACCGCGACTTGGGAAGCGGCGCCGAATTGGCGGTTGCCCTGGTTCAGCAGGACGCTCAGCGAGCCATTGGTGTTCCATCCGGAGGCGTTGGCAGTAACCAAATCGGGCCGGCCATCCCCGTTCAAGTCGCCGGCGGCCAACGCCCACGGCTGGCGGCCAACGCTAAATGCCTCCGGTTTGCCCAACACGCCGAAGCCCCGGCCGCGCAGCACACTGACCGTATCCACATCCGGGTTTGCCGTCACCACCTCGGGGTGCCCGTCCAGGTCGAGGTCGCTGATGATGACTTTGGCCGGATTATCGCCAGCGGGAAAAGTGGCGGTGAGATAAAATTCAACCAATGGCGCGGCCGCCAGGCCGGTGGCGCCCATAAGGGCCGCCGCCAAGCCAGCCCTCCCCAGAAGCGCTTGTTTCATGCACCAGGAAATGAGCATAACTTGTGCCAGCACGCCCAGCTTGGGGCCGGGCTGAATTCGTCGCGCGCCCGGCGGAGTATGAACCGGTTTCTCCTATTCGCTTGAAAAGAAAAAAGCACTCCCCTGGGCCCGCCGTGATGGCGGAGGGGAGTGCTTTTCTACCAGGCCGCCGAGCGGGCTGGCAGAAACTCACAGATGTTGACTACTTTTTCTTCGCCGCCTTCTTAGCGGGTTTCTTAGCAGCTTTCTTTGCCATCTGTTCTCACCCCCATTCCGTCGGGTTTAAAGGTTCACTTTCCGGGACACACTCGTTCTTATGCACTTTGTTTGCCGGTTTGCCAAATCTTTTTTTCATTTTTTTTAATTTTTTTCACCGTGGCCGTTTTTCGATTCGCTCCTATATTTTCGCGACGGCCTGTTTCGGGGGGAAAATGGGCGCACGGAATTCGCGAATGAAAAAAATTAAAGATCAGTCGTGGCGCGCCGGCGTTTGCGGTGTGGTGTTGATTATTTTGACCGCCGCCGGCCAGGCGCGCGCGCAGGCGGTGGTCGAGGGCGTGGTGAGCCTGCCCAAGGCCGCGCCACCGCCCGCGAAGCCGCCACGCTACCAGGGACAGGCCGGCGAAATAGCGGCGCCCGAGCCGCCCCTGGCGGTGGTTTACTTGGAAGGCCGGTTCCCCGCGCCCACCAATGCGCCGCCCAAAGTTCAACTCTGGCAGAAAGGGCTGCAATTCAGCCCCGGTTTGCTGCCGGTCCAGGTCGGGACCATTGTGGAGTTCCCCAATGGCGATGACCTTTACCACAATGTGTTTTCCTACTCGAAGCCCAAGCGTTTCGACCTGGGCCGATACCGCAAGGAGGACAAACCGGCGGAGCAGGTGTTTGACAGGCCCGGCGTGGTGAAACTGTATTGCGAGATTCACGAGCACATGCGCGCGACCATCCTGGTGCTGGAGACGCCCCATTTTACGCGCACCGACACCAACGGCCATTATCGGCTGGCGAACCTGCCGGCCGGCCGCCACACCCTCAAGGTGTGGGTGGATGACCGCAGGACCCTCGAGCGGGCCGTGGAATTAAAGGCCGGGGAAACATTGAAGGCGGATTTCCCCGGCCAGTAACCCGGCATGATCGCGCTCAGCTTCCGAACCAAATTGCTGCTAGCCATGATGGCGCTGGTGCTGGGCGTCACCGTGACCACGCTGTTGATCATGGAAAACCGGGTGCGCGGCTCCTACGAGCGGCATTTCCAAAACCTGTTCCAAATACAGATTGATTCCTTCATGCAACAGCGCGAGGCGCGGCTGGCCCCGGTGAAGGAACGCCTGGCCCAGGCGGCCATCAACCCGCGTCTCATCGCCGCCATGGAAATTGCTGGCCAGGCCGGAAGTGAGCAGCAGGACGTGGACGACCTTTACCAGAACGGCCTGGATCAGTTGCTCGAGTTGCTTCGGTCCAGCCGCCGGTTTCGTCCCAACGGCTTGGCGGCCGGCGCGGGCGCGCGGGTGGCGCCGGAAAAAATGGCCGCGTTTCGCGAGGCCCTGGCCGCCCAGGGGCGCTTGGGGCCGCAAGGTTTCTTCATTTTCCTCAGCCCCACCGGCGAAGTGTTGCGGCCCAGCCCCAAGGTTCAACTCTCCTATGCCTTCCCGGGTCTGCGCCGGGTGGCCGCGCAAGTGGCCGCCATCAGCCAATCCGTCTCCTCGCTCGGCTCCCAGCAGGTGGGCTACCTTGCCCCCGAGGAGGAGGGCGGCCTGGCCCGCCTGCGCGAGGTGGTTTTCACGCCGATCATTGACCAGGTCACCCGCCAGGCGCACGGCGTGCTCGTGGTCGGATTTCCCCTGCCGGATGAAGAGGAGCGCGAAATGCGCGAAATCAGCCGGATGATTGACCAAGCGCTGACGCAAAACCCGGCGGCGGGCGGCATCCTTTCCGGCATTTGGCTGGACGATCGGCTGTACTCCTCGTTCATTCCCTCCCGGCATCTGCCGGACTTGCAGCGGGAAATCAGCGCCGAGCTGAAAACCGCGCGCCGCACCCGTCATGACTTTGTGGTCGAGGTCGGCGCGGTGCCGCACCGCGTTTTCTGGCGAGCGTTGAACCCGGACTCCGCTTTTCCGGCCGCTTACCAGGTCTGCCTCTATTCGCTGGCCGGGGCCGAAGAGGAAAAACGGCTGCTGCGCTGGCTGATTTTAGGCTCCGGCTCGGTGGCGCTGATCGGCGCGTTGCTGCTCAGCCTGCTGCTCTCGCATGGCCTGGCCGTGCCGCTCGAGGAATTGGCGGCCGGCACCGCCGAAATCGAGCGCGGCAATTACCAGGTCAAGGTGCCGGTGCGCAGCCGGGACGAAATCGGACACCTGGCCAATTCCTTCAACGAAATGGCCGAAGGGCTGGCGCTCAAGGAGAAATATCGCAGCGTGCTGAACATGGTGGCCGACAAGGGGGTCGCCGAGGAACTCGTCGAGGGCAAGATCGCCCTCGGCGGGGAGCTGCGCGAAATCAGCGTGCTGTTCTGCGACATCCGGGGCTTCACCGCGATGACTCAGGGCATGCCGCCGACCGAGGTGATTCAAATGCTCAACGAGCACATGACCGCTCTTACCGCCGTCGTCTATGAATGCGGCGGCGTCGTGGATAAATTCGTGGGCGACCTGATCATGGCCCTGTTCGGCGCGCCGCGCGGCACCGGCCAGGATGCCGCCAACGCCGCGCGTTGCGCCCTGCGGATGATCGAGGAGCGCGCCAAATTGAACCGCGTCTCGCCGCGTCCCATCGAGATCGGCATCGGCATCGCCACCGGCCAGGCGGTCGCCGGCTGCATGGGCTCGGCCGACCGCCTCAATTACACCGTGCTCGGCGAACGGGTGAACCTGGCCTCCCGCCTCTGCGGCCAAGCCGGACGCATGGAGGTGGTCATTGACCAGGAAACCCGCGACCGGCTGGGAGACACGGCCGAGGTCGTGCCGCTGCCGGAACTCAAATTAAAAGGCTTTTCCGGCGTCATCACCGCCTATAAGTTATCCTCTATCAGCGCCCCGGTGGGAAAACAGTGAAACCCAGGTTCCTGAATACGGATACAGGCAGTTCAACGGCGAAAAAGCGTCTGCTGCTGGTGTGCTTGCTGGCCTTGGCGGCGCCGGGCGCGACCGCCGCCGCGCCCTGCTGGAGCGACGCCGAGCTGGGCGCGAAACTACTCGAAACCAAGGACCGCCTTGGCGTCAGCCTGCTCTTCGACTTCGAGGGTTATTACGTGGACCAGCGTCCCGGCGGGCTGCTGATGCATGAGCGCAGCTTCCTCGCGCCGCGGCTTTCCCTGTTCCTCGACAAAACGCTGGGCGATCATTTTTACGTCTTCCTCCAAGCGCGCGCCGACACCGGCTTCGATCCCGGCTATGCCAACCACGAGGCGCGGCTGGACGAATACCTGCTGCGCTGGACGCCATGGACGGATGGCCGCCTGAACCTGCAAGCCGGCAAATTCGCCACGGTTGTCGGGAATTGGGTTCACCGGCACGACTCCTGGAACAATCCCTTCGTCACCGCGCCCTTGGCCTACGAAAATATGACGATTGTGACCGATGCCTTTGCGCCCGGCTCGCCCGCGGCCTTTTTGGCGCGCAAAAACGTGCGAGAGGCCCCCTCCCAAAAAGGCCGTTGGTTGCCGGTCCTCTGGGGGCCGGCCTACACCACCGGCGCCTCTATTTTCGGGTCGCTGGAACGGTTCGATTACGCTTTCGAGTTCAAGAACGCGTCTATTTCCTCGCGCCCGCCCTATTGGGGCATCGAGGAATTGGACTGGGATAACCCCACTTGGAGCTTGCGCATGGGACACCGGCCCACCGCGGCCTGGAACTACGGCGTCTCCGCGAGCTACGGCACTTACCTGTTGCCGCCCGCGCAGGCCACGCTGCCGGCGGGCCGGGGCCTCGAGGATTACCACCAGGTCACCCTGGGCTGGGACCTCAGCTATGCCAAGCGCAAATGGCAACTTTGGGGCGAGGCGTTTTGGAGCCGGTTCCAAGTGCCCAACGTCGGCAACGCCGACACCTTCACTTACTACCTCGAAGCCAAATACAAAATCACCGCCCGCGCCTTTGCGGCGGCGCGCTGGAACCAGCAACTTTTTGGCTCGGTTCCCGACGGTTTGGGCGGCGAGCAGCGCTGGGGACACAATATTTTCCGTGTGGACGGCTCGCTCGGCTACCGTTTTTCGCGCCACCTGCAAGGAAAGGTGCAATACAGTTTCAGTCACCAGGCTGCCGCTTGGCAAAAAGGCGAGCAATTGGTGGCTGGCCAGGCAACCCTCAAATTCTAGCCTTTGGCGTTGAAACCGGCCGGCGGCCCGGCTTAACCTCCGGCCATGGGACGTCAATGGTTGCACGCCAAGCGCCTGGTGGCTTCCGCCAAGAAAGCCAAGACCACCGGCAAAATCGTCCGGGAACTCATGATCGCCGCCCGCCAGGGCGGCGCGGACCCCGATTTGAACCCGCGCCTCTTCGCGGCGGTCGAAAAAGCCCGCAAGGAAAGCGTCGGGCGCGAAGTCATCGAGCGCGCCATCAAGAAAGGGGCCGGGGTTGGCGATGATAAACTGGTGATGGAGCATATCGTCTTCGAGGGTTACGCGCCGCACAAGGTGCCGGTCATTGTGGAGGTGATGACGGACAATCCGAACCGGACGGCGCCGGAAATTCGCCTCCTGTTCCGCGCCGGGCAGCTTGGGGCCGCGGGCAGCAACCGGTTTCTTTTTGACCATGTGGGCCTGGTGGAGGCCCATCGCGCCGAGGCTGGCGTGGACCTGGAGGCGGCCGCCATCGAGGCCGGCGCCAACGAGGTCGAGCCGCTGTCCAGCCGGCAGAACGATGACATCCCCGAAGGCGCCACCGGCGCGCGCTTCATCACCGACCGCACCGCGCTGCATGCGGTCTCGACCTGGCTGTCCCAAAACGGCTGGACCGTCGTCACCAGCGAACTGGGTTATCTGCCCAAAAATTATCCTTCCTTGAGCGAAACCCAACTGGCGGAAGTGGGCGAGTTTTTGCAGGCCCTTGAAGACCACGACGACGTGCATCGCGTCTGGGCCGCGCTTAAGTGATTGGCACGCGGCTGGCCGTGCCCGCCGGCCAGCTCAAGCCTTGGGCCGGCGGTGAACTTTATACACGGTCGCCTGGTCGGTCGGCTTGATGACTAATTCGTCAATGCAGACATGCGCCGGTCGGCTGGCGACCCACACCAGCGCTTCGGCCACATCCTGGCCCGTCAACGGCGTCATGCCTTCATAGACCTTTTTCGCCCGCGCCACGTCGCCCTGGAAGCGCACCAGGGAAAACTCGGTTTCCACCAGGCCCGGGTCCACCGTGCAAACGCGCACGCCGGTGCCGAGCAATTCCAAGCGCAACGCCTGGGTGATTTTCAGTTCGCCGGCCTTGGCGGCGCAATAGGCGCTGCCGCCCTCGTAGGCGGTGCGGCCGGCCACCGAACCAATGTTGATGATCGCGCCGCCCGGCTGGCCTGTCATCAGCGGCAACGCGGCCCGCGTCACCCGCAGCAGGCCGAGGACGTTGGCGTTGATCATGAAATCCCAATCCTCGTCCCTGCCCTCCGCCACCGTTTCCAGCCCCTTGGCGCCGCCGGCGTTGTTGATCAGCACATCCAGCCGTAGCGTCAGGTTTTTCACCCACTCGAAAAATTTCAGGATGCTCTCGGGCCGGACCACATCCAGCGCCCGGCAATGAACGGCGGGCGAGCCGGCCTTGACGCATTCGCCCGCGACCTCCTTCAGCCGGGGCATCCGCCGCGCGCCCAGCAACAGCCGCGCCCCCTCGGCGGCGAAGGCACGCGCCGCTGCCGCCCCGATGCCCGATGACGCCCCCGTGATCAACACCCATTGTCCGGCCAGCTTGGTTTTCATGCGCCAAGAGTAAGGCCGTTCCCGCCGTATTTTCCAGCGGAATCAGCCAGCCGGTTGGAAACCTGGGGCACATGCCAAGTGGGCCGTTTCTCAATATTGGTTGCCAAAACCAACCAATCCGTGCAACTTTTGCACCATGCGAAAGCACCGGGAATTCTCAATCAACCACTTTCCGACTGAGGACGCATTTTTAACGCGGGCGCGCCGGCCATACTGATGAGTGCTTGGGATAAACAACACGCGCCCCCTCACCCTGCCCTCTCCCCCAAGGGGGGAGAGGGAGAACGTCGCGCTCGGTGACAAATTGTGTATGGCATCCCGAAGACTATACAGTATGATCACACCGCCTCCTGTCATTACGCGCCGATGCTTTCTCCGCGTTCTGTCGGTTGCCGCCGGCGGGATTCTCGCACCGGCGTGGATCGCGCGGAGCGCCGATCCCGCCAGCCCCGCGCCGGAGTTTCCCTCCAATGATCATTTCTGGTATCGGCTGCCGCCCGCAGACCGATACATCGACTCGCAACGGGGCAACCTGGCGTTCGCCCGCGCCGAGGGCGCGGTGTTCCTCTCCGAGGACAACGGCCGCACCTGGCCGCGCCGCCTGGAGTTTCCCGACGCCCGGCGCATCACCTTCAGCCACATCTTCAAAAACGGCAACCTCCTCTTTGCCACGGGGTCAAAGCTTTACCTGAGCCCAGACCGTCTGAAGACCTGCCAGGAGATCACGGTGAAAAACCCGGACGGCTCGGACTACCTTCCGCACACGCCCCAGAATCCCGATAACCCCGGCTGGTATTTCCACACCCTGCCGGGTGTCGTCTCGTGGGATGTCAACGGATCGGAGATGATGGTCTGGGGAAACTATGGCAACGTCCGGGGCGGCGCGACGCCCGTCAACATTTACTATTCGGTGGACCAGGGGCGGACGGTGAAAATTGCTTATGCCTTCGGGCAAAACCCCCATTTTCGGGACAACGGCTCGCCGGGCGGGGGCAAGACTGGCGCGCTGCTGGGCAACGCCGGCAACCCGGTGCTCTGCCGCCATGTTCACGCCGTCGCCTATAATCCGATTGAAAATGCCTTTTACGCCTGCACCGGCGATCTCGACCGCGGCGACGGGCACGAGTGCCACTGGCTGCGCGGGACGTATGACGCGAAAAAAGACCAATGGGCGTGGAAAATCCTCGTCTCCACCAATTCCAACTCGCGCTACAAATCCGGCGGCATCAATTTTGTGGACGGGCAGCTTTACTGGATCAGCGACGCCAACGGGCAGCGGGATGACGCCTTCGGCGCGCTGGGCTACGACCGGGGCATATTCCGCTGCGCGCCGGCGGACCTGGCGGATGCCAGCAAGCACACCCTGCTCTACAACCCCGAAGTGGAGTCGGGCGCCATGATCATCCAGGACGGCGTCATCCTGGCCTCCCACTGCGCGCCCGCGTCGCCGCTGGCCACCGGTTTCATCGTCTCCAACGACCTGGGCAAAACTTGGGCGCAATACGACCTCAAGGAATGCGGCCGGCGCTCACCGGTCCGCTTCCACGAGAAAAACGGCGAAGGCTGGTTCCGGGTGGACCTGCGCTCCGGGTGGATAGACCACGCGGAGGTGCTGTTCATCAAACCGAAGCCCGTCGCCCAGGCGAGCCGTTAGGGAGTTAATGTATGGTCTCCGGGAGGCAATACAAAATTGGTCACCGTGGGCGACGTTCTCCCTCTCCCCCCTTGGGGGGAGAGGGCAGGGTGAGGGGGGCGTGTCGTCTATCCCAAGCACTCATCAGTAGTCCTCGATCAGGGTGAGGTCTTCCGCCGGCTTCGGGTAGTTCTTCTTCGCAATGTAGGCCTTGGTTTCGGCCACCAGCGCCGGCGTGATTTGGTAATTGTATTTGCCGTAGTCGTTCACCTGGATCTCGCCCACCCAGAAAAAGCCCCATTTTTCGAAGAAATCGGTCAGGTCCAGTTGGCCCACGTCGCAGGCGAGCTTGATGAACTCGAACTGGTTTCGAATCGCGTCGTTGCCCTTGCCGGCGTCTGGACGGCGGCGCATCTCCTCCATCACATCCGCGTAAAAATCGGGCCGGCCCTTTTTGGCGAAATAAAGATGCAACTGCCAGAAAGGGACCAGCCGGTTGAAGACATCCTTGTCGGCGAGATAGGAGATTTTGGGGTTCGCCTCGACGATGCTGTGGCGCGCTTTTTCATAGTTTTTTTGCGCCTTGAGCCGGCTCGCGTTGCCCATTTTGCCCGTGGTGTACATCGAAAACAGGTTGTTGCTCACCTCGCCCAAGCCGCCCCAATTCAGTTGCGGGCGCATCTGCAGCACGTGGCCGACCTCGTGGGAGAAGCCCCAACAGGGGTCGCCTTTGATCACCACGGCGGGATCGGCCACCATGCGCATGGTGCCCTTGTTGCCCAAGTAGGCCACGCCGTCGCCGTCGCGGAACATGTAATAGTTGAAGTTCACCCGCGCCAGGATGCGGTTCTTCGGCACCTTGCCGTATTTCACCAGGCCCATGAAGGTGTAATGGTGATTGAGCATCGCGTCGTAATTGCGGATCAGCTCCACCCCCTTGCCGCGGGTATAGACCTTGAACCACTCGACGGGGTAGGCCACCTGGATATGCTTGCCGCGGGCGTCCATAATCGGGCTCACCGCCTGGTCCAACAGCCGGTCCCAATCCTCGTTGGTTTGCCGGGTTCCATCGAAATAGCCGTTCACCTGGCCGGTGGGAAAATGCACGATGATTTTCGGCGCGTTTCGGGCGTCATCGTCAAAGTAGCTGACATACGCGTTACCGCCTTTTTGCACCTGGATAACATTGGGGCCTTCCTTGAGGCCAATCTTTTGCTTGTGCAATCCCCAGCCAGCGGGGTCCTTGGTCGGCTCCACCCCTTCCGGCGGTTTGCGCATCCAGTCCGGCACCAACAGGGAAATCTCCTTGCCGCCCGTTTTACCCACCAGCACCACATGTTCCCCGGCCGGCAGATAAATGCCGGTGATGTTTTCGTAGCGGCTGAAGCCGTCCCCCAATTTCAACGTCTTGCCCAGCTCGCGCGGCGAAGGATAGGCCTCGTAGCCGGCGGCCCGAAAGGTTTTGTCGTAGCTCTTGTTCAGCAAGCCCGCCGCCACTTTTTTGAGGACCTCGCTTTTGAAGTTCTGCAAGTCCTTGGCTTGGAAGCCCGGCTTCAATTCGCTGCCGCTGGAATCGGTGAAATGGTTCAGGTCGGCCTTCAGCGCCTCAAGCTTGTCCTCGGCGCTCATGGCCGCCAGTGTTCCAGCCAGCAGCGGAACCAACAGCATTAGTCTTCGCATAATTTTTCGCCAATATCCCGGCGCTTTGCGCGCCGCCGCGATAAGTAATACCCGGAACCGCTCCCCGCCAAGCGGGAAATGAGAGCGAGCGGCCACCAACCGGAACAGAATGCGATGGGTAAGGCAGTCGCACCCTGACTAACATGGCTGGACTTTTTAGGTTCCTCGACGTTTCCAGTGGAATGCCAAGTGTCTCATTCGTGAGGGGATCGCCTGGTTTGGGAGGCATCGTTGTGCTCAGCCCCGCCAGGGGCGGCAGGTAATCGCCCAGCGATTTATCGCTGGGAACGACGCCCCGCCCGAGTCCCCAAGCCCCGCTAGGGGCGAAAGAAATCCGCGCGCGTTCGCCGCCAACTACCGCCGCTGCCCCTCCGAAGATCTGCTTTCGTCCCTCCGGGACTTTGGGCCGTCTTGCACCCGCATCCCACCCTTGAAAGGGTGGGCTAGTTTCTACCGCGTGGTGGCGCCGTAGCCTGGCTATAAGCGAAGTGGTGATCCCGGCGGCCGCTCCTGGCGGAGCTGACGACCGCTTTCCCTGGGAAACATCGCGGAACCCTTTTGGTCTCGCCATGGCTACCCCGCCGGCTCGTGGTCGGCTTTGGCCGCCGGCTTTTCCGGCCAGCGCACCAGTCCCAACAGCATCCCGCCCATGATCGCCAGGCAGCCCCATAATTGCCCCCAGTGGGGCGTTTCCCCCACCCAGATCATCGCCATAGGCACGCCGGCAATCGGTTGAACGAAGATGGTCAGGGCCGCCAGGTTGACATCCATTTCCCGGATGGCCAGCAGCCAGACCGTGTAGCCGAGCACGGTGCAAACCACGGCCATGAACGCCAGCAGCAGCCAGCCGGTCGCGGGCAGGCGCGCGACCGCGCCCAGGGTCTGCCGCCCATCCACGGCCAGATTGGCGAGAACCGCCGCAAACAGCGCCACCGCCAGGATGCGGGCCGGCCCGGCCCGGGCCAGCATCGGCTTGCTGAGGATCGAATAGGAGGATTCGCAAAAAAAGGAGGACACGAAGATCAGGCTCGCGGCCAGGCTCACCCATTGAAAGTCCGCGCGCCAAACGCCGTTCAACAACCCCACCCCCGCCATGCCGAGCACAAAGCCCAGCCAGCGACGCGCCGGGATATGCTCGCGCAGGAAAACCGCCGCCAGCACCGAGCACAACAGCGGCTCCAGCGCCATCAGCACCACCGAGTTGCCGGCCGAGCCCAGCGCGTTGCCCAGCACTTGCAGGCGCTGCCCCACCACGAACACCAGCACGCCGATGACCGCGCTGCGCGCCAAGTCCCATCCCCGCGGCGACGGGCCGGGCAGCCACGGCCACAGCGCCGCCAGGATGCCCGCCGCCAGCGCAAACCGCAGGGTGACAATCCCGCCCGCCGACAAATAAGCCCCCAACGCCTTGTTGGCCGGCATCGTCGCCGCCCAAAAAACGTTAAACACCAGCAATAAATAAAGATGACGCCCGCGCATACCGGCGCCCCGAGAGAATGCCCGAAATGCCTCCGGGAGCAAGCGCAAGGAACCGAAGGTCCGTTGGCCAGTGCTCGAAGTCACCGGGAGCCTCGGTTTCACAAGGCGTCGTCAACGATGTTTCCCCCCATGAACCCCTTGTTTGTAGGAGCCGACGTAAGGAGGCTCAAATTTGTCCCCGAACGTGGTCGCCATGATATCAGAGCCTTTTTACGTCAGCTCCTACTCGGTTCAGGGGTGGCCATGCGCGAAACCGGGTTGCGGGGAAATCTCTCCCACGTGAGATATTTTTGTAAGTGTGCTCGGGTCATTCAAACAGCCAGTCTGTTTCCAAACGACCAGGCGTATCTTTCGGAATCATCTCACGGGGGAGAGGGACCCAGCCTGCCTCCGGAATTTCTGCAGCCGCCGGGATTGCCAGGCGGAAGCGTTATTATTTCTTGCCGCAAACGTCTTCTGACGTCGCCAGTTAACCGCTCCGCGTCGAGTGATGATGGCAAGCGGTGTCAAAAAGCAAATTCTTCGGCCCTTCCGAATTAGGAATTCTTCGAGTTGAGGTGGGGGGGGGCGGCAGACCCGTCACGCGGATGATTTCCGACCACGGCACGGGTAAAACCCGATTTTCCAAAAAAATATTTTTCAACCGCGTTTTTTTACTTGCCCATTTCAATAAGTATATTAC
>Ga0101944_10002082_pt1 | contig 34877 bp, 28 predicted proteins | sample DewCreD2012metaG_FD_75245 | JGI IMG/M metagenome (GOLD analysis project Ga0101944, IMG submission 75245) | Hot spring sediment bacterial and archeal communities from British Columbia, Canada, to study Microbial Dark Matter (Phase II) - Dewar... ... | reverse complement strand
CGCGCCGCCGCCGCCGTCGATGGAGGCCGACACCTGGCTCAAGGCCGGGCGCGGCTTCGACTTCTCCCAGGCCGCCACGCAGGCCGGCTGGGTGGAGGTGACGCGCGAGGACTTCGGCTACCGGACGTACTGGCGGGTGTGGGTGCGCGCCCGTTTCCAGGACGGCAGCCAGGGCGAGCCGTTGCGCGTGCCGCCGTGGGACTTCGACGCGCGCTACTCCGGCCGGCCGCAGCCCTACGACGCCGGCGGCGAATACTTCAGCGAGATGCCGCCCGGCTACTTCGTGGATTTCACCACCCTGGCCGAGGACTACGGCTGGACGCGCGTCCCGGCGCAGACCAACTGGCGCGCCTTCTTCCCCGGCATCCTGTACTGGCGCTATGAACACCGCGGCGGCCTGGACTGGCTGGACGCGATGCGCGAGGTCTACACCGCCCCGCAGATCGCCACCCAGACCCTGGTGCCGTCGCCGACCGGGACGCCGACCATCACGCTGACGCCCACGGTCACCCACACCCCCACCCACACGTTGACGCCGACGCGCACCGCCACGCGCACGCCGCGGCCGACCAACACGCCGCTGCCCACGCGCACGCCGCGGCCCACGCTGACCCCGCGCCCGATCGTCATCACGGTGGTGATCACGGTCACGCCGCCGCCCAGCCCGACCACCCTCCGGCCGACGTGGACGCCGACGGAACCCGCGCCGTGAAGCGAAAGTGGATTCTGGGATTGGGGATCGCGTTGCTCGCCGGCTGCGCGGCCCCGCCGCCGCAGGCCACCCCCCGGCCGACCCTGACGGCCAGCCCGGCCGCCACCCCGAGCGCGCCGGCCGTTCCGGCGACGCCGGACCTGGACCCGCCGACGGCCACCTCCACGCCCGGCCTGCTCATCCCGACGGTGCTGCCGGATTACCTCCAGGTCTCGGTGCCGACCATCAACGCCAACAACCCGCTGCGCTTCGCGTTCCCGACGCCGGTCGTGTTCAACACCCCCGAGAACTGGCGCCCGCCGCTGCAGGGCGTGCCGCTCTCCGTCCGGCCGCAGGACCATTTCTGGTTCGCGCGCCCGATCGCGTCGGACAGCGTCAACTGGCCGCTCGGCTCGTATCGTTATGGCAGCGATTACTTTGGCCAGATGAACGTGCACGCCGGCATCGACATCGACGCGCCGCGCGGCACCCCGATCCTGGCCGCCGGGCCGGGCCAGGTGATCTGGGCCGGCTGGGGGTTGTTCAACTTCGATCCGCGCCGCGAGGATGACCCGTACGGCATCGCGGTCGCCATCCGCCACGACTTCGGCTACCAGGGCCGCAACCTGTATACGCTCTACGCCCACATGGAGGCGCAGAACAACCTGTTCGTGGGCCAGCGGGTGGAGACCGGCCAGGTGCTGGGCTGGATCGGCGTCACCGGCAACACCACCGGCCCGCACGTCCACTTCGAGGTGCGCGTGGGCGAGAACGCCTACTACAGCACCCGCAACCCGGAGTTGTGGATCGCGCCGTACTCGGGCTGGGGCGTGCTGGCGGGCCAGCTGCTGGACAAGCTCGGCAATTACATCTACAGCCAGCCGATCGAGATCTACGACGAGCGCGACCGCTGGCTGTACACGGTCTACACCTACGGCGACCGGGTGGCGCGCCCGGACGAGAACTGGCGCGAGAACTTCGCCATCTCCGACCTGCCGGCCGGGCGCTATCGCTTGAGGGCGACGCTGGGCCTGAACGCGCCGCCGCCCTTCATCGCCTCGCCCACCCCGGACGCTCTTCTGGAGAGCGTGGCCGCCCAGCCGGAAGCCATCCTCCCGCCCGTCCCATCCGGCGAGGTCGAGGTGATCGAGGCCGTGGTGGACCTCCTCCCCGGCCAGACCAATTTCGTCCTGTTGCAGGCCGGGGTCGGACAGGTTCCGGGCGCCCTGCCGGCCGAGACCAACACACCCGCGTATCCCACCAACACCTTCACGCCGACCGCCACCCCCACGCTCACGCCGTCGCCCACGGCCACGCGGACGCCGCGCCCGTCCCAGACGCCCACCCTCACCCGCACCCCGCGTCCGAGCCTGACGCCCACCCTCACCCGAACGCCCAGGCCGTAGGGCCCGCGCCGCGAAAGCCGGCCTCCAGGAGCAGACGCTCGCAGAAGAGCGGGAGCATCTGGGCCCCGGCCTTCGCCGGGGCGACGGCGGAAATGGTTGCGCCAGGGCGCGGCGCCTGGAGATTGACCACCAGCGGCGAAGGCACCCACCCGGCGCTTCTACTTGACAAATAGAACACATGGGCTATACTGAGCTGTACATTCGTTCTATTGCCGCTTGCGGCACAGACGCACCACAAAGGAGAACATGATCATGCCCCGCAAGAAGAAGGAAGACAGCGTTGAGAACGCCGAGTCTGCCGCTGAGGCCCCCGAGGGCGTCGAGACGGCGGAGGCCGCCCCGGAGGGCGTTGTGCTGGAATCGCCCGCCGTCGTCGAGCCCACGAACGGTCACACGCCGCCGGCCGAAAAGCCCCGGCGCGGCCGCCCGCCCAAGCACCAGGCTGTTGAGGAGGCGGCCCCGGCGCGCCCCCGGCTGGACCCGGCCCGGCTCAACGCCATCGACAAGGCGCTGAACGATCTGACCAAGAAATACGGGGAGGGCACGATCATGCGGCTGGGCGAAGCCTCGCACCTGCAGGTCGAAGCGGTCCCCACCGGCTCGCTGGCGCTCGACATCGCGCTCGGCATCGGCGGCATCCCGCGCGGCCGCGTCACCGAAATTTACGGCCCGGAGTCCTCGGGCAAGACCACGCTCTGTCAGCATATCGTCGCCGAGGCGCAAAAGCGCGGCGGCGTGTGTGGCTACATTGACATGGAGCATGCCCTGGACCCGGTCTACGCCGCCAAGTGCGGGGTGGATGTGGACAACCTGTACATCGCCCAGCCGGACACCGGCGAGCAGGCCCTGGAGATTGCCGAGGCCCTGGTGCGCTCCGGCGCCATGGACGTGGTGGTGATCGACTCGGTGGCGGCGCTGGTGCCGCGCTCCGAGATTGAGGGCGACATGGGCGACGCGACGATGGGCGTGCAGGCGCGCCTGATGTCCCAGGCCCTGCGCAAGCTCTCCGGCGCCATCAAGCAGACCAACACCTCGGTCATCTTCACCAACCAGCTGCGCCAGAAGATCGGCGTGATGTTCGGCAACCCGGAGACCACCACCGGCGGCATGGCGCTCAAGTTCTACGCCAGCGTCCGGCTGGACGTGCGCCGGCTGCAGGCCATCAAGGAGGGCGGCGAGGTGATCGGGTCGCGGACGCGTGTGCGGGTGACCAAGAACAAGGTCGCCGCGCCCTTCCGCGAAGCCGAGTTCGACATCCTCTACAACGAGGGCATCTCCAAAGAAGGCGACATGCTGGACCTGGGCACGGCGCTGGAGATCATCACCAAGCGCGGCGCTTTCTTCTCCTACGGCGAGGTGCGTCTCGGCCAGGGCCGCGAGCAGGCCAAGACCTTCCTGCGCGAGCATCCGGAGCTGGCCGGCGAGATTGAGCTGGCGATCCGCGCCCAGCACGCCGCCACGGGGTCGCCGCTAAACGTGGCCGCCGACGGGGGCGACGACGACGCGGGCGAGGACGACGAGTAAGCCTCGCGGCCCGCTTCCGAACGACGTCTATGGCCACAGGCGCGGGGACCGGTCCCGCGCCTGTGGCGTCGCTTGTATCGCCATCGGCCAGCCTTTGTGGTAGGCTAACCGCGTTCTGGCCGTTTTCACCGTTGAGGAGATGCCTGTATGGATAGCCGCGCTGTCCTCCGCGAACTGGAGGCGCTGGGTACTGCGCAAAACCGGAAGGTCTACGCCCGGCACGGCGTCGGCCCGGAGATGTACGGCGTCAGTTACGCCCACCTGGGCGCGCTCAAGAAGAAAATCAAGACCGACCATGCCCTGGCGTTGGAGCTGTGGGCCAGCGGCAACCACGACGCCCGCCTCCTGGCGCTGATGATCGCCGACCCGGCCCGGATCAGCGCCCGGGAGCTGGACGCCTGGGTGAAGGCGCTGGATAACTACGTCATCACCGAGGCCTTTTCGCGTTTTGCCGCGCAGACGCCGCACGCCCGCGCCAAGATGGAGAAGTGGACCCGGGCCAAAGGCGAATGGGTGGGCGAGGCCGGCTGGAGCCTGCTCGGCGCCCTGGCGTTGAACGACCCCTCCCTGCCGGACGCGTACTTCCAGCCCTACCTCCAGATCATCGCCGCCGACATCCACCGGCGTAAGAACCGCACCCGCTACGCCATGAACAACGCCCTGATCGCCATCGGCGTCCGCAACGCCAGCCTGCAGAAGGCGGCGCTGGACGTGGCCCGGGCCATCGGCCCGGTGGAGGTGGATCATGGCGAGACCAACTGCAAGACGCCCGACGCCGTGACGTATATCCGGAAGACCAGCGCCCACCGGCAGAAACAGGGGGCCGGCGAGAAAACGAAGCAAGCGCAGCGGCCGCCACGACATCCCGCGCGATGATCGACTTCGACTCCCTCTGGGATTACAGCGATCCGGCCGGGACCGAGCAGAAATTCCGGGCGGCGCTTCCGGCTATCGGCCCGGACCCCGGCCGGCGCGCCGAGCTCCTCACCCAGATCGCGCGCGCGCAGGGCCTGCAGCGCTTGTTCACCAAGGCCCACGCCACGCTGGACGACGCCCAGGCCCTGCTCCCCCAGACCGCCGCCCGCCCGCGCCTCCGTTACCTCCTGGAGCGCGGGCGGGTGTTCAATTCCTCCGGGCGCCCGGACCAGGCCCGCCCGCTCTTCCGGGAGGCCTGGGAGGCCGGCCAGGCGGCCGGCGAAGACGCCCTGGCCGTGGACGCCGCCCACATGCTGGCCATGGTCGCGCCCCCGGCCGAGCAGATGGACTGGAACCGGAAGGCCCTGGCTCTGGCCGAGCGCTCCGCCGACCCGGAGGCGCGCCGCTGGCTCGGCTCGTTGTACAACAATATCGGCTGGACGCATCACGCCGGCGGCGAGTATGAGCAGGCGCTGGCCGTGTTCATCCAGGCCGAGCAGTGGCGGGAGGCGCAGGGCCAGGCGCGCGAGGCCCGCATCGCGCGCTGGTGCGTGGCGCGCGCCCTGCGCTCGCTGGGCCGCCCGGACGAAGCGCTCAGCCGGCAGCAGGCGCTGCGGGCGGAGCTGGAAGCGGCCGGCGAGACCGACGGCTACGTGGACGAGGAGCTGGGTGAATGCCTCCTGGCGCTCGGGCAGGCGGACGCCGCCCGCCCGCACTTCGCCCGCGCCCACGCCGCGCTCTCGCAGGATCCCTGGCTGGCCGAGCGGGAACCGGGACGCCTGGAACGCCTGCGCCGGCTGGGACAACCCTGATTTTCCACGGCAAGGCCAGCGTCTGCCTGCGGACCATGGGGCAGTCCCGTCCGCTCCAGTGGGAAGACTGGGCCGCCTGACCCGCGCCGCCCAGCGCCCCCTTTTGAACTTTGCGCGGTTGATCCTGGTAATCACTGCGGCCAGTCCGCGTTCCCGGCTCGCCGCCACGAGCGCTACAAAGGAAAACACATGCCCGCCTCTTCGATGCTCAAGTTCAAACGCCTGGTGAACGCGCCGCCCGCCGAGGCCTTCCGGGCCTTTGTCCACGCCACCGCCCTGCGGGATTGGCTGTGCAACGCGGCGCAGACCGATCCGCGGCCGGGTGGGCGGCTGTTCTTGTGGTGGGATGACGGTTACGCCGTCGCCGGCGCCTTCACTAAATTTGAGCCCGGCAAGCGCCTGGCCTTCGGCTGGAACGCAGTCCAGGAACCGGGCCCCATGACGGTGCAGGTCACGTTCACGGAGAAGAAAGGCGGCGCCGAGGTCGCTGTGACGCACGGCGGCCTGGGGGCCGGCGCGAAGTGGAAGTCCACGCGCCAGAGCCTGGAGCGCAACTGGCCGCAGTCCCTGGAGAACCTGGGTTCGTGCCTGGAGGCCGGGGTCGACCTGCGCTTCGCGCGCCGCCCGCGGCTGGGCATCTTTATCGGCGAGTTCAATCCGCAGATCGCGCAGCAATTGGGCGTGCCGGTGAAGACCGGCGTGCGGCTGGAGGGCACGGCCGAGGGCAGCGGCGCGCGCGCCGCCGGCCTGCTCAAGGACGATGTGCTGGTCTCGCTCAACGGCCGCAAGCTGGCCGGCCTCGAGTCGTTCGGCGCGGCGCTGCAAGGCCTGCAGGCCGGCGACAAGCCCACCGTGGTCTTCTACCGCGGCGCGCAGAAACAGACCGCGCCGCTCGAGCTCTCGCGCTTCCCGATCCCGGAGCTGCCGGCCAGCGGGGCCGAGCTGGCGGCGATGGTGCGGAAGCTCCAGGCCGAGGTGGCGGCCGCCATGGCCCAGGCCGTCGCTGGCCTGACCGAGGCGCAGGCCGAGCGGCGCCCGGCCGAGAACGAGTGGAGCGCCAAGGAGATCATCGCTCACTTTATCCTGACCGAGCGCGATTACCAGAGTTGGGCCGCCGACATGCTCAACGACCGGGCCGTCAACGATGACCTGGAGATGCGGCCGAACGTCAACCAGCGCGTGGGCGCGCTCGTCAAGCGGCTGGGTAATGTGGCCGCGCTGCGCGAGGAGCTGGCGCGCGCCCAGGCGGAGACGGCCGACTTGCTGGAAGCGCTGCCGGAGGGTTTCGTCCGGAACCGCAAGCACCTTTACCGCCGGCTGGCCCAGTGGGCGCTGGAGGTGACGCCGGGCCACTGGCAGGAGGAGCACGCCGGGCAGATGCAGCGGACGGCGGAGACGGCCAAACGCTGAGGCCGGCTGGAGCGTCCAGTGACCACCCTGATCTCGCTGCGGGACGTGATCGAAAGCGACCTCCCGGTCTTTTTCGAGCAGCAACGCGACCCCGCCGCCAACCACAGGGCGGCCGAGGTGGAGGAATACATCCTGCGAAAGGAGACACCATGACGAAGACTCTGACTTTCAAGCGCGTCGTGCGCGCTCCGGCGGCCGAGGTCGCCCGGCTGTTCACGTTCTCCACGCACCTGCGCGAGTGGCTGAGCGACGTCGCGCTGGCGACGCCGCACAAGGGCGGGCGGCTGTACCTCGGCTGGAACAGCGGCTACTACGCCTCCGGCGAATACACGGCGGTGACGCCCAGCCGGATCGCGTTCACCTGGCGCGGGCGGGGCTACCCGGCAGCCACCCGGGTGCAGGTCGGCCTGAAGGAGAAGAACGGCGCTACCACCGTCACCGTGACGCACAGCGGCATCGGCGCCGGCAAGGCCTGGGGCCGCATCCCGGCCGACATTGCCCGGGGCTGGGAGGCGTCGCTAGAGAACCTGCAATCGGTCATGGAGACCGGCCACGACCTGCGCTTCACGCTGCGGCCGATGCTGGGCGTCATGGTCGAGGCCGAACTCGACGCCGAGCGGGCGAAGAAGTACGGCGTGCCCGTGGACCACGGCGTGCGCCTGTCCGGCGTGGTGGACGGCATGGGCGCGCAGGCCGCCGGCCTGCGCGGGGGCGACGTGATCGTCTCGATCGGCGGCAAGAAAGTGGCCAGCTCGCCGTCGCTGTTCGCGGCTTTGCAGGGGCGCCGCGCCGGGCAGACCGTGCCGGTCACGTTCTATCGCGGCCGGGACAGGCGCACCGTCCCCATGACGCTCTCGGCCCGGCCGCTGCCCGAGGTGCCGGCTACGGCGGCCGAGCTGGCCGAGTACGTGCGCGGGCTGTACGCCGGCTACGACGCGCAACTGGCCGAGTGCTTCGCCGGCGTCAGCGAAGCCGAGGCCAACTACCGGCCGGCCCCGGACGAGTGGAGCGCCAAGGAGGTGGTCTCGCACTTGCTGCAAGGCGAGCGCGACGGCCTCTCTTATCTCGCCGAGCTGCAGCTGGGCAACGAACGCAGTTACGACGGCCCCTTCGAGAACTCGACGCTGCAGGTGCGGGTGGTGGCCGACTCGTATCCGAGCGTGGCCGCCATGCTGGCCGATTACCGGCTGGCCGAGGCGCAGACAGTGGCGCTCCTGGCCGGGCTGCCGCCCGAATTCGTCGCGCGGCGCAGCACCTTCTGGCGCATGGCCTACAGCTACACGCAGGCGGCGCCCCATTTCGACGAACACATCCAGCAGATCAAGAACGCCCTGGCCGCGGCGCGCAGGTGACCGGGCGGCGTCCTTTCAGGAGGCGGCATGGCCGGCAAGACTCTGACTTTCAAACGTGTTATCCAATCCCCCGTAGCGGAGGTCTACCGCCTGTGGACGCGGGCCTCCGCCGTGCGCCTGTGGTTCTGCGACGCGGCCCAGATCGAGCCGCGCAAGGGCGGGCGCGCCTATTTTGGGTGGAACAGCGGTTTCTATGCCGCCGGCCAGGTGACGCAGGCCGAGCCGAACAAGGCCCTGGCCTTCACCTGGTTGGGCCGGGACGAGCCGGCGGCCACCCGGGTTAAAGTGACCTTCAAGGAGAAGGCCGGCGCCACCACCGTCACCGTGGTCCACGCGGGGATCGGGACCGGCAAGGCCTGGGCCAAGACAGCGCCGGCGGCGGCCGACGGCTGGAACGCCGGCCTGGAGAACCTGCGGTCGGTGCTGGAGACGGGCGAGGACCTGCGCATCGTGCGCCGCCCGATGCTGGGCATCATGGGCATGAACACGCTGGACGGCGGGGCGGCGCAGAAACTGGGCGTGCCGGTGACGGAGGGCATCTCCATCGGCGGCACGGTGCCCGGGATGGGGGCCGAGGCGGCCGGACTGCAAAAGGACGATGTCGTCGTCAGCATCGGCGGCAAGAAGACCAACACGTTCGGCAATTTGCAGGCCGCCCTGGCCGCGCGCAAGGCCGGCGACACGGTGCCGGTGGTGTTCTATCGCGGCCCGGAGAAGCTCACCCGGCCGATGACGCTCTCGCGCCGCCCGCTGCCCGCGCCGCCCACGGACGGGCCGGCCCTGGCCGCAGCGGTGCGCGCCATCCACGAGCGCGAAATGGCCGCGCTGGAGGCGTTCCTGGCCGACGTCGCCGAGGCCGAGGCGGGCCGCCGCCCGGCGCCGGATGAGTGGAGCGTGAAGGAGATTCTGGCGCACCTGCTCAATACGGAACGCGGTCTCCCGGATCTCATCGCCGAGGTGCTGACCGACTCGGTCCGCTGGAACGACGACTTCGACAACGAGAACGTCGCCCGGAACGCCGGCACGCTGGCCGTCTACCCCACTATAGCGGAGCTGGCGCAGCAGATCAGGCGCGCGCACGCCGAGCAGGAGGCCATGTTCGCGGCCATCCCGGCCGAGGTCTTCGCCAAACCGCGCCTGGCCTGGCAGTTGGCCTGGAATCTGTTGCCAGGCGCGCAGGCGCCGACCCACATCGAGACGCACCTGCCCCAGATGCGCGCGGCCCTCGCGGCGGCGCGCCCGGCGCCGGGGTGATAGCGGGTTTCCGCTGCATTGACGTCTCGCCGGTCCTGGGCCACAATCGAGGCGCAACCCAAGCTGGAGGGAGAGCGCCCCACATGGCTCGCATTGTCGGCGTCAACGCCATCGTCTTGTTTGCCCGTGACCCGGCCTCGCTGGCCGCCTGGTACGAGAAACGCCTCGGCCTGGTCACGCTGGAGAACGCCGACGACGGCAATTTCTACGGCGAGATCGACGATTACCACACCGGCCTGACGTTCCAGTTCGCCATCTTCAAGGCGTCGGAGCCGCTGGCGCCCGGCCCGCGCAGCGTGATGGTGACCTATCGGGTGGACGACCTGGACGCCTTCGCGCGCCAGCTGGAGGCCGACGGCCTGCCGCTCGAGCGCCTGGCCCTGGACTACGGCCGTTTCGTCCGGCTGCGCGACCCGGAGGGCAACCTGATCGAGCTGTGGGCGCTCGACCCGGCGCCGCAACCCGACCTTCATCATCCCCCGGCCGCCTGACATGCCGCGCCCGCGCCCCGGAGTGAGACGGCCCGGCGCCGGCCTGGCGGCCTGGCTGGCGCTGGCCGGCTGGCTGGCCGCCTGCGCGCCGGGCGCCTCGCCGACCTCGGCCCCGGCGCTCACGCCCCTGCCGGCGCTCCCCACGCTGACCGCCACCGCGCCGCCGACGGCGACGCCGACCGCGCTCCCGCCCACGGCGACGCGAGCGGCGACGGCCGCCGACCTGACGCCGGCGGCCACGGAGGCCGCCACCGCCACGCCCGTCATCGCCGGCACGCCGGAGCCGTGCCGCAACGACGCCGAGTTCGAGGCCGACCTGACCGTCCCGGACGACGCGCAGTACCTGCCCGGCCAGACGTTTGTAAAAAAGTGGAGCGTGCGGAATACGGGGACGTGCGATTGGGGGCCGGGCTATCGGCTGGTGTTCGTCACCGGCGAACCGCTGACGGCTTCGCCCGGTGTGGCGGCGCAGACCGAGTTCGCGCTGTATCCGGCCCGGGCCGGCGCGCCGGCCGTCTGGGAGATCCCCATGCGCGCGCCGGACGCGTCGGGCGTCTACACCGGCCGCTGGCAGGCGCGCGACCCGCAGGGCGAGCTGTTCGGCGACTTCGTCTTCGTGAAGATTGAGGTCATCCCGCTGCCCACGCCGGCTCCGTGACGCGCGTGACGGCCGCGGACGGCCGGCGGGTGTAGTTTCCCGGCGCTGTCACCGGGAGGCGGCGGGCAGTGCCGCCATGCGCTCGGCCTCCAGAGTGGCCCCCAACTGCGCGAACAGGTCGCGGGCTTCACGCCACAGCGCCGCCCCGCGCTCCGGATGGCCCTGTTGCATTTCATGGCGCGCCCAGGCGCGCAGGGTCTGCGCCCGCTCGCCCTCCATCCGCATTTCCGTGCAGATACGCAGGCTCTCCGCAAAACAGGCGGCTGCGTCGTAGCCCTGGCCCTCCACGTGGGCCGGCGCGGACACATCGGCGGCGGCCTGCCCCAGGGCGCGCCAGGCGGCGGCCAGGTATTCGGGCACCCCGCCCGACCGGCTCAGCGCCAGCGCCTGCCGGGCGGCCTCCAGCGCCGCGGCCGTCTTCCCCTGCCCCTGGCACGCTTCGGCAAGCGCCCGATACGTGTCCGCGAGGATCCAGGAGCCGGACTCGCCGGCCAGCTCGATCACCCGCCGCAGATGGACCTCGGCGGCCGCGTCGTCGCCCAGGGCGACGCGCGCCGCGCCGACGTTGTTCAGGAACACCAGCTCGCCGTCGCGGTCGCCGGTGTCGCGGGCCTGCTCCAGCGCGGCCTGGTAGCGCTCGAGGGCGGCGTGGTGATCGCCGCGGGCGGTGGCGATCAGCCCCAGGTTATTGGCCAGGTCGCTGATCTGCCGGCGGTCGTCGAGTTCCTCCCAAATGGAGAGGGCCTCTTCCCAGCAGCCCTGGGCTTGCTCGTAGCGTCCCAGGGCGTGATGCACGCCCCCGAGCAGGTTCAAAGTGCTGGCCCGCTGGCGGCGGTCGCCCAGCTCGGTCACCAGGGTCAGCATCTGCTCGCCCAGAGCCAGCGTGGCTTCGGTGTCGCCCAGCCGGAACAGGCTCAACCCTTTCACCCACAGCGCCAGGGCCAGCTCCAGGCCCAGGCCCGCGGAGCGCGCCACCGCCTCAGCCTGGGCCGCGCTTTCCAGGGCGGCGCGGTTATCGCCCTGGCGCACCTGGGCCCGCGCCAGGGCATACAGGGCCCGGGCCTGCAGCGGCGCGTTCCCGGCGGCCTCCGCCCGGGCGCGCAGAGTGAGAAAAGTGTCAATCGCCTCGCCGTAACGGGCCTGGGACACCAGCATCTCCCCCAGGCCGTCGTAGGCGGCCAGCAGGCGCGCGGTCTGGGTCTCGGACAGGTTCGGGACCTCTTGCCAGAACTTCAGCGCCTTCCGGTAGTAGGCGATCGCGCCTTCGGGGGCGAAGGCGGCCTGGGCCTGCTTCCCGGCCCGGCCGTACCATTCCGCCGCCTCGGCCCATTTCTCGGCCCGCTCGAAGTGCTCGGCGATACGCCCGGCGTATTCGCTGGAGCGCTCGCCGCCGAGCGCGATCAGGCTCTCGGCCACCTGGGCGTGGTAGGCGCGCCGCAGCCGCTTGAGCACGCTCTCGTAGGTCACGTCGTGCAACAGGGCGTGCTTGAAGATGTACTCCGAGGTGTCGGCGAAGACCGACGGCTCGTGATGGAAGATCAGCTCCTTGCCGGTCAGGGTCCCAAAGAGCTCGCCCACCGCGGGCGCCGGCTGCGGCGCGGCGTCGGGGTGGTGCATGCGCTGCACCACGCCGGACCAGAAGACGCGGCCCACCACCGAGGCCTGCTGCAGGGCCTCGCGCTCCGGGGCGGGCAGGCCATCCAGCCGCGCCTGGAGGATGCCCGTCAGGGTGGGCGGCACGCGCACTTCGGCCAGGCGCTCCTCCGCCACGTGCCAGGCCTCCTCGCCGCGCACGATCACCCGGTCCTCGATGAGCATCTTGATCAGCTCTTCCATGTAGAACGGGCTGCCCCCGGCCCGCTCCACGATGAGCCGGGTCAGCGTCTCGGGGATGGCCGGCAGCTTGCGCAGGATCTCGGCCACCAGGCGGCGGCTGTCCGCCTCCGAGAGCGGGTGCAGGTCCACGCGCAGGTGCGTGACGGGCCCCTGGCCCCATTCCGGCCGATGCTCGAACAGGCTCGGGCGGGCCAGGCCGACGACGACCAGCGGCAGCCGCGGGTTGGCCTGCAGCACGTGCTGGAAGAGGTCCAGCGACTCATTGTCCGCCCAGTGGATGTCTTCGAGCAGGAGCGCCACCGGGTCCTGCGCCGCGATCGCGGCCAGGAATTGGGCGACGTAGTAGAAGGCGCGGTCGCGGATCTGCTGAGCGTCGGCCAGGATGCCCTGCAGGTGGGGGCTGGCCGAGAAATCCAGGCCGATCAGATGCCCGACGAAGTGGGCCCACATGGCGGCCTCGGGCTGATCGGGGCCGGCCAGGCCCGTGATCCCCAGCTCCAGCTTGCGGCGCGCGGCGGCGGTCGGGTCGCTGTCCTGGATGTCGAAGCGCGAGGCCAGCACGTCGCGGAACAGCGCGTAGGGGAGCTGGCGCATCTCCGACGTCGCGCGCCCGCGGAACAGGCGGGTGCGGTAAGGCTGGAGCTCCATCCAGTTGTGGAACTCGTATAACAGGCGCGACTTGCCCGTCCCGGCTTCCGCCACCACGCTGATCAGGTGCGCGTGTTGCTCCTGGCGGGCCCGGGTGAAGGCGGCCTGCATTTGTTGCAGCTCGGTCTCGCGCCCGATGGTGCGCGTCTCGACGCCCTCCACGCCGCGCGTCGTCACGCGGAAGGCCTTGGGTTTGGCGGCCCGCACCACGTACACCTGGACCGGCTCGGCCTTGCCCTTCACCGTGATCGGCTCCAGGGGCTGGACGTCGAATACGCCGCGCACGTGGCGGTAGGTGTCGTGGGAGATCAGGATGCCCCCGACCGGGGCGGCGTGCTCCAGGCGACTGGCCAGGTTGACGGTGTCGCCCATGGCCGTGTACTCGCCCGTGGTGCCCACGGCGCCCAGCAGCACCGGGCCGGTGTTGATGCCGATGCGCATTTGCAGGCGCGGCTGGCCCTGGGCGTCCGGCATAAAGGTGCGGATCTCCTGCTGCATGGCCAGGGCGGCGCGGATGGCGCGCTCCGGGTCGTCCTCGCGGGCCGTCGGCGCGCCGAACAGGGCCATGACGGCGTCGCCGATGTGCTTGTCGATCCGGCCGCCCTGCTGCAGGATGGCCCCGTCCAGGCGCGCCCAGAGCGCGTTCATGGTCGCGCTGACCTCCTCGGCGTCCAGGGTCTCGGACATGGCCGTGAAGCCGGAGACGTCGGCGAAGAGCACGGTCACCTGCTTGCGCTGCTGAGTCTCGCGCGACGCGGCGGCCGCCAGCGCGGCCAGTTTCTCGCGCATCGGCGCCACGGCCACGTCCACCACGGCGTCGCCGAGGATGGCGCGCTGGGCTTCCAGGGCGGCGATGGCCTGCTCAAGCTGCTCGCGTTCGCTCATGACTTTGGATCAGCCGGGTTCTGACTGCGGGGGAGTATAACTGAGACCGGGGAGGCCGACAATTGCCCGCCCACGAGCCCCGCCCGGCATGGGAAATTCGTCCTAAGGGCGGTTTTCCCCGGGCCGGGCCGTTTACTTTTGCCGGTCATTTCAGTACACTGACAATGTCCGTTTCCGCTGGAATTGTATAGTGGCACGGCTGGCACGCGCGCATTTCTTTCGCACTGTCCAGGGCAGGGAATGACCATCAGCCGGCAGCGCCAGGGCGGCGGCGCAGGAGGTGTTCACTTTCCGAGTCCAATCTTCTCGACGCAGCCGACACTTGGGGACGCCATTCTGAGGGGTAAAGCGAGGGAAACTTATGCGCAAATTCCTGACAGCCTGTCTGACCGCGATTGCGATTGTGAGCCTGAGCGTGTCGTCGGTCTTCGCGGTGGGGGCCAACATCCGCGGCGTGACCTTCAGCCTGGGCTCGCTCATCGCCGACGGCCAGGTGACCGACATGGACCCGTACCAGCTTTCCAAGGTCATTCTGAAAACCAGCGGCCCCGCCGACGTGATCTGCCGGGACCTGGACGGGTACAAACCGGATAAACTGTCCCATCACCACCCGGTCGTATACGCCACCGGCTCCGTGTGGATCAAGGCCAACGCCCACGGCAAGTCCTCCTTCCACGTCGTGGCCAAGCCGCCCACCTACATCAGCGTGCACACGGCCGGCTGTCCGCACGGCTATGAGAAAGCCATCGTGGACTTCGTGTACTTTACCCAGGCCAGCATCACGGTCACCGATAAGCACGGAACGGCGCTGGACCAGGAGAATTATCGCTGCGAGACGACGCGCGAGTGCGTCACCTGCAAGAAGAAGAGCTCGCACCACTAGCCCAGCCGCCTGTCCCACAAACACAACTGCGCCGCGCGGCGCAGTTGTGTTTTAAGTCAGGGTGTGGGCAAGGGGGTGGGGAAGCGGCCCGGCCCGCCGCCGGCCGAGGCGATGAGCGCGAACTGAAGCATGAAACACAGCAGCACGAAACCCAACAGCGCCAGCAGGCCGACGAAGAACAGGCTGCCGCCGGCCAGCCCGAGCAGGCTCAGCCAGCGCGCGCGCCGGGGGTCCAGGGCGTCTTTGTTCTGCAGCCAGGCGACGAGGCCGAGCACAAACGCGGCCAGCGGCAGGAAATAGGCCAGGCCGGCGCAGGACAGGACGGCGGCCAGGCCCATGACGGCGGCGGCCAGGGCGGCCACGTCGGTGCTGTTGCCGCGGTAGGGGGCGTCGGCGCGCGGGGGGCGGGCGGCCGAGGCCTGGCTGGGCGCGATCCCGTCCACGTAGCGTTCCGGCGGGATGACGGTCTGCCCGGCCTGGAGCCGCTCGGCGGCGTGCTCCGGGCACAACCGCTGCCCGGCCTCGGCGTACCACAGGCATGCGCCGCAGACCGGCCGCCGGCAGGCCTCGCAGTGCTCGACGGCGTGCCGGTCCGGATGGCGGTAACAGGCGTCGGCGGTTGCGGACACGGTCTTCCCAAAAGCGTCGCCGCGCCGGCCGGCGCGGCGACGTGCGCCTTCCGGAACTAGGTGCCTTCTTCCCAGGAATTCAGGTACTTGAACTGCTCCTCGGTCAGCGTGTCGATGGCCACGCCCATGGCCTGGAGCTTGAGCCGCGCGATCTCTTTGTCCATCGCCTCGGGGATGGTGTAGACTTTCTTCTCCAGCTGGCCGGCGTTCTTGAGCATGTACTCGGCCGCCAGCGCCTGGTTGGCGAACGACATATCCATCACGCTGGCCGGGTGGCCTTCGGCCGAGGCCAGGTTGATCAGGCGGCCTTCACCCAGCAGGTTGATGCGCCGGCCGTCGTTGAGCGTGTACTGCTCGACGAACTCGCGCACGCGCCGCTTGCCGGTGGACATGGCCTCCAGCGCCGGGATGTTGATCTCGACGTTGAAGTGGCCGGAGTTGGAGACGATGGCGCCGTCCTTCATGACCTCGAAGTGGTGCTTGTCCAGGACGTTGATGTCGCCGGTGACGGTGCAGAACACGTCGCCGATCCGCGCGGCCTGGTGCATGGGCATGACGCTGTAGCCGTCCATCACCGCCTCCAGCGCCTTGAGCGGGTCGATCTCGGTGACGACGACGTTGGCGCCCAGGCCGCGCGCGCGCGAGGCCAGGCCGCGCCCGCACCAGCCGTAGCCGGCCACCACGAAGGTTTTGCCGGCCAGCAGGACGTTGGTGGCGCGCACGATGCCGTCAATCGTGCTCTGGCCGGTGCCGTAGCGGTTGTCGAAGAAGTGCTTGGTGGCCGAGTCGTTCACGGCCAGCACCGGGTACTGGAGCACGCCGGAGGCCTGCATGGCGCGCAGGCGGATGACGCCGGTGGTGGTCTCCTCGGTCCCGCCGACGATGTCGCTCAGCAGTTCGGTGCGGTCCTTGTGGATCATGCTCACCAGGTCGCAGCCGTCGTCCATGGTCAACTGCGGCCGGTGGTCCAGGGCGGCGCGCAGATGCTTGTAGTAAGTCTCGGTGTCCTCGCCCTTGATGGCGTAGACCGGGATCTCGTCGTGGACCACCAGCGAGGCGGCCACATCGTCCTGGGTGGAGAGCGGGTTGGAGGCCGCCAGCACCACGTCCGCGCCGCCGGCCTGGAGCGTGCGCATCAGGTTGGCGGTCTCCGCCGTGACGTGCAGGCAGGCCGAGATGCGCACACCTTTGAGGGGCTGCTCTTTTTTGAAGCGCTCGTAAAGCTGGCGCAGGACCGGCATCTCCTGTTCGGCCCACTGGATGCGGTACCGGCCGCCCTCGGCCAGCTTCGGGTTCTTGATGTCGTGGTCCTTACTCACTGTTTTCTCCTTGTTAGACGAATGACGCCGGACGAAGGACGACGGGGCCGCGGCTGTCGTCCTTCGTCGTCCGTCCGGCTTCTCTCTAGAACAACTCGTTCAGCAGCTCCCCGTCGTCGAAGTGCTCGCGGAAACGGGTGAGGAACTCGGCGCGCGAATAGTGGTGGCTCTGCGGCCCGCTGTGCTCCAGGCAGTACGTGGCGGCCAGCGCGCCCACCTGTCCGCACAGCGGCCACGGCCAGCCGGCCGCCACGCCGCGCAGCAGCCCGGCCCGGAACGCGTCGCCGACGCCGGTCGGGTCCACCGCCTGCCGGGCGGGCACGATCGAGACGTCGGTGCGCACCCCCTCGGCGAAGAGCGTGGCGCCCTTCTCGCCGCGCGTGATCACCAGCACGGCCACGTGCTTCTGCGCCTCGGCCTCATCCCAGCCCGTCATCTTCTGGATCAGGCCGAACTCGTAATCGTTGACGGTCAGCATCCAGGCGCCGTCCACGTCCTCGCACACCACGTCGGCCGTCATCCGCGCCAGCTGCTGGCTGGGATCGTAGACGTAGCGGAGGCCGAGCTCCTTGCACTCGCGCACAAACTTGCGCATGGCGTCCGGGGCGTTGGGCGAGATCACGACGATGTCGGGCCGCCGCTCCAGGTCGTAGAGCGATTGGACGGCGGCGTAAGCCATGGCGCCGGGGAAGAACGACGCAATCTGGGCGTTGCCCCGGTCGGTGTTGGCGAAGAAGGAGGCGGTGAAGGTGCCGGGGATGAGCTTGACGGCGCTGCAGTCCACGCCCTGCGCCTCCAGCCAGGCGCGGTAATCGCCGAAATCCTCGCCGACGGTGCCCATGATCGTCGGCCGGCCGCCGAGCAGCGCGTAGGTGTAGGCGATGTTGGGGGCCGTGCCGCCGCGCTGGCGCGTCATCGAATCCACCAGAAAACTGACGCTGATAGTGTCCAGTTTGTCCGGCAGGAGGTGATCCTTGAAGTAGCCGGGGAAGGTCATCAGGTAGTCGTAGGCGATGGAGCCGGTGAAGAGGATGTGCATGGCGGGAGGGGCGCACGGCCGTGCGCCCGTACAAGGAGTCTAGCGGGCCTCGGGTGTTCCGCGCACGGCGCGCGGCAGGTTCTTGTCGAACGGCGGCCGCACGACGCCGTTCTCGGTGACGATGCCGGTGAGATAGCGGTGCGGCGTGACGTCGAAGGCCGGGTTGCGGGCCGTGATCCCGGCCGGCGTCGCCGGCTCGCCGGCCACCTGCAGGTCCAGCACCTCGTCCATGCCGCGCTCCTCGATCGGGATCAGGTCGCCGTGCGCCAGCGCCAGGTCCACCGTGGAGGTCGGCGCGACGGAGTAAAAGGGCACGCCGTTCTCCTGGGCCAACACCGCGAGAGGATACGTGCCGATCTTGTTGGCCACGTCGCCGTTGGCGGCCACCCGGTCGGCGCCGACCAGCACCAGGTTCACGTGCCCGCGCCGCATCAGGTGGCCGGCGGCGGTGTCGGCGATCAGGTCGAACGGGATGCCGGCCTGCTTCAGTTCCCAGGCCGTCAGGCGCGCGCCCTGCAGGCGCGGGCGCGTCTCGTCCACCAACACGTGGAGACGCTTGCCCTGGGCGTGGGCGGCAAAGATCACGCCCAGCGCGGTGCCGTAGTCCACGGTGGCCAGCGCGCCGGTATTGCAGTGGTGCAGGATGGTGTCGCCGTCCTCGATCAGCGCCGCGCCATGCGCGCCCATGCGCCGGTTGACGGCCACGTCCTCGTCGGCCAGCGCCTGAGCCTCGGCCAGCAGCGCCTGGCGCACGTCGTCGGCGCTCTCCAGGTCCGCGTGCCTCGCCACACGCATCAGCCGGTCCAGGGCCCAGGCCAGGTTGACGGCCGTGGGCCGCGCCGCGCGCAGGGTAGCCGCCGCGACTTCCAGGTCGCGCAGCAGCCCGGCCCGGTCCGCCGCCGCGCTCTCGAAGCCGGCCAGCGCCAGCCCGAAGGCCGCCGTCGCCCCGATGGCGGGCGCGCCGCGCACGACCATGTCCGTGATGGCGCGCGCCACGTCGCGGTAGTGATAGAAGATCGGCGTCTCCAGCCGGCCCGGCAGCCGCCGCTGGTCGATCAGGCGCACGCCGCCAGCCTGCCATTCTACGGTTCTCACGCTTGGCCGTCTGTCCCCGGCTGAGCGGCCCGCAAGCCGCCCTGACATGAAAAACGCTCTCCAGGCGAGAGCGCGCGCTCACAATCCTTCAGCGCGCGAGCGATTATAGCATGCGGGGGAGGGGTGTAAAGAGCCGGCGGCCGTTCAGCGGCGCGCCTCGCCGTCAGCCTGGCGGCGCAGAAAGAGCTTGGGGCCGGGCAGGTCCAGCAGGAAACCGTGAAACGGGTCGGTGTAGCGCTTGAGCGAGGCGGCCGAGACCACCCAGCGCCGCCTGCCCCGGTGGGTGACTTTGTGGCCGCGCACGACGCCCGCGCGCAGCAGGCGCCGCAAGGTATTCGGGTGGAGGCCGCTGAGCCGGGCAGCCGCCTCCAGCAGCAGATCATCGTCGCGCATGCGTCCTCGGCGCAGAATCGGCCCTTGATGATAGAACAATTGTTCGGTAGAGTAAAGAGTGCTCGTTCGCGCGGGCCGACTCTTTTCTAACCATCGGCCCGGCGAGAGTGGTGTGCCATGCGCGAGGATTATGCGGCCCAATTCATCGTCGGCGCGGCGACGGCTATCGCCGCGGCCGTGTTCGACCTGGCGGCCAGCGGGCAGGTGGACGCCGGCTGGGTGCTGGCGGCGTTCGCGGTGCCGTACGCCGTCCTGCACCTGTACCAGCGCGCGGGCTTCTCGCCATCACGCACCTGGCGCGTGCGCGACAACGAGCTGATCGCCAAAGGCGGCCACCCCACCGGCCACGGCGCCTGGGAGCTGGACGCCGCCGAGCGCCGCGACTGGGTGGTCCACGGTCCGCGCCGGCCGCTGGGCCGCGGCCGTTATCGCGCCGTCTTCCGCCTCAAGGTCAACTATACCGCCGGCGATGCGCCGGTGGTGGACCTGGACGTGGCCGCGCGCCACGGCCAGAAACTGCTGGCGGCGCGCACGCTGACGGCGCAGGATTTTCAGCGCGCAGACGCGTATCAGGCGTTCGCCCTGGACTTCTACCTGCTGCACGACGAGAACGAGGTCGAGTTCCGTCTGTCCACGCGCGGCGCGGCCCGGCGGCTGGCCCTCGAGTGTGTGACGCTGGCGCGGCGGCTGGGGTAGGGCGGCGCGGGCCGGCGTCTGTTGGTAAAATAGCGTGGCCCAACACGCCGACCCGATCCCGTCACCCGGAACCAAGCATGGAGACCAGCTGGCGCCCGGTGCTCGTCGCCGAGACCGAAAAGCCATATTGGAAAGAACTACAGGCGTTCGTGCGCGATGAACGGCGCAAGTTCACGATCTACCCGCCGGACAAAGAAGTCTTTGCGGCCCTGCACCTCACGCCCTACGAGAAGGTCAGCGTGTTGATCCTGGGCCAGGACCCCTACCACGGGCCGAACCAGGCGCACGGCCTGTGCTTCTCGGTGCGGCGCGGCGTGCCGCCGCCGCCGTCGCTGGTCAACATCTTTCAGGAACTGCACGCCGACCTGGGCTGCGCCATCCCGTCCCACGGCAACCTGGAGCATTGGGCGCGGCAGGGCGTGCTGCTGCTCAACGCCGTGCTGACGGTGCGCGCCGGCCAGGCCAACTCGCACAAGGACCGCGGCTGGGAGACCTTCACCGACGCCGTGATCCGGGCCGTGAACGACCGGCCCGACCGCGTGGTCTTCGTGCTGTGGGGCGCTTACGCGCGCCGGAAGGCCGCCCTGATCGACGCGCGCCGGCACGTCATCATCGAGTCAGCGCACCCGTCGCCGCTCTCGGCCCACAACGGCTTCTTCGGCAGCCGGCCGTTCTCCAAGATCAACGCCGCTCTGCGCGCCGCCGGCAAACCCGAGATCGACTGGCAGATCCCGGAGTCGTGAGCGGCGGCTGGCGGACAGTGGATAGTGGACAGTAATCAGTGATCAGTCATCGGTCGTCTGACCCGATTCGTCTCCTTCACTTCGCCGACCTGCACGTCGGCATGGAAAACTACGGCAAGCTGGACCCGCAGTCCGGCCTCTCCAGCCGCCTGCGCGATTTTCTCGACCGCCTGGACGAGGTCGGCGCCTACGCCCGGGACCACGACGCCGACCTGGTGCTGTTCGCCGGCGACGCCTTCAAGACCCGCGACCCGGACCCGACCCAGCAGCGCGAGTTCGCGCGCCGCATCAAGCGCCTGGCCGAGGCCGTGCCGGTCTTCCTGCTGGTGGGCAACCACGACCTGCCCAATATGGCGGCGCGCGCCACGTCGGTTGATATCTTCAGCACGCTGGAGGTGCCGAATGTGACCATCGGCCGGGCGCCGGACGCGCGCGTGTTCCAGACGAAGCGCGGCCCGCTCTTCCTGGCCTGGCTGCCGTTCCCGGTCCGCAACCGCCTGCTGGCGCGCGACGAGCACCGCGAGGCCTCGCTCGAAGCCCTGGACCGCGCGCTGGAAGCCGTGGTCAACGAGACCCTGGCCGACCTGGCGGCGCAGGCGGCCGAGCAGCCCATGCCGCGCGTGCTGGCCGGGCATTTCACCGTGGCCGGCGCTGTGTTCGGTTCCGAGCGCAGTGTGATGACCGGCCGCGACCTGGCCGTGCAGAGATCCGCCCTGGCCGACCCGGTCTGGGATTACGTGGCCCTCGGCCACATCCACAAACATCAAAACCTGACCGCCGACCAGCCCGGACTGCCGCCCGTGGTCTACTCCGGCTCCCTGGAGCGCATTGACTTCGGCGAGGCCGCCGAGCCCAAGGGTTTTTGCTGGTTGGAATTGGCGCGCGGCGCCACGCGCTGGGAGTTTGTGCCGGTCCGGGCGCGGCCGTTCGTGATCCTGGAGATGGACGGGCGCGGCGTCCCGGACCCGACTGCGGCCCTGGTCGAACGGATCGCGGCCCGCGACCTGGCCGGCGCTATCGTGCGCGTCAAAGTCCAGCTCGACGAGGGCCAGGAGGCCCAATTGCGCCGGCGGGAAGTGGAGAACGCGCTGGCGACGGCGCAGATCGCCAACCTGGCCGGCATCAGCGTCGAGGTGGAACGCGCGGTGCGCGTGCCCGGCTTGGGCGGCGCGGCCGAAGCGCTGACGCCGGAACAATGGCTGGAGCGCTACTGCGCGGCGAAGAACAAGCCGCCGGAACGGGCTCAACAATTATTGCAGGCCGCCCAGGAGCTTTGGCGCGATCACGGGTGAAACCGGCGCGGCGGGTGCCTGCGGGCTTTTGGGCTGACCCGTCCGCCTGTCAGACACCCAGCACCCACGTCATGCCGGCGAAAGCCGGCCTCCAGGAACAGACGCGCGCAGACGAGCGGGAGCTTCTGGGCCCCGGCCTTCGCCGGGGCGACGATGGCAATGGTTGCGCCCAGGCGCGGCGGCCTGTTCCCGTCACCCATCACCGACGTCATGCCGGCGAAAGCCGGCCTCCAGGAACAGACGCGCGCAGACGAGCGGGAGCTTCTGGGCCCCGGCCTTCGCCGGGGCGACGATGGCAATGGTTGCGCCCAGGCGCGGCGGCCTGTTCCCGTCACCCATCACCGACGTCATGCCGGCGAAAGCCGGCTCCAGGAACAGACGCGCGCAGACGCGCGGGAGCTTCCGGGCCCCGGCCTGCGCCGGGGCGACGGTGGCAATGGTTGCGCCCAGGCGCGGCGGCCTGGAGATAGACCACCATCGGCGAAGGCACCCGGCCCGGCGCCCGCCGGGAGAACTGAAACGCCCGGACGTATAATGAGGGGGCAATCCAGGACTGGAAGCGGACGGGGGTGGCATGATCCAGCTCTATCAGATCGCCGGGCAGGACTTCGTCCTGTTCCCGGCCGAACAACCGTCTGGTCAGGCGGCCGACGTGGTCCGCTGCCTGATGCCGGCCTACGTGGTGGTGCGGCGCATGGCGCCGGGGGAGGCGCGCTACCACCTGTATCCAGCCGCCGAATTTCTGAATCCATTGACACGCGCGCCGGGCGGGCAGACCCTGACGGAAGCGTTGGGGCTGGACGCCCTGCCTGGCGTCCCCGCCCTGGATGCCTATCAGAATGCCGATCAGGCTCCGGACCGGTGCGTGGTCGTGGACGGCAGGCGTGTGGTCGGGGTCCACGCTGTCGAGCATCGGGCGGCCATCGCCTTCATGCGCGCCGAGGCCGGGCGCGGCCAGGAGGGCGGGCCGGCGCGACCGGCCGTGACCCTGCGGCTCCAGGCGGACTTTGTGGGGACGCTGGCGCTGGGCCAGACGGCCTCGCTGCTGGTGTCTCTCAGCCGAAAACTCGCCGGGCCGCAACGCGGCCTGCCGCTGGCGGAGCCGGCGGGCGCGCAACTGGATATCCTCGTCATCCCGGCGCGGGGCCTCGCCCTGGAGGGCCCGGCGGAGGGCATCCTGACCGTCACGGATGAGCCGGAAACGCTGCCGCTGCAATTCAAATTGCGGGCGACCGAGGCCGGCGCCGCGCGCGTGCGCGTCCTGTGTTTCCGGCAGGGACAGCCGCTGGGCGAGATCATCCTGGCCGCCACCGTGACCGCCTCCGCCCCGCCGGAGGCGGCGCGCGGCCGGGTCGGACGGCTCCTGGCGCCGCTGCCGGCCGCGCTGCCCGACCTGTCCCTGCTCATTTCGGAGACCCATGACGCCGCGGGCGCGGCGATCACCTTTCACCTGCTGGCGCCCGATCCCGCGCTGGGCGTGAATTTCAAGCCGTTTGGGCCGATCCGGCTGCGCCTGGACCCGGTGCGCTACTTCCAGGAGTTCTTCAAAGACATCGAGGGCCTGCCGCTGCGGACGGCCGACGACCAGGCCGTGGCCGCGCGCAAACTGGCGCTCAAGGGCGCTTACCTGTTTCAGAGCCTGCTGCCGCCCGACCTGCAAGCCCTGCTGTGGTCCCTGCGCGGCCGCATCCAGTCCGTGCAGGTGCTGTCGGATGAGCCGTGGATCCCGTGGGAACTGCTCAAGCTGCAGGGCCGCGAAAACGGGCGCATCGAAGAAGGCGCTTTCTTCTGCGAACAGTTCGCGCTCACCCGCTGGTTCGCAGGCCTCGGCCGGCGGCTCACGCTGCGCCTGAACCAGCTGGCCCTGGTCATCCCCTCCGACTCCGGCCTGCCCAAGACCCAGGACGAGCGCGCTTACCTACTGTCCCTCAACAGCGCCGGGCGGCACGTGTTCGAGGTCCCGGCGGACTACCTGAGCGTGATCGAAGCGCTCAGCCGCCGCGCGGCGGACGCCTGGCACTTCGCCGGCCATGGCCAGTTCTCGGCGGCGGACCCCAACGCCTCGTCGCTGCGCCTGCAGGGCGGGCGGCGGCTCACGGCCGAGGAGATTTGCGGCGCCGTCGCCAACTGCGGGCAGACCCAGCCGCTGGTCTTCCTGAACGCCTGTCAGACCGGCCGCGGCGCGTTCTCGCTGGCCGGGATCGGCGGCTGGGCCGGACGCTTCGTGCAGGCCGGCGCGGCCTGCTTTGTGGGGTCGCTGTGGCTGGTGGGCGACGAGGCCGCCGGCCGCTTTGCCCGGGAATTCTACGAACGCGTCCTGGCCGGCCGGCCGGTGGGGGCGGCTGTCCGCGAGGCCCGCCAGGCCATCCGGTCCCCGGACGACCCGACCTGGCTGGCCTACACCGTTTACGCCGATCCGCTGGCCGCGCTGTCGCCCGGCTGACCGGGCGCGGCCCCGTCCCCGCGCAAAGGAGCGGCTATGAAAGCTTCCCTTTATCAAGGCGTGCGGTTTGTCATTCTGGCGGCGATGGCGCTCCTCGGCCTGGCCGGCGGCCCGGCCCCGGCCGGCGTCCTGGCCAGGGGCGATCTCCGGGCCTGGCGCGCGCCCGACCAGCGGCTCTCGATCGCCGCGGCCCCGGCCGCTGAACCGCTGTCGGTCGAACTGACGGCCACCAAGGTCATTACCGTGGTCGCCGACACCGAGCTCCGGCAGGCGGCCCCGGCCACCAACCTGGGGGATGAATTGCCGCTCTACGTCGGCTTCAAAGACGGGCAGCCCAGCCGGATACTCCTGGACCTGCCGCTCTGGAGGATCCCTGCCGGCGCGACCATCAACAGCGCCACCCTGCAAGTCTACGTCGGCGGCTGGTACGACTATCAGGACTTCAGCCGGACGATCACGGCCTATCGCGTCGCGTCCCTGTGGCATGAACTGTTAGCGACCTGGAATCGACCACCCACGACGGCGGAAGCGGTCGGCACGATCTCTGTAGGCACGCCGATGATGGGGACGTGGTATCCCCTCGATCTCACCAACCAGGTCCGCGCCTGGCACAACGGCACCCAGCCCAACTACGGGTTGATGCTCATCGGCCCCGAGGGGGGAGAGCCCGTCTACCGGGTGCTGTCTTCGGGCGAGACCACCAACTACCCCAGGCTGACCGTCAACTACACCGCGAACGCGCCGGCGCTGGAGGCCGCGCCGGCCTCCCTCGCCTTCCTGGCCGACAGCCAGCGCGCGCTGCCGGAGCGTCAATACATCTATATCTCCAACGCCGGGAGCACGCCGCTGGACTGGCAGGCCAGCCCCAGCGCCGGCTGGATGACGTTGAGCAGCACCAGCGGCGCCCTGAGCCCGGGCGGCTCGGGCGTGATTGCCGTGGAGTTGAACAAGGCCGGCCTGACGCCCGGCGCCTACACCGGCCAGGTGCAGATCAGCAGCACCACGGCCGGCGTGACGGGATCGCCGCAGACCGTCGCCGTCTCGCTGGGATACGCCGGCGCTCTGCAATCAACCTACCTGCCGCTGGTGGGCAATGGCTATACCGGAACGCCGCCGCCCGCGCCGCGCAAGACCGCGGCCCTGCTCATCGGCATCACCAACTACAAGCACTTGCCCCCGTCCGCCGTCTCGCAGGGCGCGAACCCGCGCGCCGGCGAATGGGGGGACCCGCTGATGTTTCCGAGGAACGATGGGGTGCGCACGGGGGTCGTCCTGCAAAACTTCCGGTTTTTTGATCCCGAGGCCTCGTCGAGCGCCCTGGAATGGCCGGCGGCCGCCGTCGCCGACGAGCTCCTGCTGCTCACCGAGTCGCAGGCGACCCATGCGGACATTGAGACAGCCTTCCAGTGGCTGGACGATCACGAAGACGCGGACACGCTGGTCTATATCGGCTATAGCGGCCACGGCGGCCTGGCCGGCGACGCCAACGGCGACGAGGCCGACGGCTGGGATGAGTTCATCGCCGCGTACGACACGAACGTGGTCAACAACGCCTTCGTCAACATCTTCACCGACGACGACCTGGACGCCCGGCTGGCGCAGCTCGAATCCCAGCGCGTCGTCGTCGTCCTGGACTCCTGCTTCAGCGGCGGCCTGGCCGAGGCCGCCGGCCTGGCGCCGTCCCTGACGGGGCGCGGCCTGGCGACCCGGGGCGTCTCCGCCGACGGGGTCGTTCAGGATATCGGCCGGTCCGGGCGCGTCATCGTGACGGCGAGCATGGCCGACCAGGAAAGCTTTGAGACCACGGACCTGGAGCAGGGCGTCTTCACCTACTTCTGGCTCATGGCCCTGATGGACCCGGCCGCCGACGCCATTGATCACAACGGCTGGATTTCGGCCGAGGAAGCGCACGCCTACGCCGCGCCCAGAGTGGATGCCCTGGTCTTCCCGCGCGCCGGCCAACACCAAAACCCGCAGCTTTACGACGGCGTGAGCGGGAACGTGGACCTGACGCATCCATGACTCCTCAAGGAGCGGGGATGAGCGACCCGGCCGCCGTCTCGCGGGCGGCCCGGCATCTGGCCCGGGCGCCCACGCCTCAGGCCCTGGACCAGGCGCTGGGACAGTATCCGGAATTGCTGCCCGCCGACGCGGACAGCGCCCTGACTCAGGCGATCCAGGCGGCTGCCCAGGCCAACCAGCCGCGCGAGGTGTGCGCCCTGCTGGCCGTGCGCGCCTTTCTGGCCGACTGCCGGCAGGCGCGTCAGGCGGCGCTCCAGGCCTGGGCCGCGCACCTGCCGCTGGCCGACGCCTGTCCCCTGCCGGCGCTGGCCCGGCCGAAGCCTGAGCCGGCGCACCTGCCGCGCCGGGTGGAGCTGGCGCGTCTGGCCCTGCGCCAGTTGCGCCGCGACACCGAGCCGATCTGGTGGGCGACGGCGAAGGATGTGCTGGGCGAGGCCCTCCTGCGCCTGCCCGGCGAGGGCCGCGCCGACCGGTTGCGCGAGGCCATCCGGCATCTGGGCGAGGCGCTCGAGGTCTGGCAGGCTTACGGGCGGACGGGGGAACGGCGCGACACGCTGATCGTCCTGGATCAGGCCTGGGAGGAGGTCGCCGGGCTCGACCCGGCCCGCCATCTCGGCGCGGCGCTCGAGTTCTACGAAACCACGCTGGCGGCGCTGGGCGACGAGGCGCCGGCCGAGCGGGCTTTGTTGCTGCACACGCTGGGCAACCTGTATGCTCAGTGGCCCGGGGGACAGCGCGCCGACCGAATCGAGCGCGCGCTCGGCTGTTTCCAGCAGGCCCTCCGCCTCCACGAGCGGGGCCAGGCCTCCGATCCCCTCCTCCGGGTGAGGACCCTCATCAGCCTCGCCAACGCCTATCTGGCGCGCGTCCACGGCGGCCGGGCGGACAATATCGAGCAGGCCATCCAGGGATATCAACTGGCGCTCGCCGGCCTGCCCGATACGCCCGGCCCTGAATGGGCGGAGGCCCACGCCAACCTGGCGGTGGCGCACCGGCGCCGGCAACTGGGCAGCCCGTCGCTGAACCTGGAGACGGCTATTGAGCACGCGGACCTGGCCCTGCAGTTTTTCTCTGCCGCCCGGCGCCCGGAATGCTGGGCCGTGGTCCAGGAGTTGCTCGGCACGCTGTATGGGCTGCGCCGCGCGGGCCGGCGGAGCGAGAACATCGAACAGGCCATCCAGCATTATCAGGCCGCGCTGAGCGTCTACACCCGCTCAGCCTTCCCCGTGCCCTGGGCGCGGACGATCAGCAACCTGGCCAACGCTTATTGCGACCGCGCGCAGGGCGATCCGAGGCGCAACCTGGAAGAGGCCGTCCGGCTGTATCAGGCCGCGTTGGAAGTGCGCACGCGCGACGCCTACCCGACGGATTGGGCCGAGACGCAGAACAACCTGGGCACGGCTTATGCCGCACTGGGTCAGCGCGCACAGGCCGCCGCCTGTTACGACCTGGCCCTGCAGGTGCGCACGCCCGTTGAAGCGCCCGCCGGCGCCCGGCAGACGGCCGCGAACTATGCGGCCCTGTTCTTTCAGGACCGGCGCTGGGAGGAGGCCGCGGACCAGTTTGATACGGCGATCGAGGCGGCTGAAGTCATGTACGCCGCCTCGCTCACGGAACTCAGCAAGGAGCGGGCCCTGGCGGAGAACGTCGAGCTGTATCGCTACGGCGCGTACGCCCATGCCCGGGCCGGCCGCCCGGATCAGGCGCTATTGACTCTGGACCGCGGGAAGACGCGTCTGCTGAGGGACGCTTTGCAGCTGGGTGTGCCGCGGCCGGCCGGGACGCCGGACAGCGCCTGGACTGCCTTTGAGCAGGCCGGCGCCCATTGGCGCGCCGAACAGGCCCAACCGCTGGTCGGCGGCCCGGCGCCGGCCCAGTGGGCGGCGGGTTATCACGGGCGGGAGCAGGCCGCCCGCCGGGCCTACGCCGGCTTGCAGGCGGCCATCGAGCAGGTCCGGCAGACGGCCCCGAACTTTCTCCGCCCGCTGGATCTGCCTGCCGCGCTTCAGTTGTTGCCCGCCGACGGGCGGACGGCGCTGGCCGCCTTTTGCCTCACCGCGCACGGCAGTCAGGGCTATTGCCTCGGCCCCTCGCCGGCCCGGTCGGTGCAGGTGGTCGATGTGCCCGGGTTCCGGCAGGCCGACCTCGACCGGCTCCTGTTTGAGGCCGGCGGCTGGGTCGAGGGTCTGCGGAGCCGCAATAGCGCGGTCTGGCAGTCCACCATTGACCGCGTGCTCGGCGAGCTGGGGGCCGCGTTGCTCAGGCCCGTTCTGGCCGCTCTGCCCCGTGAGGTGGAGCGCCTCATCCTTCTGCCCTCGGGCGGGCTGTTCCTGCTGCCCTTGCACGCTGCGCCGCTGTCGGCGGCGGGGCGAGTCTGTGACCGCTATGAGGTCAGTTACGCGCCTTCGCTCGAAATCCTGGCCGATTGTCAACGCAAGGCCGCCGCGCGGGATGGTCAGGGCCTTTATCTGGTCGTGAACCCCACCGACGATCCCGCCCTGGCATTCACCCAGGCCGAGGGATCGGGCCTTGAAGCGTTGTTTGCGGGTCGTCCGATCGAGAGGCAGGCGGGCGGCGCCGCCACCCGGGCCGCCGTGATGGCCGGCGCCGCCGGCAAGGCGTATCTGCACTTTGCCTGTCACGGTTCGTACAACTGGCAGGCCCCAGCGGACTCGGGCCTGCGGCTGGCGGATGGCGCGCTCACCCTGGCCGACCTGAAGGCCGGCGGCGTCGACCTGTCCGCCGCGCGGGTGGTGACGCTCTCGGCGTGCGAGACCGGCCTGACCGATGTGCTCACGGGCAGCGCCGAGGAATACGTCGGCCTGCCGGCCGGGTTCCTGCTGGCCGGCGTCCCATGCGTGGTCAGCAGCCTGTGGCCCGTGCCGGACCTGGCGACCGGGCTGCTGCTGCAGCGGTTCTATGACAATCACCTCAGCCGCCGCTTAAGCTTTGCGGCGGCCCTGCACGAGGCGCAGCGCTGGCTGCGAGACCTGCCGGTGGAGGCCGTGGCGGATTATGCCGAGGCGCTCTACGCCCAATGTGAAGATGAGCCGATGTTTCTCAAAGCGCGCCTCTACTATCGGCATGCCGCCCACGCCCGGCCCGGCAGCCGCGAGTTCGCCCATCCCGATTTCTGGGCCGCCTTCACGGTCCATGGCTGGTGACCCGCCGGGCCGTTGTGCATTCCGCGCCTCCGCCCGTATAATCAGCGTCGCCAAGCGACGCCTGCCATGATCCCCCTCCGCCTCGAAATCAAGAATTTTCTGGCCTATAAGAACCCGGCCCCGCTGGACTTCACGGGCCTGCACGTCGCCGTGCTGACGGGCGAGAACGGCGCCGGCAAGTCGTCGCTGCTGGACGCCATCACCTGGGTCCTGTGGGGGCGCGCGCGCGCCAAACGCGACGACGAGCTGGTGCACCAGGGCCAGAGCGAGATGCGCGTCGAGTTGACGTTCGCGCTCGGCGGCCAGGCCTACCGCGTCACCCGCGCCCGGCGCGCCGGCAAGGCCGCCGGCAGCGTGCTGGAATTGCAGGCCCAGAACGACCAGGGCAAGTGGGTCAGCATCGCCGAGCCCACCATCCCCAAGACACAAGACAGGTTGACGCGCCTGCTGCGCCTCAACTACGACACCTTCGTCAACTCGGCCTACCTGATGCAGGGCCAGGCCGACGAATTCACGGGCAAGAAGCCGGCCGAGCGCAAGCAGGTGCTGGCCGACATCCTCGGCCTGCAGGACTGGGAGAAATACGAGGAGCGCGCCAAACAAAAGGTGCGGGCCATCGACGGCCAGATCACGGGCCTGGACGCCATCCTGGCCGAGATCGAAACCGAGCTGGCGCGCCGTCCGGAGTACGAGCGCGAGCTGAGCATCGCCCGGTCGCGCGTGATCGAGGTCGCCGAGCGCCTGCGCCAGGCCGAGGCCGACTGGGCGCGCATGGAGGCGGCCCGCCAGGCGCTGGTGGCCGTGCAGCGCCAGCTCGACGACCTGGCCCGCCGCGTGCGCGACGCCGAGCGCGAGATCGCGGCGCTCGACGCCGACCTGCGCGAGGCCCAGGCGCGCTCCGACACGGCCGCCCTGGCGCGCGAGATCGCCGCCGCCGAGCGCCGCCTCCGCCAGCTGGAGGAGGTGGAGGCCGAACGCGACCGGATGAACGAGGCGCGCCAGGTGAACGCCGAGCTCGTCGGGCAGTTGCGCGGCCAGAACGAGACGGCCCAGGCCGACGCCGAGGGCCTGAAGAAGCGCATCGCGGCCGCCGACGCCGAGGCGGCCCAGGCCCGCAAGCGCGTGCACGAGCTGGCCCAGGCCGAGGGCGAGAAGCTCAAACGCCGCATCGCCAGTCTGCAGACCGCCACCGAGGCGCTCTGCCCGACCTGCGGCCAGCCATTGACCGAGGCGCAGCGTCTCCAGCTCATCGCCGACCTGTCGGCCGAGGTCGAGGCGCGCACGGCGCAGGCCCGGGCCGAGACGGCCGAGATCGACGCCCGCCTGAAAGAGACGGTGACGGACCTCAACGCCGAGATCGAAGCCCGCCGCTCTGCCTATCGCCAGAACGCGGCCCAGCTCAAGACCCTGCTGGACGAGCAGGGGCGCATGGACCGCGACTTGCAGAAGTTTGCCCTCGAGCTGCGCGAGAAGCCGGCGCTCACCGAGCGCCTGGGCGAGCTGAAGACGGCGCTCGAGCAGGCCGGCGCGGCGCAGGACCGCATCGCGGCCCTGTTGGAACGGCGCGGGCGCTGGGCGGCGGCCGCCGACGCCGACCGCCGGCAGCAGCAGGCGCTGGAGGCCGAGGCCGCCCAGCACCGCGTCCTGCTGCGCGACGCCGACGTCCGCCAGCGGGCGCTGGACCAGCTGCGCCAGGAGGACACGCTGACCAAGGCCCGGCTGGGCGCCGCCGAGCAAAAGCTGAACGCTCTCGAGAGCCAGGCGCAGCAGCGCGAGGCCAGGCGTCTGGAGCGGACCCGGCTGGCCGAAGCCCGCGGCGTGTATGAGGAGTTGCGCGAGGCGTTCGGCAAGAAAGGGGTGCCGGCTATGATCATCGAGGCCGCCGTGCCCGAGATCGAGGCGGCCGCCAACCGGCTGCTGGGCCGGATCACCGACGGGCGTATGAGCGTGCGTTTCAAGATGCAGAAGGAGACGCTGGCCGGCGACGTGCGCGAGACGCTGGACATCGAGATCGCCGACGAGCTGGGCACGCGCGCCTATGAGAACTACTCCGGCGGCGAGCAATTTCGGGTCAACTTCGCCGTCCGCATCGCGCTCAGCCAGCTCCTGGCGCGGCGGGCCGGCACGCAACTGCACACCCTGATCATCGACGAGGGTTTCGGCGTGCTGGACGCGGTCGGGCGGGAACGGCTGGTGGAGGCCATCAACGCCGTGCAGGATGATTTCGAGCGCATCCTGGTGGTGACGCACATCGACGAGCTCAAAGACGCCTTCCCGGCCCGGATCGAGATCACCAAGACCCCGAACGGCTCCGAGATTGCGGTGGTGTGAGGCGATGCCCCGCCAGCGGTTGAACGAGCCGACCGAAGTCGAAGCCCGCTTCCTGGCCGACGGCCGGGTGCTGGTGCGGAGCTTTACGTGGAAGCAGCGCCGCTGGCCGGTGGTGAGCCAGGGCCGGCAGTGGACCGACGAGCGCGACGGCCGCCTGCACACGCTGGTCATGACCACGCGCGAGCGCGTCTATGAGCTGGCGTTCGAGGCCGGCGGCGGCTGGCGCGTGGTGATGGCGTCCGAGGATCGGCTGGCGGCGTAATCAGGCCAGGGCGGGCAGGACGAAACGATACAGGGCGATGACGCACAGCGCGCCCATCGCGATCAGCCCGCCCACCGGGACCAGCCAGCCGACCGGGCGGCGCAGCCAGCCGGCGAGCAGATCGCCCCAGGCCCACAGTCCGGCCGCCGCCGCGAGTCCCAGCGGGACCAGGGCCGCGAACAGATAGCGCCCCTGAAACTGCACAAACGTCAGATTGTAGAAGAAATAGAGCGCCAGGGTGACCGCGGCGAGCGCCGCCAGCACGGTCAGCCCGTCGCGCTGGGCCGGCGTGAGGCGCTGACGGCGGCGTTCCCAGGCGATGAGGGCGCCCAGGCCGAGCAGGGCGGTGAAAGCCAGGAGCGCGCCGTACACGCGCTCGTCCATCAGCACCCCCATCCACCCGAACTGCCCCCAGAACGACTGAAACGTGGTCCGCGCGAAACGCTCGAGGTAGCCGACGAGGCCGTACTGAGCCAGCCATTCGGCTGTGCGCGGCTGCCCGATGACGACCTGGTTGTGCCAGTTCCCGCACAGGACGTCGAAGGGCCCGCAGACGATCCAGTTGCGGCCCCAGTAGAGCGCGCCCATCAGCAGCGCCGGTCCCAGAATCTGCGCCGCCCGCCCGGCGACCGGCCGCCAGTGCGCCCAGCCCAGCCGCCGCCAGCGCAGCCCCAGCATCACCAGCGCCGCCGGCGCCAGCACGTACGCCCAGACTTTGGTGAGAAAAGCCAGGCCGAGGACGAGGCCGAGGGACCAGGGAAAAAAGAAGGCAGCAGGACCGGAGCGCGAAGCCTTGGGCCCGGCTTCCCCGTCCCGGATCTCTTTCAGTATGAGAAAAAGGCCCGCCGCCACCAGCAGTTCGGAGAGCGAGTCGTTGTTGACGCCGGCCAGCATGGCGACGTGCTGCGGCAGGCAGGCCATAAAGCCCGCCGTGATCGCGGGCAGCGGGCTGGCGGGGCCGGTGAGAGCGCGGACGGCCAGGTAGGCGAAGATGAGCGCCCCGGCGCCGAAAGCCACCGACAGCAGGCGCAGCGCCAGCAGCGAGCCGCCGGACGCGATGAAGACCGGCGTCGCCAGCAGGTAATAGAAGGGCGGCTGGTAATCCTGATATTGCACCCGGTCCAGCGGCAGCTCCGGCGGGAAACGCTCGGCCTTCAGACGCTCTAAATACGCCTGATCATAGTCGCCGCGCTGCAGCCGGGGCAGCGCGCCGGTCTGCGCGATCTGGCGGACGACGTTGTAGTGGGCGGGCTCGTCCGGCACCTGCCAGGCGGGCGTCAGCGCGGCGTACTGGACGCCGAGAGCCATGTAAACGAACAGGATGAGGGCGAGCGGGCGCGCTTTGCCGCCGTCACGATCGAGCGCTATCTGGACCATCGCTACATGTACGACGTGCTCGAGGAAGCCATGGTGACCAGGCTACGGGAGGGGCGCTTTGGACGTAGACAAATCGACGATTCGCGCAGGCGGTGATGGCCTGGCTGGAACGCAGCGAATCATCCTGAGTCGGGGCGGTTGGGGCGCCCCGCCCATTGGCGCAGGGCCTTCCAGACCTCCTCCAGGTTCAGACGGGCGCCCAAATCGATTTCACCCTTGTAAGCCAACAACAGCGGCCAGGTGGGCTTCGATGGTTTGCTCCAACGCGTCCAGGGCCTCGTCGGGGGTCGCGGCGACCAGGGCCAATATCTCCTGGTCGGTATGCGCGGCGCAAAAGGCTGCGAACAGGGAATCGGCATCCGACGGGACGTCGGGTTGCCCGGCGGCGGACTCGGCGTTCAGGGGCATGGCAAGCCTCCTCCAGGAGCGCGCCTGCGGTGCAAGTCAGCCCGCAATGGGAAAGGGGTTGGTACAATTGTAGCCGGAGCGCGCAGAACAGACAAGGCGGGTAGGAAGAGGGGAGGTCTCTCTCAAGTTGGAGGCGAGCGCTGCGCCGGACGTCGTCGCATCACGTGGGGCGCACAGCCGTGGGGCGCACAGCCGTGCGCCCCTACATCGGTTCGCGTTCTCACGGATCTCGAGGCGACGCCTACGCGATCAGCGTTTCACGCGGCCGCGACTTCGCGCAGGCGGCCAGTCGTGACATCGTAGATGAAGCCACGCACGGAGATATGACTGGGGATCCAGGGATGGGCGCGCACCTTCTCGATCTGCGCACGCACGTTGTCCTCAAGGTCGGCGAAGGCGTGAAAATGAATGGGCGCGACCACAGCGGTGCCGCTCTGCTGGCGCAATCGCGCCCGCAGTTCTTCATCGCGGAACGTCAACATGCCGCAGTCGGTATGGTTGATGATGATGAACTCCTGCGTGCCCAGCAGATGATGCGAGATGATGAGCGAGCGCAGGGCGTCCTCGCTGACGATGCCGCCCGCGTTGCGGATGATGTGGGCGTCGCCCGTCTGCAGGCCAAGCATCGGCTCGATCGTCAGGCGAGCGTCCATGCAGGCCACGACCGCCAGCTTGCGCGCCGGCGGGGCCGGCAGGTGGCCCAGCGTGAAGCCCTGAGCATAGCGCTGATTGGCGGCGAGAACTTCATCGGTTATGGACATCGGTTCTTCTCCTTGCAGGGATTCGCCCTCACCTTCCCCCCCGTTCCCCCTTCCTCTCCCAAAGTTGGGAGAGGAAGGGGAGAGATCGGGGGGACGGTGAGGGTAAGATGTCAATTATGCCTCTTCGCGCCATTGGCG
>Ga0101944_10002081_pt1 | contig 34879 bp, 26 predicted proteins | sample DewCreD2012metaG_FD_75245 | JGI IMG/M metagenome (GOLD analysis project Ga0101944, IMG submission 75245) | Hot spring sediment bacterial and archeal communities from British Columbia, Canada, to study Microbial Dark Matter (Phase II) - Dewar... ... | reverse complement strand
ATTTCCAATCCGCAAGGTTTGGGTATTTTCCAATGGTTTCGGGTTTGTCCAGGGCCCTGCCGACTGGAAGTCGGCGATACGGCAGGTTGGAAACCTGCGGCACAACCTCGCGGAGTTCCCAGGCCGCTCGTGCCGAGCGCGACGTAAAACGGTTAAAACCGTTAAACTCCTATATCGGCCGCCGATCACCCCGCTGAAGCGGGGTGTTAATGGGAAGGGCGCTTGCGAAGGCGCGCCAGCGTCGTGGAGTGCGCCAGTCCTCTGGCGCTTTGGCGGTGCTGAGGCGTCATGCTTGACCAACGGCTGGCGCACGCCAAAGCCATGCGCCCAGGCAAAGCGGTAGAGGACTACCGCACTCCAAGACCTCGCGGAGTTCCCACACGGCTTGCGAACACGCGCTTGCCGTTTAGGCCATCGCTTGCTTGCCATCGGGCGGCGTGGATGACACACTTCGCCATGCCTGACCGCACTGAAGAGCCCGGCGTGATCGCGGGTGGAACCACTGCCACTCCCGATCCCGCTGCCGTGCCCCCGCTGCCCGACAACGCCACGCCCGAGGAAAAAGACCTGTATTGGCTGAAGCATTGTTACCGGGGCGACCAGGAGAAACAATTGACGCTGCGGGCGGTGATGATGGGCGGCATCCTGGGGATGTTCATGTCCATATCCAATCTCTACACCACCTTGAAGCTGGGCTGGGCCTTCGGGGTGGCCATCACGGCCTGTGTGCTGTCATTTGTGATTTGGAATGCCCTGCGCGCGCTTTCCGGCCATCGGTTGACGCGAATGAGCATCCTCGAGAACAATTGCATGCAATCCACCGCGTCGGCGGCCGGCTACTCCACCGGCGGCACCATCGGGGTTGCCTTTGGCGCGTTGCTGCTCATCGAGGGGACGCACCGTTCCTGGCTGGTGGTGGCCTCGTTTGCGCTGTTGACCGCGGCGCTGGGGGTGTTCCTGGCGATCCCCATGAAGCGGCAGATGATCAATTACGAGCAGCTCAAGTTTCCCAGCGGCATCGCCGCCGCCGAAACTTTGCGCAGCCTTTATTCGGCGGGCCGGGAGGCGCTGCACAAGGCCTACGCGCTGTTGGCGGCGTTGGCCACTGGCGGCTTGGTCGGTCTGCTGCGCACCTACGGCACCCTGGTCGAGCAGTTCAAAAACACCGGGCGCCCGCAGCCTTGGCTCGAAAAACTCCACCAATGGCTGCACATCCCCGAGGATTGGGCGTTTGGCGGGGTGCTCAGCCCAATGAAAGGTGTCAAACTCTACGGCTTGGCCTTCGAGCCCAGTGTGCTGCTGATCGGGGCCGGCATGATCGTCGGGCTGCGGGTCTCCCTCTCGATGCTGGCCGGCTCTCTCCTTCTGTATTACGTGGTAACTCCCTATTTATATCTGCTGGACCTGGCCAACGCCGGCGTCGCCGGGCATGTGCCGTCATTTACCATTAAAGACGACGTGATCATCCCCACCCGCTGGGCGTTATGGGGCGGCACCGCGATCATGGTGTTTTCCAGCCTGACCTCGGTGGCGCTGCAATGGCGGACCATGGCGCGCGCGTTTACGCTGTTTCGGCGCGGTCCCGCCTCGACCGCCGCCCAGGATCGGCTGGCCAGCATCGAGGTGCCCTCCACCTGGCTGATTGGCGGATTGATCCCCATCACGATCGGCATGGTGGTGGTGCAATACCTCGCGTTCCAAATCTCCCTTCCGCTGGGGCTCATCGCGGTGGCGATGTCTTTTATCGTTTCCCTGGTCTGCTGCCGGGCGACGGGCGAGACCGACACCACCCCAATCGGGGCGATGGGCAAGCTGACCCAGTTGCTTTACGCGGTGCTGGCCAAAGGCAATTCCACCATCAACCTGATGTCCGCCGGCACCACCGCCTCGGCCGGCGGCAGCGCGGCGGATTTGCTGACGGACCTCAAAAGCGGCTACCTGCTGGGCGCCAATCCGCGCAAGCAATTCTTAGCGCAGTTCTTCGGCATTTTTTTCGGCACCCTGGCGGTGGTGCCGGCCTGGTATGCGATGGTGCCGGATAAAAAGGCGCTCGAGGCCTTCAATCCGCCGGCCACTTATATGTGGAAGGCGGTGGCGGACCTCCTGACCCAAGGGGTCCACCTGCTGCCGCGAACCGCCGTGATCGCCATTGTGGCGGGCGCGCTCATCGGTATCGCGCTTCCGCTGGTGGAGCGGCTCGCGCCCCGGTCCCGCGCCTGGTTGCCGTCGGCGATGGGCTTGGGCTTGGCCTGGGTGATCCCCTTTCAAAACAGCCTTTCCTTCGCCATCGGCGCCGTGCTGGTGCTCCTTTGGACCGGACGCGACAAGAAAAGCGCGGAGACCTTCAGCGTGCCGATCGCCTCGGGACTGGTCGCGGGGGAGTCGCTGGTCGCGGCTTTGATTGCCATCCTCTGCACCGTAGTGGGATTCCTGGCGCTGAAATAAACCGTATATCGAACATGCTTATGAGAACCAACATCCGGCAAAAGTGTTTTTGGACCGGCTTGGTCTTGGGGGGAACCGTCCTGTGCTTGTTGGCGGCCGCGCCGCCGGACCGCGCCGCCGCCCGCCCCAATCCGTTCTTCGCCTTTGACAATGGCACCAAGGACGCCAAGCACCAGACCTTGGAAGCCCAGGCCGACCTGCTCAAGGAACTCGGTTACGACGGCATCAGTTGGCGGCCGGCTGGCGTGGCGCCCATGCTGAAGGTTTTGCGGGAGCGCCAGCTCAAGATGTTTGCCATTTATACCGTTCCTTCGATTGGGGAAGATGGGCCGGTGATGGACCCCAACCTGCGGACAGCCATCAAGGAATTGCAGGGGACCGGCGCTTTCATCTGGCTGGGCATCACCAGCAAGCTGTTCAAACCTGGCACGACCAACGGCGACGACCAGGCGGTGATGCTGTTGAACGAGGTCGCCACTTGGGCCGCCGAGGCGAATTTGAAAGTGGCGCTTTATCCCCATGCCGGATTCTACCACGAACGGGTGGCCGATTGCCTGCGCCTGGCGGAGAAATCCGGACACCCGAACGTCGGCGTTTCCTTCAACCTCTGTCACAGCCTCAAAGTCGGCGAATACCGGCAAATGGAAGATCTCCTCAAGCGGGCCGGTCCCAGGCTGTTCCTGGTTTCCATCAATGGCGCGGATGCCGACGGGCGGGATTGGTCCACCCTGATTCAAACCCTGGATCGCGGGTCGCTCGATCTGCTGCCGCTTTTTCGCGTCCTGCGGGAAATCCGGTATGCCGGCCCGATTGGCCTGCAATGCTACAATCTCAAAGGCGACGTGCGCGATAATTTACGGCGCTCGATGGACGCCTGGAAAAAATACCAGGAACGGCTGGCTGGCCTGCCGTAGGCGGCGAAACGGGCGCTGTTGGCGCAATCTGGCTTCAGCATGAGTGCGTAGATCAGTTAATTCCGGTTCTCCCCAAATCATCGGCTGGCGCATCGAATTTTTCCGCTTCGAAGTTTGGCGGTGTGAATTACTGCATAGTCTCCGGGATGCCATACACAATCTGTCTCCGTGGGCGACGTCCTCCCTCTCCCCCCTTGGGGGGAGAGGGCAGGGTGAGGGGCGCGTGTCGTCTATCCCAAGCACTCATCAGTATGTTGAGAAAGGTTCCCTACTCGCGCCGAAACATCTGGCTGATGCCCAGCTCCTTCAGGGCGGCGTTCAACTGGTCCAAGGTCTGCGCTTCTTTGAGCTTGGCCCGGACTTTGACCTCGATCTCCACGTCCTCGGCCTGGGCCAGGCGGGTGAGCACTTTCAGGCTGAACAGATTCCACTGCTCGCGTTTCAACTGGCCTTGCCAGGAGACCACCGGCGACGGCGGCTGGGTCGGCGGTAGGCCGGGCGTCTGGCCGAGCGGCAACTCAGGCGGCGGGTTGACCACTGTGGGTTTGAATGGCATGGTCGGCTGTTTGCCGGTGGGCGGTTCAGCTCCTCCTTCCTTTAGCAGCTTCGCCTTCTTGGCCGTCAGCAGGTAGGTCTCGTAGTCGAACGTGATGTCCGGCAGCTCGACCGCTTCCTTGAACCACACCCGATCGAACTGGTTGGCGTCCTTGCCGCAGGCCAGGCCGAGCGTGCCCTGACTGACGGCCCGCGAGATGGTCTGGCGCAGGGCTTCTTCGGCCTTCTCCAGCCGCGTGAAGTAGCCCTGGAAGAACGCCGCTTTCAGGCTGGCCAGCGGCCAGGTGCCGGACTCCTTGAGGGCCGGTGGCCAGTTGCGCTCGATGTAGGACGACCCGATCTCCCGGCTCAGCAAACTCTCATGCCGCAGCCGCGCCAGGATCGCCGACGTGATGCTCTTGGCTTCGCTGGGGTGGAGCTGGCCCAGGGGCACGTCCTTCAGCTTGCCCTGGTTGGCGTCCCAAAGCAGCAGGTGGTTGTAGCTGCTCCACACCCGCTCCTCGATCTGCGATTTCGCGCCCGACAGCTCGCGCTGGATGCGCTTCAAGTCGTCCGGCTCCAACTCACCGAGCAGGCCGCGATTGGCGTCCTCGGCGACCGCCTGCCAGGCCATCAACTCCTCGCATCCCGACCGCAACAGCCCGCCGCTCTCGCACGTCAACCACAGCACACCGCCCGGATTCTGCCGCGACGACTGGCCGCACTTGCGGGTCCATTCCGTGATGCGTTGGTAGAGCGTGGACTCCTCGCCTGCCTGCGCCGCGTCTTCGCCTAGCGCGGCAGGCAGGCCGCCGTCCCAGGAATCGTCAGGCCGCATCACCGCCAGCGTCAGCATCGCCTGGTCGAGCACGTCCGTTGAATCCTTCGGGAACAGCGACAGGTGGATTTCCGCGCCGTTCTTGAACACCGCCTTCACCAGCTCGACCACGTTCCGTTGCACATCGTCTGGGTCGAGCGCCTGTTTCCGGTCGGCATGGACCTTCTTCAGCGTTGGGACATGCCCGAAGCGCCAGCCGTCCACGCCCACGGGTCGGAGGAAGTAGCAGCGCCGTTCCAGGTTCTGGACCGCCGTGTGAATGAGCGTGGTCTCGGTGTCCGGGTCGCCTGCGGCAAAATACAATTCCGGCAGATGGGCCGACTTGTCCGTCTGCCCGCCGCAGGACTCGAAGAACAGGGTGGTCGCCACGCGCCGGTGGAGCGAGGTCTTGCCCAGGTTGTCGCCCTGCTCCTCGTCCAGGGTTTCGGCGTGGGACGGCGGCTGGCCGTTCGGTGCCGCGATGTCCGCCTGGATCGCCGCCTGGAGCCGCTGCTCGCCCATCTGGCGCAGCACGGCGGACAGGAACTCTCGGTCGCCCAACGGCGCGGACCCAAGCGTCAGCAACGGCTCGCGCCGGGCGCTGCCGTAGCCCTCGCGGTAGGCGCAGGAAATCCACATGCCCAGCATCGCCAGGGTGGTGCGAGTCTGCTGGAACTGCGGCAGGGCCTGCCATTTCCGCTGGAAGACCGTCAGCGTGGACGGGTGGAACGGGTAGCAGGACTCAAACTGGACCCGAATCTGGTCCTCGGACAACTGCCCCCACTCGGCGGGCAGCCGGTCCCGGCGCTCGAACACCCAACTGGCAAACTGCCGCGCCACGGCTTTCCGCATACTGTCCCGGCCAGGGTTTTCAAACAGCCGCCGCCGCACAATCTCGCTGACCTCGGAGGCGTCGTTCGCCACGAGGTCTTTGCCCACGCGCCCGACCACCTTGGTCAGCTTGTCCTGCCACTCGCGCAAGTCCTCGGTCATCTCCGTGGGCGACGCGGGCAAACTGAAGATGCCGACCGCGTTCTGCGCCGAGGTCAGCGCCGTCGTGATGTTCTGCATGAACGAATGGAACGCCGTGGCCTGTTCGGGATACCGGCCCAGGTAGTTCAGGGTTTCGTCGAACAGGATCAACACCGGCTTGCCCGCCAGGCGAATCAGGTCGCCCAGCTTCTTGTCGCCGGGGGCCTTCTTCGGCTGGTCGAACAGCTTGCGCCCCGCGTCACCGGCCAACTGGTCGGCGATCTCCATCCAGGGTGTCTCGCGCCCCGGCGAGGCGTCCCACGAGTTGCCGACGAACACGGCGACCTTGGCTTCCGGGATGGTTTTCAGGCCCACCGTCCGCATCATCTCGGCAACCCCGGAGAAATTCTTCGCCTTGGCCCCGTTCGAGCACAAGTGATACAGGGCCGTCAGCGTGTGGGTTTTGCCGCCGCCGAACTGCGTGATGAGCGACATCACCGACGCGGTGTTCATGGTTTCACCGTTCAACCGGCGCAGCACCATGCCGCAGTGATCCACCAGGGCCTTGGAAAAGTAGTTTCGAGAGAAAAACTTGTCCGGCTCCACGTAGTCGCGGGGCGCGGTGCCCGCGACCACCTGCTCCAGGTGGACGGCAAACTCTTTGGGATCGAGCGACCGGCCTTCGCGCAGTTCCTGACGGGGGATGACGACTTTATACCAGGGTTCCATAGGGCAAGTGATAAGTGAAAAGTTAAAAGGGAAAAGGCATTGCTCTTGTGAGTGGTTCCTGATTGCGAAAGGGACAGGCCAAAAGGGAGCAAGGCCAGTGGCAAACCGACGCCAGCATGGCCGTCATCAAAACCGTCGGTTTTTCATTCATGGTGTTCGTTTCTCCCTTCTCCCTTTTCCCTTTTCCCTTTCTTCCCGATGGTGGTGAAGATGGCGATGAGCTGGCGCGTTTCGTCCAGGAGATCGGCCATCTTGGCAGCGGCGACGCAACCGCTGTCCACCAACAGTTCCAGCCAGTATTCCGTTTCGGCGATTTCTTTGAGGCAATCCCCGGCTTTGGAAGTGAACTCGGCTTTCGAGCGGCCTTGGGAGGCTTCGCGGTAGTTGGCACCCACCGAAGTTCCCGACCGCAGCACCTGCTTGCCCTGGACCTGCGCCACGGTGTCGTTCTTGGGCAATGCCGAATACATGCGAATGATCCGCAGCGCAAACTGCTTCGTCCGCATCTTCAAATCTTGTGGCTTCTCACTCATTTTCTACCTTTTCCCTTTTCCCTTCTCCCTTTTCCCTTCTCCCTTCTACCTTACGCCGCGCATCGCGGCTTGCACGCCTTCGAGCATCCGGCGTTCGTCGCTGCCGTCCGGGTAGAGGGCGTTCAGGGCCAGGGCCAGGCGCTCGAAGCGTTTGCCCTGGCGCATTTCGGTTTCCAGCACCTGGCGCAGCAGGGTGCTCCGGCCCAGGCCGAACAGGAGCATGGCGCGGTGGATGCGGTCGAGCGTGGTAAACGTCGCTTCTTCAAGCGGACGACCAGGCGCGGCCTTCTTCCCCTTCTTGGGCTTGGTCGGCAGGGTAGCTTCCGTTCGCTTCTTTTCCATCAGGCCCAGTTCAAGTTGCCGAAAATCTTCGAGGCTGATCTCTATGCCCGGACGTTCGGCTGCTTCGCCCAGAAGTTCTTCAGTGCGTTCCTTCGTGGACAGCAGGCGCACGACGCCCTTTTCAATCTCCAGAATCCGGCCCTCCAGCGACTGGTAATGGATGCCCATCGGTCGCGTGATGCGGATGAAGGTATCGAACGGCATGGCGAAGCCGGGCTTGGCCTTCTTGGGCTTCTCCTCGTCCTCCTCGTCCTGTTCCTCCTCCGTTTCCCCTTCTCCCTTTTCCCTTTTTCCTTCTCCCTTCCCCCCACTGCCGTTGGTTTTCGTGGCCTGCAATGTCCAAAGGAACAATGCGGTCAAACGGGCATCTTCCTCGAAGCCTTCCGTCTCGGCATCACCAAGCACCTGGCGTAGGGCTTCTTTGGAAAGCGTCTCGAACACGTAGGCAAGAAAGCCGCGCTGTTCGGGTTCCGTGGCATCAGGATCGCCGCCGAGCGGCACTTCGCGGTCGGCGGCGGTGAGCACCTTGTCGTAACGGCTGTAAGATTCCAACGCCGGACCAAGGCAGGAAAAGATGGCGTCCGCACCGCGAACGCCGTGCTTGACCAACGTGGGCAACCATTCCCGAATGCGCTTCTCCATCGCCGCCTTTACCTCGCTCCAGTCGCCTACACCAGCGTCGGGGGAACGGGGACGACAAACAAGATGGACACTCGTAGCCAAGGCGGCGGAGTCTTGTGCCCGCAAGCGGGACCCCATTTCTGTAGCAATGGGCCACGAAGCAGTCACCATCCAGCCTGACCGCAACATGCCGGAAAGCAATGCTTCCCATCCTTCGGTCGTCTTGTGAGCGAACACTACACAAGCAACTCCGTCCTTCCGAGTGACCTTTCGCCCTTCTCGGAAAGCAGCGGCCATTTCGCGCTCGAAAAACACACCGTCCTTAACAGCATCTCTGAACATCCGCGTCTCGTCCTGGACGATCTCGTGCGCTTTAGGCGACAGCGGATTGAGTGGATCAAACGGGTCACGAAGCAGTGGGTGATCGGGTAACGTGCGCTTGAGCCACACTAGGAAGAAGTCCGAAAGGTCAGAGTAAGGAACCGCGTCGTAATATGGTGGATCAGTAAACCACACGCTCACCGATTGACCAGGTAAGGGGGACTGCCGCGAATCAGCCTGTTGAGCTTGTCCAACGGGTGAACCAGATGGCCAAGCGTGGGCTACGTCGCAAACCAGTTCGTAGCCGCTTTCCCAGTTCCCCGGCGCATCCACAGTTGGCACAACCTCGGCAAAATCCCATACTATGGGCAAGGCTTGCCGTCCGAATGTATGCTGCATTTTCTCAGCATGGGCGTTCCAGCGCGTTAAAGTCATGTCGCTCATCGCCACACGGTTGAATGCCAAAGCGAGCAGTGCGCGAAGCGATGACTCGACCTTTATCCCGTCGAGAAGTTGTTTGAGTTTTGCGAGCGCCAACTTCTGCCGTGCCGTAAACAAATCGCCCCAACGCAGCATTCCGTATCGCTGAACGCGAAAGCCGAGTGTTCCGACCGGAGGCAGCGGCTCGTCAGGCACGATGCTGCTTGCCAACTTCGCGGCAACTTTGTGGGCGGCAAACACGGCGGCGTAGTCTTGAGATGTCGCCACGCGGTAGTTTCGTCCTGTTTGGTCATCTCGGAGTGTCACGACTGCCAGCAGCGTTGCGCCGCCGCAGCGATTTCCTTTTCCGTCGAATTCAGCGTCCGCCCCGCCCCGCTGGGCCGCTAATTGACCTCGCACTCGCACGGCGGGCAGCACTGTGTTGCAGCACGGACAGGTGGCGTTCGCTCGCTCAACTGTAGCGGCAGGGACCTGTTTCTCGTTTTCTGGCGAAAAGACCTCAAATGCAACTATGGGGGGCTTGCTATTAAACCTCTCGATCCTGTAGCGCAGCGCCCTTTTCCGTTTTCCCTTCTTGCACAGCCAAAACGAGCGCACCAACGGAATCTCCGCGCCGCAGCTTGGGGCCTCGCAACGCACCGTCCGCGCCCACAGGTAGGCGATGGGACGACTACCGTCAGGGTCCGGTGGATAGAACTGGGCGAGTTCCTTCTCCGCTGCCTCCTTGACCTGCTTGCCCACATGCCGCAGCGCGTTCGCCAAGCCGTGAATCACGACCTCCTTGCCGTCCTTGCCCGGTAGTTTGAACTCCGCGTTACCGTAGCGCGGAATGTCTTCAAGCAGGGTCTTGAGGATCAGGCAGGCAACGGGGTTGAGGTCACTTGCAAACGCTTCGCAACCGAGCCGCAGTGCTTCCAGGGGAATGGAGCCGCCGCCCGCGAACGGGTCCACCACCACTGGTGTCTCTTCGGGATGAGCGGCCTTAACAAGCCCCCGGCCAATTTCGAGGTAGAGTGGGTCGGCGGCAAGGTTCCAATCGGCAAACTCACCGATGAAGGCCAGCAGGTCATCCTGGAGTTCCTGGTCGGTCACCAGCGCCTTGCTGTGCCGCTTCTTAAGTAGCACCCGCGCCTTGGATTTGAAGTCAGCCGGACATTCCCGGTCAGTCGGCGCGGGCAGCAGCAGCCCCAGCAACACCGCCCGGCACGCCGCCAGCGGACGCCGCGCCCACCACAAATGCAGCGTGGACGGATGCCCGTGCCGGATGGACTTTTCCCGCGCCGAGTGCTCGCTGACCTTGGCGATGGGAAAATCAACCTCGATGAGGCGTTTGCAGGTGGTGGGGATCATAGCGCCTCCAATTTGGTCAGCCAGGAGTTGAAGTGGGGACACGCCTGCCGAATGGCATCCACGCCGATTCGCTTGATGATGATTGGGGCATGGGCGATCAGGCTGGCTCCCTTCCGATACCCTGGAAACAACCTGGCGATCCGCCGCGACGGTGCAGTGTCGGGATTGTCATCAATCTCCTCACACTCTCCGCACTGACGAACAATCTCACTGAAAGACGAAGCCAAGCCCGGCCTTTCAAATGCGCTGGCCATCACCTTGGGATTGGCAAACAACAACGCCTCCAACTCGTGCATCTGGACATAAGGCAGGAAGCGGTTGGGGTTGTCCGATTCGGCCAGGTTAGAACGGATGTTCTCGAACATTGCCGTCTCGACAAGCCTCGCTTTGTCTTGCGCCGGTTTTCCTTGAGCTTCAGTGATTCCCGGCCAGTTTGCGGGCAGGCCGTAGTAGTCGAAGAACGTGCTGACAAACGAGCGTCGCTCCTGATTCAGCAGGGCGCTCACTTCCTTCCTAACGGCCTCGAAACTGCGAATGCCGCCCTTGTGCCCCGGTTTGCCGAGAACCTTGGCGTGGAGGGACAGATTGCGCTCTCCAAAATGCGGTGCGAGAACCTGCTCAACAACGGCGCGTTCCGTTGGGCCTTCAACGATGATGAGAACCCTATTCATGGCGCGGCCCCGCTTCGATTACATTCTTCTGCACCAACTCCCCCAGTGCGTAATCTTCCAACCACTGCCGCAGTGGTTCTTTTTCGAGGCGATTGAATCGGGATGCGCCGTTGACGCGATCCACAACGACCACTTCCTCCGGCTCGAAATGGTTGATGAGGACAGGCGACTGCGTGGAGGCAAGCACCTGTCCCTGTTGAGCCGCTTCGTATAGCAAAGAAGCCAGCAACTCGATGGCGACGGGATGCAGGCCCAATTCGGGTTCATCCAGGATAATCATGGACGGCGGAGCCGGTTGCAGGAGGAGCACGGTGAGAGCCATAAACCGCAGCGTGCCATCCGACAGGTGATGGGCGAGGAGTGGGTAGTCCAGCCCTTTCTGACGCCACTCCAAGCGGATCAAATCAGGATTCTCTGCCGTAGGTTCGAGGATGAAATCGTCGAAGAACGGTGCAGCCAACTGGATGGTCTCCCGAATCCGCGCATAGCGAGCGGCCTGGTTCAGCTTCAACACTCGAAGGAAGGCCGCAAGGTTCGAGGCATCCGGGCGCAGAAAGCGATTGTCGTTCAGTTGGCAGGGCAACTTGATCCCAGCCGTCTCGCTCGTGTCGTGGAAGTGATAGACTCGGTAGCTTTGCAGGATTGGCACAACGTAGCTCGCAATGCTGCCTTCATTGATCTCAGCCGGTTCAGGTAACTTGGACTCCCGATGACCTGAGCCAAGCTGGACATCGGACGAGCGGGGATAGAACACGCCTGCGAAGTGCATCTCCTCGTGGGCGAAGAATAGGTTGCCATCCACGTCTGGCTCCAGCGCCAGCCGGTAGCCGTTTCGCCCAAACAGCAGCTCGGCATAAATGCGTTTGGTTACCTTTGCTCCATTGTGAAGGAAGGCGTTGGCTCCCCCTTGTTTCGCAACGTGATTCTGGAGCCGTCGTTCCACCAGTGCGTTCAGGAGTCGGAAGAAGGCGATCAGATTCGTCTTCCCGGCTCCATTCGCGCCGATGAGCATGTTGAGTTTGCGCAGCTTGAAGTCGGTGAGGTCTTTGATCGACTTGAAGCCTTTGAGCGTGATTTGGTCTAAGGCGGGCATAGCTACCTTTCTAACGATCTCTGTTCCCCGTAGGGCGGCGGGTTCTCTTTCAACTGCATCGGCTCCGCCAGGGCGTTCACTTCGAGTCTGTAGTGCTCAACCTTCTTGACCTCGTGCCAGGGGAACCGGGCCGGGTCTTTGATCGGGTCCTGGAGCGTCGGCGCGGTGTCGCAGTGCGTGACGATGTAGAGCCAGTAAAGGTCACGCCGGTCTTCCGCGATCCGCTTTTCATTAGGCGACAGGAAGATGGTGCCGGTCGCCGCGCCGATGCCCTTGACCTCGATCAGCCGCAGCTCGCCGGTCAGCGGGTGCAGGCTACGCAGATCGAAGCCTAGATTTTGATCCTGGACATCTTCGATCTTGCAGCCGCGTGCCTGCTCGTAAGCGATGACCGCCTCGACGGCTTTCTTCTCCGTCTCCCGGTCGGTCTTCAGATGGGTGTGCGCCGGGACGTTGCGCTCCGGGTGCGGCATCACCACGGCCAGCCCAATCCGCTCGACGCCTTGGAGCGACAGGCTGCGCTGCCGGGCCAGCTCGGTCAGCCGCAGGTCGCGGCGGCGTTGTAGTTCGTGGAGCTTTTGGGCTTCCGACTCCGCCAGGCCGATGGCGCTCGGATCACCCTGGTCCTGGGCAACCAGGTGTTTGCTGAGCACGGCGTCGCGCTTCTTGATGAGTTCATCGAAGCAGGCGCGGACGCTGGCTTCGATGAGGTCCAGCTCGTGCTGGCGCTCGGCCGCAATCTCCGCCCGGAAGGGTTGAAGGGCTTTCTCAAACAGGAAAGCCTGGGTGCGCGAATCATCGGCGGGCAACTCCGGCAGCACCTTGGGTTGCCGCTCCGGGATAATCAAATCGAGCAGGTAACTGGGATCGCGCAGACGGCGGGTGCCTTCAGCGTTGGTCTCGACCAGGAACAAGCGGCGGTGAAGAACATTGCCCACGCCATCCGCGACCCCGGCGATGAACAGTTCCAGCAGGGCGGGCTGCTCGCGCTCCAATTCGTAGAACACCGCGCCCTGGCGAAGCTGTGGCTGGGTCTGATCCCACACCTGGCGGCGGACGGCTTCAAACAGCGGGTGCCCCGGCGTGACCCATTCCAGCCGGGCATCGGCTTCCAGGGTGCCCCGGTCGAAGCAAATCCGGTCGTAGCTCTTGGCGAGCTGGAGCAGCCGCCAATCCTTGGCGCGAGCCTGGTCGTATAGCGCGAGGGGAATCTTGCCCACGGTGAAGGCTCGCTCGGTGCCTTTGAGCGGCGTCAGCGGCAGCCCCACTTCCTTGGCGCTGGCCTCGAAGAAACGGGCGACGGTCTCCGGCACGATCCGGCGCTCCTGCGCCAGCGCCCGGCGTTCGACGAGCATGGGCAGGTTCAGGTTCTTCTTCGCCAAGCCTTCGAGGGCCGACTGGCAGATGCGGCGGAAGTCTTCCTCGCGCACTTCGACTTCCAGCCGGGCTTCGAGATCATTGGCGCTGAGCTTGCCCGCGTAAAAGTCGCGCAGCAGGCGCTCGATTTGGTTCGACGGCAGGACTTCGCCGACCACGTTGAACACGGCGTCGTCATCCAGGGCGTCACGAATTTCCTGGAGCTTCTCAACGAGCTTTTGGAGCACGCGACCTTCAACGGTGTTTTGCGCGAAGAAATTGAAGATCAGGCAATCCTTGGTCTGGCCGTAGCGGTGGATGCGGCCCATGCGCTGCTCCAGCCGGTTCGGATTCCACGGGATGTCGTAGTTGAACAGGACATGGCAGCATTGCAAATTGATGCCTTCACCTGCGGCTTCCGTCGCAACCAGCACCTGCGTCTTCAAATCCCAGAAGTTGCGCTCCGCCCACAGCCGCGTGCCTTCTTCGTCCCGGCTGCCCGGCTTCATGCTGCCGTGAATCTGGCCCACGGTCAGGTTCCACGACCTGAACTTGGCGACCAGGTAGTCGAGCGTGTCTTTGTATTCGGTGAAGATCAGCAACCGCAGGCTGGGGTCCGCAAAGATGCCCTGCTCGGTCAACTGCGCTTTGAGACGGCTCAACTTGATCTCGTGTCCGCCGTCCTCGACGCGCTGGGCGTGGTCAATCAACTCCGCGATCTCCTTGAGTTCGGCTTCCAGGTCCGGCTTCCGGCGTGCCAGCGTAGCGCGTTCGAGTTCCCGTTCCCTGGCTTCTCGCTCCGCGTCGTCCATTTCATCCCATTCTTCCTGGGACGGGATGTCGGGCATGGGGATGTCGCCGAGCTGGTTGGCCGTTTCCAGGAGTTGCTTGAGGGCCTTCTGGCGGCGGATAAGCGACTGCTTGAGCGAATGGGTGGAGCTGGCCATGCGGCGCTGATACATCGCCATGATGAAGCCGACCGCACGGGCGCGGCGCTCGTCGCCGGATTCGGCGGCGCGGGCCGACTGGCGTTGAACGTAGTGGGTGACCGCCTGGTATAGCTCCATCTCCGGGCCTTCAAGGCAGAACGCAACCGTGTGGGTGATGCGCTTCTTGAACAGCTTGACGGCTTTCCATGTTCCATCCGGCTGCGGCTTCGGAAAATTGAGCATGACCTCCTTGGTGCGCCGGAGATAGCAGGCGGCTTCGCGGCGATCCATCGCGTCGTGGATGGATTTCACGTCCGCGTAGGCTTCCTGGTCGAGCAACTGGAGGAACAGGCTGAAGTTGGTCGGATCGCCCTTGTGCGGCGTGGCTGTTAACAAGAGAAAGTGGGCGGTCTTTTCGCGCAGAAGTTCACCCAAGCGATACCGCTCGCTCTTGTGCTCGGTGTCCCGCGCGGACATGCGGTGGGCTTCGTCCACGATAATCAAGTCCCAGTCGTCGGCCTGCCGGACGCTGGGCAGGATTTCGTCCCGCTTGGCCAGGTCCATCGACGTGATGATCTGCGGCTTGTCGTTCCACAGGTTCACGCCGTATTGCACGCGGAGATCGCCGCCGCGCAGGATATGGAAGGTTTCCTGGAACCGGTCGGCCAGTTCACGCTGCCACTGGAAAGCTAGGTTGGCCGGGCAAACGATCAGCACGCGCTCCACCAGGCCGCGCAGCTTGAGTTCCTTGAGCAGCAGCCCGGCCATGATGGTCTTGCCCGCGCCCGCGTCGTCGGCCAGCAGAAAACGGCAGCGAGCGGATTTGAGTAGGTGATTGTAAACAGCGTCGAGTTGGTGCGGCAGAGGATCAACCCGCGAGATGGAGAGACCGAAGTAGGGGTCGTATTCCTGGGCCAGCGAGATACGGATGGCTTCGAGGCCCAGTTTGAACAGGCGCGGCTTGCCCTGGAAGACGGCTTCCTTGCGTTCGATCTGGACCGAAGCCAGGTCTTGGCTCGACAGCGTGACACCACCTCGGAAGGTGTTGGTGCGCGTGCCGACGAGGTTGACCAGGACGAAGCCGTCGCCGGTTGTGGGCGTGCCGATGACGCGCATCGGCTCGCTGAACTGGAAGCCGGTCAGGACCACACCGTCAATGATGTCATTGGGATTGAGACTCATGCCAGCGCTTCCAAGGATGGCCTTGGCATGGTTTCGCCCTGGTAGAAGATGGCGAAACTCCACAGTTCATCTATCGGCCATGCTCTTCCACATGCCCCATCACAGGTGTTCGCTTTTAAGCAAAACAAACAATCGCCCACGGTCGGTTTCACAGCCTCAATCTGGGAGGATTTTAGAGGCCTGAAATCATTCAACAACAAAAAAGGCAGTAAAAACCTCCCACCAGCTTGGCTGCCAGCCCTGCTTTCTGACAATCATTTTCACCCTGCCGCCCAAGCCAGGAGGAAAACTGCCGCCAACAGCAGGCAGAAGCCGATGGGTTTCCACGCCGGCTCATTCGCCTCAGGGTCGCCCGGGTAATACCGAATCGTGTATTTCATGCCGCCATTCTGAGGAAGCCGGTCGGACATTGGCGGTCCAAGGGTAAAGGAATTCTGGCTCCTCGACGTTTCCGTTGGAATTGCCAGAGGCAAGTTACCGTGCATAACGCCGGGCCTGGGGGTTTTCGATAGCACTGTTTCCCCTCACCCCCTGCCTGCGCCGCGGGCGCGGCAGGCAGGCTCCCCTCTCCCTTGGGGAGAGGGAGACCCGTTCGCCAGTGCTCGAAGTCATCGGGAGCCGCGGTTTCACCAAGCGTCGCCAGCGTGATTTCCCTCTCCCTTGGGGAGAGGGATCAAGGGTGAGGGGAAAGGGCGCCGGCGAATGCAAAGGGTTTCCGTTTTCCAACAGCGGTTTGACCGATCCTCCTGGCGCCGCCTTCACCCACTGGAAACGTCGAGGAACCGGAATTCTTCATACTGTCCGGCCAGTTGGGGGCTGCCGCAACTGATGAAGGCAGTGGAACAACCCGCCTCAAATCACCACTGAAACGACGCGGAAATGGCCGTGATAATGGCGTTTCGGCACACGGAAGGGCCGTTTGGCGCTGGCAGTGAAAAAATTTTTCATCGCTGAGCAATCAAATATTGACGGGGAGATTCGGGCTTGCAAAGTGGCGGAGTTTTGCCAGAGTAGGGGTGGTTTTAGCTGAGGGGAATTCTTTGCAACCCGTTGATTTTAGATGGCGCGCCCGGCAGGACTCGAACCTGCAACCTTCTGATCCGAAGTCAGAAGCTCTATCCAATTGAGCTACGGGCGCGCGACCGGCATGAACCGGCTTTTCGCCAGGGAAAAGCCCCGCCCACAGCGGCCATTATCGCCCTTTCGGCCGGCCAAGGGAATGCAAAAATGCGCCACGTTACGATTTTTGCCGGCAAAGAAATTTCCGCACAGGACTGAAAACATCTTTGACAGGGCGGGGAACGGTTGGCATGGTTGGCGGCCAATTATTGGAGTTAATACGATTATGGCTGAACTTGTGGGAAATTTATTGGTGGCCCAATCGGGCGGTCCGACCTCGGTAATCAACGCCAGTGTGGCGGGGGTGATCACCGAAGCGGGGAAACATGAATTCATCGAGGAGCTTTACGGGGGCCTGAACGGCATCCTGGGGATTCTCAACGAGGATTTGATTGATCTGAACGACGAAATGCGCGACGCGATCAAGGGGTTGCGCTACACTCCGGCCGCCGGCCTGGGCACCTGCCGTTACAAAATTGATTTCAAGAGAAAACCCGAAAAAGCGGCCAAAGACATGGACCGCCTGTTCCAGGTGTTCGAGGCGCACAACATCCGCTATTTCTTTTACGCGGGAGGCAACGACTCGCAGGACACCTCGCACAAGATTCACGAGGAAGCGGTGAAGCGCGGCTACGAGCTGCGGGTGATCGGCGTGCCCAAGACCATTGACAACGACCTGCCGCACACGGATAGCTGCCCGGGCTATGGCTCGGTGATCAAATACAACAGCGTCACGGTTATGGAGGTGGGCCTGGACGTGGGCAGCATGGCGACCGACGACGGCTCATGCTGCATCATCGAGGTGATGGGCCGGTCGGCGGGCTGGATTGCCGCCGGGACGGTGCTGGCCAAGCGCGGGGACCCCGCCAACCCGCCGCATATCATTCTGCTGCCGGAGATTCCGTTCAATGAGGAGAAATTCCTGGCCAAGGTGAAGGAAACCATTGCGGCCTACAAATACTGCGTGGTGGTGGTGGGCGAGGGATTGAAAAACGAAGCGGGCGAGGAGATCGGGGCGGACAAGAGCCGGCTGGATTCCTTTGGCCACCCGGTGCTGGCGGGCGCGGCGGAGAAATTGAAGGAAATCGTGCAGGGCCGCCTGAACACCAAGACCCGCACGGTCATGCTCGGCTACGCCCAGCGCGCCGCCGCGCATTGCGCCAGCCTGACCGATTCCAACAACGCGTTCGCGGTCGGCGAAGCCGCCGTGCGCGCCGCCGTCGAGGGCCAGAGCGGCTGCATGGTCAAAATTGTGCGCGAGACGCAGCCGGATGGCTCCATTAAATGGGGCACGGGCCTGCAACCGCTGGGGGACATCGCGAACGTGGAGCATTTGATTCCCAAGGACTGGATCAGCGAGGACGGCTTCATGCCGAACGAGAAGTTTGTCGAGTATGCCCGGCCGCTGATCGAAGGCGAGGTCAAGGCGCCTACCGAGCACGGCCTGCCCAAATATATAACTTTGCAAAAGAACCGCGTGGAGAAGAAACTGCCCCCGCGGGAATAGGGCGTCGCCGCCACACCAGGATTGAAAACAGCCCGGCCGGCAGTCGGCCGGGCTGCTTCATTGGGGGGCTTGGACGGTTGGCGAAACATCGCGCCAGCGCGCGTCCACAATGCAGGCGGTGACGAGGTCGGCGGCGACGTTGAGAGTGGTGCGGGCCATGTCGAGCAGGCGGTCCACCCCGATGATCAGGCCGATGCCCTCCGGGGGGACGCCAAAGGAGAACAGCAGACCGGCGATAAGGGGCAGGGAGGCGCCCGGAATACCCGCCACCGCCACCGCGCTCAAGACCGCCAGCAGCACCAGCGCCGCTTGGGCGGCAAGCCCCAATGGGACGCCGAACACTTGCGCGATGAACAGAACCACGCAGCCTTCATAGAGCGCGGTGCCGCTCATGTTCATCGTCGCGCCCAGCGGCAACACAAACCCGGCGACCGCCGGCGACAGTTTGAACTGCTCGCGGGCCGCCTGGAGGCTGGCCGGAAGGGTGGCGTTGCTGGAACTGGTGGAGAAGGCGGTCACCAGCACGGTGCGCGCCAGCCGGAAAAACTCCCAGGGCGAGCGCCGTCCCAGGAAACGGATCATCAGCGACAGCAGGCCGAACAGGTGCAGCGCCATGGCGGCCAGGCAGATGAGGACAAACGACGAGAGGGCGAAAAGCACCTCGGCGCCCGCCCGCACCAGCACGCTGAAGACCATCGCCGGCACGGCGACCGGGGCCAGCCACAGCGCGTAATGCACGATGCGGGTCATCAAATCGGCCAGGATCTGAAGGCCCCCCTCCAGCCGCTGCCGCTGGCTGTCGGCCAGTTGCGTTCCGGCCAGGCCGGTCAGCAGGGCGAAGACAATCAGGGGCAGGAGCTGAAAATTGACGAGGGCCTGGGCCAGGTTGCGCGGCAGAAACATGTCCACCATCACGGCAAAAGAGAGCGCGGGACCGCGCGCGCCTCCCGCGAGCACCTGGGCGGTTTGCGCGCCGTAGCCGGTTTCGATTTGCTGTCGGGCCTCCGCGCCCAAGGCGGCGCCCGGCGCAAGCCAATTCATCAGCGCCAGCCCCAGGACCACGCCGCCGACCATGTTGATGACAAACAACCCCAGGGTCCGGGTCGCCAGCGTTCCCAAGCGGGCCGGCCGTCCCACCTGCGTCACGGCCAGCGCCAGCGTGGAAAACACCAGGGGGATAACGACGAAAAACAGCAGGTGCAGAAAAATCCGGCCCACGGGATCGAGGACGGCGATAGAAAATTGACGGGCGGCTTCCAGGAAGGCCGGGTGCTGGCGGCCCCAGCCGAGCGCCAGCAGTCCCAGCAACACTCCGAGTCCCAATCCGCCCAGGATCAAGTTGGCCAGTCTCTGTGGTGAGGCCATGACGGCTGTTATTTGGTGAAAACCAACAGGTTTCGCGGTCGGTCAGACGGGATAGGTCCAGCCTTGCCGGTAGTCGCGCCGCAAGAGCTTGTCGGCCTCTGGATCGCCGACACACTCCTCGCGCGCGCCGTCCCAATGGACGCTGCGTCCGAGCTTGAGCGAAAGCATCCCCAGGAGGCTCAGGTTGGTCGAGCGATGCACCTCCTCGATATCGCTGCACGGCCGTCCGCCCCGCTTGATGGCGGCGAGAAAATCAGCCCAGAGTTCCTTGATGTTTTGGTCGTCCGGCTTGTTCAATTGCGCCGCCTGCCGGACCGGCTCGCGCTTGCTGTCGGCGGGATAAAAGACCCAGCCGCTCTTCCAGCCCATGTGCAGCGTGCCCTCGGTGCCAAAGAAATAGCAGCCCACATTCTCGCCTTTCTCGGCGTTGTTGCCGGCAAATTGCCGGTGCTCCCAGACCGCGGTGAAATTCTCGAATTCATACACCGCGGATTGATGGTCGGGGGCGTCGCTGGTTTGTTCTTCGGCCGTGAGCACCGGCTTGCCCTTGATGGGCCGGCCGCCGGTGGAGAAGACTTTGCGCGGCCATTTTTCGCCGGTCATTGGGCCCATGATCCAGAGAATCTGGTCCATCCAGTGCACCCCCCAATCGCCGAGGGTGCCGTTGGCATAGTCAAGGTATTGCCGGAATCCGCGCGGGTGAATGCCGCCGGACCAAGGATTGGCGGGGTCGCCGTTGAAGGGCCGCAGCGGCGCCGGCCCGCACCAAAGATTCCAATCCAGTTCCTTGGGCGGCTCGACATTTTTGCGCGGCTTTTCCGGGCCGCTGCCGCCGTAGAGCACAAAGGCGCGAATCAAGCCGATTTTGCCGAGCTTGCCGGAGAGGATGAATTCCCGGCCGGAGACGTTGTGCGGGGAAATGCGGCGGTGCGTTCCCACCTGCACGACCTTGCCGGCTTCGCGGGCGGCCCTCACCATGGCCCGGCCCTCGCGGATGGTGTGGCCCACCGGTTTTTCCACATACACATGCGCGCCGGCCTTCACGGCGTCAATAGTCATCAGCGGGTGCCAGTGGTCGGGGGCGCCCACAATGACGATCTCCGGTTTTTCCTTGGCCAGCAGCTCGCGGTAATCACTGTATTTGGCGGGCTGGTCTCCGGAAAGCCGGGTGACTTTATCCGCGGCGGGATTCAACTGGCGCGTGTCCACGTCACACAGGCCGACGACCTTGGATTGGCCGGCGGCCATGGCCTCACCCAGGATGTTCATGCCCCACCAGCCGGTGCCCAGCAGGGCGGTGGTGTATTTCTTGCCCGCCGGCTCGGCGCCCAGCAGGGCCGGGGCGGTGGACCAAGCCAATCCGGCCAAGCCGGTTTGGGCGAGGAAGTGTCGGCGATTCAGATTCATCGGATTCTCCTTTCCTTTGTGTTTGTTTTCAGACGGCGCTTGGGCGGGCTGTTCCGGGCGCGCTGGGTGGGACCGGCGGCGGCGCTTTCAGCGGGGCGAAATTGCCGTTCTCGCAGCAACTAACAAAGCTTTCCGTCACCGTTTTCAGGTTTTCCCAGCGGGAGCGGATACGCGCGGCTTCGGCGGGGGAAATCTGGCTGTCGGCGGCGGCGGCGGCGATGACGGCCAGCAAATCGGCAAAGTCCTGCACGATTTCATTGGTGGCGGGAATAAGATAGGCGGGGTGGGGATGTTTCGCGGAGGGATTGTGGATGAAGAAGCCGCCGGCCTGTTGGCAAATCCATTGGGCCAGCCGGATGTCCTTGGTGCTTTGCAGCAGGGTGGCGATGCGGTCCAACGGGTTGGCGGCGCCGGCGCCTTGCTCGGGGTCGGGCGGCTCGGTCCATTTATAAACCAGTGACAACGACAAACCCAAATCGGCCGCCACCGATTTGGCGCCGGCCTGGTGGATCACCTCGCGCAGCAGTTCATGGGAACGCATGGGTCTTTTTTACCGGCCTCGGGTCGGAAGGGAAAGCAGATATTGCCGCCCGACAACATTTCCTTCCCATTCGTCTTTCCCGTGATACCATACCGCCATGTTTGGAAAATTTGGATTGTCGCCGGAAGTGCTGCAAGGCGTCAGGGCGATGGGCTATGTGGAACCGACCCCCATTCAATTGCGGGCCATCCCGCTTTTTATGGAGGGCAGGGACGTGATCGGCAGCGCGCAGACCGGCACCGGCAAGACGGCCGCGTTTGCGCTGCCGATTCTTTCGCGCCTGGGCGCTTCCCAGCCCGGCACCCGGGTGCTGGTGATCGAGCCGACCCGTGAATTGGCCGCCCAAGTGGAAACCGCCTTCCGGGACCTGGCGCGCTTCACCGACATCCGCGTCGGGGTGGTGTATGGGGGCGTTGGTTATGACCGGCAGACGCGGGACTTGCGGGCGGGCGTGGATGTGATCGTGGCGACGCCGGGACGGCTCCTGGACCATCTCGAGCGCGGCAACTGCCGCTTGGATAAAATCCAGTTCCTGGTGCTCGACGAGGCGGACCGGCTGCTGGACATGGGGTTTTTGCCGGATGTGCGGCGCATTTTGGAGAAATGCCCGCGCCAGCGCCAGACTTCGCTGTTCTCGGCGACTATCCCGCCCGAAATTGAAACGCTGATCCAATGGGCGATGAACAACCCCCAAACCGTCGAGATCGGCGCGCGCCGCTCGCCGGCGGAAACCGTCAAGCATGTGGTTTATCCGGTGGCGGACGCCCAGAAGACCGACCTGCTGCTGGCGCTTTTGAACCGGGTGAACTACGACTCGGTGATTGTCTTTTGCCGCACCAAGCAACGGGCGGATCAGGTCGCGCACCTGCTCAAGCGCCAGCAACACGCCGTGGCGGTGCTGCATTCCAACCGCACGCAGAGCGAGCGCGAGCAGGCCCTGCGCGGCTTTCGCGACGGGCGCTTCGAGGTGCTCGTGGCCACCGACATCGCGGCGCGCGGCCTGGACATCGCCGACGTCAGCCACGTGGTCAACTATGATGTGCCGCAGCACCCGGAGGATTATGTGCATCGCATCGGCCGCACCGGCCGGGCGCAGGCCACGGGTGACGCCTTCACGCTGATGGTCGCGGAGGACCGCCAGCACATGGCCGCCATCGAGCGCTTCATTGGCCGCAAAATCGAACGGGTCAAGCTCGAAGGTTTTAATTATCGGTTCACCTCGCTGTTCGAGGACGACACCAGCAAGGATGCCACCCCGCCGCCCAAGGTGCGCGCCGTGCGCGTCCATGGCGGTTACTATTTCGGCCCGGGCCGACGACGGCGGCGGTGAGAAATGCAGGGGCCAGGCCGCCATTCGCCTTCGTCGGGTGTTTCCCGAATCCGGCGTCGCCAAATGCTGCTGGCGTTGCTTTTGGGAACGCCGTTGGTGGTGGTGGGCGACACCTTTTTGGTGGAGCCCCGCTGGCTCAAGATCAGCCAACTCAAGCTCGCCCCGCAGCCCCGTTGCCGTTTTGTGCATTTCACCGACCTGCACCACAAGGGCGACCGGAAGTGGCTGGGAAAGATCGTTGGCCATATCAACCGGCTTTCGCCGGAGTTTGTCTGTTTCACGGGCGATATCGTCGAGGAAGAGCGGCATTTGAAGGAAGCTCTGGAGTTGTTGGCCGGGATCAAAGCGCCGATCTTCGGCATACCCGGCAACCACGATTACTGGGCGGACCTTGATTTCGGCCTCGTGCATGAGCATTTTGCCCGCTCGGGCGGGGCTTTCTTGGTCAACCAGTCGGTGCCCGCCGCCAAGGGCCGGGTCATGATTCATGGAGTGGCGCAGCTCAAGGGGTCGAATGTCCAGCCCGCTGCCGGGGTCGCCAACATTTTGCTGATTCATTACTCCGCCTGGGTCGAGGTGTTTTTCGATCGCCGGTTCGAGGTCATTCTGGCCGGGCACACTCATGGCGGCCAGGTGCGGATACCCTTTTACGGGCCGCTGTTGGTTCCCTTTGACTCGGGCCAATACGATCTAGGTCTCTTTCAAACCCTGGCCGGGCCGTTCTACGTGGGCGCGGGCGTCGGCCATTTCTTCATCAACACCCGCTTCAATTGCCGGCCGGAAATCACCGTGGTCGAGGTCTGAAGCGTTCGCCTCGGCGGATTATTCCTTGGCCGCCACCGCGTCGCGGTCGTGCTCGGCGATTTGTTGCAGCAAGGCCCGCAGGGCGGCGACCTTGTCGCTTTGGGAGGACGCCAGGTTTTTAGTTTCGCCGGGGTCCTCCTGGAGGTTGAACAGTTCCGTCTTTTGCGCTTCGCCTTGGCCGGAAAGAATCAGCTTCCAATCAAGATGCTGCACGGCGCGGGCGCGAAAGCCGGGCGCGGCCCAGTAAAGCGCGCGCGGCTCGGGAGCGGCGCCGCCTGACAGCGCCGGCCAGAGACTGCGGCCATCCCACTTCAAGTTCGCGCCGGCGGGCACCCGCCAGCCGGCCACCTCGCACAAGGTGGGCATCCAATCAATGATGTGCGCCGGGGAATTGAATTTGCCGGGTTTTAATTTGCCGGGCCAATGGACAAGGGTGGGCGCCCGGATGCCGCCCTCGTATAATTGCCCCTTTTGGCCGCGCAAAGGCAGGTTGTTGCCGGGCAGCTTGCCTTCCGGATAATTGTCCGGCGGATATTGGCGGTCATTGTTTTGCGCGGTGCTGCCGCCATTATCGCTGGTGAAAATCACCAGGGTATTATCGCGCTGGCCGTTTTTTTCCAGGGCGGCCAGGAGGCGGCTGATGCTGTGATCCAAGTGCATGACACAGGCGGCATAGTGGCGGGCCACTTCGCCGGTAATGGCGGCGGGCACCTGGTCCAACCAAGCCTTGGGCTCCTTCACCGGCAGATGCACGGCGGTGAACGGCACATAGAGAAAAAACGGGGCGGCCTTTCTTTGTTCCAGCCATTTGAGAGCCTCTTCGGTGATCAGGTCGGTCACATGCCCCGTCTCGGTAATCAGCTCGCCGTTGCGATGCCAGGTGACCGAGTAAGGGCCGGTTTTGTAGCGGTGATCGTAGGGGCCTACACCGCCTGCCATTGAGCCGTAGCTGTGGTCAAATCCATACTGCTTGGGGCCCCATTCCGGTTTGGAGCCCAAATGCCATTTGCCAGTGAGGCAGGTTTCGTAGCCGAGGGATTTCAGCGCCTTGGGCAGCGTGAGGGTGTCCGCTGGCAAAGCGCGCTCGTTCTGGGGTGAGGTGACGCCAAACCGGCTCCAGTATCGCCCGGTCATCAGCGCGCTGCGCGTCGGAGTGCATACCGGCGCCACGTAATGCCGCGTCAGTTCGACACTTTCCGCCACCAACCGGTCAAGGCAAGGCGTCGGCGCGTTGCCGCCGTGGAACGCCACATCCGCCCAGCCGAGGTCGTCGGCGAGGATAAAAACGATGTTCGGCGGCGCGGCCGCGTGGACGGAAGCCGCCAAGGCGCTGGCCAGCAGCATCCTAAAAAACAGGCGTTGGTTTTGCATTGGCAAATTTATTGTTGAGAATGAAAACACGTTCTTAACCGCGACACAAAGTTGTTTTTTGGCTCTTCGGCGTTATCAGGGGAAGGTCATGGGCAGGCCGCCGCCGGTTCGGCAAGTGTTCGCTTGGCAATCGTTTGAGACCGTGCAAGGCTTCGCCGGTGCAAAAAGATGTTTGTAAGAGTCGCGCCGTGCAGCATCGGCGGGGGTATGAATCAGCCGGAGCGGGTTGTTCATTGCCGGCAGGCATTATGCTGATGAGTGCTTGGGATAAACGACACGCGCCCCCTCACCCTGCCCACTCCCCCCAAGGGGGGAGTGGGAGAACGTCGCCCACAGTGACAAATTGTTTATTGCATCCCGGCGACCATACAGTAACCAAGTTGTCGCTCCGGGACTGGGGTCCGCATTTCACCGCCCAGGACGATGCCCGGACCGTCCGGCGCCTGGCCTAAGCTTCATGCTTTCGCTTTCCGGCATCACCAAACGCTACGGCGACCGTTTCCTGTTCCAGGACGTGGTCTTGCAGGTCAACCGCGGCGACCGCCTCGGGTTGGTGGGGCCGAACGGCGCGGGCAAGACCACCCTGTTCAAGATCATTCTCGGCGAGGAAACGGCGGACGCCGGCGAGATCACTTTCCAGCGCGGTTTTCGCGTCGGCTATCTGCCGCAGGAGAACGCCCCGGCCACCGACGAAACGGTTCTCGACCTCGCCACCGCCATCTCGCCCGAGTTTGCCGAGGTGCGCCGCAAGGTTCGCAACTGGGATCAGCTTCATCCCGACGACATTGACCCGCATGACAACCTGCACGAGCGCTATCGCGAGATGAGCGGCTACCAGGTGGAGATCAAAGCCGGCCAGGTGCTGCGCGGGCTGGGCTTTCGCGAGCGCGACTTCCACCGCCCCCTGCGCGAGATGAGCGGCGGCTGGGTGATGCGCGCCTGGTTGGCGCGATTGCTCGTGCAGGAGCCGGACTTGATGCTGCTGGACGAGCCGACCAACCACCTCGACCTCGAATCACTGCTCTGGCTCCAGGACTACCTCGCCGCCTATCCGGGCGCGATTTTCTTCACCTCCCACGACCGCGAGTTCCTGAACCGCTTGGCCGGGTTCATCATCGAGGTGCGCCAATGCCGGGTGCTGCGCTACCGGGGCAATTACGAGGATTATCTGGCCCAGCGCGAGGCGGCGGCCGAGCAGTTGGCGGCCGCCTTCAAGAACCAGCAGCGCGAAATCGCCCGCCTGATGAGGTTCGTCGAGCGCTTCCGCGCCAAAAACACCAAGGCCACCCAGGCCCAAGCCAAGCTTCGGCAGATTGACCGCATGGAAAAAATCGCCGCGCCCGAGGCGGAAGAAAACGGCCTGGCCTTTCGCTTCCCCCAGCCGGTTCGCAGCGGCCAACGGGTTATCCAGTTGAAGAACGTGCGGCTTGCCTATGGGGCGAACGTGGTCTATGAGGATTTGAACTTCGAGGCGCAGCGCGGGCAGCGCATCGTGCTGGTTGGAGCGAACGGAGCCGGCAAATCCACCCTGTTGAAACTTCTGGCGGGCGTCCTGCCGCCCCAGGCCGGTGAGCGCCTGCTCGGCTATCAAACGCACGCCGGCTATTACTCCCAATACCGTCTCGAAATGCTCCGGCCCGAGCGCACCGTCCTGGAGGAGGCGCTCGACACCCCGCAGGCCGTCACCGAGGTTTTCGCGCGCACGGTGCTGGGCGGGTTCCGGTTCACTGACGACGATGTTTTCAAGCCGGTGCGCGTGCTGAGCGGCGGCGAGAAAAGCCGGCTGGCGCTGGTCAAGCTGCTGCTCGACCCGCCCAACCTGCTGCTGATGGACGAGCCCACGACCCACCTCGACATGGCCAGCACCGACGCCCTGCTGGCCGCGCTCGACCAATTCGAAGGCACCATCATCTTCATCAGTCACGATGTTTATTTCATCCGTTCCCTGGCCAACCACGTCGTGCGCGTCCAGGACGGGCGTCTGACTCATTACCCCGGCGATTACCAGTATTACGTCGAAAAGTCCGCCGCTGACGCCAAGGCCGTCGCCTCGCCGTCCGCGCCCCTCCCCGCCGCCGCGCCAACGGAGGAACGACCGCTTAACGCCGCCCGCGAGCGTCGCCGCCTGGCGGCCGAGGAGCGCAACGCCCGAAGCCGCGCCCGCCGCGAGCAGCAGGCGCTGGTCGCCCGGCTGGAGGAGGAAATCGGCGCGCTGGAAAAGCGCCAGGCCGAGCTCACCCGCGAACTGGAATCCCCGGAGACTTACAGCGCCCCCGGCGCCGCCGTCGCCATCAACCGCGAGATGCGGGAAATTTTGGACCGCCTGTCTGCCGCCATCGCCGAATGGGAGGCTGCCGCCCATCGCCTCGCCGAAATAGACCGGGAAGTCCTCATCGAGACAAAAGCCCGAAAGCAAACATGAATGCTGTTTACTCCCCAGCGCCGCCGTCTGCCACCAACAGCCGCCCGCAAGGCTTCAACCTCCTCCGTTTCGCCCCCATCGCGGCGCTGGTCCGCTCGCCGGCTTTTCCCGGGCTGTTCCAAGGATTGATGCTTCTGGTTTTTATCGCCTTGGCGGTCATTGGCTGGGGGCATTACACCCCTGCGGGGGTCAACGCCAAACTCTACGCCAAAACGAACCTCGTAAACCTCGTCATCTGGGGGCTTTGGTGGCCGGCCATCGTCTGGGTGACTTTTCTGCTGGGCCGGGCCTGGTGCATCGTCTGCCCTTTGGAGCTGGCGGCCAGCCAGGCCGAGAAGCTTGGGAAAAGGCTCGGCCTCTCGCAACGTCCGCTGGCCTCGTGGCTGGCCAAAGGCAGCCTGGTCATCCTGTTTTTTGCCCTCCTGCAAATGTTGGTGCCGGGCGTGCAAATCCATCGCGTGCCCCATTATACCTCGATTTTCCTTTTCGTGTCCCTTGGTCTCGCCTTTGCGGTAGGCCTGTTTTTCAAAGACCGCGCGTTCTGCCGCGGTTTTTGTCCGGTAGCCCTCCTGCTCAGCGCCTACGGTCGTGGCGGGATGCTGGCCGTGCGTCCCCGCAGCTCGGGTTGTTGCCAACCGGAAAACGCGGCGCCTAATTCCCGCGTGTGCCCATCCCTCCTCAACCCCGCCCGCTTGGATGCGAGCAAGGATTGCCTGGTTTGCGGCGACTGCCTAAAGGCCGACGCCGGCGGCGCCATGCAGCTTCTGCTGCGCGCGCCCTATCCCAAAGCCGATGCTCGCGAAACGATTGCTTCCTGGCCGTTGACCCTCTTCGTCATGATCGTTTCCGGCTTTGTCACCTACGAGCTGACCGGGGTATGGAAGGCGGCGGGCGAAATTTTTCTTTGGGTTCCCGTTCAGATAGGGGGCGCTCTCCCAGCCGGCGCCGCCGCCGGCTGGATTCAGGGGCTGTGGACCATCGTTGTTTTTCCGCTTGCCTTGTGGCTCCTGCTGGGGGCGGTTGCTCTCCTGTTGGGCGGGGCGAAGTCGCTCGGCGAGGCTTGGCGTCGCCTGGCGCTGCCGATGGCGGTGGTCGTTGCGACCGGCCACATGGCCAAGGCGATGGAGAAGTTTACCTCTTGGGCGGGCTTCCTGCCCTATGCCTGGGCCGAGCCCACCGGCGTGCAAACCGCCCTTAAAATGCACGCCAAAACCATCCCGCAACCCGCCGCCTGGCTCACCATGCCCACGCTTTCCCTTGCGGCCATGGCCTTGATGGCTTTGGGTATCGTCCTGGCCCTCCGCGAAGCGCGCCTGGCTGACTCGGCAAAAGGCGCTCGAAGGTTTGCTCCTATCCTTTTGCTCGGCGGTTTCTATTTCCTCCTCGTTCTCGGCTGGGGGGGGTGGATCAAATAACACCATCAAAATGCCATTACCTGTGAATCTAACCAACAAACTCGCCGCCACCAGCGCCCCCAAAGCTGTCCTGCTCATCCGCCTCATGGTCGGCGCGGTCTTCTTGTCTGAAGGCATTCAGAAATTCCTGTTTCCCGCCGAGGTGGGGGCGGGGCGTTTTGCCAAAATCGGCCTGCCAGCGCCGGAATTTCTCGGCCCGCTGGTCGGCAGCTTTGAAATCGCCTGCGGCGCCCTGGTTCTACTGGGCCTGCTCACGCGTCTGGCGGTGATTCCCCTCCTGACCATCATGGCGGTTGCGCTTTATACCACCAAGTTGCCGATTTTCCTGAAATCTGGCTTTTGGAAGATGGCCCATGACTCCCGCACGGATTTCTCGATGGTCATGGGCGCCTTGTTCCTGCTTATTATGGGCGCGGGCGGTTGGTCGCTCGATGCCTGGCTTGGCCAGCGCGCAAAAAAAGATGCCGGATGCTCTCCCAATCCAGAGTGAACGCGGCGCGCTCGCCGACCTGGCCGTGCTGTTCCTGAAACTTGGCGCCACCGCGTTTGGCGGCCCGGCTGCTCATATCGCCCTGATGGAGGACGAGGTCGTGCGCCGCCGCCAGTGGCTGACTCGCGAGGAATTCCTCGACTTCGTCGCGGCCACCAACCTCATTCCCGGCCCCAATTCCACCGAGCTGGCCATCCACCTCGGCCACCGACGCGCCGGTTGGCCGGGGCTGCTGGTGGCCGGCGCCTGTTTCATTTTGCCGGCGACTGTCATGGTGACTCTCATCGCATGGGCTTATGTGCGCTTTGGCCAGTTGCCCAAGGTCGAGTGGCTGCTTTACGGCATCAAGCCGGTCATCATCGCTGTGGTGCTGCAGGCGCTCTGGGGGCTGGGGCGGAGCGCTTTGAAAACCTGGAAGCGCGCGGCTTTGGGAGTGGCGGCGGCGACGCTTTGCCTGGCGGGGGTCAACGAATTGGCGGTCCTTTTCGGCGCGGGCCTGGCCGCTGCCGTGGTCAGAAACCTCTGCCAGTCCAGCGGGCAGGCCGCTCCCCTGTTCGGTTTTCTTCCCGTGTTGCCCGTGGCGGCCGGCGCTGGCGCCGCGTCCGCCGCCTCAGCACCCTTTGGCCTAGGGCCCATGTTCCTGTTCTTTTTGAAGGTCGGCTCAGTGCTTTATGGCAGCGGCTATGTGTTACTCGCCTTTTTGCGCGCGGACTTGGTGGACCGTTGGGGGTGGCTCACCGAAGCGCAATTGCTGGATGCCATCGCCGTCGGGCAATTCACTCCTGGTCCTGTGTTCACCACTGCCACCTTCATTGGTTACCTGCTGGCGGGGGCTCCCGGGGCGACCCTAGCCACGATCGGCATTTTTCTGCCCGCTTTTTTCTTTGTGGCGATCAGCGGTCCGCTCATTCCCCGACTGCGAAAATCCCCTGTGGCAGGGGCTTTTTTGGATGGTGTCGTTGTGGCCTCCCTCGCCCTGATGGCGGTGGTCACCTGGCAGCTTGGACGGGTGGCGTTGGGCGATTGGACTGCCTTCGCGTTGCTTTTATTGAGCGGAATTTTACTGGCGCGCTATCGCGTCAACTCCGCCTGGCTGGTGCTGGGCGGGGGCCTGATCGGTCTGTTGGCCGGCATCCTTCGCGGTTGAAGTCGGTGGGCCTGATTGTTCAATCTTGATATCCACACGCCATTCCCTACGATAAGCGCATGGGCTTGCCAAACCAACCCGTAACGCTGACGCCCGACCAGGTGGCCGAGCTGAACCAGAAACTGGCGGACCTGCGCCATAACCTGAACAACCACCTGGCCATGATTAGCGCCGCTGGCGAAATCCTGCAAATGCGACCGGATGCGGTGCCCCGGGTATTGCCCAGCTTGCTGGAACGGCCGGGGCAAATCACCGGCGAAGTGCGGCGGTTTTCCGCCGAATTCGAGAAGGCCCTGGGCATCACCCGCGATTGAATTAGCTGTAACCTCCGGCGGGGTTCCGGCGTCTGCTATTCTTGTAACGAGATGGGTTTATGCAGTTTGGTCGAATTATTCTAATCGGCGCCACCGCAGTGTGGATCGCGGGGCTTGGAACTCTGGCGGGCCAGGACCAGAACCCGTCCTCCACCCCGCCGGATCGGGAAATCGGCAACGTCGGCAGCGCCGAGCGCAAGGCGGAAAAATCCGGGCCGGCGGACAAACGCCGCGAGGACAAGGCAAAGCGGCTGGAGGAATTGAAAAACCTCAGCCCTGAGGAACGAGAGGCCAAACTGAAGGAATGGCGGGCCAAAAAGGGCGGCGATCCGGACAAGAACGAACCCAAACTCCCCACGGCGGAGCAGAAGGAAGCCCGGAAGAAGGAGTGGCGCGAGAAGATGGAAGGGGCTTTGAAGGGGTTGCGCGAGAAAAAGGCGAAAGGAACCCTCACGGAGGAGGAATCGCGCAAACTGAGCAAGATGGAAGAATGGCTGCGGCGGCTGGACATCGAGCGTCCCAAGGAAGTGGCGCCGCCTCCCGGCAAATGAGCACGGGCGGCTGGTTTTTCGCGCGGGCGAGGATGTCCACGAAAAGCGGCCGTGTTGCCGACGGTCAATAACAACAAACAACCAAACCAACGAAGATGAGAGCAAACCAAATTCCAGCGCTTTTGCTGGCCTTGGGGCTGCTGCCCGGGTTCGCCGCCTGGACGGCGGAAGACTCCCAACCCGAAGCCAAACGGCCCGCGCCGGATAAACGGGAAACACCGGGCGCCGCGCGCCCCGAGCGGGCGGCCGGCCAGTTCGGGGGAATGGAGGTTACCGAAAGCCAGCGCGCCCTGCTGCGCGAGGCCATGGAAGCCAACCGTGACGAATTCGCCAAACTGAACGAAAAACTCCGCGAGGCGGAGAAAGCCCTCAAAGAAACCATGCTGGCGGATAAATTCGACGAGAAAGCGGTTCGGGAGAAAGTGGACGCGCTGACCAAACTGCAAGGCGATCAGATGATGCTGCGATTGAAATTGGTGTCCAAACTGCTGCCCTCGTTGACCCCGGAGCAGCGGGAACGGATTCAAAACGCGCCGGCCGGCGCTTTGGGAATGCTGCTGATGGCGCCCGCGCCGGCACGGGAGGGCTGGCGGCGGGCGGACCCCCCCGGCGGCCGAGCCGGCGCGCGGGAAGGCTGGGAACAACCGCCCCGGTGAACGGCCCAACTGGCTTTGTGACCGCGCGGGTTCTGCATAAGCACGGTCTGGGTCCGGAAAGCCATCGCGAAAACGCGATGGCTTTCCCTTTTAATGCCCGGTTTTTGCGGGTATTCTAAAGCCGGCGCGCATGGAAAGGACCGACGCGGAATTGATTGCCGCAGTGCTGAAAGGGGATCCCGCCAGCTTCGAACCCCTGGTGGCTCGCTATTCGCCCCGCATCTTTGCCACCGCCCGGCGTTACGCCCGCAAAGAGAGTGAAGTGGAGGACATCGCCCAGGAAGTCTGGCTGCGGGCTTATCAAAAGCTCGATACTTACCGTCGGGAAGCCCCTTTCGAGCATTGGCTGATGCGCTTGGCGGTTCGCGTTTGTTACGACTTCCTGCGCGGTCACCAGCGCAACCGGGAAACCGCCTTCAGCGAGTTGAGCGAAACCGCCGAGGAATGGCTGGACCGGTTCGCCGCTCATCCCGCCGAAACGGACACGCGCGCCGAGGAGGCCCGGGAAATCGTCAACGCCCTGCTCGACCGGTTAAGCCCCCCGGCCCGCCTCGTCATCACTTTGCTGGAAATCCAGGAAAAATCGGTTCGCGAAATCGCCGCCTTGACCGGCTGGTCGGAAACCCTGGTAAAAGTGCGGGCCTTCCGGGCGCGCGCCGAAATGCGCAAACTGCTGGCGGCGTTGGGGAAGCGGGAAAAATTGGCTAAAACCAAATCCAAAGTGTAACCTGGGAACGATCCGAATCGTCTGAAATTACAGCGTTATGAACCTGAACGCACTGCAACACAAACTGATCGAAGCGGCGCGACACCATTCTCCGAGCGAAGCGGTGCCCTACGCCTTTGAGAAGCGCATCACGGCGCTGTTGCGCGCCCAACCGCGTCCGGACCCGTTAGCCATCTGGTCGCGCCTGCTGTGGCGGGCCGCCGTCTCGAGCGTGGCGATCATGGTGCTCAGCGGTATCTGGGCTTTGACCGCTCCCGCCCCATCCGCCAGCTTGGCCGAGGACCTCGACACCACCGTTCTGGCCGGCCTCCAGGAAATCGGTGACAACTGGTGAAGACTTGGAAAATCATCCTGGCCGCTTTGGTCATCTTTGGCGCCGGACTGGTGACGGGCAGTTTGATGGTGTGGAAAAGGCCGCTGAAACCCGGCCAGTCGGCCGCCAAATCGGGCACCAACTCCTGGCAGATCCCTTGGGGCATGCAGCGCCCGGAGTTCCTGCAACGGGTCGCCCGCGAACTCGAACTTAAGCCCGAACAGGCCGGCAAAGTCGAAAGCATCATTCGCAAGAGCAACCAGCGCACCGAGCCCCTTTGGGACATGCTCCGCCCCGCGCTGCAGGAGGAATTGACCCGGGTGCGAACCGAAATCCGCGCCGAGTTGACGCCGGAGCAGCAAAAAAAGTTTGATGAAATTCTGGCCCGCCCGCCCCGCCGGCCCCCGGAACATTTCCACCGCAAACCGCCGGAAATGGGGCCGGCCGGCCAGTCGAACCGTCCGCCGGAATGGTGGCGGCCGCCGCCGGGCGGACGTTCACCGGAGGGCGGCAAACCGCCGGAATTTAACCGCGGCAATCCGCCCCGGCCTGTCCCGCCCGTCAATCCTGCCGAGCGTCCGGAACATCCCCCGAGCCCGCCGCCGCCTTGAACTGCCCGTCCGCTTCCGATTCCGGCATTGAGCCAATGCCGGTTTAGGCCGAAGACTTTGCGGCGGAGGCTCTGGCAGTGTTGAGGACATTGAATGAGTGGATCGCGGAGTTGAAGCGGGCGCAGGGAATTTTATCGCGAAGCTGCGGAGCCGCAGAGCCGCAAAGATGAAGTCTGAAGTTGGGGAAAGGGAATTTTTAGTTCCTCGACTTTTCCAGTGGAATTGCCGGAAGCAAGTTACCGTGCATAACGCCGGGCCTGCGGTTTTCGATAGCGCGGTTTCCCCTCACCCCCTGCCTGCGCCCGCCTGCTGAGCGGTGAGCAGGCCGCGGGCGCGGCAGGCAGGCGTCCCTCTCCTTGGGGGAGAGGGATCAAGCAGGGACCCTTCGCGAGGGGTTGATGATGGAAGAAACTCCACAAGAATTAGAGGAATTTCCCCGGCTGGCGAATTTCTTACTTGGTTACCTTTCAGTTGCTTACAAAAGGAGTTTCTTAAGAGGCGGGACAACGAACCGCGTTGCTTGTTGTTCCGGCTTTAGCCGGAACGCGAGGCTCCCGATAATCCCGCGCCCCTTTTTCCGCCTAAAGGCGGGACAACGAACCACACCGCTTGTTGTCTCGCCTTTAGCCGGAACGCGAGGCTCCCGACAACCCTGCGCCCCCTTTTCCGCCTGAAGGCGGGACAACGAACCGCGTTGCTTGTTGTCCCGGCTTTAGCCGGAACAAGAGGCTTCCGATAACCCCACGCCCCCCTTTTCCGCCTAAAGGCGGGACAACGAACCACGCCGCTTGTTGTCCAGGATTTGTTTGTTGTCCCGGCTTTAGCCGGAACGTGAGGCTTCCAAAAACCCCAAGCCCCCTCTTCCGCCTGAAGGCGGGACAACGAACGACGCCGCTTGTTGTCCCGGCTTTAGCCGGAACGCGAGGCTCCCGACAACCCTGCGCCCCCTTTTCCGCCTGAAGGCGGGACAACGAACGACGTTGCTTGTTTTCCCGGCTTTAGCCGGAACGAGAGGCTTCCGAAAAACCCCAAGCCCCCTCTTCCGCCTAAAGGCGGGACAACGAACGACGCTGTTTGTTGTCCCGGCTTTAGCCGGAACGCGAGGCTTCCGAAAAACCCCACGCCCCCTTTTCCGCCTAAAGGCGGGACAACGAACGACGCTGTTTGTTGTCCCGGCTTTAGCCGGAACGAGAGGCTTCCGATAATCCCGCGCCCCTTTTTCCGCCTAAAGGCGGGACAACGAACGACGCCGCTGGTTGTCCCGGCTTTGTTTGTTGTCCCGGCTTTAGCCGGAACGCGAGGCTCCCGATAACCCCACTCCTCCTTTTCCGCCTAAAGGCGGGACAACGAACCACGCCGCTTGTTGTCCAGGATTTGTTTGTTGTCCCGGCTTTAGCCGGAACAAGAGGCTTCCGAAAAACCCCAAGCCCCCTCTTCCGCCTAAAGGCGGGACAACGAACGACGCTGTTTGTTGTCCCGGCTTTAGCCGGAACGAGAGGCTTCCGAAAAACCCCAAGCCCCCTCTTCCGCCTAAAGGCG
>Ga0101944_10002080_pt1 | contig 34886 bp, 28 predicted proteins | sample DewCreD2012metaG_FD_75245 | JGI IMG/M metagenome (GOLD analysis project Ga0101944, IMG submission 75245) | Hot spring sediment bacterial and archeal communities from British Columbia, Canada, to study Microbial Dark Matter (Phase II) - Dewar... ... | reverse complement strand
CTCGAAGCAGAACAGGCATATAATATCACCCGCTTGTTTGGATTGGAACTTTTGTTTGATTTGATGAATGAACCGAACATCGCCCGCCGGGTTGAAGAACTGTATGGCTTTACGTATAAGGATTTCATCACCCTGGAGGGAAAATATGATGTATTTTATCTCGAAATGGTGGAACAACTGAAGGTAAATCTGGCGCAGAGAGATGCGCAACTGGCAGAAAAAGAATTCGCGCTTCAGCAGAGAGATGCGCAACTGGCAGAAAAAGAACGCGCGCTTCAAGAGATTCTCCAAAGCCGCGCCTGGAAATTTGCTTCCGCGCTTCGCAAAATAAAAATTGCTTTGACGCCTTGATAGTTGTGGTATGCGTTGACAAATTCAGATTCGGCAGGCGCATTCAATAGCCTGCTGCTTTCAATAACATCATGTACAGGAGAAAGATTGTGGAACCAATCCAATTGTTCGTACCAACATTTCGTATTGAAGAAACACTGGCTGAAATCCGTCTTTGCCTTGAAAAGGGTTGGACCGGCATGGGGTTCAAGACTGTTGAATTGGAGGAAGCCTGGAAAACTTACACCGGCGTACCTCATGCCCATTTCCTGAATTCGGCCACTGCCGCTTTGCACCTGGCAGTTCTGCTGCTTAAAGAGCAGGGTGGCTGGGCGGAAGGGGATGAAATCATTACAACCCCAATGACTTTCGTTTCCAGTAATCACGCTATTTTATATGAAAAGTTGAAGCCAGTTTTTGCGGATATTGACGACATGCTTTGCATGGATCCTGTCTCTTTGGAAGAGCGTATCACGCCAAAAACGAGGGCTGTCATGTATGTGGGGCTTGGCGGAAACACGGGACAATTGCAAAAGATTGCGCAAATTTGCAAAGACCGCAATCTCAAACTGATTTTAGATGCCTCACATATGGCTGGAACGCGCTGGGCAGATAGCGGCCAGCATGTTGGCGCTGAAGTAGATGTTGCCGTGTTCAGTTTTCAGGCGGTTAAAAACCTGCCAACAGGTGATTCAGGCATGATATGTTTCCGCGATGCCGAGTTGGATGCCGAAGCCAGAAAGTGGAGTTGGTTGGGAATTAACAAAGATACCTATGCGCGCACTGCCAGCCAGGGTTCTTATAAGTGGTATTATGACGTTGAGCATCCTGGTTTTAAGTACAACGGCAATTCGATTATGGCTGCGATTGGATTAGTGGCTTTGCGATATGATGAACAAGACAATGCTTACCGTCGTCAGGTTTCCGCCTGGTATGACCTGTTCCTGAAAGATATCCCTCATATTCGGCGGGTTCCCATGAGTCCTGATTGCATTCCATCGCGCCATTTATACCAAATCGAGGTTGCCCATCGCGATGAAGTGATGCTGGCGCTGAATCAAGCAAATATCTATCCCGGCGTTCATTACCGCGATAATACGTTGTATCAAATGTATTCTTACGCGCAAGGCACTTGCCCCCGTTCGATGAAAGCCAGTGACAGCATCATTTCCCTGCCTCTGCATTTACGTTTGACCTACCAACAGGTTGAATATATTGCCTCCAATCTCAGACAAATTACAAAACGAATTTCATGACCAAACGCTTTGTATCCCCTATCGAAAATGAAAAGGTCGCGCTTCGTTTGCTGGAAGAACCCGACCTGCCGCTGACGCTATCCTGGCGAAACCAGGAAAACATTCGCCATTGGTTCCTCACCACAGATGTCATTCCTTTTGAAAAACATCTGACATGGTTCAAGCGGTATCAGACATTAGACAATGATTTTGTTTTTATTATTCTTGCCAAAGAATTAAACTTGAAGCCAGTCGGGCAGATTTCACTGTATGCCATTGATTGGCAATCACGGATAGGCGAATATGGCAGATTGATGATTGGCGAACCAGAAGCGCGCGGTAGAGGGCTGGCCCGCAGCGCCAGCCTGCTTTTGCTGCGGGTTGGGTTTGAGATAATGGGTTTGAAGGAAATCGTTTTGGAAGTAAAACAGGACAACCTGCCCGCTATTTCAGTGTATCGCTCGGTCGGATTTGAAGAAGCAATCACCGAAAATGGCCTTGTCAAGATGAGAATTCAAGAGAATCAGATAAGTTGGGAAACAAATTCCTTATGAAAGTCAAAGACATTATCAAATATACAGAGTGGCTTCCCAATCCGCATTATTCAGCGGTCAACCCCAAGTTTTCAATTTTCATGCCGACCTTTCGCCGCGGCGCCAGCGGACATTTGGAAAGGGCAATCCAATCTGTCCTTCGTCAAACTTTCCAGGAGTTCGAACTTATCATCATTGATGATGCCTCTGTAGATGGCTCGTTCGATATTATCAAAAAATATATGCAGGCAGACCCCCGTGTTCATTGCCTGCATCATCCCCGCAACGTTGGCTTGCCAGCAATTTCCTGTTATGAGGCCTATAAAGTATCGCGGGGTGAATACTTGATGTTTTGTTTCGATGATACCGAATACCTGCCAAATGTTCTTCAAAAAGTTGAAAAATATATTCAATCCCATCAGTTAAAAATTGCTTTTGGATATATAGAATGGCAAAGATTCGCTAAGGATGGGAGCATTTCTCGATATTTTTTGGGACAGGATACGATTCCCCAAAGCAATTTGGCGTTCACGAACTTTTTCCCCAACATGGGAGCGGTCATTCATCGCAGTGTGCCTGAAGAAATTGGTTTTTTGGACCCCCATTTGGCGATTACCAGGCTGACCGATTGGGATTACTGGAAGCGGGCTGCCAAAGTATATGAGCTGCGCCGCATGGATATTCATTTCGGCATTGAATATGGATTGGTCACGAATAATTCACTTGATTCAACTTACCCTGTTAACACAGGGCTCTCTTATGAGTGGTCCGACATAGAGCGAAACGACGCCTTGAAACCAGGCAATTACGAAGAGTACGATGTTCAATCCACTCCATCAGAATTGTCATATACAGCGCGCCAGGTCCTGCTCGACATGAAGCAGTTTTATGCTTCCAAGTTCTGGTACTTAAAAAACGCCAATGACCATCTTCGCTCTGCGCAACTCGAACACAGCAGAATATTGGTCGTTGCTCCTGAATTATCAGCATCCGTATCGTTACCTTTTGAAAATCTTTCTAGAAACTATTTTCGATTCATTACATTAAGTTATCTTGATTTCAAAGAAGTGGTTAGCGCCCAAGCAATTGTTATTTGCAGAGATCTAGTATCACCACTGATACAAAAATTGATCCAGGTTCTCCAAATATTGAAGATACCAATGTATTATTACGTTGACGATAATTTCATCACTTTAAGAGATGAAATTAAAGAGTTAAGGGAATATACATCTGAAAACTTACGAACCTGGCTGCAAGATTTTTCGGGCGTTCTGGTTTCAACCCCGGCGTTGGCTGAATATTTCCTGCAAGAAAAAATTCACCAGAATATTTATGTATTTCCCCCTGTCTTACCCAAATGTGGCTGGCGCGATTATCCTGCTATCCCGTCCAAGCCAGCGGGCGCCTTTCGCATCGGTGTGATGTGTGGGTTACATCGTTATCAGCATTTCTTGGATATTATTCAACCAGCTTTGGAGCGGTTGGAGAAGGAATATCAAATTGAGATAGTTATTGTAGGGGACTTGCCACTGAATGCAAAAAACTTTCCGGTTTACACATTCCCAATTGATTACTCATATAATCTTACTTTGGGGCGGCTGATGGCTTCTGAAATCGATGTTTTAGTTCATCCCGCTTCGTTTACGGATAATAATCAGTATAAAACACTCAACGTATTAATAAATGCCTGGGCGATCGGCGCGGTCCCGGTTTTGGCAAATCAGCCGCCTTATGAAAATGTCGAACGCGAGGGCATTGGACTCCTGTGTGAGCCTGATGAAATCGCTTCGTGGTATGAAAAATTAAAAAATGCAATTTCCGAATCGACACGCGCCGCAAAAATTCGAAAAAATCTGGATTCCTTCCTGCGGCGTGAGTATTCGGGCAAGAAAAACGAACAGGTCATTGAAAAAATCTTATCAGAACTTCCTGTATTAGGTTTTGCCACCATCGAAAATCGCTATCGCGCTTATATTTCAGCGTTGTCTGAAATAGAAAGGAACAATGCATTTCAAAATACGCCTACACTTGTCCTTGCGCGCATCATACTCTCAAGCGTACGAATCCTGCTTTCAAGAATTAAAGCAAAAATTGTTTCCAGATTTCGTCATATCCTGCCGCGTCCAAACTTCTCGTAAAAACATCCAAAGATGCTCTGTGGTTGAATCCAGCAAAAATTTTCTTTCGCCTGCAAAAGTTCTGGCAATTTTGCCAGGTTTTATTCCGTCAACTCAAATCAATGTTGTTATTCCGTTGCTCGATTTGCACCTTTTACGAGAAGTTAATTTTCGCCTTCAACTGGAATACACAGTAAAAACCAGAGACATTGATTGGGCAGATGTTGTTGTACTTTGTCGTAATACCAAACCTGCTCAAACTTGGTTTCAGTATATGCTGCAACAGAGTAAGCCTTATATTTATGATGTTGATGATAATTTTTTTGATATCCCTGAGAATTTCCCAGAATCTAAATACCATCGTTCTCCTGAGCACCTCGAGATGTTTATGAACTATCTTCGTTGCGCCTCGCTGGTGCGAGTGTATTCAGAACCATTACGTTCCAGAGTGCTACCGATAAATTCTAAAGTTGTAAAAGTTGTTCCGCCGCTCGATTTTCGCCATATCCGTCCACGTCACGCTTCGAATGACACGATAAAAATTGTATACGCAACGAGCCGCGCTCACGACGAACTCTTCTCGATTTTTCTGCCTGCGTTAGAAAAAATTCTCGATCGCTACAGCACAAAAATAGAAGTATATTTTTTAGGGTTCACCCCCCCCTCGCTGCGAAAACACCCTCGCGTTCATTCCGTCCCAATGATTTGGGATTATCCTGCCTATTTGCGCAATTTTTCCTCGGCAGGATACGATATTGGCCTGGCTCCGCTGCTGGATGACATTTTTCACCGTTCTAAAACCAACAACAAATTTCGCGAATACGGAGCTTGTCGGGTTGCAGGCATTTATTCGAATGTAGATGTATATTCGTCATGCGTTGCTCAACATGAAACTGGCATATTGGTTACCAATCGAACAGAGGATTGGTACGATGCGCTTGTCTTGCTTATCGAAAATCTAGCATTCCGCCAAAAAATTCAATTTGCTGCCTATGAATTTGTGCGAAAAAGTTATTCGCAAGATGAGTTTGTAAAAAATTGGTTAAGTCAAATCAAGACTGTTCCACAGGCTCAAAAATTAAAAAAACGTATCGTATCTGTTGCGCAATCTGACCATCTTAAAAACACCGATAAACCAAGTCTGATTAAGAGAATACACAATAAATTTTATCAGTCAAACGGATGGTTGTCTTTCTTTTCTCTCATAAATCAAATCATTAGTCAGCGTGTCTCGTCTATTTTATTATTGTGGAAATATAAAGTCATTATCTGCTATGCATCTTTCAATCATTCAGAACAATAGAGCAACTACTCCTCGTTAGGTTAGATTTTCTTCTTTGGCTCATGTTTAACCTTCTTCGGAGATAAACTCTCGGCACGCTTGATTGAAACACAAACCAAGCAAGTCTTAATCCCTTACACTGCCCTCAACAGAATGACACACATGGGCATGCCGCAAGCCTACAAGGTTGTCTAGCTACTCGAGGCAGATGGACAATTCGCGTCATTATCATGATTTATGCACCAAATCTTTGTCAAATTACTATGAACTCACAAATTAATAAAATACTCAAGCCTTTTTTGACCCGAAAAGAATATTGGTTTCCAGTCTTACTACTGGCAATCTTTGGCACTCTGGTAATGAATCAAATTCATGGTTCTTCTATAGGTATATATTGGTATTACGTTCAGCCATCAGAAGAGCAAGATATGGCGCTATTATTGGGTACTCCTCGAAGTATTCGCTCTGATGAATTTAGGGTATCTACTCCTTGGGCCTTGGCTCAATCTCAAGTGAACTTTTCTGAAACAAACTCTCTTATTGGTGTTGGTCAAAATTTGATATTTACTGATGCTCCTATTTTAAGTTGGGAGGCACTATTTGAGCCCCAAAACTGGCCATTCTTTGTCTTTCCCCTGGAGTATGCGTTTGTTTTTCGTTGGTGGTTTCGTGGCTTCCTATTGCTACTCGCTTCCTATTTGTTCTTTTCACAAACATGTAATGCAAAGTGGTATTTAGCCTCGTTAGCCTCAATTTCGACTTTTTTCATGCCCATCGTCCAGTGGTATTATTCGACATGTTTTGTAGAAACAGCAGCATATTTCTTTTTACTGGTATATCTTTTCCACAATATGGTTTATCACCGAACAATTTTCTTGTTATCAGTTTGGACATTGCTATTTTGTTATTTTAGTCTATGTTTTATTTCACTCATGTACATCCCAATATTAGTCCCTGCATTAATTGCCATAATATTATTGGTGGCAGGAACTTTGTTCAATAAATGGTCAGCGGATTTAAACACTGCAAGCTGCCATCCTTCTCCTTCTTTCTTGACCAAATTAAAATCTGTTCTGGCCTCGAAACAAAACAAGGCATTGTTCACTGCGCTTTCGATAGTGGTGGTATTTGATGTTATCTTCCTTGTGTCCTTTTACATGGATAATCAAACCGTCTTTGACGCCATCAGAAATACATCGTATCCAGGAGCGAGACGAAGTACAGGAGGCGCATTATCTCCAGAATTGTTTTTTGGGGGATTTTTAAATATTTTCTTAACCAATGTTGAGACATCCCCTATTCCGCTTGGCGTTAATCAATCCGGGGCATCGTCTTTTTTCCCCTTTTCGATTTTCATATTGCCTGTGTTGCTTTTTATTACTCTTAAGTCGCTTGTGAGACGAGATAGTATTGATTATTTTTTATCTTTTTTATTACTGGCATATATGATATTACTTATTTGGAGTTTTTTTGGTTTACCAGGCATCATACATAATCTGTTATTATTACAATTTTCTAAATCAGAGAGAACCTTATTGATATTGGGGACTCTTAATCAAATAATGATCTATTACTATTTGGTGAAAATTCAAAATAAGATTTCTTCAGATTTTGTTATTTTCTCTATCATATACTCCATTGGGATTTTCACTATTTATCTATATTGGATGAGGAATATTGCTCAAATCAATTCGGACTTATTACCAAATTGGCAAATCGGGGGATTGATCAGCAGTGTAATCATGATGCTGTTGCTCCTCCTATTACTTAGGAAGACTCTTTTGTTTTGGATATTTTTCACGATTTTTACGCTTGCCTCAACGATTTCGGTTAACCCGCTTTATCGTGGATTGGATGTTGTCCTAAATAGTGAGGTATCGAAAGCTGTGCGAGAAATTGATTCTGGCGATAATGCTGATGCACTATGGGTTAACTATGACGATTGGATTATGTCCAATTATATAGTGGCCAACGGTATACGAGTTTTGAACGCTACCCAATTTTCTCCTCAAAATTTATTATGGGCTGAGTTTGATCCAAAGAAAACAAATAGCGAAATATATAATCGATATGCTCACATTTTACTAACCGAGTCTGAGAGTCGTACAGAGACTAAGTTCATTTTGAGTTATGGAGACGGTTTTACTCTGCAAATACACCCTTGTAATTCAACTCTGAGGGAATTGGGGGTAACTTATTTTCTCTTTAGACGTGAAGTAGAACACGATTGTTTACAAAAAGTCAAAGTTCTTGACTTGCTTAATGTAGATTACTATATATACACATACGAAAGAAGCCCTGTTCCATAGAGAGTTCCTGTTTATGCCCATTCCTCGTAAATCTGACCCAGTGAGTTCAGCCACATCAAACGCGAGTCAGGATAATAACCATTTTTATTTTCCTGTGCTTGCTGTTGTAATTCCTGCTTATTGCGCCGAGCAACAAATTCTCAAGGTGCTTGCGGGCATCCCTGCTTTTGTTTCTTTCGTTGTAGTTGTAGATGATGGAAGTCCCGATCGAACGTCAGAGTTGGTGCGCAATCAGACAGATTCTCGTGTTTACCTGATTTCTCATCAAACCAACCAAGGAGTAGGCGGTGCAGTGCTTACCGGATATAAAAAAGCAGCAGATCTTGGCGCAGAAATCATTGTAAAGATGGACAGCGACGATCAGATGGACCCGCAGTATATCCTTCCCTTAATTACACCTATCCTTACAGACCAATCTGACTACACAAAGGGTAATCGTTTCCTGCACATTAATTTGTTACAAAGTATGCCGCTAATCCGTCGCATTGGTAATGCAGGCTTATCATTCCTGACAAAAGTAGCATCAGGCTATTGGAACATTTTTGATCCCACAAATGGATACACAGCAATACATGCTTCTATCATCCCCTTATTGGAAACTGGAAAAATCCACAAGCGATATTTTTTTGAAATCAGTATGCTCATCGAATTAGGCGTTCTCCGCGCAGTGATACGGGATGTTTATATTCCAGCTCGCTACCAAAATGAAACCAGCTCTTTATCAGAGTGGAAAACCATGCTTGAATTTCCTCCCTTGCTTTTGATCGGCTTTTTGCGCAGATTTTTCTTGCAGTATTTTATTCGTGATTTCGGTGTCGTACCTATCCTGTTTTTATTCGGAATCTGTTTATGCCTGTTTGGAGTTGTTTTTGGCTCATATCACTGGTATCTATCATCACAATTAGTCACCCCGGCCTCTACAGGGACAGTAATGTTAGCTGTTTTACCGCTCATTATGGGTTTCCAGCTATTAATGCAGGCTTTGATTGCGGATATCCAAAACATTCCTACTGAACCATTACATATACAAATTGCTAATATCAAAAGGCTAATCAAAAATTTGCGCAAGTAGTCATTGAAGACTGGTGACCGCGCTATAATAGCTAGCAACTACATCCCCGGCGGAATTCTCCTACCAGTTTACTACCCAATTTCAGCCTGTTACGTCTTTCATTCTGAAAGAGTGGACACAAAAACTCAACCAGCTCAATTAAAAGCATTTAGGAGCAACAAATCGTATTTACTTTGACAATTGCGGAAAGGTTTACTTTCCTAGCGTAATCATTGTGCAATCAGTAGCCGAATCGTGGAAAACGGCTTATTTTGAAACTTTTTTGGTCACTTATTGTCATTCTTATACTAGCCAGATGGCTTGTTTGCTCAAAAAACAATGAGAATGGCTGTTTCTCGTTCATTTTTGTATAGATTGGCTACCTAATGTGGCGATGACTGCCATATATAGGCCAAAGACGATGGGATAGTCCACATATTGGGCTTCGTAAATATTCAATTTTTATGCCGTTTTTTACCGAATCGCATCTGATTGCACAACCGTTACGCTAGGAATAGGGTAACGCTTTGAAATAAGCGGAAATCTATTTGAGCGCAAAAAGTCAAGACCAAGTCTAAAATCGACAACACTTGGGCAAAAAAGTATGTCACCGTTTTACGTCCGAAAACTGCTTAAGAATTTTAGCGTAGCAAAAAAGAATTGCCTAATTGTTGAGCATTTTTCTGAAACAGATCCACTCAAGGGTGGAAATTTTTGTGTGGTAGTCTCAAAGTAGATACATGGTTGGCATACTAATACGAGGTCTATAAAATGTCTGCAAATACGAAAAAACTTATTAGATTGATGATGAGCACATATCGCAATTCGCCTCTGCACAATGCTTTTGTGGGAGCTATATTGGCCAAAGTTCTCGCCCTTTTTACTATTTTTAGGAAAAAACAAATTACGGTTGATATAGAAGGTGTTATCTTCAATTTGGATTTGCGCGAAGTGATTGATTCATCTTTGTATTATTCTGGCACATTTGAGCCCAAAATCGAAAACATCATTGAAAGTGTACTAAAGCCAGGAATGAATGTCATTGATATTGGCGCAAATATTGGTTATCATACTTTTCGTATGGCAAAACTGGTCCAGCCAAACGGCAGGGTGTTAGCGGTCGAGCCAACTTCATACGCTTATACAAAACTCCAACACAACGCGGCTTTAAATTCGCAATTTAACAATATTACTTATGCTAAAGTGGGGTTGGCTAAAGAAGACCTAGGAGAACAAACAATAGCTTTTCAGTCCAGCTATCGGCTTACTGGGTACCACGAAATTCAAATCGAACAAGTGCGTCTAATGAAGTTGGATACTTTGGTGCAGGAACAAAAACTGGAACGGGTGGATTTTATAAAATTGGATGTGGATGGATTTGAAGGACAAGTTCTTTTAGGTGCAGTGGAAACATTTCAAAAGTTCACTCCGGGCTTGGTCATTGAAATTACCCCATCTGAAATGATTAAAAATGGCGATGATCCTGTAAAAAGCATTGAATTTTTGAAAACCTTGAATTATGCATTTTTTGACGAAGATTATCAAAAAATTCACGATATTGAACAGAAAATTTCTCAATTACCTGCTGGGTTTTCGATGATGGTTTTTGCTCTTCCTGCAACTGATTCAAAAAAGCGGCAGGTTATACCATCCTGATCTGAAATCATGATGGTCAAGTGACACTTTTTTGTACAAACTTTCAATCAAAAAATTTTCCAATGAATAGATTGCTCAAACTATATAAAATTCTCACTAATGTAACCTTTGGTAAATCGCTTTTACGAGGTTGCGCGGCAGCGGTTGAACATGAGGCTATTTTGAAAGCCTTGCGGCCCAAATATGTTGTCGATATTGGAGCCAATCGTGGTCAATTCGCTGTTGCAACCCGGGAATATTTACCACTAGCTACAATTCACTCTATCGAGCCTTTAACTGAAGCCGTTCGAATTCTTGAAAAACTTTTTAAGGGCGATAAAAATTTTTCTCTACACTCTTGCGCAGTGGGGGCCAAACGCCAAACCGGCAATATGCACATTTCTTATCGTGATCATTCTTCTTCTCTGCTTCCAATAAGTGCTGATTTAGTCGGTTTGTTCCCATTCACAGCTGAGAGGGAAATTCGCCAAGTGCTTGTTTTTCCTCTGGGTGACATAATCGATGCGGCCGAAATTCAGTCACCGGCTTTGCTCAAAATTGACGTGCAAGGTTATGAATTGGATGTTCTCAAAGGGTGTGTAGAAATTCTTGATAAATTCCAATATATTTATGTCGAATGTTCTTTTTGTGAGCTATATATTGGGCAGCCTCTGGCCCAGGAAGTGCTGATTTTCTTGTTTGGGTTGGGGTATCAACTTAAGGGCATTTATGATGTTTACTACGATAATATGGGCAATGCAATCCAAGCAGATTTTCTCTTTGAGAAACATTATGAAAAATCAATTGCCTAAGATTTCGATTGTAACCCCATCTTATAATCAGGTGCATTTTATCGAACAAACGATTCAATCTGTTTTAAGTCAGAAGTACCCCAATTTGGAATTTTTGGTGATAGATGGTGGCTCAAAAGACGGCACGGTGGATATCCTAAGGAAATACGAAACGTTTTTGACCTGGGTCAGTGAACCAGATTCTGGACAATCGAACGCCATCAATAAAGGTTTCAAACAAGTCACAGGCGAGATTGTTGCTTTTCTCAACTCAGATGACATGTATGAGCCTGGAGCTTTGTCTCTGGTTGGCAATTATTTTGCGACACATCCCAAAGCGATGTGGTTGACTGGAAAATGTGTCTACATTGATGAGACTGGCGAAGAAATCCGAGACATAATTCGGATGTATAAAAACTTCTGGCTTTGGCGGGGCAACTACTATGTCTTACAAGTATTAAACTATATTAGCCAACCAGCAACTTTTTGGCGACGTGAGGCTTTACAGCAAATTGGTGATTTTGATGAGTCTCTTCAATATACGATGGATTATGATTATTGGCTTCGTTTAGGAAAACACTATCCTTTGCATGTCTTTGATCAAAATTTGGCTCGCTTTCGCATTCATTGTGCATCCAAATCGGGGAAAGCATTCGTTGAACAATTTGAAGAAGAGTTGCGCGTCGCAGCACGGTATAGTTCAAGCCCCTTATTATTATGGTTACATCGCTTGCACCGTGATGTGACAGTTTTGTTTTATACCTTGTTGCGTTATTTTGAGTAAGAAAATACGCAAATTTTTGCTTCTCTTTGTTATCTGAGTAGATGAGAATAACCAAAGACCAGCCATCTAATTTTACACCCGCAATGTGTTCTATCCTTCGTCGCCTGCGTCCGCTCCTGTTCCCCAAAAACTCCCTGCCAGAATTGGGAGCGCGCTATATGCTGGCAGGGTATTCGCGGTTTGTTGCATGGCGGCGCGGGTATGCGCGCTGGCACAGCCAGGCCGAACGGATTGAATTTCCGAACACCCACAATCTGTCAGCGGGATTTTTTCCGTACTTGCCGGGCCAGGAGGTTGAAACACTCCGTCAGACCTTGACCGCATGTAAGGCCGAATGGGTTTTACTGGCTTCTGCCCCTCTGCAACTGGCACCCTTCGCCCTGGCAGAAATCGAACGCGCCATCCAGGCTTATCCCCAGGCCGACCTGGTTTATTCGGATGGCGATTGGCTTGACCGGCGTGGACAGCGCGCCCGGCCCTGGTTCAAACCTGCTTTTGCCATCGATTCCTTGCGCGCGCAGAATTACATCGCCCCGTTTTTTGCCGTTCGCAAATCGTTGGGCGATTCGCTCGGCTGGTTCGACTCGGCGGCGGGCAGCGCCTGGGCCGAAGATTTAATCTGGAGGGTGGTAGAGCAGGCCCGGCAGGTGGTTCACATCCCAAAAGTGCTGTACCACCAAACAGAAGAACGGATAGTTTCAGCCGAGGACGAGCAGCGCGCGCTCGAAGCGCATCTGCAACGCGCTGGCTGGCCTGCGCAAGCCGAACCCGGCCCCGCGCCGCATACCTTTCATCTGCGCTATCTTCTGCGCGGGCAGCCACTGGTGTCCATCATCATCCCCAATCACGAACTGCCGGGGGAATTGCGGCGCTGCGTAGGTTCAATTCTCGAAAAAAGCACCTACCCCAATTTTGAAATCCTGATTCTGGAAAACAACAGCCGCCAGACCGAGACATTGCAACTGTACCAGCAATTGCAAACGCGCGATTCCAGGGTGAGGGTGCTGGAATATCATCACGCGCCCTTCAACTATTCAGAAATCAACAACTTCGGGGCGCGGCAGGCGCGCGGGGAGGCACTGCTCTTCCTGAACAATGACACCGAAGTGATTACCCCCGATTGGCTGGAACGGCTGCTGGAATACGCCCAACGGCCCGATGTCGGCGCGGTGGGAGCAAAACTGTATTACCCACAAGACTTGATTCAGCACGCGGGCGTTATTCTGGGTATGCTTGGTGCAGCTGGACACCACTTTGTGAATTTTCCACGTAATTATCCTGGTTATTATAATAATGCCCAACTCATTCAAAATTTTTCGGCAGTAACCGCTGCCTGTCTTATGGTGCATCGCAAATCCTTTGACAAAGTTGGTGGTTTTGACCTTGCTTTTCGGCTAGCGTACAACGACATCGACTTATGTATGAAAATCCGCGAGCAGGGCCGCCTGATTGTTTGGACGCCTTACGCCGAACTGTATCACCACGAATCCTTAACGCGCGGTTACGACTCGAACAGCGAAATGTTGGCTCGCTTGCAACAAGAAGCCAATCTCTTTCGCAGCCGCTGGGAAGTTGCCTTACAAACCGGCGACCCATACTATAACCCCAACCTGGCCCTCGACCGGGGCTACTACTCCCTCCGTCCGGGGCAATACGCCCCATCCCCGCGCGCCATGCCGGGGCTGGGAATCCAGGCTGATTGAGAATGGCCGTGATTCGTACACGGATTACACAGATTTTACGGATTTTCACGGAAAAAACCTAAAAAAATCCGTGCTTTTTCCGTGAAATCCGCGTACCAAAAAGGTCAAATCACGGAGATTCCCAGAGAGCCGGAAGCCGGAGTCAAAATCCGCCAATTCCATGAAAACGTGATATACTCTGGCGTCGCCCGGAATTGGGCGCGCTGCATGGGACGTTGTTTTGAGATTTCCAAAATAAGCCCGCAAAGTCGGGCTTTTTGTTTGCATCAGTGATGGGACGGTCGGCCCGCAAGGGCTGGCTGTGTGACAGGAACGGTTGCGGAGTCGTCAAAACATCCCTTTTATTTCATGTCAGTACGAGGGTCGAGTAGTCCCATGAACTTTTGGGACGTATCGAGACCCGGTTGAAAGTCCCACATTTTTTGCGTGGTTGGTTTCGACACGGGCTGCGCGCTACTCAACCAACTCTCGTAATGACACAACCTTTGGAGTTTTGATGACAACCGAATTTACCACCCTCAACCTGCGCCCCGAACTGGCGCAGGCCATTGCCACGCTTGGCTACGTCGAACCGACCCCCATCCAGGCGGGCATTATCCCGCTCATGCTGACCGGCGTCGATGTGATTGGCCAGGCCCAAACCGGCACCGGCAAAACCGCCGCCTTCGCCCTCCCCATTTTGCACAATTTAGAAACTGGCCGCCGCGCCCCGCAGGCGCTGGTCATGGCCCCCACCCGCGAACTGGCCCTGCAAGTTTCCGAAGCGATGATTAACTTCGGGCAGTTTTGCAACGTCCAGGTGCTGGCCGTTTATGGCGGCGCGGCCTATGCCCGTCAGATTTCGCAGTTGCGGCGCGGCGTGGATGTGGTCGTCGGCACGCCCGGGCGCCTGCTCGATATGATGAATCGCGGCATCCTCGACCTGAGCGAAATCCGCACCGTCGTTCTCGACGAGGCCGACGAAATGCTCAGCATGGGCTTCATCGAAGACATCGAAGCCATCCTGGCCGCCACCCCCGCCGAGCGCCAAACCGCGCTCTTCTCGGCCACCATGCCCGCCGAAATCCGCCGCCTGGCCGACAAATACATGCGCGAACCGCAGTCTGTCACCATCCAGCGCGAGCAGGTGACGGTAGCGGCGATTGAACAGCGCTACTACTTGGTCAACGAGCAGGATAAAACAGCGGCCCTTACTCGTCTTTTCGAGATGGAGGAGATTGCCTCGGCCCTGATTTTTGTCCGCACCCGGGCCGGGACCGGCGAGTTGGCGAATGCGCTCTCCACCCGCGGCTTTCCTTCCGAGGCCCTGAACGGGGACCTGTCTCAGGAAGCCCGCGAGCGCACCCTGAATCGTTTCCGTAGCGGCCAAATCAAAGTCCTGGTAGCGACGGATGTCGCTGCGCGCGGCCTCGACATCGACGGCATCTCGCACGTGTTCAACTACGATGTGCCAGATGACGCCGAAGTGTACGTCCATCGCATTGGGCGCACCGGCCGCGCCGGGAAGACCGGCATCGCCATTACGCTGGTGACTCCTTACGAGAAGCGCCGCCTGCGCGAGATTGAGCGCTTCGCCCGCGCCAAACTGACTCAGACGCCACTGCCGACTGCGGACGAGATTCTCTCGAAGCGCGAGGAAGAACTCATCAACAAAGTGAATGTCTGGATGTTGCGCGGACGCTGCAAGCAGGAGCGCGCTATCGTCGAGAAGATGGTTGCCGATGGGGTGGACCCGCTCGAACTGGCCGCCGTGGCCCTCAAGATTGCCCGCGCCGATGATAAACAGCGCCCAATTGCCCCAGTGAGTGAAGTGATAGAGTTCCAGCAACGCCGATTCAGCGGGGAAAGAAAACGCCCGGAACGCCGCGAACGTTCTTTTGGCGGTGAACTGCCCGGGCGCGCAACCCGTTCTCCTTTTCCCCAAAATAAGAGACATGCTTCGCATGAAAGCGGCATGGTGCGCCTGACGATGAATATGGGCAAGGCGCACGGCATCCGCCCCGGCGATGTGGTCGGCGCGATAGCCTACCACGCCGACATCCCCGGGGCGACGATTGGCAAGATTTACATCGAAGATCACCGCACCCTGCTGGATGTGCCTGCCGAACTGGTCGGCAAGGTGCTGGCGAAGGCCGGCGGCTACAGCATCCGCAAGCAGGCCTTTACGGTGGAGAAGGCGTAACGCGGAATTTTCCGCGCCATTTTTGAACGCAAAAGAGCAGCCGCGCGCTGCTCTTTTGTATAACCGCGTATCCGCCAATCACCAGATATCTAACGTTCCTGGCGTTGAAAATTCGTAACAAGTCGCTGTAATCGGAGTTGACGAACATCTTGCCCCTTGACCCTGGCGGCGTGAACGACCAGTTCCCAGGCCGCATCGAAGCGCGCCCTGGGCGGCTGGGACTGCCAGAACTCGATGTCGAACGAGCGGTCGTGTTCTGACAATTTACCTTTGCGTAGGAAGACGTTGGTTTTCATTCCCCTTTTTATATCACGGAAAACCCGGATTTTTCTCATAGTTTTTGCAACAACTTCTCCCCAAATTCTGGCGGGCTGCTTGTTTCAATGACCAAATCTTTCGCGCCGTGGAATATCATAAAATCGCGCATGGCGGCGGCCACATCGGAGACCAACTGCTCCTCCGGCGCAATGCCCGGTTCGAGGCGCAGCGCCTTAAGCCGCAGCGCGCCGGTTTTTCGCTCTAACTTTGGGTCGAGCCGCCCCACCAGGCGGTCTTTGTGCAAAATGGGCATCAGGTAATAGCCGTAAATACGCTTTGGAGCCGGCACATACAGTTCAATCAGGTGCTTGAAGCCCCACAGGGCTTCGTCGCGGTCTTGCGCCCACCAGAAGTTATCCCAGGGATTGAGGAAAGTCGTCCGCTCGGCGCGAATTTCTCCGCTGGCGGCTTGCTCTAGCAGGGGCAGGTTGTCGCGGTGAATGAGGAGCGTTTGCGGGCCGCTCATGGTCTCGCCCTGAATTTCGACCAGAACCCCCTCTTTCACCAAATCTTTTACAATTGGGCGGCTGGTCGTAATTTTCATCCAGGTGTAATCGCCGGGGTTGCGCGGCAAGCCCACGCCGATTGCCTTCGCGCCGCGTTCCACCCAGAACCGGTCGCGGTCGGCGGCGGTCGGTTCGGTCACATCCACCCAGGCCGGTAAAACCCGTTCGGTCAGGTCGTAGACGCGCTGGAATTGGACGCGGTTGGCAATCATCAGGTCGCCAAACGCAAAAAGATGTTCCAGGGCAAGTTTGGCGGGTTTCCAATCCCACCAACTATTACGCCGCTCTTGGGGGTTCTCGAAATCGCCCGCGCGCAGCCCGCCCTCGGCGCGGATGCGTTCCCGCACGGCTTCCACCAATTCCCGATGACCCGGCTTTTCAATCCACTCGGTGTACCAGTGGTGCCCGTTTTCGCGCAGGTGACGCTGGCGCGGCATCTGGTAGCGATACTCCTCCAGGGGAATATAGCAGGCGGCATGATACCAGCCCTCGAACAGACGGCGCTGCTCTGGGTGGAAAGCCAGTTCATCAAAAATGGAGAGGGGATAGTTCCCGTGCCGGGACCAGAGCGTCAGGTAATGGGCGCGGTGTACCATCTGGAGCGTGTCGATTTGCACCGCTCCAAGCTGTTGCACCGTTTCGTAGATGGACTGGTGGCTGGGGGCGGGTTCGCCCCCGTTGGGGATATCCAATTTCTGGGTGTGGAGCGCGAGGGCGCGCAGGGCGAGGAGGGGGTAGGTAGTCATCAGTCATCCATTCATCATTGATGATGCAAACATCTTCCGGCGTTTGAATGAAAATTGGGAGATTTTCGATTCCTACTTCAAAAATAACAGTGCCACGCCGCCAACGGCAACCAGCGTCCCGGCGACGGATTGCCAGGTCATGCGGTCGTGGTAGAAAAAATGGCTGATGGGCAACATAAAGACCGGCGGCAGGGCCATGATGGTGCTGGCAACGCCTACCGAGGTGTGCTGGACCGCAAGCAAGGAGGCCGAAATGCCGAACACCGGCCCCCAAAAGGCCCCGAAAATGGCCCATTTCAGCCCCTGCGGATTGGCGCGCACCGTGCGGATGGTGCTGCCCGCCTGCCCCTGAAAGGCTGCCAGTGTCCACAGGCTGGCAGTGGCGGCCAACATGCGAATCAGGGTCCCGGCAAAAGGTGAAAAATCGCCGCCCATGCCTTGCTTGGAAAGCACCAGCCCGGCGGCCTGTCCCAGCGCGGCCAGGATACCGAACAAGACGCCCCGCCGCCAGTCGCGCTGGCCTTGCCTGGTCGGTTCTTGGCGGGCAAAGACCACCCAGCCGATTCCACCCAGGGTCAGGGCGACTCCCGTCACTTGGAGCAGGGTCAACGTCTCGCCGAAGGCGAGCCAGGCGATGACTGCCCCAAAGACTGGGGCCAGGCTCAAGAGCAGCAGGCCGAGTCTCGGCCCCAGGAAACGGTAACAGGCAAACAGGAAGGCATCGCCCAGGGCCAGCCCCACCAGGCCAGAGACGGTCAGCCAGCCCCAGCGGTCGAGGCCGGCATCGAAAGGTATTGGTTTTCCGTACAATAGCGCGTTGATGATAACTAGAGCCACCAGGGCCAGTGCCACGCGCAGGCGGTTGGTCACTTGCGAACCGAGCCGCAAGGTGGCGTTGCTGAATCCGACCGCCGACATGGTCCAGCAGAAGGAAGTAAACAGGGCAGCGAGTTCACCGATGAGGAGCATGGAAATCCTGGTTAAGAAAATAAATTGGGGGCGTGGTCCCCGTCCGAGTATATCGCAAAGTATTTCCCCAACCTATGCGTAGAAATGTAAACGCTTTGTAAGTCTCATGCTATAATAACAGCGTCACGCGAAACTTGACATAAAAAAACCGCTGTGCTAAAGTAGCCAAACTATTATCAAAACCCTAACCAGTCAACCGTTTCAACATTAACGGATGATTGAGTTTTATGTCAGGAGGGCTGTTTTGTCCAAGTCACGTACCCAACTCATGGTAGACCGCCTGCGCGCCTTGCAGGCCTCGTCACCGGATATTGAAGCCTCAGCCATCGTCAGCGTCGATGGTTTGAGTATAGCCTCAGCCCTGCCTCAGGGCGTTGAAGAAGACCGCGTTTCGGCCATGTCTGCTGCCATGCTTTCCTTGGGTGAGCGGATTGCCACCGAGCTTGGGCGCGGCTCCCTCGAGCAGGTGTATATCAAAGGCGAAAAAGGCTTTGTCGTTCTCATGTCGGTGGGTGAGGAGGCAGTCCTGACCGCTCTGGCTCGTGAACAGGCCAAGCTTGGCCTTATCTTCCTTGACATGCGCCGCGCCACTGAAGACCTCGAAAAACTCATCTAAGGCGGAGACCGTTATGAGCCCAATCCCAAAAGCAGGCTTGTATTATCCTAGCAAATTTGGCTATATCACCCTTAAAGCCCTCGAAGATGTCATGGGAAAGAACGGCCTCAATGCCATTCTGAACCTTGCGGGTCTCAATCACTATGTTGACAACTACCCCGCCGACAACCTCGAAAAAACCTTTGATTTTGCCGACCTTTCCTCCATAAATATTGCCCTGGAGGAAATGTATGGCCCGCGCGGTGGGCGCGGCCTGGCCCTGCGCGCCGGACGCGCCACTTTTGCCGATGCCTTGCGCAACTTTGGCGCGCTGGCGGGCGCGGGCGACTTGGCTTTCAAGGTGTTGCCTTTGCAGGCCAAGATGCGCATTGGCATCCCGGCCATGGCGAAAATCTTTTCGCAGGTCAGCGACCAGTACAGCACTGTGGAAGAGCGTGAAAACGAATTCGTCTACACCATCCACAAATGCCCGGTCTGTTGGGGCCGCTCCGGCGTCGATAAGCCAGTATGCTTTATTGCGGTAGGTTTGCTGCAAGAAGGCTTGAAATGGGTTTCTGGCGGTAACGAATTCCGTGTCAATGAATCCAGGTGTGTTGCTTTAGGTGATGAAGTTTGTGAATTCATCATCCAAAAAGAGCCAATCGCCTGACATAATTCATCCTGGCGAGGCGCACTGTGGCTGAAGCAAAACAAAAAATCCTCATCGTAGAAGATGACCTGGATGTGGCCGATATGCTCAATGCATATTTCCGCGTGCAGGGCTACGAAGTCTTTACCGTCAACTGGGGTGAAGACGGTGTGCGAGCCGCCAGCACGGCGCGCCCGGAGTTAATCATCCTGGATATTCGCCTGCCCGATATTGACGGCTACGAAGTTGCCCGACGCCTGCGTTCCGACCGTCGCACCAGCACCATCCCGATTATTTTCCTAACCGAAAAACGAGACCGAGCCGACCGCCTGCATGGCCTGGAACTGGGCGCGGATGATTACATTACCAAACCGTTTGATGTGCAGGAGCTGCGCCTGCGCGTGCGTAATGCCCTGCGGCGCGCCAGTCAGGATACGCTAACCAATCCTGTCACCAGCCTGCCTGAAGGCGTGCTGGTTGATGAGAAACTCGAAGAATGCCTCCGGCAGGAAGGCTGGGCGCTGGTTGCCATTTCGCTGGAAAATCTGGACGCCTTCCGTGAATATTACGGTTTTGTCGCTTCGGACGATGTCATGCGCGCTGTCAGTCTCATGATTCAGAACTCCATCCGGGAACTGGCCAGTCCCGATAGCTTTCTGGGGCATATTTCACCCACCGATTTTATCCTGGTTTTAGATGCAGGCCTGGCTGGGACGATGGAAGAGCGGGTGCGCACCCGCCTGGAACAATCGCTGGATTATTTCTATCCCATCAAAGACCGCGACCAGATATCAGCCCACAAGAAACGGCTGGCCGTCAGAAGCGCGCATCTCATTCATGGGGAAGTAAAATTCAAGACAACAGACGAAATGAAGGCGGAGTTGTTGTCGCGCAGGAAGTAGGAGAAACAGGTTTGCAAGTCACGATAATTGTACCGACGTACAATGAAGCGGAGAACCTCCCAAAACTGGTCTCCGCTTTATTTGCGCTTCCGCTCGAAAATCTGAACGTGCTGGTTGTTGATGACAACAGCCCTGACGGCACGGGCCGAATTGCCGATGAATTGGCCGCGCAACATCCCGGTCGCATCCTCGTGACGCACCGCGCCGGGAAATTGGGGCTGCGCACCGCCTACCTGGAAGGCTTCAGACGCGCAATCGCCGAGGGCGCCGAGGTTGTCGGCCAGATGGATGCCGATTTTTCGCACGACCCAGCCAAATTGGTGGAGATGGTGGCCGCCTTGCAAACGGCGGATGTGGCCTTTGGCTCGCGCTACGTCCCCGGCGGCAGCGTGGATGTAGATTGGCCGCTGTGGCGGAAAAGCCTTTCCGCCTTTGGCAATTTCTACGCGCGCACCATTCTCGGCTTCCCCCTGCGGGATGTGACCACCGGCTACCGCCTGTGGCGGCGCGAGGCCATTTTAGGGCTGCCGCTAGAGCGGATTCAGTCCAGCGGCTACGTCTTCCTGGTCGAGATGGCTTACATTGCCTGGTGTCTCAAGTATCGCGTGGCGCAGGTCCCCATTTATTTTGCTGACCGAAAATTTGGTAAATCCAAAATGTCGCTCAAAATCCAGCTGGAAGCGGCTTTTCGCGTCTGGCAGGTCAAGTGGAATTACCGCGATTTGCGCGCCAAAGGGGAAGCCGGGCGCAAAAATCTAATTCTTAATTCCTGATTCATCATTCGACTTCAGCGAGCCGACGCCATTCATTGAGCGAGAGCGTTTCGGCGCGGCGCATGGGGTCGAGGCCGGCGCTTTCGAGCAGGCGGGCGGCTTCGGTGGTGGAAATTCTCAGCCCTGCGGAAAGACTATTCCGCAGGGTTTTGCGTTTCTGGCTGAACCCGGCCCTGGCGAGTTGGAAGAAGCGCTCCAGCCTGGGGAGCGGAATCAGCGGCTGGGGATATAAATCGACGCGGATGACAGCAGAATCGACCTTGGGCGCTGGGTAAAACGCCCCGGCAGGGATACTGGCTGCGATGCGCGGCTGCCCGTAGACCTGCACGCTGAGGGCCAGCAGACTCAAATCACCAGGCGCAGCGCAGATTCTCTGGGCAACTTCCTTCTGGATGGTCATGACAATCCGCCGGGGGCGGGGATGTGTTTCGAGCAAGTGTCGGAAGATGGCGGAGGTGATGTAGTAGGGTACGTTGGCGACGACCAGGTAATCTTCGGGCAGGGATAGTTCAGCAGGTGAAAAATGCAGGATGTCGCCTTCGATGATGCGGGTGTTGGCATGGGGTGCGAGAACGGTTCGTAAAACGGGAACCAGGTTGGTGTCCAGTTCGACGGCTGTCACCGTTTTGGCGGAGGCGGCCAGGTAGCGCGTCAAACTCCCCAAACCGGGGCCAATTTCCAGAATCGAATCATCCCCACAAATTTCGGCGGCTTGGACGATTTTCTCCAGCGCGGCAGGGTCGTTGAGGAAGTTCTGGCCGAGCGATTTATCGGCGCGCAGACCGTGTTGGCGCAGCAGGGCGGCAGCGTTAAGCGGAGGCAGGTTCATGGACAGATAAAACCGCTTTCGGAGGTGGATGCGCCAGGCGTGACGGTGACCGGGGAAGGGATGACGCGCGGCGGCCACTGCCCGCGCTCGAATTCGGAAACGAGCAGGCGCAGAGCGTTGAAATCGGCCTCGAAGATGTACACGTCTTTATCAACGCCTTTGTCGTAGGTGCGTTTGGCTGTCAGCATTTCAGGTGGGAAGGTGATGAATTGAATGTTGCGCGGTTCCAGGGAAGGTAGCAGGCAGGCCAACTGGCTGATTTGCTGCGGGCTGAGGTCGGTCTGCACGGCGTTGTCGAAGGCGTCGATGATTTTGGGCAGTTTGGCGACGTTAGAGGGCTTGAGCAGGGCCTCGCGCAGAGCGCACAAGACAAGGTTCTGGTTGTCAGCGCGCTCGAAGGTGCTTTGCTGGCGGATGCGCGCCAGCATGAGAGCCTGGCTGCCGTTGAGGTGGTGATTCCCGGCTTTGAAGTACAGGTCGAGGCGGTTGGGCTGGTCCGCTTTGCGGCCATCTACGCTATGCGGAAGGACGACATCTATGCCGCCGACGGAATTGACCAGTTTGACGAAGGTCTGCATGTTGGCAGCCACATAATGCTGGGGCGTTGCGCCGAAATTATGTTGCAGGGTGCGCGCCAGCAGGCCGGGGCCTTCGCCTGGGCCGTGATAGTAGCCCATGCCTTTGTTGCCGTATAGGTAGGCCTGGTTGAGTTTGCCGTGGTCGATGCCGTGCTTGGGGTCGAGTTCGGGGATTTCGACCCAGATGTCGCGCGGGAATTCCAGCACGGTGACGCGCGGGGTGACGAAATCGACCCGCGCATAACGGATGACATCTCCCAGGCCATACAGGTAGCCTGTGCCGCGCGAATCAGAGCCGACTGCCAGGATGGTCATCGTGAGCGGGCCGCCGCATTTAGGCTGGCCGCTGACTTCAGGCGTGTAGGGGGTGCGAGTGGGTTGGCCCGGAATCAGGGTGCTGGTTGGCCCGGTGGGGCGTGCAACCGGCGCAGAATTGCCCGAGCCAAATGGCTTGAAAATGGGCAGAGCCAGCACCGGGCCGAGCGGCTGCCGCCAGGTGGTGTGATAAAACCGGTAGCCGACCAATCCCCACAGGCCAATGGCGATGAGCAGAAGTAGGATGAAAGCGGAGCGTTCTTTGGAGGTCATGGAATTATTGCAATTCTGCCGGAATATAGGCCGGGGCGGGGGCCAGGAAGTAGACTGTTACCCAACCGCTCCAGTTTTGCCAGTCTTCATCGCTATAGGCCAGGTCAATCCACAGGCGGCCATCGGGAAAGCCGCCGCCCACATCGCCGATGGTGGCCACGCCGTAGCCGGGGACGTACACTTGCGTGCCGCGCAGGGCGTTGAACAGGCTGCGCGTCATGGCTACCACGCCGCGCTGCACCGGCAGGCCGCTGGCCGTGCCATAAGAACAACCCGTAATGCCGGAGCGACAGGGTGAATACGAGGTGGCATACATCTGCACCGCCCGCCAGTATTGAATTTGCCCGCCTGGTATTTCCAGCGTTTGCACCGTGACCTGCGTGCCGCGTCCGATGACCTGCTCCTTTGGCAGCCGCACCACGCTCGCGGCTTCAGTTACGCGCGAGACTTCTACGCCGTTTTCGTAGCGGATGCGCACTGTGCTTATGCTCAGGCCCGGCTGCCCGGCCTGGATGATATTCTCGGTGCCGAGCGGGATTTCAGGCGAATATTCGTAACGGGTGGAGAAAGGGATGGGGATTTGCGTCACCGAAAGTGTTTCCTGTACCCGAATAATTTCAATCGCCCCGTCATTGGGCGCGGGAGCAGACTCGGCTGGGATGCTGTAGTCCATCCCGAGCAGTGGAATCCCGGCTGAGGCGAGGACTTGCCCCACTGTCTCGGCGGAGGACTTGACCGTTATAGATTCGCCATCCATGCGAACGACGTACTGCCGCGCCGGGCGGTAGATGGCCGTTAAATTGGCAATCAGTGGGGTTTCGGGCGGCGGGGCCAAGAAATCTGCGGCGTAAAGGGTTAATCCCCGTTCGGCCAGGGCCTGGCCGAGGGTGCGGGCGGCGCTTTGGAATGTCGTCTCGCCATCGGGGGTGCGCAGGGTCACATTCACAGCGCGGACGATTTGCAGGGTGTACGATTCGCCGGTCGGCAGGGGGATGTCCGCTGGGACCGCCTGCCCGTTCAGGAGGAAGCGGTCAGCAGGAGAGAGCGTTTCGACAACCGCGCCAGCGCGGGCGGCGAGCGAGGCCGGGGTATCTGAACCCGCCTCCAGCGTGTACAGTCTCTCTCCGTCCAACAAAAACACGGAGATGGGGGCTTGGGTTTGCGCCTGTGGCTGGCAGGAGAGCAGCAGGAGGGCCAGCGCAAGCCACGCGATTTGTCTCATGCCTTTATTCTATCACCCACGTGGCGGTGTAGCGGGTTTGCGCGCCGGGGAGCGATTCGCGCGCCGGGTCGATGCGCCAGTGGCCGGGGAGACCGATTTCGCGAGCGGTCAACTCGAAATGACACAGGGCAATGCCCATATCGAGCCGCTGCAAATCGCACAGACCGAGCAGGATTTTGAGCGGGTCGGCGCGGTAGCCGGGGGTGCGCTGGAGGTAGAAATGCCAGTTTGGGCCTTCGCGCAGCACCCGCCAGGGCTGTTTGTTGGAGGCCGAGGGCGCGATGCGCACCATTTCGAGCGGGAGGGCGTAGTCCCCGGCTCGGGCAGGGTCAAGCGGTTGGCTGAAATCGCCGTCAAAAAACAGGGTTTGCCAGGGCAGGCGGCGTGCCGCGCCCGCCAGGCTGCTCACCAGGCCCCGGCGGGCTTGCTCCGGGCTGATAAATTCGCCCATCGCCGTCACAGCAGGGATGGTTTCGTAGGTTTGCAGGCCAATTTTGCGGGCGAAACTGCTTTTGGTGAAGGTGCCGCCCAGCCAGCAGGTTCCCAGTCCTAGGCCGGTGGCGCGCAGGATGAGCCATTCCATCAGGTAGCCAAAGTCCTCGAGGTGGTTTGGATCGCTTTCGCTCGCGCCGATGATGAAGCCGGTTGCGCCGCGAATGAAACCGTATGTGCCGAGTCCGCGCAGGGCGGCGTTGTCGCTCTCGCTGGCGGCGGTCAGCCCGAAGCGCGGACGGTTGCCAAAGGGCCCGGGCGGGAGCGCATGGATAGCGGTTTCCAGTTGGCGCAGTTTTTCGGCCTGGATAGGCCGGGCGGCGAATTGGCGGCAGGAAAACCGGCGGCGGATGAGTTCGGTGACAGGCGGCTCGTTCATCGTCCCAGGCTCTTGAATTGCGTGAGCATGACGGCGGTGAAGATAACGGCGCAGCCGACGATTTGGAGCGGTGTCAGGTATTGACTTAAGATGAGCCAGCCTGCCAGGGCGGCAAAAACCGATTCCAGGCTGAGGATGAGCGCGGCGTCGGTGGGCGGGGTGTGGTTTTGGCCCCAGACTTGCAGGGTGTAACCCAACCCAACGGACATCAATCCCCGGTAGACGATGGCGCCGAGCATGGGCAGTGTGGTCAGTTGGGCCGGGGTTTCCAGGACCAGCCCAACTATCAAATTGAGCAGGCCGCAGACCAGGAATTGCCCGGCGGCAAACGAGACAGACTCATAGCGCGAGGCGAATTTTCCCAAAATGACAAAATGCAGCGCCCAAAAGACCGCGCCAAGAAAAATCAGGCCGTCGCCTTCCTGAAATTCCAATCCCTGCCCGGCGCTGGAGAGCAGGTACGCCCCGCCCACGGCGGCGGTGACCGCGATAGCGTCGAGCCAGTGCGGCCGCTCGCGGAACGAAATCCAGAGCAGGAAGGGGGTAAAGACGGTGTACAGGCTGGTGAGAAAACCGGCGTTGGCGACTTTGGTGTAGAAAATGCCGACCTGCTGCAAAGCGGCGGCGACGAACAGGACGATTCCCGCAATGCCCATCCATTTCCACTGCCCAGTGGAGAGCGGATTGCCGCGCGGAATAAAGGGGACGAGAATGAGCGCGCCAAGCAGGAAGCTGGCGGCGTTGAACAGGTAGGCGATGCGGTATTGCCCGGCGACATCTTGGGCAATGAAGGCCGTGCCCCAGATGATGGCGACGGCGAAGAGGGTCAGGTCGGCTTTGAGGCGCATAGGGTTAGGAACGGATGGCTTCGCAAAACGGATACACGGATTTGGACAACGGATAACGGATGGCTAACGCCAAGCGGAGAAACGGAAAAACGGAAAACCGGAGAACCGAAAAACCGGAGAACCGAAAAACCGGAGAACCGAAAAACCGGAGAACCGGAAAACCGAAGAACCGAAAGAACCGAAAGAACCGGAGAACCATAAATCACGGATAAGCAACGACTATACCATCTTTTTCCACCTGAACAACCCGCGCCCGCAGCGACTCGCCATCCATCGCGCCGATGACTGTTACATTTGCGGCGTGCGGGAAGAAGGATGGGGCCGAGGCAAGGGGGAGAATGACCAACCCAGGCTGGGGGCCGGCCAGCCAAAAGACGAGGCGGGCTTCGGCGCTGACTTCGTAGCCCAGTTTGGCCGTCCCTGGTTCGCCCTCGCCGGATTCGTAGTAGCGCGGGTAGATGGCACGGCCCTGGAGGCAGATTTCATTCCCCCGCAGCACAAATGGACAATTTTCGTTACTTGTATATTTGGGTGGAAAAACGACCTCGCTCAACGGGATGGATGCCCCGACAAACAGGATGGCGGCGGCGGTGAATGCCAACCGCCAGCGTGGGGCGGGATGTTTTCCCGTCTCCCCGGATGTGGTGTGAGTGGTTGCTGGCGCGGGATACCATTCCGCGCCACGAATGCCGGAGAGTGCCGCTTGCCCAAGCAGCAGCAAGCCCCAGGCCTGGTACAGCCAGGTTGTCCAGTCAATCGGCACGAGGAATCGGTCGCCGGAACTGAGGAAGAGCGCCGTCCAGGCGTGGTAGAACAGACTCAGGGCCAAGGGGAGCAGGCCAATCCAGCGCAGATGCGTCCATGCGGCGGATAGTCCCAGGGCAAATAAAAAGAGAAATAGAACAGTGAATGGGATGGAGCGGAAACCCGTTTGCCAGAAGGCATGTTTGGGCCAGATGAGTTCGGTCGGCGCGGTCAACTGGTCGCGGACGGGGAAGACATGCAGACTGGTGATGAGATTGTTGAAGAAGTGGTTGGCTGCGCTGGAAAGGATGCGTTCTGGTTCGCGTTTGAGATGCCCGAGCGCCATGCTGTTCAGGCGGCTGACGTATTGGGCGGTTGTCTCATCGGCCAGGCGGGGGATGCCTTCGTTGCCGCTGCTGCCGCCCCAGCGCCGCGCCCATACCATCGATTGCGAGATGGGGTTATCGACGACCAGCCCGCCCGCCGCGAAGTAGTTGCGCGTCAGCCAGGGGGCGAGAGCGAGGGCGACGCCGAGCGTCATCCAGGCCAGGCTGCGCAGCCACTCTACCCGGCGCGTTTTCCAGAGCAGAACCAGGCTGACGAGGGCCAACGGCACCAGCAGGATGGCGCTTTGCAGCCGAATTAGGGCGGCAATTCCGAGGATGCCGCCCATCAGCAACGCGTACCAGCCGGGTTTGGGCGACTTTATCCAGCGGATTGCCAGGATGGTGAAAATGACCAGCACCAATGCGGTAGGTGTTTCGGAAAAGTAAAGTTTGGAGTAGGTGTAATTGAGCGCAAACGGCGCGGCGTGATTAGCGGTGACATCGCGCAGGGCGGCCAGGAGTGCCAGCATCAGTCCAAGCGGTCGCGAGCCGAGTTCTTTTCCTAAAAGATACAAACAGGCCGGAAAGCAGGCCAGCCAGAGTGTTTGCAGGGTGATGACGTGGTAATAATCCTGCCCGGCCAGGGCATGCAGCCAGACCAGGGACGAAACGTAGAGCGGGCGGGTGGGGATGTCGGGCCACAAGAGCCCCCCGCCGACAAGGGCTTGCTGGGCGTATTGGGCATAAATCAGCGCGTCGGAGAAGGGATACGGTTCGAAGTTGGGGGCGCGTGGCGGGGTGGCAAAGAAGCCAGGGATGAGGGGGTCGCTCAACCAGAGTAGGCAGGTGAACAGGTAGACAAGTAGAAACGTAAACAGGTCGAGGCGGGTTTGGGGCAGACGCGGCAGGAGATATGCCGCCGCGAGAGCAACTGCCAGGGCGAGCAGGACTTGCCATTCAAGGAAGGGCGTGGCGGGGTGGCCGAAGGAGCCGTCGCGCGAGGGGGTGAGGCCCCAGCGGGTGGCGAGGATGAGGACGGTGGTCAAAATGAGAGCGGCGAGGATGACCGAAAAAGCGCGTAATTGGGAATTGGTAATTGGTAATTGGCGGTTGGGGCGGTGCAGCCAAAGCCATTCTAGCCCGGCCAGGGTGAACCAGGCGGCGAGCGGGGCCAAGCGCGAGGCGTAGGCGGCGTAGGTGTAGGTGGCCTGCCCCAGGGCGTGGAGGGTGAGCAGGGTCAGAGGGGCGGCCAGGGCGGTGGCAAGCGCCAGGAGGTAGAGAATGTTGTGTATAACGGGAGCAAGTTGCAGTGGCGTTTGCGTCCTCCTGCGGGAGCGGAACCAGGCCAGGGCTGAGAATCCGCCCAGGGCCAGGGCAATGCCCAAGAGTATCCATCTTCCGACAGAAAAACTGCCCGAATCGCTGGGCAGGATGATTAACCACAGGAAGGCGAGGACGCCCTGGGCAGTCCAGAGGGCGAAGAGGGTCGGGTAGGTCATTTTGAATTGCGGGCGGGTTTCTTTTTGGCGGCGATTGGCACTTCGGGCAGGATGCGGTCGAGGTTGCGCACGCAGAAATTGACGAAGATGTCGCGGTTGACCACGAGCCGCACTGCGGTGGGCAGGAATTCGTACAATCCGCCAACAGCGGCGGCCAGGGCGGTTTCGCTGCGCAGCGTGGCGAGCGCCGCCGGGCCGATTTTCTCGACCAACAGGTTCTTGATGAGCGGAATTTGCTTTTCGAGCATGGCTGCGTAGGCGGCGTAACTGAGCGGGACGGTAGCTTTTTCGTCCACTTTGGCGGGGCGCGCAAATTTGTGTCCGGCGGCGGCCAGGGCGGTTTTGGCGGCTTTGAGATGCTGGCGTTTGACCAGGATGTAGTCGGTATCGAAGGTGGAGACGGCAAAGATGGGGATGTTGGCGGCGGCGAGCGTGGTGGAAATCCCCGCCAGGATGCCAGTTTCGCCGAAGTCGAGCGGGCCGGTCACTTTGAGGACGCTCCAGCCTGTCTCCGATTTTTCGCTCTCGATGTTGATTTTCTCCGGCGCGACGATGGAGAGTTCCTCGCTTGAGCCGCTGATGCTGTAAAACGGGCTGGATGTGACGCCTTTGGGGATGCCCGCGCCTGGTTTCAGGCGATGGATGGTGAAGGGGCCTTCGAGGATGCTGAATTTGAGGGGTTTCATCGCGCGCTCCTTGTAGGTGGGGCTATTATAATCGCCTGTGTTCTTTCCTTGACCTTCGTCATCATCTACACTACAATCTGCCCGCTATGTTTGAGAATCTGACCAACCGCCTGAACCAGGTCTTTGACCAATTGCGCCGCCGGGGAAAGCTCTCCGAAGCGGATGTGGACGCCGCCATGCGCGAAGTGCGCCTGGCCTTGCTCGAAGCCGACGTGCATTATAGCGTCGTCAAGGATTTCGTCAACCGCGTCAAAACCCGCGCGGTGGGAGCGGAAGTCTCGAAGGCGCTCAACCCGGGCCAGCAGGTCATCAAAATCGTTCACGAGGAACTGATTGGCACGCTCGGCGACCCGGCTCCGCTCAATCTCTCTGGGCCGAAGCCGCGCGTGGTGATGCTGGTCGGCCTGCAAGGCTCCGGCAAGACGACGCACGCCGGGAAACTTGCCAAACAACTGCGCTCGAAGGGCGAGCGGGTGATGCTGGTGGCAGGCGACCCGTACCGCCCGGCGGCGGTCCAGCAATTGCAGCAGTTGGGCGAGCGCGTGGACGTGCCAGTGATTGCTGACCTGAAGAAAAAACCGCCGGAACTGGCTGCTTATGCCCTAGAGCAAGCCCAAAAAGGCGGTTATACCGTGATGATTGTGGATACTGCTGGCCGCTCACAGTTGGATGAAGCGCTGATGACTGAATTGAAGGCCATCGAGAAGAAAATTTCACCGGTTGAGGTGCTGCTGGTCGTCGATGCGATGATTGGTCAGGAAGCGCTGCACGTGGCCGAAGGATTCCGAGATAATGTCTCGATTACCGGCCTGATTCTGACCAAGATGGACGGCGACGCGAGAGGCGGGGCGGCCATCTCCATCCGCTCTGTGACCGGGGTTCCGATTAAGTACCTGGGAACCGGCGAAAAACTGGACGCCCTGGAAACGTATGACCCGTCCCGGTTAGCCTCGCGCATTCTGGGCATGGGCGATGTGATCGGCCTGATAGAAAAAGCCGAGGCCGCCTTCGACGCTCAAACGGCCCAAAAACAGGCCGAGAAGATGATGAAGGGTGAGCTGGATTTGCAGGACTGGCTGGAACAGATGCGCCAGATGCGCAAGATGGGGCCGCTCGCCCAACTGCTGGAGATGCTGCCCGGCCAATTGGGGCAGGCGGCCAAACAGGTCGACCCGCGCGACATTGAGAAGAATTTCAAGCAAATCGAGGCTATTATCAGTTCGATGACTCCCGCCGAGCGCCGCAATCCAGACCTGCTCAACGCCTCGCGCCGCCGCCGGATTGCCGCCGGGTCGGGGAACGACGTGCAGGCTGTCAACCGGCTGATGAAGCAGTTCCGCGAGACGCAAAAGTTGATGAAAACCCTGCAAAAGACTGGCATGAAAGGCCTGCCGAGGTTGTTTGGGTAAATAACCAATTTCACATCACAGGCAATATTGGCTCTCTACTCGATGGTGGCTCAAACAAGCCGACGTCGAGTTTTTTACTTACCTTTTTACAGCATCGGATTATCGTCGCAAATCAATCGCTGTTTGTGGTTATAATTCTTTGCATGACCTTGCGCCTGCTTGTCACCAAATTCCATATTCCGCCCTGGCGCGCGGGGCTGGTGGCGCGTCCGCGTTTGCTGGAAGAGCTCAAAAGTGGCTGGGCGGAAGGTCGCAAACTGACATTTATTTCCGCCCCGGCTGGCTACGGTAAAACCATGCTTGTAGCCGAATGGCTCGCTACGCTCCAATCTGAAGTCGAAAGTCGAAAATTCAAAATTTCCTGGCTCTCCCTCGACGAAGCTGACAATCAATCCAGTCGCTTCCTGTATTATTTTCTGGCTGCTTGCCAACAGGCCGATGAGTCGTTTGGGACGCAGGCGCAAGGAATGTTGGCGATGCCTGATTTGCCGCCGCTGCCCAGCCTGCTCGATGACCTGCTCAATGACCTGGCAGCGCTGGGCTCTCCGCTTGTGTTGGTTCTCGACGACTATCACGTCATCACCAACCCGGAAATTCACGCCATGCTGGGCTATTTTCTTGAACACCAACCGGCATCCACCCATCTGGTACTGACTACCCGCGCCGACCCACCCCTGCCGTTGGCGCGTTTGCGCGCCCGCCGCCAGATGACGGAGATTCGTGCCCGTGACCTGCGCTTTACGCCAGAGGAAGCCCGCGACTTCTTCGGATTGGCAAACCTTCCACTGGCCGAAAATGCCTTGCGTGCTTTGGACGAACGCACCGAAGGCTGGGCAGCCGGTCTGCAATTGGCCGCGCTGGCCTTGAAAAACCAGCTCGACCCGGCGGCGTTTATCGAGACCTTTCGCGGCAGCCACCGCTATGTGCTGGATTACCTGGCCGGGGAAGTCATCCAGCAACAGGGCGAGGAAATCCGCGCCTTCCTGATGCAGACCAGTATCCTCGACCGATTCGACGCTGACCTGTGCAACGCGCTCACCGGGCGGAACGATTCTCAGTCCATAATCACCCGGCTGGAACAGTCCAACCTGTTTATCATCCCGCTCGATGACGAGTGCCGCTGGTATCGCTATCATCATTTGTTTTCTGATTATTTGCACACCTTGCTCTCCAAAGAAGAACAGGCTGGTTTGCACAAAAGGGCATCTGCATGGCATGAAGCCAATGGCCTGTCGGTTGAATTGGTTCACCATGCGCTTGCAAGTGGCGATATGGAATTTGCCGCAGACACCCTCGAGCGATATTTACAAAGAGACGCTCCTTGGTCTATCTTCAATCTTGGGATATTTACATCCTGGTTGGATGCGCTTCCCACGCAAGTTTTTGTTAACCGTCCCCGGTTAAGTCTGGATGCGGCGCATATATTTTATTCCGCTGGTCGAATGGATGCGAGCGAAGCGTTGGTCACGCAGGCGGAGCAGGCAATCCATTCTTTATCCGATGTGGCAGAGAGTGAAAGATTGCTTGCTTTCGCCACCCTTATTCGCGGCTTGATTGCCGCAGTCCGTGGAGAATTTCAACACGCTATAGACCAGATTACGTCTGCGCGCTTACGTATCCCACGAGAAGCCCATCTGAAACATGCCAGCGCCTTATTCAGCCTGGGACAAGGGTATACCGGACTGGGGTATCATGAGCGTGCCATCGAATGTTATTTGTTGTCTAGCGATGAAGCCAGGTTGGCCAATGTGATATTCCCAATGGTTAATGCGCGCTGTGCTGCAGCGCGTATTCAGGTTGTGCAAGGGCGCTTGAGTCATGCCGAGCACACCTGCCGGCAAGCCATCGAATATGCTGGTGATGAGCGGCTTCCACCCCTGGGCCTGGCATGGACGGTACTTGGCGGCATCGCGCTGGAACGAAATGATTTGCCCAATGCGGAAAAACTCTTGCAGGATGGGTTGGCACTATCCCGTCAGGCCCATTTAAACGATGACGTGACCTGGGGGCTGATTTACTTGGCTCGCCTGCGTGCTGCTTATGGAGATTCCTCTGGTGCGCTTGCAGCCATCCAAGAAGCGCAGAATATCGTCAAGGCTTATCAAGTTCCGCGCCTGTCATTGTTGGCATCTTCCTATGCCGCCAGAATTCAGTATCAGACAAAGCAGGGGCAGGCAGCAGCGCAATGGGCGCAGGAATATCTCATAATTCGCAACGAGATGTCCTACGATCATGCTGAGCTGACCCTGGCGCGTATCCTGCTTTCAACCGGTAAACTGGAGTCCCTGCCTGACATTTTGTACCCGCTTTTGGAAAAAGCGACCGCCGCAGGGCGGATGCAAACCGCGCTTGAAGCCATGATTCTGCTCGGGTTGTATTACCGCGCCCAAGGCGAATCCGCTGTCGCGCTGAAGTGGTTGGCAAAGTCTCTGGAGCTGGCCGCTCCTGAAGGATATATCCGCATTTTCCTGGATGAAGGCCCTCCGCTGCTGGAACTGCTGCCTCGGGTGCGGCGCGTCGCGCCTGGGCTGGTGGAGGCCCTCTTGAACACAACCCCGACCCCAGCCGAGTCCCGCTCCGCGCCCATCGCCGGGTTGCCCAACCCCTTGAGCGAGCAGGAAATCCGGGTGCTGAAACTCATCGTCGAGGGAAAATCCAATGCCGAAATTGCCGCCAAACTGTTCATCAGCGTTGGGACGGCCAAGTGGCATGTTCACAACATTTTGCGAAAATTGGGAGTTAGCAATCGCCCGCAGGCCATCGCCCGGGCCAACGAGTTAGGATTCTAACTGCTTGTTTCCTGCAAAACATGACTCATCCTAAATTTTAAGCACAGCCGCTTACGCGGCTGTGCTTGTTTAACCTATCCACATGACCTACCTGAAATCCTACCCTGGGATAGGGGACAAATTGGTTTCCTGGCGATACACTGCAACCATCATCGTATTTGCGAAAGGGTTTTCAGTGAATGAACCACAGTGACCGTTCGATTGTTTACCAAATCCGTCTTGAAGGGCATCTTCGAGAGAACTGGTTCGATGACCTGGTGGTTGACATTCGCCCAGAAGGCGAGACCGTTATCAGCGGGTTGATGGACCAGGCTGCTTTGCATGGCGTCCTCAGCCGAATCCGTGACCTGGGGCTGGTTCTGCTGTCTGTTCAAAGTTGCCCTAACGAACAAGGAGTTTCCCATGAATAAATCAAAAAAACTTGGAGGCTGTATGACTTTCCTGCTCATTCCCATCCTCCTGCTGGCCGTTTTCGTGCTTTACTCGCAGTGGGCAGCCCACACGCCCGCCATCTCTGGCGCAGACGGAAAGCCCCTGCCCGGCAGCATTGCTTCGCTCGAAAAGGTCAAACTCGGTGGCGTGGACCAGTGGCTCATCATTCGCGGCCATGATGTAAATAAGCCTGTCCTGCTTTTCCTGTCTGGCGGCCCTGGCGCAAGCGAAGCGGCGCGCGTGCTGCGTTTCAATAGCGAACTGGAGAAGCATTTCGTGGTCGTCATCTGGGAACAGCGCGGCTGCGGCAAATCGTATCCGTCCACCCACCCCAAATCCGACCTGACGGTTGATCAGTACGTCGCTGACCTGATTGAACTGACTGACATGTTGCGTGAACGCTTCGACGAGCAGAAAATCTACCTGGTGGGTCACTCGTGGGGCACGATTATCGGCGTTCTGGCCGCCCAGCAGCGCCCCGACCTGTATTATGCCTATGTTGGCACGGCCCAGATGGTGGATGTGCAGGAAACCGACCAGATAATTTATGACCTGGTGATGGAACATGCCCGCAAAACCGGTGACGCAGCATTTGTCAAAACACTCGAAACGCAAGGCCCGCCGCCCTACTTCGGCAAGAGTCCCATCCAGCCCT
>Ga0101944_10002079_pt1 | contig 34911 bp, 30 predicted proteins | sample DewCreD2012metaG_FD_75245 | JGI IMG/M metagenome (GOLD analysis project Ga0101944, IMG submission 75245) | Hot spring sediment bacterial and archeal communities from British Columbia, Canada, to study Microbial Dark Matter (Phase II) - Dewar... ... | reverse complement strand
GGGGGGGGGGGGGGGGGGGTACTCGATAGCCCAAGTAAAGCCTTGTGTGCAAGAGTCCGGCGTGGAATATGCAGAGCAGGAGCGGGATGCGTGGAATCGGTAGGCAGCACGAGACGCATTCGCCGGGCGGCGAGCGTCATGGCACCGCCAAGAGCGGCGAAAGCCATAATCCAGTACAGCAAATCCTCAACCTGAGGGACAGGTAACATCGTAACCCAATCCTCCAAATCGATTTCACCATATCAGATACTTGCCGAGAAGTCAAGAACTATTATTGCGTCTCTATTAATGAGTCGAGTTTCTGCGCTGGACTGTCCCGCGGACGCTCGTGTATCTTACATGACGATCACCGTTCCAATCTCTGGGAGAGGAGTTGCCGTGAAAGTTCTCGTTGTCATGGGCACGCGTCCGGAGGCCATCAAGATGGCCCCGGTGTACAAGGCGCTGGCCGCACGTCCGGAACGGTTTGAGGCCGTTGTCTGCTTGACCGCCCAGCATCGCGAACTGCTGGATCAAGTAATCGAAGCGTTCGGCTTGCCCGTGGCGTACGACTTGAACGTCATGAAACCGAATCAAACGCTGGCCGAAATTACGAGCCAAGTCCTGTGCGGCATGACGCGGATCATTGAAGAATGCCGTCCGGACGCGGTTCTGGTACACGGCGATACGACGACTTCGTTCGCGACGGCTCTTGCCGCCTATTACACACGGACGCCCGTCGGCCACGTCGAAGCGGGACTGCGCACATACGACAAGTACCGGCCCTATCCCGAAGAAATGAACCGCCGGCTTGGCGACGATTTATGCGACTACCATTACGCGCCGACGCCGCTGGCGCGGGAAAACCTCCTGCGCGAAAACATCGCGCCGGAACACATCGTCGTCACGGGAAACACCGTCATTGACGCCCTGCTCGAAGTCGCCGCGCGTCCCTATGCCTTCTCCGATCCGCTGCTCGAATCCGCGGGCCGCAACCGCCGCCTCATCCTCGTTACGGCCCACCGGCGCGAAAGTTTCGGGGAACCGTTCCGCCAGATGTGCGCCGCCATGCGCGACCTCGCGCGCGACAACCCGGATGTCGAAATCCTCTACCCCGTCCACCCGAATCCCAATGTCCGCCGCGCCGTGGACGAAGTGCTGGCCGGCCAGGATCGGGTCCATCTTATCCATCCGCTCGAATACCTGCCCTTTGTGCATTTGCTCAAAAAGGCCCACATCGTGCTGACCGATTCCGGCGGTATCCAAGAGGAAGCCCCGGCCCTCGGAAAACCGGTCCTCGTCATGCGTGAAGTGACCGAACGCCCCGAAGCGATCGAAGCGGGAACCGCCATGCTCGTCGGATCCTCCTATGATCGCATTCGCGGCGAGACGCAGCGGCTTCTCGACGATCCCGCCGCCTATGCTAAAATGGCCCGGGCCGCAAACCCCTACGGCGACGGACTCGCCGCGCAACGGATCGCGGACCATTTGGCTGCATTGCAAACACATGGGTAAAACACGGAGTTTCGACCCAATGAAAACGATTTGCGTCATGGGACTGGGCTATATCGGCCTGCCAACGGCCAGCATGTTCGCCACCAATGGATTCAAGGTCCTCGGCGTGGATGTCGGCGCCAAGGTCGTCGAAACCGTCAATAGCGGAAACATCCATATCGAGGAACCCGGTCTGCACACCGTCGTGCGGGCGGCCATCAATTCCGGAAATCTGCGCGCGGCGCTTGTTCCCGAACCGGCGGATGCCTTCATTCTTGCCGTGCCGACCCCCCTGCTCGAAGACAAACGCGCCGATATGCGCTATGTTTGCGAAGCCGCGGAAGCCATCGTAACGGTCCTCCAGCACGGCTGCCTCGTCATCCTCGAATCCACTTCGCCCCCCGGCACTAGCCGTGACCTGCTCCGGCCAATCCTCGAAAAATCCGGCCTCAAAGCGGGCAAGGATTTCAATTTCGCGCATTGCCCTGAACGCGTGCTTCCCGGACGAATCCTACACGAACTCGTCAGCAATGACCGCGTCATCGGCGGCTATACCCCCGCATGCGCCCAACGCGCCCGTGAACTCTATGCCTCGTTCGTCACCGGCGAAATCTTTCTCGCCGACATTACCACCGCGGAAATGGTCAAGGTCATCGAAAACACTTTCCGCGACGTCAATATCGCCCTGGCCAACGAAACAGCGCTTCTCTGTGAATTGCTCGGCATTGATTTCGGGGAAGTCGCGCGGCTGGCCAACCGGCACCCGCGCGTCAATCTGCACAAAGCCGGGCCGGGAGTCGGCGGACATTGTATCAGCGTGGATCCGTGGTTCCTCGTTGAACGTTTCCCCGACGAGGCGAAAATCATCCGACTCGCCCGCGAACGAAACGACGCCATGCCCGGCCACGTCGTCCGAACTATCCGCACGCTAATCGGTCCCAACACCCCAGCCAAAGTCGCCGCCCTCGGCATCGCTTTCAAAGGCAACGTGGACGATTGCCGTGAAAGTCCAGCCATCCATGTGATGAATCTGCTCAAACAAGAAGGCGTGCAGGTGGCCGTCTATGATCCCCATGTCAAATCCGGCCCCGCTGAACTCGCCGGCATCGAAGAATGCTTCAAGGACGCCGACTGCGCGGTCGTTCTGACCGACCATGACGAATTCAAATACCTCAATCCGCGCCAAGCGGCCAAACTCATGCGCCGGCGCGTTCTATTCGACACGCGAAACTTCCTCGACCACACCGAATGGACGGAGGCGGGTTTTCACGTCGCCGTCCTTGGACGTGGAACCGAAAAGCCCTTATAACCCCCGTCCACTTCGTCCATCCGTGTAGAAAATCCGGCTCCTACCAGGTAAACTTTCCCTATCATGACCATCATCGCCTGGACGCTTTTCGCCTTGGGTATAACCGTTGGGCTGGCATTGAATCTTGTCGGCCTCTTTGGCAATTGGGTTATTCTCGGAACCATTGCCGCTGCATGGGCCATTTCGGGATTTGAACGCTTCGGCTTTGGGCCGATCCTGATTATGGCGGTGCTGGCCGCTTTGGGCGAATTGCTTGAAATGCTGGCGGCCGGTTACGGGGCTTCGCGATTCGGCGGAGGACGCGGAGCCGCTTTCGCTTCGTTACTGGGATGTATTGCGGGGGCTATCGCGGGAACGCCATGGATTCCCCTTGTCGGCACTTTGGCGGGCGCCGTCCTTGGCGCGTTCGCGGGAGCGGCCTTGTTTGAATTACTGATTGTCAACAAAACCCCGCGCGATTCGGTGCGAACAGGCTTCGGCGCGGCCCTCGGACGAATTGGGGGCCTTTTCGCCAAAATGGCTATCGGCATCGCAATTCTGATAGTGGCTATACTCAGTCTGTAACAGCCAAACCAGGGATAACTGTTCCAACATGGAACATAACGGGCATGCGATTACCCATTACGCCACTATATGAACGAAAGTTTAATCTTAGCGCCAGAACCAAACCGGCACCATGTCTTGGGGAAGGAACAACAGGTTGCAGGATGATGCCCAATTGGTTTTCCGGTGCCTCGAAGGAGATACCGACGCCTACGGCGAATTGGTCGAGCGATACCAGGGCGCGGTCTACGCCACGGCATACTATTATGCGGGGCGTTACGGCGCCGCCGAGGATATCGCCCAAGAAGCCTTCATGGCCGCGTACCGAAGCCTTCCATGGCTCAAGGAAGCCGCGAAATTCGGTCCATGGCTAAAGGCCATCGCCTGCCGCACCGCCGCCAACTGGCTGCGGAAAAATGCAAGGCGTATCGCCGCCGAAACGCCGTTGCCGTACCGGCGCACCGCCAACATGGCGGATCTCCGGCTGGGACCCCGCGGAAACCTCGAACGTTCCGAACGTTTCGATCGCATTCAAACGGCGATTGACGCGCTGCCGGAGCGGTATCGGCTGCCGGTCGTCCTGCGCTATCTGCAAGAATTGAGTTACGAAGAAATCAGCGTGTTCACCGGGGAATCGCGCGATGAAATCCGCGGGATTCTCCAGCGAGCGGGCCAGCAATTGCGCGAAGCCCTCGCAAACGCCGATGAGGAAGACGAAGGAACGGCCGCATGGCGTCCTGCAAACAAGTAGAATCCATGATCCAGGCGTGGATTGATGGCGAACTCGGCGACTCCGAGCGCGTCATTCTGGACCAGCATTTTCAGGAATGCCCCCTCTGCACCATTACGCTCCGCAAGCAACAGCGCTGCGCCGCGCTTCTCTTTGAAGGATTCGCCGATCACCGGTTGCGCCACAGCATCCGCCAACGGGTCATGGAAAACCTCCCCGAAATGGAGCCGCTCCGCGTGGACCTCGAAGGCGTCAATTGGCGCGGCCATGACACCAAGCCCAAACGGGCGTGGCTGGGTCCCCTCATGCGCATGGCGGCCGTTTTCATCCTCATCTGTCTGGCCAGTCTCCTCTATTCGGCATGGCCAAAGGGAGAGAAAAATTTCGACGGGGCCGTCGGTATGATCACCCAGACTGAAGGCGCCGCCTTCCGGGAAACGGGCCATGGATTGTTTTGCCGAAGCGTCGCGCTCAAAGATTTCGTGAAATTCGGCGCCTTCTACAAAACAGGCCCAAACAGCCACCTGATGGTTTCCTTGCGCGGGCCAACGCAACTCCGGATAGACGAAAATACCCGATTCCAAATCTGCGACGACCGGAAAATACGCGTCGAAACCGGGCGCGTCGCCCTCGACGTAAGCCGGGACGAACGGAAATTCCGCGTGCTTACGCCAAGCGGAACCATCACGGTTTATGGAACCGTCTTTGAAGTCAGCGTGGACAGCGTCCAGACGCTCGTTACCCTTCAGTCCGGCGCGTTGCAGGTCGAAAGCGCCGGTGCGCAAGGCGAATTGAAACCCGGCGAGCAAACCTGCTTCACGCGCGGCCAAAACGCCATAACCACCCGGACAGTGGATACGGCCCAAGTGCTCGGCTGGACAAAGGCAATTATGCCGGACTCCGAAGCCTACGACCGTTTTGCGCGCGAAGTGCAGCCGCTCAAAATCGCGGAACTACCGGGCGAACAGGTCTTCGCCGTGATCACGACCAAGAACGGCAAACCGCGCGCGGTCAGTTCGTTCTGTCTGGCGTGGAATCCGGCCACGGATGGCGAAGAACGATGTGGCTATGATGTCCATGTTTACAACGAAGCCATGCACGAACTCTTCTCCGTCCATGTGGACGGAAGCGTGTTCGCCAACCCCAACCGGCGATCCCACGAAATAGACGCGCCGGGCGCGCCCATTGTGAATGCGGGCGTCTTGCACGTGAAAATCGTTCCCGATAATTCGGCTGGAAAACAAACGCCGCTGAAAGTGTCGGCGGTGGGACTATGAATATGAACTCGGTCTTCAGAGAGACGGGCCAGGAGCGCTCACTGAGAAATCTACCTCAAGTCACTCCTTCCCCAAGAGTAACTGCAGCCAAAAAGTCTTCTGCTCCCGTCTCTCTGATGTCTTTGAACACAAAGAACCGAGGACGCATTCCTCGCCGGAACGCGTCCTCATTCTTCCCCGAAACGGGCTTGTCAGGCATACCGTTAGAAATCTGCCTCAAGTCACTCCTTCCCCAAGAGTAACTGCCTAACCTGGCTTGGCAGGCCCGTTTCACCCTTCAACCTGAATTCGGCCGTCAGGATCGGGTTCTACGTTCTGACTTCTGGACGCCGTGGATCTTGTGGACACAGTGGACTTCACCCGAAAGGGGGCTTGTTCACTTTCACTTTGTCCACAAAGTCCACTATGTCCACCGCTTGGCCACCAGATTCGGATTTTGATTGCCGAATCCCGGTTCAAACAATCCCCGCCCGCGGCCCGGTATCAACACGGGATAAAAAACGAATACCACGCACCGGGATTGCATGATGTCCATTTCCCATACTGGATACCGAAGACCATACACTCCACTTTTCCACCCGTATTTTACCACGGTTTGACGAATCCGGCCAGCCATGAACTTGGTCGGCGCATTGCCTTTTGGAAAATGGCTGCGTAGAATCGGCGGCATGGGATCCGATACCGAAACCTTGCGGCATGAGATGCGCGACACATGCGCGCTGGTCGCGCTGGCCTTTTCGATTCGTGCGGTGTTCGCATGGGGTACGCCCCGCGCACTGGACAGCGCCGATGCGATCCATTATATCGAGACCGCGAGCCAGTGGGTTTCCGGGAACTTTTCGGACATCAATCCCGGAATTCCGCCGCTCTATCCCCTGTTGGCGGCCTTGCTGCATCCGGTATTGTCCGATGGCGAAACGGCGTGCATGGCCGTGTCGTTTCTGGCCTCCATTCTTCTCGTGCCGGTCGTATACGGGCTTGCGCGCGACCTGCACGGACCGTCCGCGGCGCGTATGGCGGGGCTGACGGCCGCGCTGTGGCCATGGCTGGTGGACTACGCCGGGCGGGTGGGCCCCGACGCCCTCGCCTGCACATTGTGGATGGCCGCCGTTTGGGCTTTGTCGCGGGCGATACGGCGCGGGGGCGGACAATATATCGTGTCGGCCGCGCTGGCGTTTACCGCGTTGCATCTGGCCCGCGCCGAGGGCCTTTTGGTATTCGTCGCTTCGTTGGTCATCGCGCCCTGTTGTCTGAAACCCTCCAATCGCGACGGTTGGATGCGTTTCGCCGCGTTCGCCGGAACCGCGATCATCTTGACAGTATTATGCGCGTTTGCCGCAAAGTTTACGATCGGCCATACGATGTTCGGCGATCGCATGATCCGTCTTTTTCAGGATTGGAGTGTGACCCCTTTTGAAGTGGCCCGGATGCGCGAGCCTGCGGTTGATCCCTTTGGGGTGGTTTCGCGTCATGTCCTGATTCCCCTCGCCCATACGATCGTCACAAGCCTGTTCAATGTCGTTCCGACAATGCTGGGGCCCGTGCTGATGATTTTTATGGGCGTCGGATTATTGGCGCCGTCAAAACCGCGCGATGCGCGGCTCGAAAGTTTCGTACTGGCGTTCGCCGGCGTCCAATGGATACTGACGCTTCCCGTGTTGTCGCCCGAACCGCGTTACCTCATGGCCCCGCTGGTCGCGATGTCGCTTTGGACGGCGCGCGGCGCCGCAGATGTTTCGGCAAGACTGCGGACGCATGATCGCCGCCGATGGCTGGCCTCGCTGCCCGTGGCGGCCATCGTGGCGACGCTCCTGCTCGGACTGGCCATAATGGCTGCCGCGGATTTTCTGCGGCCGACGCCGGCTCGGCCCGTCGAATATAAAACGGCGGGGCATTGGATGAAGCATCATCTTACCCCCGGTCTCATTTTCACGCGAAAACCGCAAATCGGCTATTACGCGGGCATGCCTTCGACCGGTCCCGACGCGCAAGATACCATTGAAAAGGCCGTGGAACGCGCGCGGCATGCCGGCGCGAGGTATTTCGTCGTTGACGAACGCTACACCGCCCAGATGGCGCCGGACCTCGCGCCGTTGCTCGATCCCGCCCATGCCCCGCCGGATCTGAAACATCTGAAATCATTCGCCCCGTTTCCGGGGGGACGGGTCATCATTTACGAAATAAAGATTCCCTGAAGATCAGGGTTTCGGTTCCATGGGCGGACCGCTGTACAGCACATAGTCCGGAATCGCCGGACCCGGCATCGTCTGGGCGCGTTCCACCGGAACAGCCAGCACGCCATAATCCCTTGCTACAAAACAAAACCCACCGCCGGTTTGTTCGACAAGCGCCATCATGGCCTCGTGAATGGGCGCATTTTTGATCGTAAACTTAACCGGACGCTGCACATCGGGCAAATTCGTAAAAAAATCGAGGCCCGATTCCCGGGAAAACAATTGAATGATCTCCGAGAGGGGCGCTTCGCCGTCGAACGAAACCGGTTTGTTCAGGCGATCGCGAAGGGGTTCGGGCATGGGCGGACGCATCGGCTGGCCGCCGCGATCCATGCCGCCGGGGAACAATCCCGGCCGCGGTCCGCGCGGTTCGCCGGGCAGGTTGAGGCCGAGCAAGTAACGCAGACGCGCTTCGGCGTTTGCATGCGCGCCCGGATCTTTCTCCGACGCGTCGAATGCTAGCGACGCTTCGGTAACCTCCCTGACGGCCTGTTCGCGTACTTGCATCAACGCGGCCTCGGCTTCGCGCAGCCGCGCTTCAGCCAAGCGAATATCCGGATTCTGCATCAAGGCCGCCTCGATGCGCTCCTCCAATCGTTCCGGAATGCGCCGGGGAGGCATCGGACGGATGGCGCGCCCTGGCATTCCTTCATGCGGCGGAAACAGGCCCGGCTCGCCGGGACGAGCTCCTTCGGGCCGCATGCCCTCCGGCATGGGGCCCGGCCTTTCCGGGAACAGGGCGCCGGGATTGCGATCAACGGGCGGCGGCCCGGGAGTGGCGGGAGGCTCTTGCGCATTCCCGGCCAGACCGGCCAGCGTCAGCAGTACAACGCACAAACCGATGCTAAGAACGAGTGTTTTCATGGTTGCCCTCCTTCATGCGTGATTCGTTCAATGAAACCCAAAGCCACGTGTCATTCGGCTCGACGGTTATCGGGCGAGACGCCGGAATCAATTCAAGCGCCTGGCGGTAATAGTACAGTGCATTCACGATGTCGCCCTGCCGCGCGAGATAGGCGTTTCCGGTTTCCTTGAGCAACCGGATCTGTTCGTCGCGCGGCGCGCCGATTACTTTGGCCAGGAGCGAATCCGGATCCGCCGCTTCTGCGTTCCCGGACAAGTCTTTACTGTCCGCAACGGGCGCCACGGGCCCGGCCGGCGCGGGCGTTTCCAATCCAGGCCCGCCAGGCCATAATCCCATCGTGGCGAATCCCGCCGCATAGGCCGCGCACAAGCCAGCAACCGTCATCCAACGCCACCGGCGGCGGACACCGCGCAGGGTTTCGGTCGTCTTTTCAAGCACCGCCCGCCGAAAAACCGGCAATGCCGCCGGAATGACGGGAATGCCGGGCAAGCCGGGAGCCAGCGGCTCGTCTTCGTTGAATGAATCTTCAGACATTTTTTCATCTCCTGCCTTTTGTTCAACCGGCCGCCTGGCGGTAGGCCGCCCGAAACGCCTGTCGTGCGCGGCCCAGCATGGACTCAATCGCTTTTGGCGTCGTATGCCATCGCGAGGCGATTTCCACAACCGGCAGACGTTCCTCGTATTTCGCGCGCAGCACGGCCTGATACGCCGGCGGCAAACTCAATAGTGTCATGGTTACACTTTCCGTCTGCTCCATCGAAGCCGCAGGCGACGGAATGCGGCCTTGCGCCTCGATTCCGGCAATCTCAGTCCATCGTCTGCGCCACCATTTGCGCCCATGATTGCGTAACACGTTGTCCGCGATGCCGATCAACCACTGGATAAAGGCGCCGCGATCCGGATCGAACCGGCGGATTCGCCGCACCGCCGTCAGCCAGCAATCCTGAACGATTTCCTCGGCCTGTTGCCGATCACCACCGACGCGGTAATGCACATACGCGTACAAACGGTCGAAACTGGCCTCATACAAAGTTTTCCACGCCTGCTCGTCTCCAGCCAGTATGGCTTCCCGAAGACCGCGCTCCAGCCACCGCCGTTCGCCTGCTTCCATCCTGAATCCCTCGCGCGACCGCGTTCACTCATTCTATTGTCGCCCCAAACGCAAATCCTTCGCAATGAGGATAAGGCTTTTCTTGCCAAGACGAAGCGCGTTGCCCTATTCTTAGCCCCGGTTGACAAACGAAACAGGGAGCCCACCATGCGGTTGGTCCATACGGCGGATGTACATCTCGATGCGTGTTTCGCCGGCGCCGGATTGCCGGCGCGCGCGGCGAACCGCCGCCGGCAAAGTCTGCGGGATGTCTTCCAGGAAATCGTCTTGCGTGCGGCGGAATGGCCCGCCGATGCGCTGTTAATACCGGGCGACCTATTCGAACACGAACGCGTTACGCCGGATACGGCTGCCTTTCTGAAAAGTCTTTTCGATTCGGTACGGCCTTTGCCCGTATTGATTGCTCCCGGCAATCACGATCCCTACATAGCCGGTTCGCCCTACGCCGCCCAGTCATGGCCCGAAAACGTCGTGATTTTCAACCGCCCGGAATGGATTGCGGTTCCGCTTTGTGGCGGACGGCTCGTCGTGCATGGGTTCGCCTTTGATGGATACGAAATTTCATCAAACCCTTTCGGCGCTCTCGCGATCCCGCAGGACGGCGCCATTCATGTCGCGATGGGACATGGAACCGAACGCGCGCATCAGCCGCCGGACGGCAAATCCTATGCCCCCTTCGATGCGGAAACCGCTTTCACGCCGGGCTTGGCCTATTTCGCGCTGGGCCATTTCCACCGCCTCACCGAGATTCCCGTGGCGGCCGGGCGCTGGCGCATGATGTATTCCGGCGCGCCCGAAGGACACGGCTTCGACGAATCCGGCGAACACGTCTTTCTGGAAATCGAAATTGGGGAGGAGGATCTTCGGGTCATGCCCAAGACCTCCGGGCGCGTACGCTTTGCGGTTCACGATCTTGATGTGTCGTCACTCGCCTCGGCGCAGGATCTCGTCACTTCCTTGCGGCGAATAGCGGCGGCCTATTCCGTGCCGGCGATCGCGCGCGTGAGGCTCAAGGGCCCGTGCGATACGTCGCTGATCGGCGATTTGCAAGCCGTCAAGGATGCGCTGGCGAACGATTTTGAATACCTCTTGCTGGAAGATGAGACCCTTCCCGCAGAAGACTTCGAGGAATTGGCTCTCGATCCGACGATTTTGGGCGCGTTTGTGCAACAGCTGAACGAGGAGATCCGCGACGCGCCCGATCCGGAGCGCCGGCGCATGCTCATACGCGCGCGCACCGTGGGAGTAGCCGCGCTTCGGGGCCATACGTTGGATATCGCCGGACGGCGAGGGGGAGAGGACGATTCATGAGGATTCGAACCCTTGCCATTGACGGATACGGCCGTTTTCATAACCGGACTTTCGACCTCGTCCCCGGACTCCAAATCATCTACGGGCCGAACGAACAGGGCAAGTCCACATTGCGCGCATTTATCGCCGACATGCTGTATGGACAGAAACGAAGTCCCTCGCAGCGTCTTTATCACGAGGACAACGAATTGCGTTGCCCGTGGGATTCGCCCGAGTCCTACGGCGGCCGCCTGATATACGTTTTGGACAATAATCGTTCGTTTGAAATCTTTCGGCGATTCGACCGAAAAAACGAAACCGTCCAAATCTTCGACCGGACCCACGGCTGCGATATCACCATGCAGTTTCCGCAACTGCGGAACCGGGAACCCCAGTTCGCGCTCGAACATCTGGGGCTGACGAAGGAAGTCTTTCTGGGCGCCGCGACCATTTCGCATCTGACGCTTGAAGAATTCGGCGGCGATGACGTGATGCCTTCCATTCGTGAGAAACTGCTGGCCCTTGCCGATTCCGGAGATGAACACCGTTCCGCCGAGGCCACGATCAATCGCCTGCAAGAACGAATCGTGTCCATTGGAACCGCCTCGGCGCGAACAAAACCGCTGCCGGCCGCCAAAGCGCGGCTGGCCGAATTGCGCCTGGAAATGGATGAGGCCGAACGTATTCGCGGCGAGTTGTCCGAAATGACCGAACGCCGTTTGGAACTCCGCGCGCGCGCCGAATCCCTGCGCGCGCGGAGGGAAGCGATTGATCAAGACCAGCAACTACTGGAACGCGCCCGGCGCGCCGAACGCCTGCGGCAGGCCGAACGGCTGCACCGGCAACTTGACGAAGCCACGCGGCAATGCTTCGAGTTGAGCGGCGTGCGCGAGTTTCCCCTCGACCGCACTCCCGAAATCCAGCGCGCGCATAATCGGGTCCTGACCGCCCGCGCTCAACTCGACCGGACCCGGGCGGAACAACAAGAGAAGACCGCGCAACTGGAGGAAGAACGCCGCCGGCTGGGCGAAGGGTATACCGGCGACTTCCAGGATATCCCCGAAACCTATGACCAGCGTCTGGCCGAATTGAGCGCAAGCCTGGCGCGGGTATCCGATCGCATCGAGGATATCCAAACCGCGCGGGCAAGCGCCGAAAGCCGCCGGCTGATCACGGAAAAAGAACTCGAAAATCTGCCCGATTTCAGCGTGGCCGGCGAGGATGCCGACCTATGGCTCAACCAGTTGATCCAGACTTTCCGTTCCGCCGTGCAAATCCGAAACGAGGAACGGGAAAAACAGGCGGCCTTGCACAAACAAATCGCCCTGCTTGACCAGTCGGTGGAAGAAGGCCATCGCTGGTTTGCCGATACGCCCAATTTCACGGCGGACGCGCGGGAATACGAAGTGCGAATCCGTCTTCGCGACGAACAGGCGGCCCAACTCGCCACCGAGACCGAACGGCTCCAGGCGGAAATCGAGGAACACCGCGGGCGCGTTCCCGATTTCATGTGGCTTTCCCTGTTGACGGTGGCCATTCTGGCCGGACTGATCGCCACGGCCATCGTGCTGGGCAATTCCGGCATCTTTGTAGCCGCTGTTACGGCCGGACTGGCTGTCTTCTATTTCCTGGGCAACTTCCTGTACGCCCGGGCGCGCGTCAAGATGCTCGCGCGCCGCATCGAAGAAAATGAAACGCGCCGGCGGTCGGTTCAAGAGGGAGATGACGAATTGTGCCGCCGGATCGAACAACTCATCGTGGATGCCGGATGCGAGACAATTCGCGAACTGGAAGGCAAGTTCGACACCTATCGCGAGGAGATGTCGAGACGCGATTCCCTGAGGGAGGCCGCGGAAAAACAGGATCATAAAACGGCGGAGGCCGAACAACGTGTAACGGACCTGTTCCAAAACTATGTGCGAACCTTTGCGCCGCTGGGTGAATCGCCCGCCGCCGAGGAAGACATCGAACCGGCGGCGCTCCGCGCCCTTGAACGGTTTCGGGCCTATCATGAGGCGCGGCGGCGCCTGTACGATGTGCGCGAACTCCTGCGGCGCCACGACACCGAACTCGAACGGTTGCAGAAGGAGCGCAATACCGCACGCGACGAAGAACGCGGGCTGGCGATCGAAGTCCGCCGGCTCATGCGCGAAAACGGCTACCCGGAAGAAAGCCGGCAGGACAATGTCATGCTGGCGTTGCGTTCCTACCGGATCCGCATGGCGCAGGTGCGAAGCAAGCGCGGCGCGTTGGCCCTGCTGGAAAAGCAGGTGGCCGATTTGGCCGGGCGAATCGAACAGGAACAGGCCGATTGCGCCAAATGCGAGGAGGCCCTCGCCCGTTTGCTCGAAACCGGGGGTTGCGCCCGTTTCGAAGAATGGATACAACGCGCCGAAGACGCGCGAAAATATCAGGAACTGCGCAATAACATGGCGTTGTTGCAGGAACAACTCGGCAGCCTGCTGGAAGGCGGCGTCATTGAAAGCCTTCGCGCCGCCGTTGAAGCCGACGGCCCCCCGCCTCCCATGCCGCCGTTCACGGCGGAGTCGCTCGCCTCGGAAAGACAACATATCGAAGCGGAACGGGACGCCGTCGAAAAAGAATCCCATGCGCTGGAAATCCGGCTTGCCGAGCGGACGGCGGCTCTCCGGCCCGCCAGTGAAATCGAAGAAGAACGGGCCGAAATCGAAAACCGTGTGCGCGCACTCGAATGGGAACTCGAAGCCGCCGGCCACGCCATGGCCGTTATCGAAGAAATCGCCCGGGACAAACACGCCCGCATGGCCCCGCGCCTGGCCTCCATTGCCGGATCTTTTCTGCACGAAATTACCGGAGGCGCTTACGACGAGATCTTCGTCAGCCGCGAACTACGCATCAGCGTCCGCATCCCGCACACCCGGCAGATTGTGGAAGACCCCGAACGCCGACTCAGCAAGGGAACCGTGGACCAGATTTATTTGGCGTTGCGGCTGGCCATGGTCCAGTGCCTCGGTGAACGGGAGGAGAGCATTCCAATGCTGCTTGACGATCCCTTCGCCAACTACGACGACACGCGGCTCGATCAGGCGCTAAGGCTGCTGGCGCGTCTCGCGGAAAAAAATCAGATCATTCTGTTTACCTGCCGGGAAGACGTCCTCCAGGCCGCGCGGGGGGTCAATGCGCCGGTGTTGAACCTGCAAGCGGGAAACGACTGATGCGTTCCATCCATCCCGATGATGAACCTTTGGAAAGGACCCTGCCGTATGTCTGAAAAATTCATCCTCGCATTGGACCAAGGCACGACCAGTTCGCGGAGCATTGTATTCGACGGCGCCGGAGGCATTGTCGCCGCCGCATCCGAACCCTTTGAACAAATCTATCCAAGGCCCGGCTGGGTCGAACATGATCCCGAAGCCATCTGGCAAACCCAACTGGCCACCGCGCGTTCAGCCATGGCCAAGGCCGGCATAGGACCGTCCCATATTGCCGCCATCGGCATCACCAACCAGCGTGAAACGACGGTTGCATGGGATCGAACCACCGGGAAACCCCTTTACAATGCCATCGTCTGGCAATGCCGCCGCACCGCTGCGGTCTGCGACGAACTCAAGGCCGAGGGTCTTTCCGATGAAGTGCGCGCGCGAACCGGGCTGGTTATTGACGCCTACTTTTCCGGCACGAAAATGAAATGGATTCTGGACAATGTCCCCGCCGCGCGGGAAAAGGCGGCCCGGGGGGAACTCTGTTTCGGCACCATAGACAGTTGGCTTCTGTACAAACTGACCGGCGTCCATGCCACCGATTACTCCAATGCGTCGCGGACGATGATCTTCAATATCCATGCTTTGGAGTGGGATAAAACGATTCTCGCCCGGCTTGGAATCCCACACGAGACCTTGCCCAAGGTCATGCCTTCCAGCGGCGTCATGGGTTTCAGTTCCCTGCTCGGAGGTGAAATTCCCGTGGCCGCCCTGTGCGGAGACCAGCAAAGCGCCCTCTTCGGCCAAACCGCTTTCGCGCCCTATGAATCGAAAAATACCTATGGCACCGGATGTTTTCTCCTGATGAACACCGGAACGGCCCCCGTTGAATCGCGCCACGGTCTGCTCACCACTATTGCATGGGGGTTGGACGGGAAAATCGAATACGCCCTGGAAGGGAGCGTCTTTATCGGCGGCGCCGTCATCCAGTGGCTGCGCGACGAACTCGGACTTATCGCCAGCGCCGCCGAAAGCGAATCCGTCGCCGCCCAAGCGCCCGACACCGGCGGCGTCTATCTGGTTCCGGCTTTTGTCGGTCTCGGAGCGCCTTACTGGGACATGCACGCACGCGGCATCGTCACCGGGCTGACCCGCGGCTCGAATCGGGCCCATATCGTCCGGGCGGCCCTCGAATCCATCGCTTTCCAGTCCTGCGATGTCATGGCAAGCATGGAGGCCGATACGAACGCGCGAATCCCCAGACTGCGTGTGGACGGCGGCGCCTCGGCCAATAATCTCCTCATGCAGCGCCAAGCCGATCTCCTCGGCATCCCGGTCGTACGGGGCCAAATCATTGAAACCACGGCGCTTGGCGCGGCTTTCCTGGCGGGAATCGCCGTCGGATTCTGGCCGGATCAAAAGGCGCTGGCCGGCATTTGGCGGGAAGACCGCACTTTTCTGCCCCAAATCGGCGAAACCGAACGAGTGGAAGAAATGCAAAAATGGAAAGAAGCAATCAAACGCGCAAGACTTTGAAAATCAATAGGTTGTGAATTTTTTTCACCGGCTGGTTTGCGTTTCCCGGCGCCTCGTGGTACAATTGGGTTGGTCAGCGCCACATGTGGCGTTTCTCCTTCCGCGGAGGCCTTGGACGCCAGTCCCGGGCCTCTAAAATAACTCGCGGTTGGAAACGACGGCGAGTGAAAATACAGGGCCGTAACTGCGGTTACGGCCCGCCTTGTTTCAGCCTGGATCAGCCTGGATTCGGCAATCCAAACCCGGGGCCTGTACGGAAGCAGTGGACGTCGTGGCCTTGTGGACGAAGTGAACAAGAAAACCAATCCCCTTTCGGCTGACGTCCGCCATGCCTCCAAAGTCCGCGACGTCCAGAATGAGAACGTAGAATCCGATCTTGACAGCCGAATCCAAAATAAACATGGGGCCTTCCCTGGAAGTCCGCACATAAAATTGATTTACCCTTGGGTATATGGTACTATTTTACCTCGTAGCGTGAGTCAGCGGGCGATCCCGAATGGGCGCACGCGCATGAAAACATCGGGTCGAAACGGGCGAAAACAAGGTTTTCGGCGTAGTAGTATTTTATATTGGAGGGGAGGTTAGAACGCGTGACAAAGGTTCGTGTAAAGCCGGATGAGCCCTTCGAGAAGGCGCTTCGCCGTTTCAAGAAGAAGTGTAACAAGGAAGGCATCATGCAACGGATCAAGGAAACCAAGCATTACGAAAAGCCGAGCGAAAAGCGTCGGCGCAAACTGGCGAAAGCCATCGCGCGCAACGCCTCGGCCGCTTCGGAATCCTGAGCGCGACCGACTCGGTCCATTCACAGGCAGGACAAGCCAATTTGTCCTGCCTTTTCTTTGTGTCAGGATTCGCATTTTCGGGCGCGTTTGGATATTCTAACCCGGCTGGCCTGAACCAAGGCACTTCATGTGTGTAAGAAAGGGAGATAAGGGAAATGGATGGAGATAATGGAGATTCGAACGCAATTCAAGACGGCGGATCTTCATCAGCCTTCGTAATCTCCCTATCTCCCTTCATCTCCATATCCCCTTTTCTTACACATGCTTACTTGATCCCAACGTGCAGTCTTCTTGTTGTTTTTTGTAGATGCTGGAGGATAAGGCACTGATTGCCGGATTGCGGGAGGAATAGTCGCCATGAGCATTGTAATCGGTGTGGATATTGGAACCAGTGGCACGAAGGCGTTGGCGGTGGACGATGCCGGCGCGGTAAAAGCGTCGGCGTTGGCCGAATATCCGCTGGATAGTCCCAAACCGGGTTGGGCCGAGCAGGACCCGGCGGACTGGAAGCGCGCCGCGATCGAGGCGCTGTCGAATCTGGCGCAAGCGCTGGGCGCAGCCGCGAAAGATGTCAAGGGCATCGGATTGACCGGCCAGATGCACGGCTCGGTCTTTCTGGATGCGAACAACAACGTGCTGCGTCCCGCTATTCTCTGGTGCGACCAGCGCACGGCGAAACAATGCGACGATATCACCGCGAAAGTAGGCGCGGATCGCCTAATCCAAATGGTCTGCAATCCGGCGCTGACGGGATTCACGGCGCCGAAGATCTTATGGTTGCGCGACAATGAGCCGGCCGCATACGAGAAGGTTCGCAAGGTCCTGTTGCCGAAGGATTACATTCGCCTCGAACTGACCGGCGAATTCGCGACGGATGTGGCGGACGCATCGGGCACGCTCCTGTTCGACGTGCGGAACCGGACGTGGCATCGCGAGTTGATGGCCCTGCTCGACATTCCCGCCGATTTCATGCCGCGCGCGTTCGAGGGACCGGAAATCACCGGCACATTGAATCCGGATGTCGCATCCATGACGGGCCTGCCCGCGGGCATTCCCGTAATCGCGGGCGGCGGCGATCAGGCGGCGGGCGGCGTGGGCTGCGGCATCGTGCGGCCGGGCGTGATCTCTTCGACCGTCGGCACGAGCGGCGTCGTATTCGCCTTTGCCGAAAAAATCAGCCTCGACCCCAAGGGGCGCGTACACACGTTCTGCCATTCCGTGCCGGGCAAGTGGCATGTCATGGGCGTGATGTTGAGCGCGGGCGGCTCGCTGCGCTGGTTCCGCGACGCCCTCTGCCAAAACGAAAAAGCCGTTGCGGCGGAAACCGGCGCGGACCCCTATGAGTACATCGCGGATGCGGCCGCGCGCGTGCCGGTTGGTTCCGAAGGCTTGACGTTCCTGCCGTACCTGACCGGCGAGCGGACCCCGCACAAGGATCCGTATGCGAGAGGCGCCTTCATTGGTCTTTCGCTGCGCCACACGCGGGCGCACATGGCGCGCGCGGTGCTCGAGGGCGTCGCGTTCGGCATGCGCGACAGTCTCGAAATCATCCGCGAGATGGGCGTCCCAATCGAAGAAGTGCGCGCGTCGGGCGGCGGCGCCCGCAGTCCGTTTTGGCGGCAGATCCAGACCGACATCAACAACGTGCCGCTCGTCCGCATCAACATTGACGAAGGCCCGGCATACGGGGCGGCGTTGCTGGCCATGGCCGGCACCGGGTTGTGTTCCAGCGTCGAAGAAGCGTGCGACGCGACGATCCGAGTGGTGGACAGTTGCGAACCCGATGCGGAGCGCGCCCGCCAATACGACCGCTGGTTCAACGAGTATCAATCCGCATACAAGGCGCTTGCGCCGGGATTCCGCCGTGCCGCCGAAATCGTTTGAGGACATTGTTGGCCCGGAATTCGAAGGACTGCGCCTGGATGTCTATCTAGCGGCAGTCGTCGAAGACGCTTCGCGGTCGTTTCTGCAGCGATTGATCAAGGACGGGCGGGTCACGGTCAATGGCGCGGAAGCCAGACGCCCAAGCCGCACCGTAGCCCCCGGCGATACGGTCGTGGTCGAACTGCCGCCGCCGCCCGAAGAAAGACCCGTCGCCGAAGACATTCCCCTCGTTGTCGTATATGAAGACGCCGACGTAATCGTCATTGACAAGCCTTCGGGCATGGTCGTGCATCCCGCGCCGGGCCATTCCGGCGGCACGCTCGTGAACGCACTGATGTTCCATTGTCCCGGGATGTCCGCCGCTGGCGGCGAGATGTACCGTCCCGGCATCGTCCACCGGATCGATCGCCACACGTCCGGCCTACTGGTCGTGGCCAAGTCGGCCGCGGCTTTCCTTGGTCTCGCGCAACAGGTTCGCGACCATGCGTTCGACCGGCGCTACCTCGCGCTGGTCCGCGGCGAGTTCAAGGAAGACCGCGGGCGCATCAACGTTCCTGTCGGGCGGAGTCTCAGCGATCCGGGGCGCATGTCCGTAACCGGTGTGCGCGGTCGCGAAGCCGTCACGCGATTCGAGACACTCGAACGCTTCGGCGTCGCGTCGCTTGTGGGACTCGTTCTCGAAACGGGCCGGACACACCAGATCCGCGTCCATTTGCGTTACGCGGGGCGGCCTGTCCTGGGCGATCCGGTCTATGGCGTCACCGATTTCGGCAAATGGCCGGTTTCGCAACGATTGAAAGACGCCCTTGCCGGTCTCGACGGCCAGGCGCTTCATGCCGAACGCCTGGGTTTTGAACACCCCGTCACTCATGAACGGCTGTGTTTCTCCGTTCCGCCGCCGCCGGATTTCCAGCGCGCCTTGGACGCCCTGCGCAAGGAATGTACGGCATCTCCGTCTTGATAGACGCCGGGAGACGCTGCGTCCGATGCAATGTCCATACCGTCCATTCTGTCCCTATCGTTTACTTCCCGCAGTGAATAGTTCCCGCTCCACCGCGTCTATACCAATGGTGCAAGGAGTTTGCGATGGGCGTGTTGCTCGACAGGGCGTTGGTGTATCATGGTTCCATGGCCGATACGCCGGGAACTTCAAGCATTGGAATGAGTTGCGCGCCGGATAGCGTCCTGGTCGCGTATGCGCGGCAAGGCGACGAAGCGGCGTTCGAGGAACTGGTGCGCCGCTACCGGAACGACGTCTACCGCTTAGCCTGCCGCTTTGTTCGCGACCGCGAAGAGGCATGGGACCTGTCGCAGGAAGTGTTCATCAAGGCTTACCGCGCGTTATGGCGGTTTCGCGGCGAGGCCCAGTTCAAGACATGGCTAATGCACATTGTGGCGAACCAGTGCCGCGATCACCTGCGCCGGAAACGGGCGCCGACCGTACCGCTCGATGCGGGACCGCGGATAGAACGATCGGCGCCGATGGGCGAGCCCGACCACGCGGCGGAGGCGCGGGAACTCGGCATGGCCATCGAACGGGCGCTCGAATCGCTGCCCCATAAGCACCGGCTCGCGTTCGTCTTGCGCGAATATGAAGGCTTGAGTTACGAGGAAATGGCCCGTGCGATGCGGTGCCGGCTCGGTACGGTCATGAGCCGTTTGCACCACGCACGGCGTAAATTGCAGGAAAATCTCGCCGAGGCGGGTTATATCGAGGGTTAGTGCCATGTTTGAATGTCGTTGGATGCGAAACGTGGAACGTTGGGTGGACGGAGAAGCGTCCAATCCGGACGCGGTAGCGAAACATCTGGCCGCATGTCCGGCGTGCCGGGCGCATGAACGCCGGTTGCGGACGCTGCGGAACGGCGTCGCGGCCGTAAAGCAACCGGAAACCATCGGCGATGCCCGGTTTCCGGCGTTCATGGAAGGCATCCGCGAAAGGCGCGACCGGCGTCCGCGCTGGAGTCTTGCGTGGAAACTGATCCCCGTTGCCGCGGCCATCCTGATTGTACTCGGCGGCTCGCTGTATACCTACGAATATCTGGTTGTGCCCGGCCCGCCCGTGGTCGAGTCGGCTTCGACGGAAATCGAGGATGCCGCGGTGACTACTTATGCCTCGAACAGTGGCGTGACCACCGTCTGGGTGGTTTCGCGGGACAACGATGTATGGTAGCGGCCCTGCTGGTTCTAAGCGCCCTCTGCGCGCCTCCGGGCACGCCCTCGACGGGGCCGCCGCCCGTTCGGGTGGACGTGGTGGCGATTCACGCGCTCGACGAGCCCCGTTCCGGCAAACAGTATGAAAGCGGACTCGAAGGCGTGAAGGCCGCGCTCGAGGATTTGCCGTTCAACACCTACCGCCGTCTCGACGCGGCGAATGTCTCGGCGCCTTTCAACGAAGACACCATCGTTTCGCTTACGGATCGGCACAGGTTATATCTGCGGCCTCTCTCGAAAGAACCGCACGACCAGGTTCGTCTAAACGTGCGCCTCCACATGACACGAAAACCGGAAACCGGCGGCGCTCCCGTCAACGCGATCAACACGACCGTTATCGCCGGGGCCGGCCGCCAAGTCAAACTGCGCGGCGTCAAACTCGATCAAGGCGAGTTGGTCGTCGTCATTACACTGCAAAAGTGAGGGACACATGAAAATCATTGTATCGGGCGCATCGGGACTGATCGGAACCGCCCTGGCAAAAGACTGGATTGCCGGCGGGCACGAAGTCGTGCGGCTTGTACGCAAGACAGCCCCGGGCATGGCCGGTATTGCCTGCTGGAATCCCGGCGCGGGCGAGTTGGATCCGTGCATTCTCGACAACGCCGATGTAGTGGTGCATCTTTCCGGCGAGAACATCGCGCAGGGACGCTGGACCGCCGCGCGTAAAGCGCGCATCCTCGACAGCCGCATCAAGTCAACGGAATGCGTGGTCCAAGCCCTGTTGCGCGCGCCCAATCCTCCCAAAGCGCTTCTTTGCGCCTCAGCCATCGGTTATTACGGGCATCGCGGCGAGGAACTCCTGACGGAGACGAGCGGTCCGGGGACTGGTTTTCTCGCCGAGGTATGCCAGGCGTGGGAAGCCGCGACCCGTCCCGCTTCCGATCGCGGCATTCGCGTAGTCAACCTTCGTTTCGGCATGGTGTTGAGCGGCGAAGGCGGCGCGTTGCGGGCAATGCTGCCCGCGTTCAAACTGGGAATCGGCGGCGTCATCGGAAGCGGCCGGCAATACATGAGTTGGATTGCCATGGACGACTTGATCGGCGCGATCCGATTTCTTCTCGGCGACGAATCGCTTTCCGGTCCCGTCAATATGGTGTCTCCCCATCCCGTCACGAATACGGAATTCACCAAGACCCTCGGCCGCCTGCTTCACCGCCCGGCCATCATTCCCGTCCCGGCCTTTGCCGTCCGTCTGGCCCTTGGCGAAATGGCCGACGCACTTCTTCTGGCCAGCCAGCGCGTCGAACCCGCCCGTCTGCTGGACGCGGGTTTTTCATTTCAATATCCCGGCCTTGAAGCGGCATTGAAACGGTTCCTCCCCTGAAACGTGTTGTTAAAACGGTATTGATCTGTCAAGCCGCCAACGCCCGTACCGCCTCGGCATGCGAAAGCACAAGACGTTGTGAGGGAACGGTTAGTTGGAAAGATTCCCATCGCGGTGCTAAGATGAAACGAGTGTGGAACGAAGCGAGGTTGCGTGATGAAAGGCATTTTCAAGCGTTTGGCGGCCGTTTTGGCGTGTGTATTGTTGGGTGTGGCGGGATTCGGCTGGTGGTATGCGTATCCGGGGCGCGGTCCGCGCGAACACGTCAATCCCTCCGAGAAGGCCTATGTCGAAACCATCGAGGGGACGACGGTTCTGCATGTGAAAGGTTCGCCGTATGAAATGGGCTATCAGCACGGCGCACTGCTGAAGGATTCCATTCATAGAGGACTGAACGCGTTCAACAATCTGCTGAAAATGGGCAGCAAGGAAATCCACGTACCGGTGTTCGTGCTGAATTTTGCGCTGGACTGTGTGTACCGGGGCTGTTCGCCTTATATACCCGATCGTTATAAGCGGGAGATGGAAGGCATCGCGGATGGTTCGGGCATTTCATTGCGCGCATTGCGACGTCTGCACGTGATTTCAGAAGTGACCGAGCGCCATTGCAGTTCATTCGCGGTATTCAAGTCGGCGACGGCGGACGGCAAACTGTATCATGGCCGCAATTTCGACTGGAACATGGAAGCCGGATTGCAGGACAATCCCGTACTTATCCTGTACGAACCGGACGGCTACGCGCCGTTCGCGTCGGCGGGATACGCGGGGCTGGCCGGCGTGCTTTCGGGCATGAGCATGGAAGGCATCTGCATCAGTCAGATCGGCGCGGTCACGAAGGACGGGCGTTCCTTCGGCGTTCCGCTCATGTTCCTCCTGCGGCGGTTTCTGGAAGAGTCCCGATGCGTCGAGGATGCGACGCGCATCGTCAAGCATGCCCACCGCACAGTCGGCTACAACTACGTGGTGTCCGACGGCGACCGGCGCGAGGCGCGCGCCTACGAAACCTCGGCGCACCATTGCGCGGTGTTCACCGCCGGCGACCCGCGCGAGACGGTCGAATACGCCATTCCGATCAAGGATGCGGTGTTTCGCGCCGACGAGGCGATGGATCAGACCGTCCGGCGTTTTCAGACTTGCGCGCGCGGCTATCCGAACATGCCCTATGGCAGTGATTCCTACGACCATCGTTACAAAGGCATGGCCACGGACATCAAGGCGTCGTTCGGAAAGATTGACGCGAACATCGCGCTGGACATCTTGAAAAATGCGGCCATGCGGAATGTCAATCTCCACAGCGTATTGTGCAATGTGACGGATCGCGAAATGTGGGTGGCGCATGCCAAAGGCGAAGAGGACGCCTGGAGACAGCCCTTCGTCCATTACGACTTGAAAAACCTTTTCCTTCCGCCCGATCAAAGAGGCAAATAGGCTACAGGCTACAGGTTATAGGCAAAGGATGAAAGATGGCGGAGACGGGATCTATGATGTTGTCGCAAGCCAAGATATCGAAGGATTGCGCCTTGTCATTCTCTTTTATGTCCCCTTTCGCTCCCTTTATCACCCCATCCGCATTTTCTAAAGAAAGAGATTTGAGCACACTGCGTATGGCAGACGGTCGAGGCCGTCATTTCCGAAACCGGGAAATTTACAGTATCCGACAGACTGGACAGTCTGTCCCACAACCTTTTCGAGCGCGTTCTTACGCATTTGGCCAAAGGAAGGGATGCGAATGAATATGCTTGGCGGCCTTGACAATCCGCATATCATCCATGCACTGGCGGTGCACGTTCCCGTAGCCATGGCGCTGCTGGGCGTCCTTTTGGCGCTGATGTGCGCCGTGACGCAGATGAAAAACGCGCCTTTGCGCAGGCTCGCCATCGGCTGGTACGCGATCATGGCGGCAATCTCGCTTCTGACCATTCTGACGGGCGAACGCACCCTCGGCGATATACCGGGTTCGGTTTCGGCGGAAATCCGCAATACGGTCGCGACCCATCGCATGTTCGGCGAGAATATCTGGATCGCCGCCCTGTTCACGACGCTCATCGCCATATTCTGCGGAGCCAAAAGAGACAATATTCGCAATACGTTCACGGTCCTGATGGTCATGGCCAGCCTGGCCACCATGGCATGGACGTCCGCCGCCGCATGGTACGGCACGACGCTGATCTATCGCGATGGCGTCGGAAGTCCAAAGCCGGCGGCCGTCGCCATGGAATCCCCCGGCGTTCCGGCTGCGCCGGAAGCCATGCCCGGAATCCCTGCTTCGACGGATTTGCCCGTTATGCCGGAAGTCTCGCCCGGGGAAAAGGCGCCGGCAACGCCGATACCGCCGCCCCCGCCGTTATCGGCCACACACGAACCCTATTTTGGCCGCTTGTCGAAAGTGTGGGGGGACGTGTTCAATTTTCTGTGGCCGACTCAATGAACCGGCGATTTCGACATTTACGGAGATCGCACGATGAAAATTGACATGAAACTTTCGGCCCGGGCGGCCGGGGAATTGCTGGCCCGTTTCTTCGCGATGGCCGGCCCGAAAATCCAACGTCTGCACGAATCTTGGGACCACGCGAAAGGATCGCCGGTCTTCACGGTGCGTGGACGCTACACGACGCGCGGCTGGACGGAATGGACGCAGGGATTCGTGGGTGGGCTGCCCATCCTGCAATTCGACGCAACGGATAACGAACGCTTCTGGCGAATCGGGCGCGACTACACGTTCCGCTACATGGCCTCGCATGTATCGCACACCGGCGTGCATGACCACGGATTCAACAACGTCTCGACCTACGGCAATCTTCGGCGGCTCGCAATCGAAGGCCGCGTGTCCGAGACGCCCGACGCGCTGGCGTTCTACGAACTCGCGCTGAAAGTCAGCGGAGCCGTCCAGGCCGCGCGCTGGTCGCGGCTGGCCGACGGCACGGGCTTTATCCACTCGTTCAATGGCCCCCACTCCCTTTTCAGCGACACGATCCGATCGTGCCGATCACTGCTGATCGCGCACAAACTCGGACATTGTCTGATGGGCGAGCACGACGCGCGGATTTCGCTGCTCGACCGCGCAATCCAGCACATTTGCAACACGTCGCGCTACAACGTCTACTTCGGCGAAGGCCGCGACACCTACGACGTGCGTGGGCGCGTAGTCCATGAGAGTATCTTCAACATGACCGACGGCATGTATCGCTGTCCGAGCACGCAACAAGGTTATTCGCCGTTCAGCACGTGGACGCGCGGCCTTGCCTGGATCATCCTCGGATACGCCGAAGAACTCGAAGCGTTCACTACGATGGACGACGCCGAATTCGAGCCGTTCGGCGGACGCAACGAGATCGAATCGCTCATGTTCAAGACAGCAACGGCCACCGCTGATTTCTATATCGCCAACACGCCCTCGGACGGTATCCCGTATTGGGATACCGGCGCGCCGGGTCTGGCGCGCATGCCGGGCTATCTCGACGAACCAGCACAAATTGACAATCCGTATGAACCGGTGGACAGTTCGGCCGCCGCAATTGCCGCACAGGGACTATTACGATTGGGCACACACATGGGGCGCGCAAAGGGCGAGGGTAAGAAGTATTGGCAAGCGGGATTGACCGTCGCAAAGACGCTGTTTGCGCCGCCGTACATATCAGAAAACCCCAAGCACCAAGGGTTGCTGCTGCATTCCGTGTACCATCGGCCCAACGGCTGGGACTACATCCCGCCGGGCAAACACGTCCCGCAAGGCGAATCCTCCATGTGGGGCGATTATCACGCCATGGAATTGGCGGTGTATTTGAAGCGAATCACGGAGAACAAACCCTATCTCCGCTTTTATTGAAGGGGCGTAGGGGAACTTTTATTTCTCGCGAAAAAAAGTTTCTCCACATATTGAGTACGAAAGGACTGGCCATGAAGACACATTGCATCGGTATCATCATGAACGGCGTGACGGGGCGCATGGGAACGAATCAGCACCTTGTGCGTTCGATACTGGCGATTCGCGCCCAGGGCGGGCTGCGCATCAACGACGGCGAAACGATCATTCCCGAACCGATCCTGGTTGGACGCAGTGAAGCGAAACTCAAAGCGCTTTCAAAGGCGCACGGTGGCCTGCCCTACGCGACGGACCTCGCGCCGCTGCTGAACGACGGCCGGTATCCGCTGTATTTTGACGCGCAGACGACCGCGCTGCGCCATGCGGCGGTCAAACAGGCCATCGCGGCGGGCAAGCACATCTATTGCGAAAAGCCGACTGCCGTGAACTCGGCGGACGCAATGGAACTGTACCGGCTCGCGCGCGGCGCGGGCGTCAAACACGGCGTCGTCCAGGACAAACTCTGGCTGCCCGGCATCATGAAATTGAAATACCTGATTGACACCGGGTTCTTCGGACGCATCCTCGCGGTGCGCGGCGAATTCGGCTACTGGGTGTTCACGGGTGAGAATCAGCCCGCACAACGTCCCTCATGGAACTACCGCAAGGCCGAGGGCGGCGGCATCATCCTCGACATGCTCTGCCATTGGCGATACCTGATTGACAACCTATTCGGCAACGTCACCGGCGTATCCTGCTTGGGTGCGAACCATATCCCCAAACGGTGGGACGAACGCGGCGCGCGCTACGAGAGCGACGCCGAAGACGCCGCTTATGCGACCTTCACGACCGATCAAGGCGTGGTGTGTCATTTCAACTCGTCGTGGTGCACACGCGTCCGGCGCGACGACCTCCTGACCGTCCAAGTTGACGGAGTGAATGGTTCCGCCCTCGCCGGGCTACGCGCCTGCTGGGTCCAGAGCGACGCCGAAACGCCCAAACCGGTGTGGAATCCCGATATCGAAAACCCGATCGATTTCCGCGCAGGATGGATGCGCATGCCCGACAACCAAGTCTACGAAAATGCGTTCAAGGCGCAATGGGAACGCTTTCTGCGCCATCTCATCCTCAATGAACCATTCCCGTGGGATCTCAAAGCCGGCGCCAAAGGCGTCCAACTCGCTGAACTCGGTTACGAATCCTGGAAACGCCGCACGTGGATTGACGTGCCTGAATTGGCGTAATCCTGGATTCGGCAGTCAAGATCGGATTCTACGTGCTATCCTCTAGATGTCGTGGACCTTGTGGACGAAATGGACAAGAAAATCAATCCCCTTGCGGGTGAATTCCACTGGGTCCACAATGTCCATCTCGTCCATGGTTTGGTCGAAAGAGCCGCGTTCAACTGCCGATTTTAGGGTGAAGCATCCATCGAATTCACCCTGTCCGTCTTGTATTTGACAACCCCCTTGGCCCCTTTTTCGCTTTAAATACACAATATATAGTGGAAAAAATTTTTTCTTGCATATATATAGGAAATATGCTAGATTTTAGATCGAAATATAGTATGTGGTTATTTTGGGAACCTCAATATTTTGTGGTCATTGATTGTGGCTAAGCAGGTGCGGGAAGGCGTAAACAGTCTTTCCGGCGGCGAGGAGCGAGCATGAAGACAAGCAGTCTGCTTGTGTCATTTCCGGCGATTCCATTCACTTGGCGTACTTTGGCGCCCAACCGGCGTCTTGCGGGACTTGCGTCGGCGTTGGAGGCGGAGGGGCATGAAACCGGTATTTGCGACTACGGGACGCTGGAAACGCTGGATCGCCTGTTTCCTGGTGGTTATCGCTCCTCCGCGTACGACATAGCGGATCGTTTTTTTTCACATAGGCCGGCCGGGCCTTTGGCGGCCTGTGCGGCCCTTTGGCATTTGCGGAAAATGAATCGCGCCATTCGCAGGCGGGAACAGCGGTTGATTGACGAGGCGGCGCGGACGATTGCGTCGCGGAAACCGTTGCACTTTGTGGTGATTGTTATTGACAGTCCGGAGATGCTGGCCGGTGCGGCGGGGCTTTCGGCGCGGTTGCGCGAGTGGGCGCCGTCCGTACGCCTCGTGGCAACCGGTGCTTTGATTGAACGCCATGCGGAATCGCTTCGGGGTGTTTTGTCCTCTTTCGATTGCCTGTGCATGGGAGATCCGGAATGGAGCCTTTTGCAATGGGCGGAACGGCTGGATCATCCGGGCCTGTGGTCGTTTATTCCAAACTTGCTTTGGAAATACGGCGGACGTAAACCCGAACGGTTCGGCGTGTCCGAGTTCGATGATTTTGCCATGCCCGTATATGACGCCGCCCTGTATCCGGCGCTGGAACCGGGGGCCAAGTTGAACCTGTTCGATGTGGAAATGGCGCGTCCGTGCCCGGGCGACGGTATGCCACGCGCCCGTTCGACCCGTGCGGTGTGTGATGAGGCGGGGCGGATTGTATCGGAACGGGGCGCGCGGGCGCTGTGGTTTTCGGGCGAATCGCCGGCGGCCTCCCACGTCAGCGCCATCGGTTATGAAATTCTCGCGCGGGGTCTTCCGATTTGGTACGGGTGCGAAGGCGCGGTTTTACAGTCACGGCCCGGCACCTTCTCGGCATTGACGGCATCGGGATGCCGCGCCATCGTATTCGATATTGCAAGCGGCAGCCAGCGACTGGCGAGCGATTGCTACGGGAAAATGTTCGGCATCAGCGAGGCCGAGACTGTCCTGCGCGCAAGCAAGTCCGCCGGACTGTACACGGTCGCCCGGTTCCGTTATCCCGGCAAGGATGATGATTACCATACCCGGGCGGAAACGCTTCGGTTTATTAGCCGCGCGCGGCCGGATGCCGTGGCCATCTTGTCTGCGGGCGACGGAGAATGGCCGGGAAACGGGCGTGGCTGGCGGCAAACGCGATCGGCTTTACGCGCCCAAGCCGGACTGATCCGCGAGGCGGCCGGACTGGGCGTGTCCGTTTCCGTGGACGCGGAGACGGCGCTCATCGCGCGGGTACTGGGACATGAAGGCCATGAGGAGGACTTTGCCGCGGCGAGCCGGCGCCGGTTTGTAACAGGCGACATTCAAGGCATTGCGGCGGTGATGGAACGTTTCAACCACCGGACCGGCGCATCATCCAATACGGTTGCGCTGCGTCCTTATCGTCCGCTGCTTGCGGCGGTCGGAAACTGAGCGAACGATATGACGGCACGAACGGGAGTGGCGATCACGGGCGTGGGTGTGCTGGCCTGCAACGGCCTTGGGCGCGCCGCGTTCTGGGATGCGTTGAAAAAGGGCGAAAGCGGGATTCGCGAAATAGACCGCTTCGATGCGTCGGAATTTCCGTGCCGGATTGCGGGGCAATTATGGGATTTCAATCCGAATGATTTCATGAAACGGAGCGTGGTGGCGCATTGGCACCGCCATGTGCATCAGGCCGTGGCCTGTTCGAAACTAGCCGTCGAAGACGCGGAACTGGCCAAGGCCGGCTATGACGGCGACCGCTTGGCCGTGGCTGTGGGAACCAGTATCGGCAGTCCGAACGAGGCCTACGAGGCCCAGCAGCAGGCCTACCAGTCACAAGGCTATCGCAAAGTGAGCAAACTGGCCAGTTCCGCCTTCTCCGGCCATTCGGCGACCGTGCATGTCAGCATCGATCTGGGTTTGCGCGGGCCGGCGATTACCATTTCGAGCGGCTGCGCCACAGGGATTGACGCGCTGGCTTGGGGTGTTTCACAAATTCAATCCGGGCGTGTGGATGCCGCCGTGGTCGGCGCGACGGAATCGCCGGTGTTTCCGATGTCTTTCGCGACGGCGTGTTCACTGGGAATCCTCTCCAGTTGCAACGACATGCCCGACAAGGCGATGCGACCCTTCGACCGCAACCGCAGCGGCATTGTCCTTGCCGAAGGCGCCGTGGCCGTGGTGCTCGAACGGATTGATTACGCACAGGCGCGCGGCGCCCGCCTGTTTGCGGAAGTCGCCGGCACCGGTGCGGCCGCGGACGCCAGCAATCCCCTGATCCTGGACCGGGAAGGGAAAGCGCTGTCGCGCGCGATAGAGGCGGCGCTGCGGGATGCGGGGATCGGACCGGACGATATAGACCATGTGCAGTGCCACGGCGTGTCGCTGGAAATGTATGATCACTGCGAGACCAACGCCTACAAGCGATCGCTGGGTGATCGGGCCTACCGCATACCGATGTCCGCGGCGAAATCCATGACCGGCCAGGCGTATGCGGCCGGCGGCATGCTCGGTGTGGCGGCGGCGCTGATGGCGCTCGACGAAAGCATTGTCTCGCCCACAATCAACCTGATGGATCCGGATCCGGTGTGTGATCTCGATTTCGTACCCAATCAATCCCGGCTCAACGACGTGCGCGCCGCGCTGGTTTCGGCGATTAGTTTCGGAGGCACTTACAGCACCGCCGTGTTACGCCGGGTCAATTAAGTGATGGACTCTGTCAACAACAACGAAAAATGGTTGGAAAACTTGCGCAACCAATTGAAATATAATGATCGATCGAGTGCGAGTATTGCCGGGAGGTTGGGAATAAATGACGAAACCCGCGGCGCAGACGGCCGAGTCTGCGCGGATTTACAGAAAAAAGCCCCTGTTGCGCAGACTGGACAGTCTGCGCCACGCGGCCGAGCTATATTTTCATAAACGGTGAGTTCTTGCCGCGATGACCATTGTGAGCACGAGCACGACAAGAGACTGGGTTGTGGGCAGATCCCACTTGGTAGTGGAACCAAGAGGCAACAACGGTTTCTTGATGAAAAAGGCTGAAGGCGGATCATGAATCTGGCCGTGAGCACATTTCTGCTGCTGGTGTCGGCGGCGCTGAGTTGCGCCCTCGGCGGCATCGTGATTTTCCGCAATCCGTGGAAGCGGACTCACCGGCAATTCGCGATATTGTCGCTCAATCTGATGCTGTGGTCGCTCGGTGTCGTCATGATTATTCACAGCCGCACCGGGGCCGAAGCGCTGTTCTGGCTCAGGACGACCTTCATTATCGCGAGTTTCCTTCCCGCAACCTTCTATCATTTCATCGTTTTCTTCCCCCACCAGCGTTTCGAGGGGCTTCGTCCCGTATTGGCGCTGCTCTATGCGGGCGCCTTCGTGCAAATCGCCGGCACCTTCACGCCGTGGTATGTTCAGAGCATAACGCTGCCGCCGGGCAAGGCGCCGCTGGTGGTCTACGGCCCCGTGTTTCTCGCCTATTCGTTCTGGGTTCTCCTGTCCATGGCCTTTTCCTTCTCGGATCTGATTATCAAACGGGGCAAGGCCACGGGCATCGAGCGCCGCCAGATCGAACACGTGCTGATCGGCATTTTCCTGACAACCACCTTCGCGTCGGCGACCAACATTCTCGCGCCGGCGCTCAAAATCGGTTCCCTTGAAGCCTACGGTCCCATCTTCACGGTCGTTATGATGGGCTTCCTCGCGTACGCGATGATTCGCTACCATCTGCTCGACATCTGGCTGCTCGTTTCGCGCACGACGATCTACGCCATCGTCACCGTGTTCGTAATAGCGACCTTTCTCGGCACGGTATCGGTCGTTCACTGGGTGTTCAGCAGCGGAGGCCGCGCCGGCAATCTGTTGACGACCGTGCTGGCCGCGTTGATTATCGCGCTGGTGTTGCAACCGCTGAAGGAACGCCTTCAACTATTCGTCGAGCGAACGGTCATCAAGCGGCGCTACGACACCAACGCCCTGTGCGCGCGCATTACGCAAATCGCCGCAAAAATGGTCCGGCTCGACGCACTGCTGGACGCCATCGCGCGGGATATTCACGCGACGATGGGCGTGGATATCATCCGGCTCCTGCTGATTGACGGGAAGGACCCCGGCGTGCTGGTCACGGAATTTTCTACACGGCCGGGGGAAACCAAAAACCGAAACGGCGATCATGCCATATTGATCTCCTATTTGAAGCAAAACCCCGCGCCGCTCATCCTGAAGAAACTTCTCCATGAACGATGCACGCCGGAGACCATGCGCATCGCACGCCATCTGGCTGAACTTGACGCATTCGCGTGCATTCCCTTGTGGTCGAGTTCCGGGCTGGTCGGCATACTGACCCTCGGCGAAAAAAATTCGGGAGACATCTATTCGGCCGACGACATACTGGTGTTCGAGACGATTGCCGGCCCCCTCGGAACCGCCATTGAAAACGCCCAGTTGTACTTCAAGGTCGAAAACGTGAAGATGCATCTGGAGCGCATTCTGGCCAACATGCCCAGTGGAGTGGTCGCGGCCGATGCGTCCGGCATCGTCACCCATTTCAATGCCGGCGCGGTGGAAATGCTGGGGCCCGTGCGGACGGGCCAGTCCATTGACGAATTGCCAGCGGAAATCGCCGGTGTCCTGCGCCAGACCATGGCCGATGTGCGCGGCGTGGGCGATTTCGAAACCGTCTTGACCGGCCCCGGCGGGGAAACGATTCCGGTCGTCGTTTCCTCGTCCTGTCTCGAAGGCCCCGGCGGCTCGCATGACGGCGCCCTGGTCATGATTCACAACCAGACCCAGATCAAGCGGCTCGAACAAAACGTCAAGCGCGCGGACCGTCTCTCGTCAATCGGCACGCTTGCGGCAGGCATGGCGCACGAAGTGAAGAATCCGCTCGTTTCGATCAAGACATTCACGCAATTGCTGCCTTCGCGTTTCGACGATGCCGATTTCCGCCGGACCTTTTCGGAAGTGGTGCCGCACGAGGTCGAGCGCATTGACGCAATCGTCAGCCGCCTGCTCAATTTCGCGCGGCCCAAGCCGGTGGATTTTTCGCGGCAGGATTTGCGCCGGATTGTCGAACATGTCCTTGCGCTTGTCGAGAACCAGACGCACAAGGCCGGCATCGAGGTGCGCGTCGAGTTTCCGGAGGAATCCTTGCCCGTCTATGGCGATGAACAGCAACTTCACCAGGTTTTTCTCAACCTTTTCCTCAACGCGATTGACGCGATGCGCGCTGCCGGCGAAGGATGCCTCTGCGTTCAGGCCCGGTTCGATCGCGCGCGGTTGCGCGGCAACGGGCACACCTCGTTTCTCGAAACGGACTGCGTCCGCGTGACGGTGTCTGACACCGGCGCCGGCATCCTGCCAGAACACGTCGAGCACCTTTTTACCCCCTTTTTCACCACCAAAGCGGAGGGATGCGGTTTGGGTTTGTCGGTCGTTCATGGTATCGTATCGGAACATGGCGGGGAAATTGACGTGACGAGCACGCCGGGCGCGGGGACAACTTTTACGGTGACGTTTCCGTTGTTGCCAGGCGCGGTCGCGACACAGCCATTGGAACTTCAAACATGAATGTCATACTGGTCATAGCAGACGAACGGGCGATTTGCGAGGCCATGCGCGCCGCCTTGCCGGAAACCGATCTCATCCTGTTCGAAACCGGCGCCGAGAAGGCCGTGCGCCGTCTGAACACGATGCAGGTTGACGCGGTCGTGATAGACGACGGTCCGGCGCTGGGCGCGCAGGCCCTTGGGATCGTGCTCGAAGCCGCGCCATGGGCGCCGGTGCTGGCGCTGTCCAGCCGGGGCGATTCGGAGACGCTGGCCAATTACCTGCTGGCCGGCGCGCGCGCCTGCCTGCCGAAACCGTTTTCATGCGAAGCCCTTCGCGCCGCGATCGATCGCGTGATGCGCCCGCGTGCTTCGTCCGCCGCGCGGGACGCCCTCCCATCCCGGCTGCCGACTCATGGACATGAACCCCTGCGGGAGGCCGGTGTGGGACGGCACCAAATGGCCCTGCGCTGGCTTGGCCGTGCGTCGAATTATCTTGACGATCCAAAACGTCTTGGACAGAGCCTTGCAGACGCGCTGGCGGATATCTTCGACACGGCGCGCAGCGCCGTCCTCATGGAAACCAATAGCCACGTCCGTATTGTGGCCAGCCAGGGGCTTTCCGTCCAGGTAACCGGATCGCTGCTGCTGGGTTTCGGCGGCGGCATTATGCGCTGGCTTGAAGAAAACGGTTGTCTGTTCGACCGCCTGCTACAGGCCGGCGCCGCCGACGCCGCCAAGGAACTTCAAATCCTCGGCGCGCGCCTCGCCGTGCCGCTGGTCTGCGCGGGCCGCGTTTGTGGGGCGCTGGCCATAGGCGAAAAGGCGTCAGGCGCCGAATACACGATGGAAGACCGCGAATTGTTCACGGTGCTTGCCCGTTGCGCGTCCGGCATCTTCGAACGATCGCAGTCGCACCGGGATGCCTCGCAGCGCCACCACCGGCTCAATACCGTTTTTGCCCATGTGCCGGCGGGCGTGGTGGTCGTGGCCGCGAACAAGACCGTGGCGATGATGAATCAACAGGCCGAAAGCATTCTGCGGCTGCGCGCGGTAGACGTGCTCGGACGCAGTGTGCAGAAACTCGGCAGCGGCTTCGCCGACGCGGTTCTGCGGACCTTGTCTGACGGACAGCCCCGCATGAACCACGCCTTTCATGATCCCGCGGTCAGCGGCACGCTGCAACTGAACGTCGCGCCCATGGGCGCCGATGGAGTCGTGGTTCTCTTCTCGAAGGCGGCCGAGCAGACGGTGCAGGCGCGGGAGATCGCTTATAGCCCGTTCTGGGAACATCTCGCGGGCCGTGTCGCCCAGGAAATCAAGAATCCGATGGTGGCTATCAACACCTTTGCGCAACTGCTGCCGCGCAAATACGATTCGGAAGACTTTCGCGACGCTTTTTCGTCCGTCGTTCAGAAAGAAGTCCAGCGGATCAACAGCGTGGTCGAAACGCTCTTCGATTTTGCGCGGAAGCCGGAGTTGATCCTGCGCCGGGTCAATCTGAACGAAACCGTTCGCGACGTACTGAAATCATTCGAGGATGAACTGGCGCGGCGGGCCATCATACTCCAGGCGGAATGGGAACCGACCAGCCCCGAAGCCGACCTCGACGTTTCGCAATTTCGGCTCGCCATCGAACAGGTGTTGCGGAATTCGATGGACGCCATGCCTGGCGGCGGCACCTTGAAGGTCGCGACACGCCGCAAGGACGGCGCATGCCAGATTGTAATCAACGATACCGGCCCCGGTATTCCGCCCGGCGACGCGCCCAATATTTTCATGCCGTTTTACAGCACGAAAGAGCACGGCATGGGCCTTGGCCTCGCGACCGCCGCGCGCATTGCCCAGGAACACGCGGGCAATCTCAATCTGGCCGAAAGTTCGGAAAAAGGCAGCACCTTCGTTATTTCGATTCCCGTGGCCACGAACGCAAGTTGAAAAATAAAGGATGAACCTAAAATCGGCAGTTGAACGCGGCTCTTTCGACCAAACCATGGACGAGATGGACATTGTGGACCCAGTGGACTTCACCCGCAAGGGGATTGAT
>Ga0101944_10002078_pt1 | contig 34918 bp, 33 predicted proteins | sample DewCreD2012metaG_FD_75245 | JGI IMG/M metagenome (GOLD analysis project Ga0101944, IMG submission 75245) | Hot spring sediment bacterial and archeal communities from British Columbia, Canada, to study Microbial Dark Matter (Phase II) - Dewar... ... | reverse complement strand
TGGCCGCGCAATCTCCCCAGACCTTCCGCCCCGACCTGGCCAAGAGCCCCATCCCGCCTGTCCAGGCCATCCTCGAAGCCGAGCCGGTCTATCCGGCGCTCCGCGGCGCGGACATCCAACGCTGGCGCGCGCTGCCACGAGTCCATGCCCTGCTAGTTCAAAATCCCGCCGCCCGCGCCCCCTACCCGGAAACAGAACTGCGCTCCCGCTGGCCGCGCGCCTGGGAGTACTTGCAGCCGTTCCGCCGCACGCTGCTCGCGCGCGCTCTCTACCGCCGCTACCACCAGCGCGCGGGACGCCCGTTTTACAGCCAGTTCAACATCGGCCCCGCCCTACTGTCCCCCTTCAAGGTGGTCTGGAAGAGGATGGCCAGCGACCTGTGCGCGGCGGTGCTCTCCACTTGGGATGGGCCGCTCGGATGCAAGTTAGTTGTGCCGCTGGAGACCGCGTGCTTCATCGGCGTGGAGCGGGAAGATGAGGCCCACTATCTGTGCGCGCTGCTCAACTCGGCTCCCGCCCGGGACTTCGTCCGATCGTTCAGCGCCGCCGGCCGGGGATTCGGAACGCCCTCCGCCATCGCCCGCCTGCCGCTGCCGCGCTTCGACGCCGCCGACCCCCTCCACGCCGCGCTGGCGCGAGCCTCGCGCTTGAGTCACCTCGCGCCATCCCGCACCCCCGGCGTAGACGAGCCGGCCGAACGCATTTTCCGCGCCGGCGCCTGAGGGCAGCCTGTCCGCTAGGAAGGTCTCGCGCCGCCCGCCTACAGTTCTCCCAGAAGCCGGAAATACCGCGCCACCGCCTCAATCCCGCGGAAGAAGTTCGGCAGGTGGAATTTCTCGTTCGGCGCATGCAGATTGTCATCCGGCAACCCGAAGCCCATCAGCACGCTGGGTATGCCCAGGTGCTGGTTGAACGCGCCCACGATCGGGATCGAGCCCCCCGAGCGGATATACACCGTCTCCTTGCCGAATACCTCGCTCATCGCCTTGGCCGAAGCCTGGATGAACGGATTGGTCGGGTCCACCAGTGACGGCGCGGCCCCGTGAATCAACCTCACCTCGGCCGAAACGCCGCGCGGACGAACCTTCTCCACCGCAGCGCGGAATTGCTCCAGGGCCTCATTCGGGTTCTGATCCGCCACCAGCCGCATGCTGATCTTCGCCAAGGCGCGCGCCGGGATGACCGTCTTTGCGCCCTCCCCGGTGAAGCCGCCGCGGATGCCGTGCACCTCGAGCGTGGGCCGCGCCCAAACCCGCTCCAGAACGGGAATCTCCGGCTCGCCCACCAGCTCGGAAACCTCCATCTCCTTGCTCTTGTATTCCTCTTCGTTGAACGGCAGCCGCGCCCACGCGGCCCGCTCCTCGGCGCTGGGCGGCCGCACCCGGTCGTAGAAACCCGGAATCAGCATGTGCCCGTCGCGGTCCTTGAGAGCCGTCAGGATTTCGGCGATCGCCTGGATCGGATTCGGCGCAACCCCGCCGTAAACGCCCGAGTGCAGATCATGGCCCGCCCCGCGCACCTCCAGCTCCAGATACACAATGCCCCGCAGCCCCACGCAAAGCGTGGGCAGGTCGGGCGCGAACATCTCCGTGTCGCAAATCACGGCCGCGTCCGCCTGAAGCCGGGCGGGCTTGGAGGCGACGTAGGCCTCGATGTGCTTGCCGCCGTACTCCTCCTCCCCCTCAATCAGAAAACGCACGTTGACCGGAAGCTTGCCTTCGGTCTTCAAGAAACCCTCGACGGCCTTGATCAGGATGTAAGTCTGTCCCTTGTCGTCGCAGGCCCCGCGGGCATAGATGTTGTCGCCGCGGATCTCCGGCTCAAACGGCGGCGACTTCCACTCCTCCAGCGGGTCGGGCGGCTGCACGTCGTAGTGACCGTAAAGCAGCAGCGTGGGCTTGCCGGGCGCGCCCAGCCACTCGCCATAGACCAGCGGGTTCCCCGGCCCCTCGATCAGTTCCACCCCGCTGAGCCCCGCCTGCTGGAGCTCATCGCGCACAAACTCCGCCGCGCGGCGGATGTCCGGCTGATGCTCGGGCAGCGTGCTGATGCTGGGGATGCGCAGGAAGGCCTTCAAGCCCTCCAAAAAGCGGTCGCGGTTGGCGTCGTAGTAGCTCATACTCCTCCGATCATACGCTGAAGCGGACAAAACGTGTTGCGCGAGGCGCACCCACGCGCCCCTCAAACCGAATGCCGTTTTGAAGCCAGCATCGGCGCTAGCAGCAATGTAAGCAAAACCAGCACCCAGAGCCGGCCTCGGAAGAGGTTGTAATCCGCCAGCAGCTTGGTCCAGGGATGCCCCACGACGTAGTGTCCAAAGCCGAACTCGAAGGCGATCGTGGCGGCGCACCAGCCGGCGCCAAGCCCCAGCCGCTGCTTCCGACGCCAACCAGGCGCCACCCACGGAACCGCCACCCTCAGAATCCCAGCGAAGAGGGCGCAAACCGCCAGAGTCCCCACGACGTGCGCCGCCTGCTCGCCAACGCGCGGCGCCAGCAGCGCCTGCCGCAAGATGCCGCACACGATGGCGGCGATCGCCAGTGCGAACCAGATTAGCGCGGCTCGCCACAGCACCCGGCCCAACGAACTCTGTACGTGCTCGTTTGCCGCGGATTCCACGAGGTCACACCTCCGATTCGATGCTCCGCTCCAGCTCGCTGAACGGCGCCAGCCACATCACGTCGTAAGGCTGGAGCAAGAGGACCAGCTTGTGATCCGAGGCCATCCAGCCCCGGCCCGCCACCAGGTCGTACCAGTTGCCGTCGTCTTCGGTGATCTGCTGAAGCGGAATCTCAACGCGCGCCGGTCGCGCGGTCACATTGGTCACCGCCAGAATCCTCTCCCCGCCCGCCGGAGCAATCCGCAGGACCGCGAAAACAGAGGGGCTCACCCCCAGCACGCGCTGCTCGCCGTTGGGATGAAAGGCGCGGCGGTGGATCCGGATTTCCAGCAAGCGCCCCAGATGTTCATGGATCAGGTTCAGCTTTGATCCTGGCTCGGATAAGTTCCGCAACAGCCGGCCCAGCTCCAGCGGAGAGCGGTTGACGTCCCGCTTGACCCGGGTGCGCAAAGCGAGTTGAACGTCGTTGCGGCTCCCGATGAGCCCGTGCAGGTAGATGCCGGGCACCCCGCGCAGCGCCAGCGCAATGCTGCGGGAGGCGACAAAGCGCCTGACCTGAAAAGAGCGCTCCTCTCCGCTGTTGTCCAGATTGAGTGCGCTGTACCAGGTGGAGTTGATCTCATAGGGGGCGCGGCCGCCGTCCCCCACGCTGCGGTGCGAGATGAACGCGCCGTGCTGGCGGGCCCGGCGAATGAGAAATTCCTGCTCCTCCGGCGGCAGGAGGTTGGATGCGCCCGGCAAGCCAATCCCGTCGTGCGTGTCGAGGATGTTCAAGTAGGTGGCGGTCTCGGAGGGATATTCGAGGCTCTGCGCCCAACGCGTAAGATACGACGCGTCCTGCCGGTAGAAGGCGTGCAGCACCAGCGGGGGCAGCGCGAAGTTGTACACCATCTGGGCTTCATTAGTCCCGTCGCCGAAATAGGTGATGTTCTCCTCGTGGGGTACATTGGTCTCGGTGACCAGCGCCACGTGCGGCGCCGCCGCATCCAGCACGTCCCGGAACAGCCGGATGATCTCATGGGTCTGGGCCAGATTGGCGCTCGGCGTTCCCGGCTCCACCCAGAGATAGGTTACGGCGTCCAGCCGCACCAGGTCCGCCCCTTTGCGCACATAAAGCAGCAGCGTGTCGATCACGCTCAACAGCACTTTGGGATTGCGGTAGTTGAGGTCGATCTGATCCGGCGAAAAGGTGGTCCAAGCCCAGATGGGGCCATGGATCGAGTGAAACTGGGTCAGAATGTCGGAGGTCCGGGGTCGGCGCAGAATCCGGCGCTGCTCCGGGGTCAATTCGTCGCGGGAGCGGAAGGTCACGGCGAAATTCTCGTAGGCCGGATTGCCGCACAGCATCTCTCGAAAGGCCGGACTCTTCGCGGACGCGTGGTTGAATACGCCGTCGAACATCAGCTTGTGCGTCTTTCCCAGCTCGGCGATATCCTGCCAGGAGCCGAGGTTGGGGTCGACGGCGCGGAAGTCCGTCACCGAAAAGCCGCGGTCGGAGGAGTAGGGAAAGAACGGAAGGATATGCAGCGTGTTGAACACCGCAGCCCGGCGGCGCAGGGCTTGAAGAAACTCGCCGAGCGCTCCCAGCGCCGTGCCCGAGCCGCCCCGGATCATGTCCCCATAGGTAATCAGGATCATGTCTTGCTCGTGGAAGCGCTGGGAAGGTTGGAAGGACTGCTCGGCGGCGATCATCTCGTCGCACTTGTAGGCATGATGGACCCGCATCAGCCGGACCAATTCGGGCATCGTTTGTTGGGCGGTCTCCTGCCCGTACAGGAAACAAAGCCGCTCAAAGATGCGTTGGCGGATGTTGTCTGGAACCTCCAGCAATGGCCGTCGGAAGTCGGGCTCATCGTGGTAAGCAAACCGCCGCGGGTGCAGCGCCACATCGGCAGAGGTTTCTGTCATCCTATGCTGATGATAGCCCGCCCACAGTGGGCCAGGCGGCCGCGATGCACAGCGAAACCCAAACCCGGCGGCTGGAGGACCTCCTGAGGCGGCTCGCCTCCCGAAGAGGGATCCCGCACGCTATCCTCGCCGTCGAAAGCGGGGACCGCAGCTTCCGCTGGTCCGCCGCCTACGGCGTCGCCGATGGAGCTGGCTCGCCCGTGCGTCCGGAGGCGCCGTTTTTCCTCGCCAGCATCGACAAGACGTTCACGGCTTGTGTGGTACTGAAGCTGTGCGAGCGGGGCTTGCTCCAACTGGAGGAGCCCATTGCGGCCTACCTTCCCGAAGCTTGGATTCGCGGTCTTCACCGCTGGAACGGCAAGGACTACACCAGCGCCATCACCGTTTGGAACCTCCTGAGCCACACCTCCGGGCTGCCGGACTGGCATCTGGACCGCCCCAAGCAGGGGCGCCCGATGCTCGACAACCTCCTGCTCGAGGGCGACCGGGAGCTCAGTCTTGCGGAGATCCTCGAATGGGTGCGCGGGCAAATGGTTCCGCACTTTCCGCCGCAGCCGCACTGCGCCGAGCGCCCCAAAGCCCGCTACTGCGACACGAACTTCATCTTGCTGAACGCCCTCATCGAACAGGTGGCGGGCCGCCCGCTCGAGGAAGTCTACGAAAAGGAGCTGTTTGCCGGGCTTGGATTGACCCGCACCTGGCTCGCCGGACGCTCGCAACCCCGTGAGACGACCCTCGAGCCGGCCGCGCTGTGGTCCGGCGGCAAGCCTCTAGCGCTGCCCCGCCTGCTGCGCTCCATCTGGGGCATCTACAGCACCGCCGAGGACGGCATCCGCTTCCTGCGCGCGCTCCTGCGGGGCGAATGTTTTCGCGATGCCTCCACGCTGGCCCTTATGCAACGCTGGAACCGTTTGGGCTTCCCGCTCGATCTGGCGGCGCTGCGGTCGCCTCACTGGCCGATCGAATACGGCCTCGGCCTGCTGCGGTTCCGCATCCCGCGGCTCGGATCTGCGCTGCACCTGGTGGGCCACTCCGGCTCCACCGGCTGCTGGCTGTTCTATTGCCCGCAGTTGGATCTGTTTCTGGCAGGCTCCGTCGATCAAGCCGAAGCCGGCCCCCTCCCCTACCGTTTTCTGCCGGAGGTCCTGCGGGCGATGGAGAAGATTGGTAGCCACTCGGCGCACCGCAAGCGGGGATAGAATAGAAGCATGGCCACGGGGCTAGCGGGCGGAATCGTACCGGCGGTGATCACGCCGTTCCGCGAGGACGAGCGCATTGACTACTCGGCCTGGCAGGATCACCTGGATTTCTTGATTTCCAGCGGCGTGCATGGCCTCTTCGTGCTCGGAGGACAAGGCGAGTTTTTCGCGCTCACCGAGGAGGAACGCTCGGTGGCCGCGCGCTTCTGCGCCCAAGCCGTAGCCCGCCGCTTGCCCGTCTACGCCAACGTCGGCGCCGTAACCACCGCCGAGACCATCCGCCTGGCGCAAAAGGCCGAAGCCGATGGCGTGGACTACCTCGTCGTCGTTACTCCTTACTACTTGCGGCCCTCCGCCGACGAGCTGGTCGAGCACTACGTAGCCGTCTGCGCCAGCGTCCAGATTCCTGTCTTTGCCTACAACATTCCGGAGCGGACCGGCGTGGAGCTGACCCCCGAAGTGTTACGGCGCGTGGTGGAACGGTGTCCCAATTTCGCCGGACTGAAGGACTCCGGCGGACGGGTGGAGCTGATTCCAGAATGGAGACGCGCCGGACTTCAAGTCTTCATGGGCCGCGATCACCTCATCTTGGACGGCTTGCGGATGGGCGCCGCCGGCGCCGTCACCGCCTGCGCCAACGTGATTCCACGCGCTTTTGTGGATCTCTATCAGGCCTACCAATCCGGCGATTTGGACGAGGCCGGACGGCTGCAACGGCTGGTCGAGCCGCTGCGCCAGGCGTTCTCGCTGGGCACCTTCCCGGTCGTGGTCAAAGAAGCTATGAATCTGGCCGGGCTGAGGGGCGGCCGCTGCCGGCGTCCCGTGGGATCCCTGACTGAAGAAGCTCGAAAGAAACTGCACGCAGTACTTGAGACACTCAGAGAGGCACGCTATCTGCCCTTGGCGGGCGCCGCCGCCGGACGGTCCAGATAGCATCAATTCATTCCCATGCATACAAACCGGCTAAGCCGCGAAAAGAGTCCCTATCTTCTCCAGCACGCCCACAACCCCGTCGACTGGTACCCCTGGGGTGAAGAAGCATTCCAGAAGGCGCGCGCCGAGAACAAACCCATTTTCCTGTCCATCGGTTACTCCACTTGCCACTGGTGCCACGTCATGGAACGCGAATCGTTCGAAGATGAGCGGATCGCGGCCCTGCTGAATCAGCACTTCGTCCCCGTCAAGGTGGACCGCGAGGAACGGCCCGACGTCGACCGGGTCTACATGCTCTTCGTGCAGGCCACCACCGGCAGCGGCGGCTGGCCCATGTCGGTCTGGCTCACCCCGGACCTCAAGCCATTCTTCGGCGGCACCTATTTTCCACCCGAGGACCGCTACGGTCGCCCGGGCTTCGCCGCGGTCTTGCAGGGCATCGCCGAGGTCTGGCAACGCGACCGGCAACGAGTCCTTTCGGCGGGTGACTCTGTGCTGGAAGAGATCCGACGGCAAGTGGACCGCGCGATGCAGCCCGGCGCCGTCGACGAGGACGTCTTAGAGCGCGGCTTCTTCTACTTCCGGAGAACTTACGATCCGCAACACGGCGGCTTCGGCGGCGCGCCCAAGTTCCCCCGGCCGTGCGTCTTCACCTTCCTGCTGCGGGAGTACGCCAGGACCGGCAACCGCGAAGCGCTCGAGATGACGCTCCACACCCTGCGCGCCATGGCGCAGGGCGGCATCCACGACCGCCTCGGCGGCGGATTCCACCGCTATTCGGTGGACGAAGAGTGGCGCGTGCCGCACTACGAGAAGATGCTCTACGACCAGGCGCAACTGGCCGTGGCTTTCCTGGAGGCTTATCAAATTACCGGCGAGCCGGATCTTGCCTCGGTCGCCCGCGGGATCCTGGACTATGTTCTCCGGGACATGACCTCGCCCGAGGGAGGCTTCTACTCGGCCGAAGATGCCGACAGCGCCGTCGATCCCGATCACCCCGAGATCAAAGAGGAGGGCGCGTTCTACCTCTGGCCGGAAGGAGTTCTCGAAAACGCGCTCGCCGATCCGGCTGAGAAAGAGCGCCTGCTGGCCGAACGCGCGCGCCGGCCCAGACCCGAGCGCGACGACAAGATTTTGACGGCCTGGAACGGCCTCATGATCTCGGCCTTCGCCCTGGCGGGACAGCTCCTTGGAGAGCCGCGCTATGAGCAAGCCGCCCGGCGCGCGGCGGACTTCGTCCTCAGCCGGCTCTACGATCCCCGGCAGCGCATTCTGCTGCGCCGCTTCCGCAACGGCGAAGCCGCCATCGAGGGTTTTCTGGAAGACTACGCCTTCCTGGCCCAGGGCCTCCTCGATCTGTACGAGACTTCTTTCCATCCCGGCGATTTGGAGAACGCCATCGGGCTGACCGCGCGCATGCGGGAACTCTTTGAGGACCGCCGGCAGGGCGGCTTCTTCGCCGCCCCCGTGACCCGCGACGGCCTGGTGCTCCAGCTCAAGGATGCCGACGACGGAGCCGAGCCGTCCGGCAATTCAATAACCGCAATGAACCTGCTCCGTCTGGCCCACTTCCTTGGACAAGACGAACTGCGCCAGTGCGCCTTGCGCGTCTTCGAATGCTTCGCCGCCACCCTCAACACCGCCGCCGGCGCGCTGCCTGCGATGCTCGCGGCCGTCGGCTTCTATCGCGCCAAGGTGCGGCAGATCGTCATCGCCGGCGCGGCGGACGCCGCCGACACCCGCGCCCTGCTAGGCGTGGTGCGCCGGAAATTCCTCCCGTACAAAATTGTGCTGCTGGCGGACCGCGACGAGACCCGCGGTCGCTTAAGCCGCCTCCATCCGGCCATCGCCGGCATGACTCCCGTGGAAGGCAAGGCCGCGGCCTACGTCTGTGAGGACTACGCCTGCCGCCTGCCGGTCACCACGCCCGAGGAACTGGAGCGGATGCTCGGGTGAGAGCGGATGGACTTGATAGAATGGACGTCATCGGCAGTTCATTTTGAAACCACCTACACTCAGGAGAACCCATGGAAAGACCAGGAGCTGTTACTTTGAGGGGACAACCGCTGACTCTGATCGGGCCGGAGCTCAAAGCCGGGGATAAGGCCCCCGATTTCGACGTGGTGGACACCACGCTCAGCCCGGTGAACCTGGCGAAGACGGGCAACGCCGTGCGGATCATCAGCGTGGTGCCGTCGCTGGACACGCCGGTCTGCGACGCGCAGACCAAGCGCTTCAACGACGAGGCCGGCAAGATGCCGGGCGTCGAAATCTACACCATCAGCATGGACCTGCCGTTCGCCCAAAAACGCTGGTGCGGCGCCTTCGGCGTGGATCACGTCAAGATGCTTTCCGATCACCGCAATGCCTCCTTCGGCCAAGCCTACGGCACGTTGATCAAGGAGCTGCGGATCGAAAGCCGCGCGATCTTCGTGCTGGACAAAGACAACGTGATCCGCTACGTCGAATACGTCAAGGAAGTCGCCGATTTCCCGGACTACGAGGCCGCTCTGAACGCCGCCAAGGCGCTCGCCTGAGGCCGCATCCGGTTCCTGATGGAGGCGGGCCGCCCAGCGCCCGCCTCATTCGCCCCAATCGATCTCCCCAAACCCGTAGAGAGGATGAGCCGCGTCCTGCGCCAGCGCAGCCACCAACGCCGCCGGATCCACCGCGTTCCACTCTCGAAGCCGCGCCTCCGCTTCGCAGAGCTCTTGCCGGCTGAACAGCTCCCGCCACGTTGGGGCGCAGACCAGCGCTTCCAGCGTGAGATCCACCCGGCCCCGGGCCCAAAGCTGTAACGAGTCGTCCGATCCGGTACCGCGCAGAAGCCGCCGGACTTCTTCAAGATCCTGCTCTTCCCGCAGCGCCTGCCGGTACTGCTCCGGCCAATAGGCGGCTTCGGTCAGGCACAGCCGAGTGCGCTCCAAAAGGGCCTTCAGGAAGCGCTGCGTCAAGCTGTGGTCCTCTCTCATGCCCATAGAATAAACAAGTTGCCGCGCTCTGCCCATCGGAAGTTTCTATCGCCTCCATTCGCGAGCGCGATGAGTTGGCTGCGCCCGGCAACGGCCGGCGCCCTCAAATCGGAACGGAACCCCAGAGGATCATCGGCCCTTCGCATCCAAGCCTCAGAATGCCCACTCGCCCGTGGCGCCACACGGAGCCAACCCCTGGCCCCGCAGGCCTGCTCCCGCTCTTGGGCGGACCGCAATCCAGCTTCTTCAGCCTCCGCCGCCGCAGACTGAGTCTACGAAATCTCGGCTCTATTTATGCGCCAGCCGGCTGCAAGCCGTTTCGGCGCCCGTTACGTCAATGGCCGCGCTGCCTTCCTCGATATGAACGATCCGGCCGTCCTTGTCTACCACGAACGTCGCCCGGTTGGCGATTCCCCGGCCCGGAATCAACACCCCGTAAGCCGCCATCGCCTCCCTTGTCGCGAAATCGCTCAGCAGCGGGAACTCCAGTTTCAACTGCTTGGCGAACTCGCTCTGCGAGGGCGTGTTGTCGCCGCTGATCCCAAAGATCTGCGCGCTGTAGCCCTGGAAGTTGGCCAGCCGGGCTTGATACGCCAGCATCTCCTTGGTGCAGCCGCCCGTGAACGCCGCTGGGAAGAACGCCAGCACCACCGGCGACTTGCCGCGGAAATCCGACAACTTCACCCGGCCGCCTTTCGTCGACGGCAGGTCAAAATCGGGAGCCATGTCCCCCACCTTCAAATGCGTGCGCGGCGGCTGAACCGCCTGTGCAAAGAGGCTGCCCGCCAACAAGGAAGCGCAAAACAGGATCCGGAAAGCCATCTTTTCCCCCCTCCAATCCATTAGAATCTCCAACGGCGCTCTTTGATTCTACCTAAGCAATTGAAAACACAGCAAATAAAGGACTTGCATGTCGTGAAATCATAGTGATATCATTATGATGTCAAAGGAGGTTGCCCATGCTTCGTGAAAAGGAAACAAAAGGTCTTCCCGGTTGGGTGGTGGCGTTCATCCTGCTCGGTCTGGGAATTTACTCATGCTGGAGCTTCGTGCAGGCGGCGATCGACGGCCGCCTTTGGACTATGACCTTCTGGCTGGTGGTGTTTCTGCTCGACCTCCTCTGCTGGTTCGGCCTCACGGTGGTCAATCCCAACGAGGCCAAGGTCGTGACGTTGTTCGGCGTCTACAAGGGGTCGATCAAGGCGCCGGGCTTCTGGTGGGTGAACCCGCTGTCCACCCGGCGGAGGATCTCGCTCCGAGTGCGGAACTTCGAGACCGGGCGGCTGAAAGTCAACGACCGAGACGGCAACCCCATCGAGATCGCCTCGGTGGTCGTGTGGCAAGTGGTGGAGACCTTTGAGGCCGTCTTCAACGTCGACGACTACGAGAACTTTGTGCACGTGCAGGCCGAGGCGGCTCTGCGCGGCATGGCCACCAGCTACCCTTACGACGCCCACGAGGAGGGGCAGCTCTCCCTGCGCCAGTCGGCCTCGGAGATTGCCGAGCGGCTCCGGGCGGAGATTCAGGAGCGGCTGGAGAAAGCCGGCGTAAAGGTCTTGGAGACCCGCATCAGCCACCTGGCCTACGCTCCGGAGATCGCCAGCGCCATGCTGCGGCGCCAACAGGCCAGCGCGGTCATTGCCGCCCGCCAAAAGATCGTCGAGGGTGCGGTGGGAATGGTGGAAATGGCGCTGGAGCAGCTCAGCGCCAAGCACGTGGTCGAGCTGGACGAAGAGCGCAAGGCAGCCATGGTGAGCAACTTGCTCGTCGTGCTGTGCAGCGAGCAGACCGTCTCGCCGGTGATCAACGCCGGCACCTTATACCAGTGACGTTGCCCGCGCTGGAGCGGAAGCCGAATGGCGCAACGCAAAGCATTTCTTTTGCGGCTGGACCCGGCCACCTACGAGGCCATGCAGCGGTGGGCCGACTCGGAGCTGCGCAGCCTGAACGCGCAGATTGAGTTCGTCCTGCGGCGCGCGCTTCACGAGGCCGGCCGTCTGCCGAAAGAGAAGGAGGAGGAACGGTCCGATGCGGAAACTTGAATGGCGCAAACGTCTTCGCCGCGCCTCGCCGGTCCCGGACCCGCCCGCGTCTCGGCCGCGCCCGGTGCGGCTCACCGGGGCTGGCGTGGTGGTGGCGCTTCTGGGGACAATGTTCGCCGCCAGCGCCCCCATCGCCGGCTTTGCGCTCTTCTCGGTATCCCAGATGCAGCGTCAACTCCGGCAGCGCATCGAATCGGAGAGTGTGACGGCCACCGCGAATGTCGTGTCTCTTAGTCGGACACGGGGTGACAGTCCCAAATACCTCGTACAGTACGAGTATCCGGCAGGCGGGCGGCTCCACCACGGCCGCGCAGCGATCCGGCGCGCGGTCTGGAACCAGCTCACAGTAGGCTCGGCGGTTGAGGTGCGCTACTTGCTTTCGGAACCTGGCCGGAGCTGGCTCGCCGGCTATGAACCGAGGCCGCTGCCGCTGTGGGTTCCGCCGCTCGCGTCGCTTGCGGGCGCCTTGGTATCCGCGATCCTATGGGGACAGCTCCGGCGGCAACAGGTGCTGCTGGCGGAAGGCCGGCTGGCCCAGGCGCGCGTGCTCGAAATCAAGAGAAGTGGAAGAGGCCAGGGGGCACAGGCATGGAGCGTACGTTACGAATTCCGCACCCTGAGCGGCGCCCGGATCGTGGGCCGCAGCACGGCCGGCGGAAATCCACCCGATGCGGGCAGCAACGTCCGCATCCTCTACGACCCGGACAACCCTGCGCGGAACGCAATCTATCCGCTCTCGCTGGTTCGCCCCGCTTGAGCCTCCGTCTGGGCTAACGACCGCCCGGTGCGCTCAACCCAAGTCCGGAACATGGCCGCGAAATCCTGGGCCAGCCCGGAATAGCGCAGCTCTTCCACCGTGAACTGCATCTTCCGCCGCCAGTTGGGGTATTGCCAGGTGCTGCCGGGCAGATTCTGCTGCTCGGTTTCTTTCGTCAGGTCCTCCTGGTTCACCAGCAGCAGCATCGAGCGAGTCTTCGCCAAAAAGCCGATCACCGCGTTGTGCAGCTCGCCGGTCAACTCCGGGATCTCCTCGGCGCGGCGCGGGAACCACTCGGGCAGCAAACCGGACTGGAACAGAGCGTCCAAAATGCGCTGCTTGTCGCCCGCGCGCGCCTGCTGCTGGGCGCGGGCCTCATGCTCGCTCACCAGGCCAGCCTCCAGGCGCGCCGAGATGTCCCGTCCGGTCCAGAAGCCCGCCAGCGTGGGCAGATCGTGGGTCGTGGACGACACCAGAGCCTGCCGGGGGTATTCCTCCGGCAGCCTGAACCGCCCGTCGGAATGCCGCTCGAAGTAAAGCAAGCGGTAACTCAGGATGCCGAAACGGTCCAGGATCTGCCGGAACTCGGGCTCCACCGTTCCCAGGTCTTCTCCCACCACCAGGAACTGGTTGCGCACGCTCTCTAACGCCAGAATGCGCAGCAGGTCTTCGGCCGATTCCCGCACGTAAGCGCCCGCGGAGGCGGGCATACCGTCGGGGATCCAGAACAGCCGGAAAAAGCGCATCACATGGTCAATGCGCAGGGCGCCGCCGTGCCGGCAGTTCCGGCGGATGCTTTCGACGAACAACTGGTAGCCTGTCTCGCGGTGGCGCAGCGAATTCGGCGGAGGGAAGCCCCAATCCTGGCCCTGCGGGGCAAAGTCATCCGGCGGCGCCCCGACCCGGCAGCCCGAAACAAAGTGATCGCGGTAAGCCCACAAGTCTGAGCCGCAGCGGTCTGTGGCCAAAGCGAGATCGTGATAGAGGCCGATGAAGAGGCCCTTCGAGCGGGCGTAGGCCTGGGCCTGGGCCAATTGAAGGTCGAGCTGCCACTGCACGTACTTATGAAACAAAACGTCGCGCTCGTGTTCTTTGGCGAATTGCCGGACCTCCTCCGATTCCGGATCCCGGTAAGCCTCAGGCCACTGCGGCCAGATCCAGACCTCCGGATCGGCGGCGTGCATGAATTCGTCGAGAGCGCAGTAGGTGGCGTAGCGGTCCAGCAGCTCACCCTCCTGGCGGCAATACTGCTCGAAGGCCTTGCCGCACGCCGAGCGGCGGCGGCACCGGCGCAGGAAAGTCTCAAAGCACAGGCGGAGAAACCGCAGCTTCAGCGCGTAGACCCGCTCATATTCCACCAGAGGCGCGGCCCGCAGCGCCGCGATCTCCTGTTGGACCTCCGGTTGAGCGTACAGCTTCTGCGCCGGGCGGCTGATTTGGAAATCCTCCAGGCTCTCCACGTCGAGATAAATCGGATTGCGGTAGAAGATCGAATTGGGCAAATAAGGGCTGGTGTTGAAGGGCTGGCGGTTGTGAATGGCGTGCAGCGGGTTGAGGGCGATGAAGGCCGCGCCCAAATCTTCTGCGGCCCAGTCGGCGAGCTTTTCCAGATCGGTCAGGTCCCCGCACCCCCAATTCCGGCGGGAGCGCAGCCCATACAGGCTCACAGCAACGCCGGCCGCCTTGCCCCCATTCTCCAGTTGCGGCGGCAGGTAGGCGCGTTCCGGGCCCACGATCAAGCGCGTCTCGGAGGAGTGGTTGCCGTTGGCGGCGTGGATTTCGTGATACCCCAAAGGCAGCGGCGAAGGCAGCGGCGCCAGACGCCGTTCAAAGCGCCGCCCGCGCAGCTCCATCCGCTCCTCAACCTGAAGAGCCGCTGGCTCCACCGTCCAGATTTCTTCCGCTTCATCCTCCCGCCGCAGCCGCAAGCGGACGCTCTGGCCCAGGCCCTCCTCGGTTACGGTCACAGGCAGGTATGCGCCCGTCTGACCGGTCACGAGCACCGGCGGCGTGAGCCGCGACCACTGCCGCCAAAGCCGCTCCTCGATGTCCTGCTCGGTCCCCAGCCCCAGGCTGCGCAGGATGGCTTGACAGACTTCGGCGGAGGTCTCATGGTAGGTTCCCCAGATATCCCAGTAGCCGGCTTCGATGCCGGCCAGCTTTGCGCCGCGCAGCAGAGTTTCGGAGAGGAACATATTTCATTTTACCGGTTTGCTCCGCCGTGCGAGAATGAAGGCATGGGGCTGGATCAATCGGCGCGTCTCAACCGTACCGGCAATCTCAGTGTGCCTGAGGACTTTTTCGCCCGCATCGACCGGGAGGACTTCTCCCAAGCGGCGGGCGGCGTGCTCACCACCAAGCTGGATCAGGCTATCCAGTGGGCTCGCAAGAGCTCCATCTGGCCGATGTCGTTCGGGCTGGCCTGCTGCGCCATCGAGATGATGGCCATGGGCGCTTCACGCTTCGATATCGCGCGCTTCGGAGCGGAGGTCTTCCGCGGCTCGCCGCGCCAGAGCGACTTGATGATCATTGCCGGGCGGGTCTCCAACAAGATGGCGCCGGTGATCCGGCAGCTTTACCAGCAAATGCCCGAACCCAAGTGGGTGATCTCGATGGGCGCCTGCGCCACCTCCACCGGCGTGTTCAGCAACTACGCCTTGATTCCGGTCAATCAGGTCATCCCCGTCGACGTATACGTGCCTGGCTGCCCGCCCCGCCCAGAGCAGCTCATCCATGCCATCATGCTGCTACAGCAGAAGATCGAGCGGGAGAAGGGCGCCCTGAAGAAAGCTCTGAACCTGTAAGGCGGCTCCGGCCGGAGCCGGTTCCCCGGCGCGCGCCCGCCGCAAGTGCCCTACTCGAACATTTCCATCTGGCTCTCGGGCGGCGGAGCTTTCTTCTTTTTCCGCTCCTTGAGCGGGCTGCCGATAACGGCCAGAATGTGGAACGCCCGCAGGGCGGTTCGGGGGATGAACAACTTTTGATTATTAGAGTTCGGACTGGGAGGGATGACTGTGAACCCCGGCGGCTCCATCTCCAGCAAGTTGTTGGGCATCAGTCCCTCCATGGTCTCCCCGTCCCGGTACTGCAACCGCACCCACAGGCCTTCTGTGCGCGGGCGGGCGCGGAATAGCATCTGTTCGGGGTCCCGTGTCTGAGACTGGAAATCTCGGACGAAGCAAACGGCCTTCACGTCGTCATAAGGGATCAGAGTCAACACGCCGCCGGTGCTGAGAATTTCTACGCCTTCTGGGCGCAAATAGCTTGCCGGGTTCACAAAGCCCGCAACCGGGTCACGCTCGAACCGCCGCACAATCACTTTCTTGTTCGTAGAGGCCGTCAAGGCGATTCTTTCGGGGTTGACTTTGTTCCAAACAATTCCGGTGGTATTGTATCATTGGCACAATGGATCCGGCGGTGGCGATGCGGGACCAAATCGGAGCCTTCCTCGACTACTGTCGTATTGAGAAAGGTCTGGCGAAGAATTCCTTGGACGCCTACGCCAGGGATCTGGCTCGTTTTGCAGGGTACCTGTCTTCGAGGGGCTGGGGCGAGGCGCCTGGGCTGGAAGCCCTTGGAGAATACGTCGATAGCTTGTACGAGGCGGGCCTCTCCAGCCGCTCCATTGCGCGGCATATCACGACCCTCAGGAATTTCTACCGGTTTCTGTTGCAACAAGGCGCGTTGCAAACCGACCCGGCTTCCCTGTTGGCCGCCCCCCGGCAATGGTCGACTCTCCCCAAGTATCTCAATTTGCAGCAGATCGAAGCCCTGTTCGCGGCCCCTCCGGCGAACAAGCTCACTGGGGTCCGGGACCGCGCCATGCTGGAGCTGCTCTATGCCGCTGGGCTGCGGGTCAGCGAACTGTGCCAGTTGGAGCTTTCCGACTTGAACCGGGACTTGGGAGTGCTGCGGGTGGCCGGAAAGGGAGGCCGCCAGCGGCTGGTGCCGGTGGGCAAGAGCGCCCTGGCCGCAGTCGAGAGGTATCTCAACGAGGCCCGGCCCGCCCTGTTGCGGGGGCGCGGGAGCCGGTATCTATTTGTAACGGCGAGGGGAACCCGCCTGACGCGGCAGGCGTTCTGGAAGTTGTTGCTGGGTTATGGCAAGCGGGCCGGGATCTTCCACGGCCTGACGCCGCACGTGCTCCGGCACACCTTCGCGACGCACCTGTTGGAGGGCGGCGCGGATTTGCGGAGCGTGCAAACCATGCTGGGCCATGCGGACATTTCCACGACCCAGATCTATACTCATGTTTTGCGATCGAGATTGAAACGGACAGTGGAGGAGCATCATCCCCGGGCCTAGGGGCACAGGGAGAGCGCCAGGAATCCGCAGCGGGAGCGAGACCGATGAGCGACTACATGTTCATGCTGGAGAATCATTTGAGTCCGGTGCAAAACCGTGTCGTGGCGCAGGTCCAGCAGGCGGCTTCGCAAGCCAACGTGAACCTCTTTCTGACTGGAGGCGCGGTGCGGGACATGCTCGGCGGGTTTCCCATCCGGGATCTGGATTTTACGGTCGAGGGAGATCCGTTCAAGCTGGCGAAGGCGGCCTCCGAGCTAGGCGGCGCCAAACAGGTGGCCTCCGATGAGCTGCGCGGCAGCATCGACCTGCTTTTCCCAGGGGGAGTCACCGTGGAGATTTCGATGGCGCGCAGCGAACGCTACGCCAAGGTCGGTTCGCAACCCGAGGTCGCGGCCGCCACCATCCACGAGGATTTGAGGCGGCGGGACCTGACGGTGAACGCCATGGGGTTGAGCCTGAATCGGGCCTCCCTGGGCTTGCTGATCGACCCGACCAATGGATTGGCCGACCTGGAGCAGCGGGAGTTGCGCCTGGCCAACAACCGTGCGCTTTACGACGATCCGGCGCGGATCCTGCGGCTGATCCGGTTTCAGGTCCGCCTGGGCTTCACCCTCGAAGCGAAGACCGCCCAGCAGTACGAAAACGTGCGCTTGGAAGAGTTGGAGAAGCAGATCCCGGCGCGCAAGCTGTTTAAGGAGCTGGCCGCGATTGCCGCCGAACCAAACCCGGCTGAGGTGCTGGCGGCGCTGGAAAAGGAGAAGCTGCTGGGTTTGTTCTCACCCGCGCTGGCGGGGACGAAGTTGAATCTGAGCGGCTTTGCCAAATTGCAAAAGGCCAGGCAGACGCTGGCGCTGGCGGCGGACTATCCGGTGGACTGGCTCGCGCTGTTCCTGCATCTGCTCGAGGACAAGTTGACGCCCAAAGAGATAGCAGCGCTGGCGAAGGCCACGGCGATGCGGAAGTCGGAGGTCGAGATGCCGGCCAAGCTGGCGGCGGCGGCCAAGCAACTGGAAAGGGCCTTGAAGTCGGCCAAGCTCCGGAAGGCGTCCCAGGTTTACGAAGTCCTGCACGAAGTGCCCGGCGAGACCGTCCTGTACGTGTATCTGAACAGCCGCGAACGGGTCGTGCAGGACCGGATCCGCAACTATTTCCAGAAGTACCTGCCTGCTTCGCAAGAGGTCACGGACCGCCAGGTGGCGGCGGCCGGGCACCAGCCGGGAAGTGCAAAGTTCCAGAAGGCAAAGGAAGAGATGATCCGCACCAGGCTGGATTCACGGCCGAAAAAGGCGCCCGAACCGGCCGAGCCCGAGCCGGTGAGCGGGCCTGCGCCCGTAGGTCCGCGCCGCGGCGCCCAGGCGTAAGCGAGCTCCGTCCACACGGCAACTGCCGGCGCGCGGGGTTTCGGACGGCTGATCTCGAAAAGGAGAAGCCGCCTCAGCGGTTGCCGAGGTTGAGAATGACGATTCCGACCAGGATCAATCCGATGCCGAGGAACTTGTTGCGCGTCAGCGGCTCGCCGAAAAACAGGCGGCTCCAAAACAAGGTCCAGATGTAACCCAGCGCCACCATCGGATACAAGACGCTCAGCTCGCCTTCCCGCAGCCCGAGCACAAAAAAGAACGAAGAAAGAACGAAGAAGCCGATGCCCGCGGCCAGCCGCCAGTTCAAGAGGAGAGTGCGGATCTGGCGGTGCAGGCGGCCCGCGCCGGACTTCAGAAACACGGCCCCGAACGACCCCACGAACGCGGCCAGCAGCACCAGCAGGATCGAGGAGAGAGGCGTCTTCACGGCCGGCTATTCCTTCCCAGCACGGCGACGCCCGTGACGATGATGACGACGCCAAGCAGTTTAAAGAAATTCATGGATTCTCGGAAGATCGCAACCGAAAGCAGAGTGACCCAGACGTAGGTCAGGGAGATCACCGGGTAGAGGATCGAGAGTTCCCCGTCGCGGAGCGCCAGCACCAGCAGAATCGTGCTGATGCCGTAAAGACTGTAGCCAGAGACAATCGGCACGCTGGTCAGCATGGCGATGGGGCTGCCGCTGGGCAGTTGAGCGGCGCCATGTTTGATCAGAACCTGCGCGGCAGCGCCGAAAATGGTGCAAAAAAACACCAGGGCAATGGACTGGCGCGGAGTGAAATGGAACGATTTGCGTTCAGGCACGGGTTTGGGTGCGGCTGCGCTCAAGGTATTCGTTTGACGATCTCTCATCATAACTGAATTCCGGCGCGCGGTTGGTCTGGACGGCTGCTGAGGGACGCTGGATTTGAGGCGCCGGCGCGGGACGCCCGTCCGGCGGCGGGGCTTGGCGTACAATCAGAACTTGTTGCCCCCCAAAGCCGCCGTTGTGGTGCCGACTTTGAATGCGGGAGAGCCGCTAAAGGAGTGTCTGCGTTCCCTGGAGCGTCAGAGTTTCCAGGATTTTGAGGTGATCGTGGTCGACAACAGCGGCTGCGGGCGGGCGAAGCAAACCGTGCCCGTGGACAAAGTGCGGCTGGTGGACAACCCGCGCAACCTGGGCTTTGGCGCCGCAGTGAATCAAGCTTTGCGCATGACGCATGGCGCGTATGTAGCCGTTCTCAACGATGATGCCGTAGCCTGGCCGGGCTGGCTAGGAGAGCTGGTGCGGGTGCTGGAAGCGCACCCGGAGGCGGGGATGTGCGCCTCGCAGATCCGACTGGCGGGCACGGAGTGGCTGGACTCGGCGGGCATGTTGCTGTGCGCCGACGGCTCCAGCAAGCAGCGCGGGCGCCTCCAGCCGCCGGAGCGCTTTTCCGGCGAGGAGGAGGTATTGTTTCCAAGCGGTTGCGCGGCCCTGTACCGCCGGGCGATGCTGGAACAAATCGGAGGATTCGACGAGAGCTTTTTTCTGTACTCGGAAGACACGGACTTGGGGTTGCGCGCGCGATGGGCGGGGTGGCGGTGCCTGTACGCGCCGAATGCCGTGGTGGAGCACCGTTATTCGCAGACGGCGGGAGAGGCTTCGCCTTTGAAGGCATATTACGTAGAAAGAAACCGGCTGTACGTCGTGGTCAAGAACTTCCCGGGCCGCGCCCTGGCGGCAGTGCCTTGGGCGGCGCTGGCACGCTATTTCTGGCACGCCGCGGCGATGCGGAGCGGGCGCGGCGCGGCTGCTCGCTTCCGCCAAGAGGGACAGGGCGGCTGGAGACTCCCCTATTACGTGCTGCGGGCGCACTTGGCGCTCGTTCCGGCATTGCCCCGGCTGCTGCGGGCTAGAAGGCGCATCCGGCGCTCGGCGCGGATCACGAGCCGGGAGTTCCGGGCTTTGATGAAACGGCATTCGATCCGCCCGCGGGAGGTGGCGCTGCAATGAGCGGCAACATGCCTGCCGGCGCCGTGCTCGTGATCGTACCTGCTTATAACGAGCAGGCGAACATCGCACGGGTGGTCCATGAGATTCATCAAGTCTTGCCGGATATTCCGGTGGTTGTGATCGACGACTGTTCGGCGGACGCCACAGCTTCTGAAGCTCAGGCAGCGGGCGCCCGCGTCCTTTCCTTGCCACACCACCTGGGACTGGGCGGAGCGGTGCAGGCCGGCTACAAGCTGGCCTACGAGCTGGGCTACGAGTATGTGGTGCGGGTGGACGGCGACGGTCAGCATGATCCGCGCGACATTCCGCGGCTGCTCGAAGCGCTGCGTGAATCGGGCTGCGAGATGGCCATCGGTTCCCGCTTTCTGGATGGAGATGAGGGACACACCAGCCTCGCCCGGCAAGTGGGAGTCCGGCTGTTCCGCCTGCTGCTGCGGCCGATACTGGGGCGCGAGGTGCGCGATCCGACCTCCGGCTTCGTGGCCGTGAACCGGGCCGCGCTTCAAGTGTTCAGCAAGAGTTTTCCGCTGGAGTATCCCGAGATCGAAGCGCTGGTGGTGCTGCAACGCAGAGCTTTCCGCTTTGTCGAAGCGCCTTGCCGGATGAGGCCGCGGATGGGAGGGCGCAGCTCGATCACTGCTCTTAAGTCGTTCTACTACCCGCTGCACGTGCTGCTGGGTGTGTTTGTGAACATCCTGAAGTTTGAGCACAGGCGGTGGAGGAGATGACGATGGAACGCCTGTTGAATGTGTTGACGGTTTTCAGCGTGGTGCTGCTGATCCTGGTGCTGCGCTCGGTGCGGAAAGCTCACATCCGCGTGGAGTATTCGGTGAGCTGGTTGGGCGCGGCCGTGACGCTGCTGGCGCTGTCGCGGATGGAGAGCTTGCTGGGGCGCTTGGGGCAGTTCCTCGGGGTGGCCAATCCTCCGCTGGCGCTGGCCTTCATCACCGGCGGCATTTTCCTGATTGTTTTCTACCGGCACTCGGTGGTCCTTTCCGAACTGAAGGATGCCAATATCTCTCTGGCTCAGCGGGTCGCCATCTTGGAATTTCACCTTCGGACGCTGCATGAAGAGCAAAAAGCAAAAAGCGGCGCCTAAGCCGGCTGCGGCCCCCGCTCCGGCTCCGGCTCACACTTTGAAGGCCTGGCATGCTGGGCTCGGGCTGGCGCTCGCGCTGGGCGCGGCCATGCTGGTCTACGCGCCGGCGCTCAACGGCCCGTTCGTATTTGACGACATTTACCTGCCGTTTTTCTCGCCGCGCTTCGCCGAAGCGCCGCTGCCGGTGGCGATCCACGGCACGCGCCCGTTTCTGCTGTTCAGCTTCTGGATCAACAGCAAGTTGGCCGGGGCTGAGCCGTTTCTGTATCACTGGTTCAATGTCCTGTTTCATGTACTGAACGCCTTTCTGGTGTTCCTCATCGCGCGCAGACTGTTCGCATGGAGCGGATGCCAGGGGTGGTCCAAGGAGTGGCCGGCCACCTTCGCCGGCGCGCTGTTCCTGCTGCACCCGGCGCAGACGGAGGCGGTCAGCTATGTCACCAGCCGTTCGGAGAACCTGAGCGCGCTGTTTTTCCTTTCGGCGATTGCGATTTTCATCTACCGGAGGCGGACGGCAGTTTCCTGGACGGTGGTCTTGGCGATCCTGGCGCTATACGCGGCGGCCGCCTCAACGAAAGAGCACACGGTGGTGCTGCCCGCGGCACTGCTGCTCATCGACTACTTCTGGAACCCGGGCTTCTCCTTCTCCGGGATCCGCCGCAACTGGCGGCTCTATGTTCCCATCGCCATAGGAGCGGCGCTGGCGGTGGCCTATGTCTTCGACATCCTGCGGCAGGCGGTGACGGCCGGCTTCGGAATGAAGGAGCTGCCGTGGCATCATTACTTTTACACCCAGTGGCGCGTGCTGTGGATCTACATCCGGCTGTTCCTGTTCCCGGCCGGTCAAAATGCGGACTGGGCTCACGGCACGGTGCGCAGCCCGTTGGACCCGATGGCTCTGACCGGATTGATCGGGCTGCTCGGCCTGGTGGGGGCGGCGGTCTGGTATCGCAAGCGTTATCCGGTGGCGAGCTTCGGCATCCTGTGCGCCCTGCTGTTGTTTGCACCGACTTCTTCGGTGGTTCCCATCGAGGATGTGGTGGCCGAGCGCCGGATGTATCTGCCGATGCTGGGGCTGACGCTGGCGGCGGCGGAATTGCTGCGGCGCTGGCAGGCGCGGCCAGGCGTGCGGGCCGGCGCGGCGGCCGTGGTCCTGGTTCTGCTCGGAGCGGCCTGCTACAACCGGAACCAGGTGTGGAGCAGCGACCGGCTGCTTTGGGAGGACGTGCTCAACAAGTCGCCTTGGAACTCCAGGGCGCGCGGGCATCTGGGAGTGGCCTACTTCAAGGAGGGGCGTTGCCAGGAAGCGGCGGCACAGTTCGAGGCGCTGGCGAAAGGACAGCGCCCGGAGGCCCGGGCCTTTGTGAACTGGGCGCTGGCGCTGGATTGCCTGGGGCGGACCGAAGAGGCCGTTGCGAAGTTGCAGCAGGCAATTGCCATCACGCCGGAGAGCAATATCTACGCCCAACTGGCGATGCTTTACGGCAAGCAGGGGAAGACGGAGGAAGCCTACCAGGCGATCGAGAAAGCTCTGGAACTGGATCCGCGCAACGACATGGCGTATTTTTACCGGGGGAATCTGCGGAGTCTCCAGGGGGACTATGCGCGGGCCGCCGACGACTACCGCCAGGCGCTGGCCGTCAACCCGGACAACGAGCCCGCCCGGCGAGGTCTGGCGCGCGTGCTGGGCCGGTCCAAAGGGCCGTAGGGCGGCGCGATGCGCATCGGCGTCAATGCCTTGTATTTGATCCCCGGAGGCGTGGGAGGCACCGAGATCTATCTGCGCTCGCTGCTGGACGCGCTGGCGGAGCTGGAACGCGGGCACGACTACATCGTCTTCACCAACAAGGAGACGGGCGCGGATCTCATTCCCAATCAACCCGCCTTCCGCATTGCGCCGCAACCGGTGCAGGCCAGTTTCCGGCCCGCGCGGATCCTGTGGGAACAGACGGGACTGCCTTGGAGACTCTGGCGAGACCGCGTGGACGTGCTGTTGAACCCCGGTTTCACAGCTCCGGTCTTGTCTCCGTGCCCGCAGGTGACCGTGTTTCACGATTTGCAGCACAAACGGCACCCGGAGTTTTTCCGCTGGTTCGACTTGCCGTTCTGGCGGTTGCTGCTGTGGCAAGCCGCGCGCAGCTCGGCGTTGCTTTTGGCGGACTCCGAAGCAACCCGGCAAGATCTGTTGCGGTACTACCATCTGGATGCCCCGAAAGTCCGCGTGGCCCCGCTCGGGGTTTCAGAGAGATTCTACGAGATCGGCCGGCGGCGGGCCGGCGACGAAGCGGGTCCACCTTACATGCTCACTGTGTCCACCTTGCACCCGCACAAGAATCTCGACCGGCTGGTGCGGGCCTTTGCCGTTTTCCGGCGCAGCCATCCCGAGTACCGATTGGTGATCGCGGGGATGTTTGGCTTCTATACCGAGGCGTTGCGCCGGATCATCGCGGAGTTGGAGCTGGAGGGATGCGTGCGGCTGACGGGCTGGATTCCCCGCGAGGAGCTGGAGGAGCTGTACGTGGGAGCGCGCTTCTTTCTGCATCCGGCGCTGTTTGAGGGTTTTGGTTTGCCGGTGCTGGAAGCGCTGGCGGCGGGGATTCCCACGGCCTGCTCCGACATCGAACCGCTGCGGAGCATCGCCGGCCAGGCGGCGCTGCGCTTCGACCCCGCCGATGAGGAGGCCATTGCGCAGGCGATGCTGCGGTTGGCGGAGGACGAGGACTTGCGCGCGAAGTTATCCGCGGCAGGACCGGCGCGGGCGCGCGAGTTTAGCTGGCGCCGTACGGCGGAGCTGACGCTCGATGCGCTGGAAGAGGCGGCGCGCCGCGGCGGAGGATAGAGGAGAAAGCCCGTCAGTTGGAGACCACCGGCGGGGCGCCGCGGCCGCGGGCAGATGAGGCAGCCACAGGCCGCGGGCCTACGCGACCGGAAGAAAGAGCACGCTCAGCGCAACAGCTCTTCGAGCTGGAGCTTGGCGTCGGTTTTGGCGTCGCGGTATTTGACGATGACCGGCGTGTAGAGCGAAATCCCCCAGTCTTTGCCAGGCCCGCGCTGCACAAGGCGGGAGCCGGCGACCACGACGGCCTCTTCGGGGATGATCAGCGGTTGCTCGTCCGTAGCCGCGTAGACCTGGCCTCGCACCAGATCGTAGACCGGCGTGGAGCGGTTCAGAATCGTGCCTGTGCCGAGCACGGCGCGGCGCTTGACGACCGTGCCCTCATAGACGCCGCAGTTGCCGCCGACCAGGACTTCGTCCTCGATGATGACGGGCAGCGCGCCGACCGGTTCCAACACGCCGCCGATCTGAGCCGCAGCGGAGATGTGACAGTTGCGGCCGATCTGGGCGCAACTGCCGACCAGCGCGTGGGAGTCGATCATCGTCCCTTCGCCGACGTAAGAGCCGGTGTTGATGAACATAGGCGGCATGCAGGTGACGCCGCGGCCTATGTAGCAGCCGTCGCGGATGCTGGAGCCGCCGGGCACGATGCGCACGCCGCTGGCCGCAGTGAGGCGCTTCACCGGGTAGGTGGCCTTGTCATAAAAGGGCTGCCGGCTGGGGTCCACGGACATGTCCACCAGAGCGCCCATGCGGAAGCCGAGCAGAATACCTTTCTTCACCCAGCCGTTGACGCGCCAGCCGCTGGGCGAGGCGGGGTCGGGCTCGGCGGCGCGAATGAGTCCGGCGTTGAGCGCATCTTTGAACTGCTGGAACAGCCGGAAGTGCTCTTCGGTGTAAGTTTCCGGCTTGGCTTCGAAGAGTTGTTCGATTTCAGTTTGCAGCATGGACGGTGGCGAGCAACCCAAGATCTCGGAGAACCTTTTCGATCTTGGCCAGGTTGGCCGGAGACGGGGGAACCAGCGGCAGCCTCCAGACCGGATCGAGCAGCCCCATCAGGCCCATGGCGGCCTTGACCGGGATGGGGTTGGACTCGACGAAGTTCACTTCCATCAGCGGAAGGTACTTGTGGTGGAGGCGGCGGGCGGCGGCGAAGTCGCCGGCCAGGCAGCTCTTGGCGATTTGGGTCATTTCGGCGGGGATTTCGTTGCCCGCCGTCGAGATCACGCCCTTGCCGCCGACGGACATCACGGGCACGGTCATGGCATCGTCGCCGGACAGCACGGTGAAGGTTTCAGGAACCTGGTTGAGGATGGCCGAGATCTGGCCCATATTGCCGGAGGCTTCTTTGACCGCGACGATGTTGTCGATCTCAGCCAGCCGCTTGAGGGTCGCCGGTTCGATATTGCTGCTGGTGCGGCCCGGAACGTTGTAAACGATGACCGGCAGGCGCACGGCCGAGGCGATGGCCTTGTAGTGCTGGTAGATTCCCTCTTGGGATGGCTTGTTGTAGTAGGGCGAAACGGACAACAGTCCGTTGACCCCCATGGCCTCCAGTTCGCGCGCCAAACGGATGATCTTGGCCGTGTCGTTGCCTCCCGCGCCGGCGGCTACCGGGACCTTGCCGGCGGCCTCTTCCAGGACAATCTCGACCACCCGCAGGTGCTCGTCGTGCGTCAGCACGGGGCTTTCGCCCGTCGTGCCGCAGGGCACCAGGAAGTCGACTCCCGCCTCGATCTGCCGCCGCACCAGGCGGCGCAGCGTGTCCTCATCCAGCGATAGATCCCGCCGGAAGGGTGTCACCAGCGCCGTGCCGCAACCTGTGAACATGTACCACCTCCCCGTCCCCTGGCTCCCGGCGGCGTTACGCCGGTGAGTTCCCGAAGAGGACTTCGCTGAATTCAAAGAAACCCTTCTTGCCCACCACCCATTGTGCCGCTTTGAGTGCGCCGCGCGCGAAGCCCTCCCGGCTGCGGGCCGTGTGGCGCAGCGTGATGGTGTCGGCCGCCGAGTCGAAGCCGATTTCGTGCGTGCCCGGGTGAGCTCCGGCGCGGTTGGAGGCCGTGTTCACTGGGCGAGTCCAGCCGGCGCGCTGCATCTCGTCCACAAGTTTAAGCAGCGTGCCCGAGGGCGCGTCTTTCTTGGCGGAGTGATGAATCTCCCAGCCCCAGGCGGCGTAGTCCGGGTGTGGCGCCAGCAGCCGCGCGGCCTCCGCGGCCAAGCGGAAGAAGACATTGACCCCGACCGAATAATTGGGGCTCCACACCAGCGCAATGCCGTGCCGCTCGACCGCAGCCTTCACCCGGTCCATGGCGGCCAGCCAGCCGGTGGTTCCCACAACCAGGGGCACGCCGAGGGCGGCGATCCGCTCCACGTTCTCCGCCACCGCGGAGGGGGTGGAAAACTCGATGGCGACATCCACGCCCTGGAAATTTTCCCGGGTGATGCCCTCAAAGTTGGAGTTGTTGAACTCGTCCAGCTTCAGCGCCACCTCGAAGCCGTACTCCGGGGCGAGCTGCTCGATCAGCCTGCCCATTTTGCCGTAGCCGACGATAGCCAGTTTCATCCTCTTCCTAGTCAAACACAGCCGGATCCAGTTCGCCGAAGAACTCGCCGTGCAGCATCTCCACGGCCTGAGCGAGATCTTCCTCGGCTACGACGAAGGTCAGGTTCAGGCGGGAAGCGCCCTGCGAGATCATGCGGATGTTGACGGGGCCCAGCGCGTGGAAGGCGCGTCCCGCGACGCCCGGCGTGAAGCGGATGTTTTCGCCCACCAGGCAGACGATGGCCTGGCCGCGCTCCACATCGACCTCCGAGAATTGACTCAGCTCCTGGCAGATGGCCTCCAGACGGGCCGTGTTGTCAATCGTCAACGAGACGCTGACCTCGGAGGTGGAGACCACGTCGACCGGGGTCTGATAGCGGTCGAAGACCTCGAAGATCCGCCGCAGAAAGCCGTGGGCCATGAGCATCCGGGTGGAATGGATGTTGACCACGGTGATGTTGCGCTTGCAGGCGATGCTCTTGATGAGGTTCGAGCAGCGGACCGGGCTGCTGGTGATGCGCGTCCCGTCCACCTCGGGGCGGCGCGAGTTGAGGATGAGCACCGGGATGTCTTTTTCGATCGCGGGCAGAACGGTGGCGGGGTGGAGCACCTTAGCGCCGAAGTAGGCCAGCTCGGCGGCTTCGGCGAAGGAGATGCTCTTGACGCGGCGGCCGTGAGGGAAGATGGTGGGGTCGGCGGTCAACATGCCGTCCACGTCGGTCCAGATCTGGATCTCCTCGGCGCCGATGCCCGCGCCCACAATGGAAGCGCTGAAATCGGAGCCGCCCCGGCCCAGGGTCGTGGTGACGCCCTTTTCGGTCGAACCGATAAACCCGCCCATCACGACGACCTGCTTTTCCGCGAGCGGGCGTACGATCTGTTCCAGGCGGGCGTAGGTCTGCGGGTACAGCGGTGCGGCTTGGGTGTGGCGCTCGTCGGTGAGGATCACCTGGCGGGAGTCGACATGAGCCGCGTCCATGCCGTAGTTGCGGAAGGCGAGCGTAACCAGGGCGCTGGAAAGGCGCTCGCCGTAGCTGCTGATGGCGTCGATGGAGCGGGGGGTGAGCTCGCCCAGCACCGACAGGCCCTTGACCAGCTCCGACAGCTCCTGAAAATGTTCGTCCAACAGGCGTTCGGCCTGGGGCCAGTCTTGTTCCCGGATCACGGGACGGGCCTCGCGCGCGTGATAGTCGCGCAGCTCCGCCAGCAGGCGCAAGGCTTCCTCCCGCTGGCCGTTCACCGAGCTTTGGGCGATGGCCAATAGCCGGTTGGTGGTCTTTCCCATGGCGGAGACTACCACCACTGGGCGTCGCTGCCGCCGCGCGTTGACGATCGAGGCCACCCGCTCGATGGCTTGGGCGGACTCCACCGAGGTTCCGCCGAACTTCATGACGATCATGGGCACGCGCCTCCTCAGTCCAGCAATCCTTCGCTCACCATGAGCTCGGCGTTGAGCACGGCAGCGCCGGCCGCGCCGCGGACGGTGTTGTGTCCCATGGCCACGAACTTGTAGTCCAGCACCGGGCAGCGGCGCAGGCGCCCCACGAAGACCGTCATGCCTCGCTCGCGCTCAACGTCTTTGCGCGGCTGCGGGCGGTTGACCTGGGACATGTAGATGATGGGACGGGGCGGAGCGCTGGGAAGCTGGCGTTGTTGCGGCACGCCGCTGAAGTTCTGAAAGGCGGCCAAGAGGTCCGGTTCGGAAGGCTTGGCGCTGAGCTCCACCGAGATGGTCTCGGTATGGCCGTCGACCACCGGCACGCGGTTGCAATGCGCGCTGAGCTTGGCGGGGAGCGGCGTGACATGAGCGCCGTCGAAAGAGCCCAGGATTTTCTGAGGCTCCTGCTCGACCTTCTCCTCCTCGCCGCCGATGTAAGGGATCACGTTGGCGACGATGTCCATGGAAGGCACGCCGGGGTAGCCCGCGCCGGAGATGGCCTGCATGGAGGTCATCACAATCTTGGTGATGCCAAAGGGTTTCAGAGGCGCCAGGGCCATCGCCAGCACCGCCGTCGTGCAATTGGGGTTGGTGACGATCATGCCTTTCCAGCCGCGCTTGGCCTGCTGCAACGGGATCAGCTTCAGGTGGTCCGGATTAATCTCCGGGATCAGCAAGGGCACGTCGGAGTCCATGCGGTGGTTCTTGGAGTTGGAGACGACGGCGTGGCCGGCCGAGGCGAAGGCCTGCTCGATCTCGGTGGCGACGCTGGCGTCCATGGCCGAGAAGACCAGCTTGGGCGCGTTGCCGGGCTTGGACTCTTGAACCACGAGGTCCGCTACATTGGCGGGGGTCTCGCCGCCGAGATGCCACTGGGCGGCGTCGCGGTACTTCTTGCCCGCGGAGCGGTCGCTGGCCCCAAGCCAAGTCAGCTCGAACCAGGGGTGGCCCTGCAAGAATTTGATGAAGTGCTGGCCCACCATGCCGGTGGCGCCCAAGATTCCGACTTCGATTTTGCGTTGCATAGTTCTCCTTTACCCGCCGGCCAGCAAACGCCGGGCCAGCGATTGATATGTTTGCACCGCCTCCACCAGTTGCCGCTTCTCGACGTACTCCTCGGATGTGTGCGCGACATGAATGGAGCCGGGCCCCAACAAAAACGGTTCTCCCCATGCGCCGCCGAACTCCGGAATGTCGGTGGTAAAGGCGACCACGGTGGTGGGGAAGCCTTCGACGGCGCGCATCCGCAGCGGAGGGATGTGCAGGACTTCGCGGGCTGCGGCCCGGCCCTCACACGCCTTGCGCACCGCTTCCTGCAAGGGCGCGGCGTCAGACACAAGGCGGAACATGACTTCGGCGCCGGCCAGATCCGGGATGACGTTCGGCGCGCGGCCTCCGGAGATGGTTCCGATGTTCAGCGTGCCGGCTCCGAGCACCGGATCGCGGGGCAGGGGCAAGCGCCGCAGCTCCTGGAGAACGTCCAGTAGCTTCTCGATCGCCGACTCGCCCAGCTCGGGATAGGCCGAGTGGGCCATTTTGCCCGTGGCGGTGATCTCATAGCGCAGCGCGCCTTTGCAGCCGAGGGCGAGGCGGTTTTCGGTGGGCTCGCCGTTTATCAAAAACTTGGAGCCGCGGCCTTGCCGGGCGGCTGCCCGGGCTCCGGCGCTGTTCTTTTCCTCGCCGACCACAAACAGCAGCGCGATGCCGCGCACCCCGTCTTCGAGCAGGCCGGCGGCAGCGTGGATCATTGCCGCCACGATGCCCTTGGCGTCGCAAGAGCCGCGCCCCCAGATACGGTTTTCGTCTTCGCGGGGAGCGATGTGGGGAGGGACGGTGTCGAAATGGGTGGAGAAGGTGAGCCGGGGCTCTCCCCACGCGGCCAGCACGTTGAAGCGCCCGGGTTCGACCTCGATGGGTTCCACCCGACCGCCGAACCGCTCCGCAAGCGGGCTGAGGCACTCCAGCAGGTATTCGCCGGCGGCGCGCTCATTGCCGGTGATCGATTCGATGCCCACCAGCCTGCGCGTCAGTTCAAACAGGTCCATGACCATATGACTTTCCTGTGGAGAGCCTGAGAAGGGAAAACCCGCGGAGGTGAGGCCGGCGTTTCGCTTCTCGATAGCGCTCCATCCGTTCTCAAAACGGATGACAGTGGGCAGGTCTTAACCTTACCCCCCAACTGCCGGCGACCACGGCCCCGCCCGGCAGTTTCGGCGGATTTACCGACTTCCGTCGAGCCCCTTTCGCCGGGATGTCCGGGACCGCCCGGAACCGCGCATCCCGCTACTGATGGCTTCCGCGCCTCTATCAAGAGGAAGTTACAGGATAGCGGAGCGCGCCGGGCGGAGTCAAATTGCGCCGGAGATGGATGTTTCGCCGCCATGCTCCCGGGCTACTCGCCGCAGGCGGGCCAGGTGCCCGGCCTCAGCGGGACGCCGTGATCCAAGTAATCCTCGATGGCTTTGAAAACCTCTTCGGCGGGCTGCTCGCCGTCCACCGTCTGTCCTCCGCCGAAGTAGGGGAAGCGGTTCACCAGTTCGCGCACGCGCGCCTCGGTCAAATCGGCTCCCGGATGAGCCTGCCTGCGCGATTGCCAGCGCGCCACCGCCACGGGGGCGGAGACCCGGAACTCGACCAGGTAGAGGGGAACGCCCGCGCGCTGCGCCGCCTGCTCGATGTCCCGGCGGTCGGAGGCGTGGCTATAGCAGGCGTTCACGATGACGCAGGCGCCGGCGCGGGCCGCCGCTTCAGCCGCCAAGTGCATGGCGCGATAGGCGACTTGCCGGTCCTGGCGCGTGTGGGCGGATTCGGGCAGGACCCGTACGCGCACCGCATCCATTTCCAGATGCAAGTAGCCTCGCCGCTCGGAGAGCATCTGCCCAAGCTGGGATTTGCCCGAACAGGGCGGTCCGCTGAAGACGACAATCATTGCTTTTCGGGGAGCACGGTCAGCGTCTGCGCCGCCACGATCTTGGTGAAGGGCGCGGGGAAGCTTCTGCCGGCCAAGTAGGCGTCCCACTGGTCTTTATAATGCCGGGAGAGCACCTGGCCGGATTGCCCAATGGGCAGGCTCATGCGCGAGTCATCGAAGTCCCCCAGATCGACGGCCATGCGTATCGAGGGACCGATGGTGCGTTCTAATCCGCCGACCTGATTCACAGTATCCGGCGAGCCGTTCATGCCTACCGGGCCGAGATTGAAATAGCGGCCGAGGAGCGGCAAGCGGCCCACCACGGGATTGGCCAGCGTCAGGGCATTGAGCCGCCCGTAATCCCAGCGGGATAGGTTATCGCCTTGCATCCGGCGGCCCTCGCGCAGCGCGCTGCGGAGGCTGCTTAGAAGGAACTCATCGTAGTTTTCGAACCAGCCCGGCGGTCGGGTCCGCAGGAGTTGTTCCAGCACAGCCGGAGCGGCCAGGGTCCGGTATTGGAGCCCGTTGCCTGGCGAGGCTGCGTTCCCCAAGCCCGTGCGCAAGTGCCGGAACAGGAGGGTGGCGATCACCGGGGCTGGTTGTCCAGTCCGCATCTGTCCGTCCCAGCGACGCAGCAGATCCACGGCCGGGCTCAGGTCTTGGTTGGAGAGGGGGTTTCGATCGAAAGCCGCCACGGCCTGGCGGGCGACAAAGTGAGCCGGGGCCGAATAGACATCGGTCTGCACGGAAACCATTTGTTCCGCTTGCCAATCCGAGCGCGCGCTCAAGCGGGCTTCAATCTGGCGCCGGCGGTGCAGCGTACTGAAGCTGCCGCTCACAGGATAGGGGTAACCTGCCGGAAAGCTGCACTCATTGGCTGAGATGAGCATGCCGCTGGATGGGTTCAACCGCGAGGGCAGGTCCTCAAACGGGATAAAGCCTTCCCACTCGGTTTGGCCCGAGGCGCCGTCCACGGGCACGCTGCCGTGCCAGTTGCGGCGGATGGGGAAGCGGCCCGCGGCCTGTTCGCCGATGTTGCCCTGAACGTCGGCGTAGACGAAGGTCAAACCGGGGCCGGTGTGTCTGGAGAGAGCCGCGCGGAATTGCGCCCAATCCTGGGCTTGATTGAGTTCGACGAGGGAGAAGCGGTAATCGCGGACCTCGGCCGCCGCCCAGCGGAGAGCGAGGTAGCGCCCGCCTTCGGCGAAGACGACGGGGCCGTGGCGAGTGACCCACAGCACCACGGTCTCCGGGACCTGCCCCTTGACCCGAATGATCTCCCGCTCGGGCGTGGCCTGCTCCAGGCGGCGCTGGTACAGGTATCTCCCGGAGACTGGGTCGAGTTTCTCGACGTACAAGTCTTGGACGTCGAAGCTCAGGCTGGTCATCGACCAGGCGATGCGACCATTGTGGCCAGCCACCACCCCGGGCACGCCCGGCAGGGCAAAACCGGCCACGTTCATGTCCGGTCCCCGCAAATGGACCATGTACCAGAGGGAGGGCAGGGAGAACTCCAGGTGCATGTCGCCGGCCAACAGCGGCCGGCCGCTTGCCGTGCGCGAGCCGGCCAAGGCCCAGGCGTTGGAGCCCCCCGCTTGCTCGCCGGAGGGGCAAGGGGGAAACAGCAGCGCCAGCTTGGCCGGATCCGCGCCGCGCGCGAAGCTCTCCTTGCGGAGCTCCGCGGGCCAGGAGCGGTCCATGGTCTCCATCATCTGCACCAGGATCAGGAGCGAATCCAGCAGGCCCCAGTGCTGCGGCTGGTAGCCGAGCAAGGTGAACTCCAGCGGCAGGCGGCCGCGGTGCTGTTGCAAGTAGAAGTTCACGCCGCGGGCGTAGGCCGCCAGTTGAGCGCGCTCGGCGGCAGGCAGAGCTGCCAGATACATTTCGGCGATGCGGCGGATCCGCATGCGGCGGGCCTGCCGGTCGGTCTCGAGCGCGGACGGACCGGCGACTTCCGCCAGCTCGCCGGCGGCCATGCGGCGGAGGGCGTCCATTTGAAACATGCGGTCCTGGGCGGTCACATAGCCCTGGAGAAACAGGACGTCTTCGAGACTCGCCGCCAGGATGTGCGGGACTCCGATGGCGTCGCGCCGGATGACGGCCTTGCCCGACAGGGGCGCCTCGATCGTGCCGTTTGTTTCCGGCAGCGGCCTCCAGGCGTACCAGTAGGCCGCGGCGAGAGCTACAAGCAGCGCCAGCGCGACAGCGAGGTTGAAATATCGTAGAATCCGACCGAGGGCCACCCCGCAATTCTACCCGATGCCGCGGGACGGGCTGCGCCGATGGAAGAGACTTACTACGGCTACCGGTTCCTGCTGCTGGTGCTGATTGTGGCCGCCAACGGTTTCTTTGCGGCTTCCGAAGTGGCGCTGGTCTCGGTGCGTCCGTCCCGGCTGCGGCAATTGGCGGAGGAGGGACGGGTGGGCGCGCAGGCCGCCCTGAACCTGCTGGCGAACCCCGAGCGGCTGCTTTCGGTGGTGCAAGTTGGCGTCACGCTGGCGAGCCTGGGCTTGGGCTGGGCAGGTCAGGACAGCATCTACCGCTTTCTCATCAGTCAGTTTTCCGGACTCCCGTGGGCGGCCGGCGAGAAGATCATTCACACGGCCAGCTTCGTCATCGGGTTCCTGCTCATCAGTTTCGTGCACGTGGTGCTGGGGGAGGTGGTGCCCAAGAATCTGGCCTATGAGACCTCGGACCGGCTGGCGATGCTGGTGGCGCCCTTGCTACTGGTCTTCTACCGGGCTGTGGAACCGTTTGTGTTTGTCATTGAACGGTCTTCCACTGCGGTGTCCCGGTTGATCGGGCTCAAAGGGAAACATCCCGGGGGCCATTCGGCCGAGGAGCTAAAGTTGATCGTCAGTCTCGCCCGGCGCGAGGGAGAGCTTCTTACCTTCGAGGAGCAGGTGATCCACCGGGTGCTGGATCTAGAGGGCGTGTCCGTGCGCGAGATCATGGTGCCGCGCAACCAGATCGTTTCGGTCTCCTGCGACGATCCAATCCCGGAGATCCTGCGCAAGATGCTGGAGCATCAGTATTCGCGCGTCCCGGTCTATGAGGGACAGCCGGAGCACATCGTCGGGGTCCTCCATTATAAGGACCTGCTGAAACTCCACCAGGAACTGCTGGCGGCGCCTCCGCTCCGGCCGGCGGCTTCGCGGCTTCGGCTGCGGGCGCTATTGCGCAAGCCGCCTGTGGTGCCTGAGACCAAGCCCGTGAGCGAGATGATCGAGGAGTTCCGCCGCGCCCGCGTACACATGGCCATTGTAGTGGACGAATTTGGAACGATCTCCGGCTTGGTGACCCTCGAGGACGTCTTGGAGCAGTTGTTCGGCGAGATTGAAGACGAGCAAGACCTGGCGCGGCACGCGCCTTCCCCTCACGCGGATACGCTCGAGCTGGACGGCGCGACCTCGATCCGCGATCTGGAAACTCAGTATGGAATTGAGTTGCCATCCAATGCCGGGTTCGAGACGCTGGCGGGGTTCCTGCTCTACCGGTTAGGCTACATTCCGAAGCCGGGGGACAGCGTGGCCTTTGGCGGGCGGCGCTACACGGTGCTGGAAATGGACCGGAACCGGATCGCTATGGTGCGGATCGAGCGAGCTGCGCCTGCGGGTTGAGGGCAGGGCAGGGCGTGGTGCGGGTGCAGGCTGGCGGGCTGAGTCTCAAGGGCAGGCAGAGATTGGACGTGCGACGGCTGTTGGCTGGCAGCCTGGGCGACGGGCGCGCAGAGTTGGGGTGTGCGGTGGGAACCAACTCTGCCGGTTGGTGAGAATTCTTGGTTGTTCTTGCGGGTTGGTTGGGTTTTCTGGGCTGTTCTTGCTGGTTTTCTGCTCCTTGCTGAGCTGGTTACTGGTTTCGGTTGCCTCTTTGTTTTGTATAAGTTGGGAGGCCTCCCCCCGCCTGCTCACCCCCGGCGGCCGGCTTCAGGGACCGGAGCTCACCCCCATCCGGTGAGGGCTGTGGCTGTGGGCGTCGGCGCTGTTGCCTAGGACTTGCGCCGTCCGCAGTGCGGGC
>Ga0101944_10002077_pt1 | contig 34941 bp, 22 predicted proteins | sample DewCreD2012metaG_FD_75245 | JGI IMG/M metagenome (GOLD analysis project Ga0101944, IMG submission 75245) | Hot spring sediment bacterial and archeal communities from British Columbia, Canada, to study Microbial Dark Matter (Phase II) - Dewar... ... | reverse complement strand
CGAGGGTCCCCGGAGACGGCAACAATCCCCCACCCCTGCGGCACCCGCGCGCCCACCCCGTTCCAGCAGGCGAGCTCCGTGCTCCGGGTGCCGCTCTCCGGACGTTGCCGGTCTCGTTCAGAAGCCCTCAACAGGACAGCCTTCACGCGATATCAGAACGGCAGATAGTTGATGGACTTGGCGATCAGCGCCAGCGCAATGCCGCTCATCCCCGTCAGTCCCACGCCGCATGAGAAGCCCGCCAGGAGAACCGGCGCATACATCGCCCAGCGCCCGGCGCCGAAGCGCTTCGCGAAATAGTATCTCCCCAGCAGGGCGCCGGCGAACATAGGCAGCGCCTCGTGGATGCGCCCGTTCATTCCGCCAATCAGCCCGTAATACATCAGGAGAGGGATCTTCAGCGCCGTGCTCAGCGCATACAGCACCAGAGCCAGAATGCCGCCCCCGATGATGACGTCCGGCTTCAGCGCCTTCAGCAGGAAGTTATCCGCGCCGGCCTTGTTGGCGGTGATCCAGATACTCTGCATGGTCGCTTCAAGCGGCCAGAACCGGTTGGCATACGGATACTGCGCGCTCGGGATCTGGCTGGTGTGCCAGAAGAACTGCCAGAAGACGAAGCTGGCGATCAGGATGGTGGGGAGCATCAGCAGCTCCGCCTTGAAAATGCTGGTGAACTTGGTCTTGGCCAGCTCCAGCTCCCGGAAGCGCTGAGCGGTCCCGCCCAGGTCGTGCATCGGGAAGGGCACGAACCAGATATCCGCACCCGTGTATCCGCTCTTCATAAACACGGCCTCGCGCAAGAACGGGAATCCCACTCCCTGCCCGGTGAGGCCGATCATTCTTGCCGAGACATAAGAGATCAGCGGAGTCCAGATCAAGCCGAATACCAGCAGGATCCAGAACGGGAATCCAGGCACCAGGATGTGGGAGATCCAGATATAGCCCACGGTGGCCACCAGCCACATCGCCAGGCCGATCCACAGCGGAAAATCGCCGCGTCCCTTCGGCACCCCCTGGATGGGCCGGTCGCGCTCAGGCTGCCCCCGCATCTTGATGGCGGAGCGGATGACGCTCCCCAGTCCAATGAGACCCACCGCCACACCGGTGCCGATGCCGACGCTCAGCCAGAAGTCTACGTCGTTCGAGAGCTTGGTGGTAATGGTGCCCATGCCCTCGCGCCAGGTGGGCAGGAAGCCCATCCTGTGAAGAATGGGGTTCCCGATGATCTGGAACACAATAACCCCGATGAACGACCCTGCCACGATGGGGAACGGGATGACGAATCCGATCAGGACCAGCTGCAGGTCAGCCACAAGGCCGATAGGGGTCGCGGGCAGAATCTTCTCCGTGTTCACCGTGAAGTCTATGAACGGAATCGGCAGGAGCATGATCGGCTTGGCCAGTATCACCCCGCTGACAATGGGGATGAACATATACACCGCCCCGAACAACAATCCCATCACGGTCCCGGTGGAGAACACCTGCCAGCGCCAGGACTCCTCCTTCGTGCCCGCTTCTGCCAGAGCCGTCGCCCCGGCCGCCGCCACCGGAGCCATCGGGAAGGGCAAACGCTCCACATCAGAGGTCAGCCGGAAAAGCACATAGCCACCGCCGATCCAGTTCAACCTGCCCAGGATCTCCCCCAGCAGGAGCAGCGCTATAGGAACGATCCAGGCCGATGAAAGGAAAGTGCGGTCCAGCAGAGCCTGCGAGCCGGGCGGCGGCACTACCCAGGAAGGGATCTCGTGCGCCACGTGAGCCGCCTGAGGCGACTGGATGAAATACTGGTTCCAGATAAGCCCCGCGAACGGCCCGCCTGACAACCCTTTCGCGGCCATCATGCCCGAAAGGCCGCCGGCGACGTAGTAGAGGGTGTAGATCTCGGCCCGCTTCAGCGGCACGAAGGAGCGGCGCGCCACTTCCGCAAAAAGCACGATGGTCACCCACTGAGCCGCCGGGCCAAGCCCCTGCCCTGCCACCAGGCCCATATACATGGCCCCCGGCATCATAATGAACCCGATGAACAGAGCTCCGATGACCGTCTTGATGGTGAACCCGTTTTCGTATTCCCTGGCTTCCTCGTCTGTGCCGGTCTCCTCGGCCAGGGCACGGGCCGCGTCAATGGACTGATCCTGCTCAGTCCCGCCTATCCGTTTGACCTCGTCTTTTTTCACCTTACCTCTGCAAAACGCGCGATGTCCGCCATTGCTCCGCCCCGCGACCGCCGGGAGGAGCCCTCAAGAACTCCTAGGCCGTCGGCTCCGTGGCCGCGCCGGCCGGGACGGTCGCCGCGCCGGTCAGATACCGGTCGCGCTCCTCGGCGCGCAGCGTGCGCCAGATGAGGAACTGCTTGCGCAGCGTATTCAGGAAGCGCCGGTTGACCCGCTTCCAGTTGCTGATGTCGCCGGAGAGCCGCGTCAGGATGACCTGAATATCGTACACGTCCTCCATTGCGGTCGGACGGGTCTCCAGCCTCAGCTCCTGACTGACCCCCAGGTCGAACGGCGCAAGCCAGGTCTTGCAGCTCAGCGCATAGCTCCGGCCGTGTTCGCTGTCGAACTCCTCCGCCACCACATCCTGAGTGACGAAGTCCCCGACGGAGTACTCCTCGTAAGCCTTGAACCACTCACCCAGGAAGCTGTTCAGACCTCGGGCCTGCTCACCCGTCACGGAGAAGGGCAGCGGGATTCGCCAGGTATCCCCGTCCGGCTCCGGAACCTTCCAGGAGCGGTCAATCGCCGGAGTGGCCACCTCCGAAGCTTTTCGCGCCGGGTAGAGCGTGGAGAGCCAGACGATGCCCATCACAAGCATGGTGGACACTACAGCCGACATGGAGGAGAAGTTCAGGGTCAGGCCAGCAAGATACCCCGTTTCAGCCAGGAATTTGCTGACGCCCTGTCCGATAAGGTATCCGGAGACCGCTCCCAGAATGCCGTAGACCGTCGCCTCCGCGAAGAAGAGCATGGCGATATGGTTCGGCGCCAGTCCGATGGACGAGAAGATACCGATCTCCCGCACGCGCTCATACACCGAGTCCAGCATCGTCTTCAGGACGCTGAGCGCGGCGATGATGACCGGGATGATGATCGCCCCGAAGCCCTTTCCGGTCTGCGCGCCGATGGAGCTGTAGCGGTAGATGGTATCGCCCTTCCCGGCATACAGGTTGAGCCCGAGGCGCTGCATCAGCGTGTCCAATTTCTCGGCCACCTGCTCCGCCGTGACGAAGTTGATGGCGATGGAGCGCATCTCGCCGCCCAGGTTCACCAGCGTGTGATACGGGATGATGAACGTGGTATCCGGGTCCATATGCGTGTACTCGCGGAACCCGGCCTCGCCCAGGCTCTTGCTCTGCGCCTGCTGCTTGTTCATCAGGATGAAGTCCACAGGCGTCAGAGGCTCGCCGTCCAGGTCCTTCAGGTTCCTGAACTTCCGGGAGTCCAGGATTCCGATGACTGTGTAGGGCACTCCGGCGAACTGCACCTTCTCCCGCCCCAGGTCAGCAGGTCCGATACCCAGCTCTTTAGCCATCCGCTCGGGGAGGATGATGGTGTATTCCTCTCCCTCCCGGAACCACCGCCCGGCTTTCAGCGCCTTGGAGGGGTTCGTCACCCGGTCTTCCTGAGCGGTCAACCCGACAGCCGCCTTGGCATCGTAGCGCTTGTCACCTCGCTTTACGGTGAGGAAGGACTGTTCTCCCAGCGCGGCCCCGAAGAACCACGCACGCGGAGCCACGTCGTTGGTGCGCCCGAACTCGTCGTTCAGAATGCGGTAGGCCGGCTCCTGAAGCACTTCCCACATGGCCGTGCGCAGCATGATGCCGTTGTAAGTGGGCTTGTAGGGCGTCGGGCGGGCGTTGAAGCGCAGCTCGTTCACGATGGACGTGAACGACAGCACGATGAATGTCACCAGGATCAGGCTGACGCAGGTCAGAACCGTCCTCGCCTTACGCCTCCTCATGTTCGAGACACCAAGCGAGAATGCTGCCGCGGCAACGCTGACGCGCCCGATATCCACGCGGTGCACACCACTGACCTGGCGGTTCAACGCCCGGAGCTGCTCCTCGAACTTACCGGCCACCAGCGCGATCACCAGGAACGACAGCGCCATCATAATGAACGCCAGAATGACGATGACCGGATTGCTGGTGATCTCGAAAGCCGGGTGGATCTGCGTAAAGCTGACCGCCACCACCACGAAGATGATCAGGAAGGTGGTGAGCTGGCGATACAGATCGGCAAACCCGAAGAACAGCCTCTCCAGGAAGAAGGCAAACGGCAACAGCAGCGCCATATAGAACAGGACGCCCCGCACAACGTCCGTCGCTGTCTTCTGCACATCCGGGTACGCACGCGCCGCGAATCCCCACGCGCTGCGGGAATACGCCTCGAACGCTTCAAAGTCCCGCGCTGCAAGCGCCTCGTCCGCCTTCTTCAGCTCCTCGGCCGCACGCGCGTGAAGCTTGTTCAACCCCTGGTTGATGATGCGGTATTTCGCCAGCTTCTGGATCCGGAACTCGTTCAGGATCCACATATCTTTCGCGGCGCGGTAGGCCGTGTTCGTGATGGTAATGCCGTTTCCGACGTCGTATCCGCGTCCTTCCGCATCCGCCGCCTGTTGCTCGGCCGTTCCGCCCCTGGTGAGCTTCGAGTTCAGCAAAAGCAGCCGGGTGGCCGCCGGGCCGGCGTCCATGGTGATCTTGATACGGCTGTTCGGCGGCGTGAAGATGACCGCGCCATCCTCCACGTGCGACACCATCGGCTCCGGCACCGCCACCGCGAAGCCGTACTGCCGGGGCGGGCCGTTGGTCACGCCGTCCAGCACCTGCAAGCCGCCAAGCGCCCGCAGCGACTGGGGATCCACCAGATCGAAGACGTTGGTCGCCACGCACGGAAACACGATGACCGGCATCTCCTTGGAGCTGGTGGCGACATCGAAGGCGTTGTAGTCGAACTCCCCGCCGAAGGCCCCCATATCCGGCGCGAAAACGATCTCTCCGGTGCGTGGATCCAGCTTATACGCAGCCAGCGTGGTGGGATGCGGTCCAAAATACGCTGTGACCGGGGCGATTCCAGGGAAGGAGAAGTACCCCTGTCCGTCCGTCAGCGAGACAAGATTCGCGCGCACCCCCATGAACGACTTGTGGTAGCTGCGCACGATGGCGATGGAATCCCCCACCGGCTGGTTCGGGACGAAGCTCTTGCGCGGGTCGTACTCCACCACCTGACCCGCAACCCGGGAGAAGCCGCCCTGGATGCCGATGCGCTGATACGCATTCGGCTCACGGATGGGGAACATCTTGGAGCCCAAACGCCCGGTCTGGGTGGGATCCTGGAGGTAGTGGTCTATAAGACAGGCCACCAGCCGGACCTGCTTCCCGATATTGGCCACATTCACCCGGTCGAACGTATCGAACGGCGTCTCCACCAGCGAACGGGCGTCGTTCAGCGTGGCGAACGTGACTCCCGCGCCCCCCGCGATGGAGACAGACTCCGCATCGAATGCGATCTTGCCCGGGATATAGTTGCGCCAGTTCTTGCCGGCGATATCATTGACGCCATCCGCGAAGGCGATCTCAGGATCCCGCTGGAATGTGGCGCACACGCGCGCCGCATTTTCGCGGGTGACGGTGGCCAGATCCGAATACCGTCCCTTCAGGTCATCGCGGGCGTCATAAAAGTAGCCCTTGAAGAAGATCCCCACCCCTTCGGAATGGCTGGAAAGATCCAGCCCCGCGAACAGATAAACATCCTTGCGCGGGCGCGGCTTGCGGTCCGGGATGAACGGCAACCGCGAGAAGAACGCGGCCATCCGCTCGCCCACGCCGGGGCGGCTGAACTCGTCCAGATGCTTATCCAGCCAGTGACGGATGCCGGCCAGTCCCTGAAAGTGCGCGTCGGTGGCCAGCAGCCAGACTGTGCGCTTCGGCGGATGCTTCTGCAAGACGCGCGCTACTTCCAGCAGTCCTGCGATCCCTGCTGCGGACTCGGCGCCGGGCGCAAGCGAGGGAGCGATACCGACGGAATCATAATACGCGCTCAGGATGATGATCTGATTCTTGAGCGCCGGATCCGTCCCCTCGATCTTCGCCAGGATATTGCGCCCCTTCGCATCTTCCCAGGGCATCTGGCAGGTGAGCCTGGCGCTGTCCTGCCGCTCGGCAGCGGCCATCAGCCCCGCCGCATCGGCTCGCGGCATCAGGAAGCGCGGCACGCTGACCGGAATGGTCATGTGCTTGGCTTCGGCCTCTCCCCGGATGGTGGTCTCCGGTTCGATGAAGACAATCGCCTTCGCCCCCATCCGGACTGCGTTGATCCAGTTGTTGCCGCAGTTGAAGTCCACCAGGGCGATGCTGCCCTGCATGGTCTTGTTGCGCATGTCCTTCAGGGAGGAGCGCCCAATATAGGCAAGCGGGCCGGTGATGCCCTCCAGCGGCAACTGAGAGGTGCGCACCATGTTCGGCCACAGGGGATAGACGCGCATCGAGCGCCCATCCACCGCGAGCTGCGCCCCCCGGTCCATCGGCACGCTGACCTTGAACTCCTCAACGGTGACGTCCTTCAGGCCGATGGAGCGGAACTGCTCCTGGACGAATCGGGCTGCCTTTTCAGAGCCAGGATAGCCCGGCATCCGCGAACCGATCTCCGGACTGGAAAGGTAACGGATGACGTCCGCAATGCGTTCATCGCTGACCTGAGCAGCAATGGAGCGGTAACGGGCCTCGAGACGAGGGTCTTTCTCCGGCTGGTCCTGCGCCAGCGCCAGCCGCGGCAGCCACTGCTGACTGGAAACTGCCAGCGCCGTCAGAACCGAGACCAGGATCAGCAGCACAAGAGTCTTGAGCGACGTTCGCCTGTCTATTGCCGATGCTCCTTGTCGAGAGACTGAAAGGCCGGGGAGTCGTTCCCCGCCCCGCACACCCGGACGCGCGCACGCGACCGCCGCGCCGCGTCCGTCTGGAGATATTACACGAACCCGCCAGCCATTCCTTCAGGGGATTGCGAGCTCTTTACGAAATCTGGAAGGCACCATCAACTGGAAGCCACCATCTGGCTGGTCTGCCCACTGAGCGCATCGTGCGCAAAGCGCAGCAACTCCTCCGTTTCCTCCCAGCCGATGCACGCATCCGTGATGGAGACCCCGTATTTTAGAGCCGAGATGTCCGGGCCCAGTGTCTGGTTGCCTTCGAAGAGATTGCTTTCCAGCATGAAGCCGATGATGGCCCGGTTGCCAGCCACCCGCTGGCGAAGCACCTCGCGCAACACCCGGGACTGATTCTTATGGTCCTTGCCGGAGTTGCCGTGGCTGCAGTCCACCATAATGTTGGGACGCAGGCCTGCCGCGAACATCCTCCGGGCGGTGTCCGCTATGCTCTCGCTGTCGTAGTTCGGCCCCTGACGGCCACCGCGGAGGATGATGTGCCCAAGCGGATTGCCCCGCGTGTTGATGATGCACGTCTGCCCCTCGTAGTTGATCCCGAGGAAGCTGTGCTGGTTGCGAGCCGCCTGTATGCCATCCACGGCCACCTGAACGTCGCCATCCGTTGTGTTCTTCCAGCCAAGGGGCATAGAAAGGCCGCTCGCCATCTGGCGGTGGGTCTGAGACTCTGCCGTGCGGGCTCCGATCGCTCCCCACGAGACTAGATCCGCAAGATACTGGGGAGTGATGGGGTCCAGCATCTCGGTCCCGGCCGGGAGGCCCATCTCTCCCAGCCGCAGACAGATACGCCTGGCCTTGCGGAGTCCCGTGGCGATATCGAACGTCCCGTTCAGGTAAGGATCGTTGATGAGACCCTTCCAGCCGATGGTGGTCCGCGGCTTCTCGAAATAGACCCGCATCACGATGAGCAAGCGCTCCCGCAGCTCCTCCGCCAGGGTTCGCAGACGGCCGGCGTAGTCTATCGCCGCGTCCTCGTCATGAATGGAGCACGGCCCGACCACCACCAGCATCCGCGCGTCCAGTCCCCGCAAGATCAGCTCGATGGCGTCGCGGGCGTCCAGCACCGTCTGGGCAGCCGTCTCGGTAAGCGGCAGCTCCTCCTTGATGACGCGGGGGGGCACCAGCGGCACCGTATTCAGGACGTTGACATCGAAGGTGGATCTCAAAGCTTCAGCAGCCTCCGGCCCGGCCGGCGGCAAGCGCCGGCCGATCACCCATCCCATATTACATTATCTCTGCGTCTCCTGTCGCTCGCGCGAGGAGAAGCAGCGTATATCACTGCAACAATCCCCGGTGTGTGGTATCCTGTTGCACAGAGTTCGCAACAACATCAGCCGGAACGGAAGCGTTATGAAGATTCTGCTGGCATCGCCGCGAGGTTTTTGCGCCGGCGTGGACCGCGCCATAGAGATCGTGGAGCGGGCGCTTGCCGCCCACGGCGCGCCCATCTACGTGCGCAAAGAGATCGTCCACAATCGCCACGTAGTGGAAGGCTTCCGTTCGCGCGGAGTCGTTTTTGTGGACAGTCTGGATGAAGTCCCGGACGGTTCCGTTGTGGTCTTCAGCGCGCACGGCATCGCACCATCGGTGCGCGAGGAGGCGCAGCGCCGCGGCCTGCGGGCCATTGACGCCACCTGCCCGCTGGTCACTAAGGTGCATCTAGAAGTCCGCCGGTTCGCTTCCGAAGGGTTCGACATCATCTTGATCGGCCATGAAGGACACGACGAGGTCACCGGGACGATGGGCGAGGCTCCAGACAGCATCCTGCTGGTCGGCAGCGTGGAGGAGGCTGAGCGTGTGGAGCCCCAGAACCCGGAGCGCCTGGTCTACCTTACGCAGACCACTCTCAGCATTGACGAGACCCGTGAGATCGTCGAAGTCCTGAGGCGCAGATTCCCAGCGCTGCAGGCCCCACCAAAGGACGACATCTGCTACGCCACTCAGAACCGGCAGGATGCGGTGAAAGAGCTCGCGCGGCAGGCTGAGGTTGTTCTGGTACTGGGCTCGGCGAACAGCTCCAACTCCTTGCGGTTGTGCGAGGTGGCCGAGCGCTGCGGGGCGAAGGCCTACCGAATAGATAACGCCTCGGAGGTCCGTGCCGAATGGTTTGGCCCGGAAGTGCAATGCGTAGGGGTCACTGCCGGAGCCTCCAGCCCGGAGATACTGGTCCAGCAGACGGTGACGAGACTGATGGAACTCGGGGCGTCAGCAGTGGAGGAGCTGCGAGGCCGCGAAGAAAGTATCCGCTTCGCCCTGCCGCCTGAGCTGGCAAGGCTCTCCTGATACGGAAAACTCGCCCCGGACCGCAAACGTCCTCCACAAAAATACCGTCTCCCCTCTCCCCCTGAAAGCCACGACGTGGTATCATTGGGTCACCAGGGGTCCGGCGGGCCGGGACTTCCGATGTGTCCGCAACGGTCTACGCAAGGAGCGCCGGGGGCCCGCCCGGTCACTCCCCGGGAAAGGAGGATATCACCGATGAAACGACTGATGGCGGCGATTGCCGCCGCCGGAGTCTGCGCTGCCATGGTCACGCCCGCGGCCGCGGCAGGATTCTACCTCAACAACACCGTGAATCTGAGCCAGGTCTTCAAGGAAGGCTCGCAGCTTGGGACCAACGTCATTTCCGTGGCTTATGACGGAGTCAACGCGTATGTGGCGGGCTACAACGCCTCCGGTCAGACGGGCACCATCGGTGTTGCGAAGTTGAGCGGCATTCTACTGGGACAGAGTGTCTCGGCCACCGTTATGCCCGGAAGCATCATCGCCGCGAACAATCTTGAAGGCTACAACGCCCTGGCACTGGGAGCCGGCGCGCTGTTTGGTGGCAAGGACGGCGCGAACGGCGGCGGAAGCAAGATCGTGAAGCTGGACCCGGCCACCGGCGCACTGGTGCCCGAGTTCGGGACCGGCGGTATACTGGACAGCCCTGGCGGACGCGCCCGGATGCACGGGGGCATCGCCTTCGACCCCGGTTACAACGGCCAGGGATCCGGAGTCTCGCACCTGGAGTCCGGCCAGGGACGCAGACAGCTAGTGGACGCGATGACCGGAGCCGAGATCTATGGAGTCACAGGCGATCCGAACCCGGGCTTCATCATCTTCCTGGAGAACTCCACCTACCGCGGCCATACCTTCGACCCTGCGACGGGCGATATCTATGTCCGCAGGCAGAATGATGTTCAGCGAAGCATCAGGACGGGCGCGAACAGTGTCACCGGCACGGCCACACTGGTGGACCTGACCAATGCCGCCACCATCATCGGCCAGAACATCGGGTTCATCAGTGCGGGAACAGGTGCGGGTCCCTCGAACCTGATCATCTTCAATAACAGGACGTCCACGTCGTATCCGCAGCCCTTCGCCGGATCTGTGATGCTCACTCAAAGCGACGGCACTCCCACGGCTACTACGCTGATGGATGCGTTCGGAGGACCGCTGACTCTCCCGGACGGAAACGGGCTGTATGCGTTCGCCTACTCTTCCGTGACGGACACGCTGCTGATCGCGGATTACTACAACAACGCGCTCTACGTGTTCACCAACGAGCCAGTGCCGGAACCGGCCAGCCTGCTGGCGCTTGGCGCCGGTGTGGCCGCTCTCGCGGGAACCGTCCGGCGGCGAAGGATCTGAGCAGGAAATCCGGCTCAGGCGATACGTTGTGAGGGCGCAGCGAGGCTGCGCCCTCATCATTAGTCTGTTCCGGCGAGCTGTCTCAGCTGTGGGTCCGGGCTGCCGTCTCCTGACCGACCAGTGCCGGAGGACCGCTGGCCACGGCGACGACGCGGCGCTCCAGAAAGACACTGCCGCCTGAGGAGATAGCCCCGGTCCGATCCCGGCGAGACACGGTGACCTGCGGGCTCGCGGCGCCTGCCTTCAGGGCGGCCTCCACGGCCCGGCTGCGGGCAAGCTCGATCGCTGTCTCCGTGGCCCTGGCAAGCTCGGAGAACTCCATCCGCTCCCGGCGTCCGTGCAGGACGTAGTTCGAGACCTCACCCGGCCGGATGAGCACCTCTTCCCGGGCGGTGATCTCCGCGGCAACGGCGCCGACCGCGTTGGCCACGTCTGCGTGTTCCGGCACCACGACCCGTACGTCCAGATGCCTGTCCACCGGCTTCACCAGCGTCTCCGCCGGAGCTCCGAGAGCCACCACCGGGGTAGTCAGAGAGGCACGCATCTTTAAAGGCTGTCCTCCGTCCTCGAAGGCTCGATCCATCAGGAAGTCCCAGCCGGGGCCGTCCAGAACAAGTTGCGGCTGCTCGCTCTTGACCTGTCTGCGCACGATCACCTCAAAGACTCGCTTCGTGACCTCCCTCAACGCCAGCGCCAACACCTCATCCGCTGGCAGCCCCATCATAGACGCGAAGACCTCCAGGGCTTTCCGGGCCGCCGCGCAGTCCCAGCGCTGGAACTCGCCGGTCACGTGGAGCAGGTCCGTGGGTGTCAGCGCGCCCCGCTTGACCACTCCTCTGCCCTCCAGCCGCGAAAGAGGCAGGAGTTCCGGCGCGACCAGTCCCATCCGTGCGGCGCACTCCGCCGCGGGAATGGGACCGCCGGACAGAAGCTCCACCAACATGCTCTCCGGCGGCGTCAATCCCTCCGGCGGCCTCCCGGCCAGAACGAGAACGTCCAGAGCGGATGCATCAGCGGACTGCTGGTAGAATCCGGGATCAAGGCGGTCCAGGAATCGCCGCACTTCCGCGTGCTCCGCCGCCAGGTAGCAGAGGGGGATATTCCGCTCCGGCCCTACGACGATACGCCGGTCCGGCGTGAACGACAACCGGCTGTCTCCGCCCAGCCCCACAGTGGTTATCTCAACCGCGTCCACGCTAATCGTGGAACCACCAACCACCGCCCCATCGGGAGCCACAGCCACCTGACCGTCCTGGATGACTGCGCAATCAGTAGTGGTGCCTCCGATATCCAGCACCAGCGCGTTGTCCAGACCGGTCAGCGCCCGGGCTCCGCTGACACTGGCGGCCGGGCCGGACAGAATCGTTTCCACGGGACGCTCCAGCGCCACGCTCTCATCCACCGGCGTGCCGTCCCCCTTGACCACCAGCAGCCTCCCCTCGATGCCGCGTTCCCTTAGCACGGAGCGGACCGAGGAGATCAGATCCCGGATGACCGGCAGGAGGCACGCGTTCGCAATGGCCGTACGGGCGCGGTTGATCCAGTTCAGGCGCCGGGCCACCTCATGGTCGCAAATGACCGGCACATCGAAAAGCTGATTTGCAAGCTGGCGGACCCTCTCCGCCTGTTCCGGGTTGCGGATGGTGGCCTGCCCCGCCACCACAATGGCATCACACTGCTCCTCGCGCACAAGACGCTCGAGAGCCGCGATGCAGGCTTCCTCGTCCAGAGGAACGGCCACCTCCCCGGACATCGTGACGTGTCCCGGCACCCACTCGGCCGGTTCGTGACCGATCTGCTGACGATTGTGCCGCCATAGGGGGGTCAGGGCGATAAGCCCCACCTTCCGGCTGCGTCCCTCCACGATGTAGTTCGTGGCGAGTGTCGTGGAGAGCGAGGTCACGCGGACCTGCCTGAGCAGATCGGGAGGCAAACGGTCCAGAGCTTCCGAGATGCCAAGGGCAAGGTCGTGATAGGTCGTCAGGGCCTTAGCCTTGGCCAGGACTGTGCGCTCGCCCATGTCGAAGACAACGGCATCCGTGTAGGTGCCGCCGGCGTCTATCCCGAGCCCGATCCCGGAGGCCCCACCGGAGCCGCCTTCCGAGACCACTACCACATCCCGGTCCGAAAAGACGCCATCAGGCAGCCCCTCCGATTCCAGCGCCGCGGCATCGTAGATGCGGTCGTCTCCGGTGGCCACCACCCGGTGACGCGGCGGCAGTACGAATATCCGCTCGTCATCCCAGTTGCCCCGCACCAGGCTACGCATCAGATCCAGGTCCCCACGGATCTCCTCATGCTTCCAGCCCAGCAACCCGGCGGCCTGGCGCGTAAACGCCTTGCAGGTGTCCTCCCCCGGAATCCCCAGGTCTATGTAAGCGGCGCGGGTATAGTTCTTCTTCCAGCCGTCCAGAAAGGAGAGGATGAACCCCGCATTCTCTTCGCCGTAGGCTTCGCTGAGCCGCCGGAAGTCTGGGTGAGCCGAGATGTCCTCCGTGCCATACCGCCGGTAGAGCTGCGCGGCATCGCGGTTGCGGGGGTTGATCTTCTGCTCAATCCATCCCCGCGTGTGATAGAGGGTGCCCGGGTTGGCCCGGAACTGGCGAAGATACTCCTCGCGCGATCCCAGAAAAAGGGTGATGCAGTCATGTGCGCGGGGCATCGCGATGGGGATCCCGCGCGAGGCCAGGTTTGCGACTCCGCGTCCGCACAGCCCGTAGACGAGAACGATCGCATCATACTGCCCGCTGGCGGAGGATTCGTCAATCTCCTTCTGCAGCTGCAGGCGCAGGTCTCCTGGCGCCTCGTGCAGTCCGGCGTCAAGTACGCGGACGCTGACCGAGGCGCCTGCCTCTGATGCGAGATGTTCCAGATACGGCTCGAATACGCCGCAGGCAATGACGCGGATGCGCATGGTAAATCACCTGGCCGGGCGCTCGCGAGCGCCCGGCCTTATTCAGTCTATCCTATCTATCCTGGATACTCCCGGGGCAAGAAGTTACCGTGAAGGTTCACACTGCCGGCCTCGCCCATCAGATTCCCAGCCGGCTGCGCCGCTGAAGCTCCTCGATATCGTTCGGCCGCTTCACGGTGTAGCCGGGCAGACGCTGGATATGCTCGTGCACGGCATCCAGGATGTCTGACGGGAACGGGAAGAAGCTGTCCTCCACCTCGTCCGCCGGCGTGATCCAGTTGCGCGCACCGACGACCACCGGCGGCGCATCCAGATCATCGAAACAGAAGTGCGAGATCTTGGCGGCGAACGTCTGCAGGATGCTCCCCCGCTCGCACGCGTCGGACGCCAGCAAGATGCGCCCGGTCTTCTTCACCGACTCTATAACCAGCGTGTAATCGAACGGAACCAGCGAGCGCGCGTCAATGACCTCGCAGGAGATCCCATACTGCTCCTCCAACGTACGGGCTGCCTCCAACGCGCGGTAGAGGGTAGCGCCGACGGTCAGGATGGTGAGGTCCGAGCCCGGCTTCTTGATGTCCGGAACTCCGATGGGAACCTCGTAATAGCCCTCCGGCACCCCTTCGGCTCCGTGGAAGAGTTCGGGCATATCGTAGATCCGCTGACTCTCGAAGAACACAACGGGATCCGTCCCGACCAGCGCCGAGTACATCAGCCCCTTGGCGTCGTACGGGGTGGCCGGGAAGACCACCTTCAGCCCCGGGATGTGAGCGCAGATGGACGTCCAGTCCTGGCTGTGCTGTGCGCCGTACTTGGAGCCTACGGACACGCGCAGAACCACCGGCATCCTAAGCATCCCGCCGGACATGGACTGCCACTTGGAGAGCTGATTGAAAATCTCGTCTCCGGCGCGGCCCATGAAGTCGCAATACATTAGCTCGACGATGGCACGTCCGCCTTCCAGACCGTAGCCAACGCCCGTCCCCACGATGGCTCCCTCGGAAATGGGCGTGTTGAACAGACGATGATACGGCAGCGCTTCCGTGAGCCCACGGTAGACCGCGAATGCCCCACCCCAGTCGCGGTTCTCCTCGCCGTAAGCCACCAGCGTGGGATCCACGTAGAACCGGTCCAGAATGGCCTCGAAGATGGCATCCCGCAGCGCCACACACTTCCCTTTCGGGAGCAGGTTGCCGTCCGCGTCCAGGCCCGAGCGGCTCTTGCCCGCCAGCTGCTTCACCCGCGGGTTCTCCTCGATGGGAATGAGCGTCTCTGGCTTGCGGCCCGGGTCCAGGTTCTCGATCTTCTGGTTGGAGAACATGACCTGCTCCAGCAGGCTGCCAACGGAGTACAGGTCGGCGCGGGGCGAGAGCTCCAGATCCACGGCCTTGCGGTAGGCGCGGAAGATCCGGGTCTCCACCTCGCGCTCCATCTCGCGCAGGTCCTCCTCCGAGCAAAGTCCGGATTTCACCAGCTCCTCGCCATAGCTCTTGATGGAGTCTTGCTGCATCCACTCTTCGACTTCAGAGCGGTCCCGGTAGGAGGACGCATCCGAAGGAGAGTGACCGCTGAAACGATAGGTGAGCGTGTCCAGAAGCACGGGCCCGTGACCCTGCTCCAGAAGCTCTTTCTTCCGGGCAATGGCGTCAACGACGGCCAGCGGGTTGTATCCGTCCACACGCTCTGCGTGCAACTGATCGGGTGTCAGGCCGGCTCCGAGCCGCGCCAGCACTCCAAAGCCCATCGTCTCACCCACGGGCTGGCCACCCATGCCGTAGAAGTTGTTCACAAAGTTGAAGATGATGGGCAGCCCGCCGCGGTGCTGCTCGTCCCAGAGGGTCTTGAACTGGTCCATGGTGGCGAAGCAGAGACCCTCCCAGACAGGTCCACAACCGGCCGAAGCGTCCCCGATATTGCAGATGACGATACCGGGGCGGTGGTTCACCTTTTTGAACAGCGCGGCGCCGACGGCGATGTCCCCGGAGCCCCCCACGATGGCATTGTTGGGGTACACCCCGAAAGGCGTGAAGAAGGCGTGCATGGAACCGCCCAGGCCCTTGTTGAAGCCCGCTTCCCGTCCGAAGATCTCGGCCAGCGCCCCGTAAATGAGATAATCAATGGCAAGCGACTTGACATCCGCAGGAGCGGGCTCGTCGTCCGGCAACTGCGTCTCCACCACTTTGAGCGTAAGTCCGTCATTGTAGGACTTCATAATGTCCATCAACTCGTCGTCCCCCAGCTTGGCGATGGCGGACAGGCCCTTGGCCAGAATCTCTCCGTGGCTCCGGTGGCTTCCGAAGATGTGGTCGTCCACCCCCAGCAGGAACGCCTGACCGACCGCGCATGCCTCCTGACCGATGGAAAGGTGGGCCGGACCTCTGTGGTTGTATTCAATCCCGCGGAAGCTGGTCTTCGTCTTGACCTCGTTCAACATGCTCTCGAACTGGCGGATCACCACCATGTCGTAATAGATGCGAAGCAGGTCCTCCCGGGCGAAGCGATCCAGCTCGTCCTTGAACTTTCTGCGGTACTGGTTCAGCGGTATCGGCTCGAACTTGAGCATTCCGCTTTTGCGCACATCTTTCGGGTGAATCGGGATGCTTTTCGGCATTGTCTCTCCTGACTATCCGTGATTGGTCTTTGAAAAACTTGTTCTGGCGCCGGCCGTCTTACGAGACGGACGCCTTACAACGCAGCCAGCGCAGCCTCCAAGCGCTCCGCCAGCAGGTCAATCTCCTCTTCCGTCACGTCCAGCACCGGCCTGAGCCGGATGGTGTCCGTTCCCGCCCCGAGGAGCAGCAGCCCGTAATCCTGCAGGGCTACATCCTGCAGACGGTCCCGCAGCTCCGGTGCCCGCATGCTCCAGCCCTGGTACAATCCCAGACCGCGGACGTTGTACATCAGCGACGGGAAACGCGCCTCCAACCGCCGGAGATGCTCCACCAGCCGGTCAGCTTTCGCCGGAACCTGCTCGATAAGCCGCTCACCGCGCACGATCTCCATCTCCCGGACGAACCGGACCATATCCGCAAGGGTTCCGCCCCACGTGGAGTCCAGCACGCCGCGGTCCTGCATAGGGTGAAGCATATAGACCACTCCGCAGCCGAGCTTCTTGGCCGCTGCGACAGCTTGAGGCGGATATGGCAGATCGAACAGATCCACTGCGAAAAATGTCCCGGTCTGGCCGCCTGCGGTCTGCACCTCGTCGAAGCCCAGAGACACGTCATAGCGGCGCGCAAGTTCGCTAAGGCCCTGGTAAAACTCCGGCAGGGCCACACGATGGCCACCGGCTCCCTGCAATGGCTCCACGATGATGCCGACGATGTTCCGCGAGTCTGCCTGAAGCAGACTCTCCAGCTGGGCGAGGGACGCATTCGTTCGAGCCACGTTGTCCGACTCCGGCGCGGTGGTGTCCACGGCGGGAAAGACGGCCTGATAGTTGCCGTGGTCGAACCCCCGGAAGTCCCGGGTCACGACCGGGGCGTGCGCCAGCTGGGTTACGTTCAGCGCGAAAACGGTTCTCCCGTGAAACGCCTGATCGAAATAGATGAAGCGGCGAGGAGTGCTGGAAGGCTCCGGCGGCCCGTGCTTCTGCAGGTAGAGATTGATGAAGTACTTCATCATATTCTCCACCGCCTCAGCGCCCGAGTTCACCGCGTAGACCTCCAGATCATCACTCGCCGAGGCCATGCACCGGGGAGCCAGGGAGTGGATCAGGCGGTAGTACTCAAGGCACTCCGGGGTGAGGAAATCCGGGTTTGCGGTCTTATTGTTGGCGGCCCGGGCAAGGCGGCGCAGATAATCTGAATCCTGCAGGCCGGGATGGTTGTGTCCGATCAGCTTGGACGCGTAATAGCCGGCCCAGTCGAAGATCTCCTCTCCGTCCACTGTGACCAGCCACATACCATGCGAGCGCTCCAGGTCCACCACAAAGGGCCACGGTGTGGCGATGACATACCGGCCGAGCTCTTCGAGCATACGCCGTGACTCTGGACCGGGAAATCTTTTGCTGGCCATCATTTCTGTCAACCGTAAATCACCTGGCAAAGCGTCCGAATCTCACTCCGGATCCGGAATCCCGAGCCTGCGGCAGATTCTCTGCGCGAGTTTGTTGGCGACCTCATTGTGTTGCGGAATAGCCTCGACTACACCGTTCAGCGGATTGCACCATAGAGAGTGCGAGCGGCCTTCCCGCTTGAGGTAGCAGCCGTGCCGGCGTGGATGCTTCAGCAGTTGGTGAAGCTTCAAGCAACCTTCACCGTGGTGTGAATGGCATCGGCGGGAACACCGCGCAAAGCGTCCGCACGCCTGTCTTCCAGAATCAGAGAAATCGCTTCGCCGAGGCTCTCCAGCGCCTCAGCCTCAGTCTTTCCCTGACCGTTCGCGCCGGGCACCGCCGGGCTGTAGGCAATGAACCACTCTCCGTCCCGTTCCAAGATCGCGCTGAACTCTTTCACCATTGGATCCTCCGCGCAGACTGCTCCTCACTCCGTCCCTTGGGCAAGCCCTGCGTGTTCTGCATAAAGTTCTCCCCCGGAAACGACGGAGACGCCGCGTTCCTCAAGGAACTCTCTCCACTGGGGGGCGGGGTCGCGGTCCGTCACCAGGCGGGACACACACTCCCATCCGCAGATGCGGAACAGCGATGGGGACGTGAACTTGCTGTGGTCCACCAGCAGAACCGTCTCACGAGCGTTGCGCACCACGTGCTGATACAGGTATGCAGTCTCGATGTCATTGGACCATAGTCCGAAGTCCGTGTCCAGACCGTCCGCCGAGATGAACGCCACATAACCGCGAAGCTGGTCAATGGACTGGGCCGCGAGCGGCCCCACGCAGTCCTCCCGCTCATGACGGTAGTGTCCGCCGATCAGGATGACGCTGCAGGAGTCCACGCCCGACAACTCCACCGCCCACCTCCAGGAGTTGACGATGACGGACAGGCCCCTGCGCCGCTTCAGGAGGTGGCGCATCTCGAAGCAGGTGGTGCCCCCGTCCACGTAAAGCATCTCGTGATCGCGCACCAGTTCTCCCGCCAGCATGCCGATCAGGCGCTTGGCCTCCATATTCCGCAGCGCCCGCGACGCCAGAGAGACGTCCGCCGCCTTCGGAAGAGTGGCGCCACCGTAGACAAGTTCCAGGTGCCCGGCCTCAGACAGGGCGCGCAGATCGCGGCGGACAGTGGCCTCGGAGACTCCCAGCTCCGCCGCCAGGCCGCGAACGTCAACGTGTCCCCGGGCAAGTGCCCGGTGGAGAATCTCATCACGGCGCGTGCTGGTGGACAGGCTCATTCTTCTGGCAAACTGTGCTGCAATGTTCGAGCAACATGTGCGCAAGATACGCGCATGATTTGCGCATGCTCTGTTTCATTTTAGACAATTGGCGTGCAGAGCGCAACCCGGAGCGACGCCTGCCGGAGCAGCTAATTACACTCGGTTCCGGGAATCTCGATCGAAACCTCCCTGAACCCTGCACTCTCAAACAGCGCCTGAAGCTGCGAACGGGCGCTGGCGGCTGCCTCTTCCAGAATACCAGACTCGCACGCCGCGGCGCGGATGGAGTCCTCCGCCACCCGGCGGGCGTGGCTTTCGAGATCCTTATCCCCACGTGACAGAAATCCCAGCTTGCGGTCGTAAACGCGCGTGCGCGAACTATCCAACCGCACGAACAGAATCTCTGGCGGCGGCAGGCGCAGCGTCAGGCTTTGCCCGGAAACGGAGACATCCTCCTCACCGACGTTGGACAGGTCGAAGCCGGCCACAACCTGGCCGTGCGCGATCAGCAGGATGCGGTCTCCATAGAGAATCTCTTGCAGCGCGTTGCCGTCCGTCCCCGCCTCGATGATCTTCTCGATGGTGAAGGACGCCGTCTCCAGACGGTGCAACCGTGCCATCTGCTGCACCACGCTGGCCCTGGTAGCATCTACCCGCACGCCGGGGCGGCCCGGCAATGAAGGCAGCGATCGCAGGAAGAACCCCGCTCCCGCAAACAGGGCTCCGCAGGCCACGGCGGCGGCAATAAAGGTTGTAATAAGGCGATTGCTCATACTGCTCAGTCTACAACCAAAAACCCGGGGGAAGCCGCCATCCGGCGGAAGGGATGCGTGCAGTGCAGGGGCAACAATCCCTGTGAGTAAGCCTGCGAATACTCAGGGAGGCTCTAAATGGCAGCCTGCGGCATCGAGATCCTTTCCGCCCGGCCGACGGCGCTTTTCGTCCGAGAGGACGAGGGGCTCCGGCACCTTTACGAAGTTACAGTGGTCAACCCGGGGGAGCCAGCCAGTGTGGATGCCTCGTGCGAGACCCCGTCTGGTTGTGTGCGCGCCGGAAAGGTCCGCGTCGAGCCGGGAGAAAGCATCATCCAGATCCCGGCGCCGGATGTGCGGGACCCGGCAAGATTCACCTTGCGCATAGGGGAAGCGTCCCTGCAAATCCTCCACAGACCTTTCCGGCACTGGACCGTGCACATTGTCCAGTTCTCGCATCACGATCTGGGCTACACTGGCCTGCCCTCACAGGTGCTGCCGGAAATGGCACGCTATCTGGACGATGCGCTCCGCTACTCCCGCGAAACCGATGACTACCCGGAGGAGAGCCGTTTCCGGTGCGCCATCGAAGAGGGATGGTCCCTGCTTCACTGGATGAGGACCCGCCCGGAAGAGGCGCGCCGGGAGATGCTGGGCAGGCTGCGGGAAGGCCGCCTGGAGGTCAACGCCCTGATCGGGAACCTCATCACCGAGCTGCTGGGACCGGAGGAGATGGCGAGGGCGCTTTATCCCGTCTTCGCCCTGAAGCGGGAGCACGGAATTCCTGTCATCTGCGCTGAGCACAACGATATCCCGGGCATCAGCAGGGGGCTCGCGGAGGCCCTGGCAGCGGCGGATATCCGCTACTTCGCCCCCGGTCTTCCGGATTACTTCCGCTGGGGGCAGGACTATCACACCTTCTGGGACGAGGATCGTGTGGCTCCGGGCGGACGTCCTCACGCATTCTGGTGGGAGTCTCCGTCAGGGGAAAGGATCCTCTTCTGGCACGGGGCGCAGGGGGCCGGCGGTCCGGTGGATGTGCGGATGCCGGCGCTTCTGAAGGAACTGGAACGTCTGGAGGAGACTGACTATCCTTTTGACATACTGCGCTACCAGGTACGCGGCGGCGAACGCGACAACTCACCCTATCGCCGCGGCTTCGCAGACACCTGCCGCCAGTGGAACGCCCGCTATGCCTACCCCCGGTTGGAGATGTCGGTCAACTCACGCTTCTTCGCGGAGCTGGAGCGGCAACTGCCCCCGGAAACACCCGTCTTCCGCGGGGAGCTGCCCGGCACAGATTACTGCGTGGGCGCATCGTGCACGGCATACGCCAGCGGCATCAACCGGCTGACCCATGACCGTCTCCTTACCGCGGAGCGTCTGGCCACGCTGGCGCGGCAGCTGACAGACTGGCACTACCCGCGGGAGGAGCTTGAGGAAGCCTATCACTGCACACTGATGAACGATGAGCACTGCTGGGGTCTCGCGCATCCTGTGGGACCGGGTCAGGATGCCGCCATTGCCCAGCACTGCGAGTTTGCCTTCCGCGCGGCGGCCCTCGCTCACGACGTGACTATGAAAGCCCTGTATGAGCTGACGGACCGCGTCGGGCTGCGGGAAGACGGCTTTCACGTTCTGGTGTTCAACCCGCTGGACCGTCCCCGTACGGATGTAGCGGCGGTGATGGCGGTGCCTTTCGATCCGTGCGACCGTCCGCTTCGGCCGCGTCCCGGTGACCCTCAGGACCCGGAAAACCCGGGGGCCATTTTAATGAACTACCCTGTCTCGAACCACGGCATTCCCCGGATCCCGGCGGAGATCCTCCGGCGAGGGGCAAGGCTGGTAGATGTCGAGACGGGAGAAGAAGCTCCGTGTGAGACTGTGGTCCTTGACTCCCCTGATACGCCGGAGCCATACGCCGGATACCGGGTCAATGTCGAACGGCACGACCCCGGCATGGCAAAAGAGATCCGGTTTCTGGCGCGCGACGTGCCGGCTCTGGGCTGGCGCGTTTACCGTCTGGAAGCTGCTGATGCGCCGCCCGTCCCTCTTGAGGCGTCCGCCGGCCACACCCTGGAGTCACCGTTCTACCGTCTGGAGATGGACCCGCAGACCGGCGCTGTGCGAAGCCTTTACGACCGCGAGCTGGGCAAGGAACTGGTAGATACCGCCTCAGAGGATCTGCTGAACCAGATGATCCTGCGGTCCTCCATTACGGGAGAACGTATTCCCAATGAATCGCCTGCGCTCATCCGGATTCAGCGGACCCCGCTCCGGGAGGTCGCGACAGTCCAAACCTCGGCTCCGGGATACCCGCGGGTGGTCCAGCAGGTGGCAATGCACCGCTTTATCAAGCGTGTTGACTTCGCCACCCGCGTGTTGAAGGACGCCAGTGCGCATATCGAAACGTTCATCGCGTTTCCGTTCGCCCTGGAGCAACCCCGTTTCCGCTATGAGGGCACACTGTCGGTAAGCGAACCTGGCGTGGATCAGTTTCCCGGCTCTAATACGGATTACCACGCTGTGCAACACTGGGCCAGCGTGGAGGATGGCCGGTGTTGTGTAACGTTGACAAGCCTGGAGGCGGCGGTTCTCCAGTTGGGCGGGAACTGGCCCCTGTATGTCTCGCAAGCTCACCACGGTGTGACACCTCCCGGCTTCGGAAGGCCGTTCCTTGATCCCGCACAGGTCACGAGGGGCCACATCTACGCGTTGGTGCTGCTGAATAACTACCGCACCAACTTCACGCCGTATCAGACCGGAGAGGCGCTGTTCCGTTTCTCTTTGACATCTTTCCCTCCTGACCCGTCCGGCGGCAGATCCCGGGACTTCGGCTACAGCGTGAGTCTGCCGTTCGAATGCGCAAGTATCGCAGGCGCGCAGGAAGGGCCGCTTCCGCCCTCCACGAGCTGGTTGACCGTGCAGCCGGCAAACGCCATGCTTCTCGCCCTCAAAGCAGCCGAAGACGATCGCGGCACAATCGTCCGCCTGCTGGAGACGGAAGGGCAGGACACGGATGTCACCGTCTCTGTGAGAGCATTCTGCGTCACCCGCGCCTTCCGGACGACCCTGACCGAAGAGGATCTGGAGGAGATCCCGTGCTCAGGGGGCGAGATCACCTTCCCTCTTCGCGCCTGGAGCATGGCGACTCTACGATTACTCAGCAGCTAAGGCCGGATCATCACCTCCGCGGCGGCGCGGCAATCATCAGATAGCTATAGTCACCCACGTCGTCCGTCAGGTGGACACTCCAGCCAGCATCCTCCAACGCAATGTACGTGCGGGCCGGGGAGATGCGATGGTCCAGGGGGGGACCGGGAGGCTGCTCCACATCGGTCCGCCAGTCCAGGATGGCCAGCCTGCCGCCCGGTCTCAGAATCCGCTCCGTCTCCCGCAGAACGGCGGCGTGGTCGTCCACCTCGTGCCAGACGTTGGCCAGCAGCACCAGATCCGCGGAGGCATCCGGCAGACCCGTCGCGTCGGCAGCCCCCAGAGACGGCCGGATCCGATCGCCCTCTGGCTGACTGCCCAGATTGGCTTTCAATCGCTCAAGCATTGCGGGCTGGATATCAACCGCCAAGACCAGACCGGCGCTGCCCACTCTCTTCGCCAGGGGCAGGGCGAAATATCCCGTTCCGGCGCCTACATCGGCCACCGTCATCCCCTCGCGGATCTCCAGCAGATCCAGCACCGCGTCCGGCGGCAGCCATTTCCGGCGCTCCGGGTCATCAAGACGTCCGGCGTTTTCAGGATTGAAGAGTTTCTCTGACATTCTGGCCTTCCCGGTCTGCGTTTTAGCGGAAGCGCAAGGGATTATAGCCCCGCGCGTGCAAGCAGTCGCTGTGACGACTGATGCGGAAGGAGCGGCGAATGGGGATATCAGTGATGCTGGCTGTGGCAGGAATTTTGATTGCAATGCCCGGCCTGGCGAGCGCGGCAGATGATGCACAGGGTACGCGGCCTGTAGAGGTGCGCGTCAGGGCGGTTCCGGGCGATGGCAAAGACGACACCCAGGCCGTCCGGGCCGCCCTGGAGGAGTGCAGGAAGCATGCGCGCCCAGTGCTCGTGTTCGAGCCCGGACGCTATGACTTCCACGCGGGCGCCATACCCGAGCAAGGCGGGACATCCATCGTCGTCAGCGGAGTGCACAACCTCACCATTGACGGCCGCGGAGCGCAGCTGGTCTTTCACGGGCTGACCGGCGCATTTCTGTTCCGGGAATGCCGGAACGTGACCGTCCGGAACCTGAGCATAGACTGGGAACGCCCGCCCTTCTCCACGGGAGTCATCACGGCAGTAGCAGAGCGCAGCTTTGACGTACGTGTTTTCGAGGAATTTCCCGTGCAAGGAGGCGAACCGGTTCAGGCATTTATGGATCACGACCCGGCGACTGGACTGCCTGTCCGAGGCGGGATGGATGTGTACCACGGCGTCACGTCCACTGAGCTGGTGGAGCCTCAGGTGCTGCGGGTGCACACGAGAAACCCCGTGCGCCTCTCGCCAGGGTCGCTTGCGGTCCTTCGCCACCAGGTCTATTCCTACAACGCGTTTGTGTTCAGCCACTGTGAGAACGTGCGGGCTCAGGACATAACGGTCTACACCGCTCCCGGAATGGGACTCGTGGGCGTCCGCAGCCGAGATGTTACCCTGGAGCGGTTTCGCGTCAAGATCCGGCCGGGAACACGACGGTATCTCTCCACCACGGCGGACGCCACACATTTCTCCGGCTGTACGGGCACCATCACGATCCGCGACTGCGACTTCGAGGGGATGGGTGACGACGCCGTCAACATCAAGTCCGGCCTGTATCTGACCATCCGGGAGATCCAGGGGCGGGACGCGGCACTCGGACAGCATAACCTGAAGATGCAGGATCCTCCCAACCCGGGCGATGTCCTTGAGGTGGCCCATACCGACGACTTGCTGCCGTACGCCACCGTTACGGTGAAGAGCGTGGAGATGTTGGAAGACAACGTCCACCGGTTGGTCTTCCAGGATCCCCTGCCACAGGGGGTGCGAGTGGGCGATGTAGTGGGAAATGCCACGCTTGTGCCGCGGGTGCGCATCTTTAACTGCCGCGTCTCCCGCAACCGCGCCCGGGGATTCCTTCTGCAGACCCGGGATGTCATAGTGGAAGGGTGCCACTTCAAGGACATCACATCCGGAGGGATCTGGGTGATGACGGAAGTGGTGTATTTTCACGAGTCCATCGGGACCCGCAATGTCATCGTGCGGTTCAACACATTCGAGAACTGCAATTATGGCGGCCCTCCGGGTGAATCCGTGCTGTCTGTGTTCGCCTACCTCGCCGACTTCCGCTTTCCGCCGAAGCCGGGCGTGCACCGGGACATCACCCTGCAGGGCAACCGGATCCGCGGGTCTGACAACTGCGGGATCCTCGTGGCCGGGACGGACGGCATCAGGATCTTGAACAATACTATCGAAGACGTCTGCCGCAGGCCCGGCCGGCCGGAAGGCACGACGGCCATCTACGTGACGTCCACGCGGAACGCTGTCATCTCCGGAAATACAGTGCTGCCAGACCAGCAGGGAGAAGGATTCGCCGAACCTTTGCGGCTGGGTCCGGGGAACGAGACGGCCACCATCCAGATCCGGGGCAACCGGGGGTTCTGACGGGAACTCAGAGCATTCCCCGGCCGGCCCGCGACATCACTCGCCTCGTTCCTCGTGATGGCGCTCGCGTTCTGTGGACTCTTCTCTCTTGGGCGAGACGGCCGTCTGGCCTTTCTCTGCCGCGACAGCGTTCCCTGCCCAGTTGCGCAGAACGTCGCGGTCGGCCTGCGAAAGCCGTGCCGAGGGATGGGCAAGCAGGTAGGAGCGCAAAGGCATCCGGCCTTTCTCCACCTCTTCCCAGATCTCCCGTGCTTTCTCCCCGGCCTCAGCGCCGGTCCCCCACTGCGAAAAGTTCAGGTGCTCCCGTCCTTCCCGCACGTGCTTTGAGACCATCCACGAGACGGGAGCAACCCGGCTATACCAGGGCCATCGGGTCTCGTTGGAGTGGCAGTCATAGCAGCTGCGCTCCAGAATCGCCTTGACCTCTGGCGTCCCTGCGAAGGCCGCGGTCACCGGAGGATTCGTCCGTTGAACCGGGACGAACTGTATCCCGATGAAAGCCACCACAAGAAGCAGCACAAGCCAACGGAAGACCATCTTTCCACACTCCTCATTTCCCGGAATGTTCCCTACCACGGTTGATACCTCCTGCACCAGGACAGAGCAAGGGCAGCTGCTTGCGCAGGTCAGATAAAAACTTCGGACGAGAGAGACAGCTGGAGATGGGGCTCGGCTGAACCTCCCACCCCGCCTCGCCCCATTCACGAGAAGGGAGGGGAAGACACGGAGCGTCTTCCCCTCCCCGGCTGGCACTGGCTATCGGGGTCTGAAGCAAGTCCTTGGCCTTACAGGGCCGCCATTATCCCGGAATGGCGAGCACCCGGAACCGGGCAGGCGTCCCATCAGCCGGAGCCGTGAAGAAATACTCGCTGCAGGAGCGCAGGTCCACACGGCCGCCATTCTGGAGGTCCAGGAGGGTAAGAGTCATACCGAACGGCACCGTCTCAACACCGTAGAACCGCAAGCTATGCTGCTCTCCCGGAGCGCTTGTGGCGACCTCGAATTCCCAGGTGTGTCCCTGCGGAGACGGCAGCCGGACGTCGCTGGCATGCTGCGCCCCTCCGGCGGCAGGGAAGTAGACATCCACATACCGGGAGCCGCGAGGCGGATTGGCGATGCCATCCAGCGAAGAATCGTCCGAGACTCCCAGGAAGTTGTCGGGGTCCATCATGCCGCCGCCAGTCGCTGTGATGCCGATGAACCACTCGCCGCTGCGCTCAGGCGCCGGAGTGATGTCCGGCAAACCAGGCTCGGCGGGAACCCTCGGACCTCTGGGCTGCCGTCGCCGGTCGCGCCCGCGGCTCCGCGCTTCCTCAAGCCGGTCATCCACCGCTGCGATTGCGGCCGAAGCAGGCGCTGGCGGAGGAGCCGCGACGCCTGCCGGGTGTAGCTCCACCTCGGCTTCCTTTCCGGCAAACACCCAGTAGCCCTTCCAGGGCTCGATAACCTTGCGCGCGCCGGCCAGAGTCGGGTGGATCAACTCGTAGCCCCAGGCATCCGGCAGCTTGATGAACGTCCAGCAGTATTCCAGCAGCACTTCGGCCGCACGGGCCTGCGCCAGCGTCAGAGACTGGCCGTTGTAGATAACCCGGGTGTCGCGCCAGTCTATATCTGTGATGAACGGGCTGCCGATCTGGTTCCAACCCGGATAAACACGCACCCGGAACGGCTGTGTCTGATCCACCAGGCGCCCGGCCGGTGCGATGATCCGGCGTTCCGGCGTGCCGATCCAGTAAGCTTCGCCTGGCTTCACCTCGGTCAGCAAGGGATCGTTCGTCTGGCCGTTGAACGGATTATACAAAGCGTAACGGTAATCTACCGGAAGCCACCGGGCCAGCGCCGATGGGGTCTGCCCGCCAAACAGGGACGCGACGGAGGGGTTCAGCGGCTGAAGCGGCACACTGATCATGTCCAATCCTTCAACCTCATGAGATGGTCCCCGGCAGGCGAAGACGAGCGATGCCCTGGCTTCAGGAACACCGGTCGCCGCCGGGCGCACCGCGGTGATAGTCCATGAACCGGAAATATCTGGGGTCAGATCCAGCGTGGCGATGCCGTCCGTGCCAGAGCGCAGATCGTGCCGCTTTGCGGTACCATCCGGACCTGTGACGGTGATCTGCAACGTCTCCTCCTCCGCCGGGTCCACCTGCGCTGTTAGCCGCACGAGACTCCCAATCTCAGGCTGGGTTGGCGTGGCGGAAAGCGCCACTGTGGTGTTGACCGTGGTGGCGGTGACGATGTACGTGGCGGAGGCCAGCGCAGTGTTGGCCTCCAGCGGACGTGCGGCCAGCTCCACGCTCCAAGCTGTTCCGGAGCGGGTATCTGCCGGGACTCTCACCTCTACCACCAACTTCAGCACCGAATCCGGGGGAAGCGGTGGCGTCTGCGTCAGAACTTGGGTCTCCGTATCCTGGCGGACGCCATCTCCGTTCTCGTCCAGATAGACAGTGCCGTTCCACCCGGACGGGGCTGTCAGGAGAATACGGAACTGGTCCTCGGCATTGCCCAGGTTGCGAACCTCGGCGGGCATACTGACCACCCGGGAAGGTCTGCCCGTCACAGAACGCGATGGAGGGCTGATTGAAGCGGCCACCTTCCGGCCGACGACGATTTGCAGAGTATTGCTGACCGCCTCACCCAGGAGAGTCCCTTCCTGGTTGGTATAGCGGGCGGTCGCCACGCACTCGATCACGGTCCCCGCAGGCGTCCCCACCCCGACAGCCGCGGTCCGCAGCAGCGGTATCAACAGGATTATCAGAAGAGCCGCAGTCAGCAGCTCGTGCCAGCGCCTGTGCATTTTACTCAACCCCCTCGGGGAAGTGCTTCACGGCCTGCGACCGTCGGCAGAGCGGCTTGCTGTCAGCCACCGGTCTGCAGGCGGACCCGCGCCGCGTGCGTCCGGGGCCAGCCAGAAGGGACGCGACGATGGGCGCGGTAGCGGCAGAGAGATGCGAGAAGGCGAGGCGGGAATCTGCAGGTGGGCCGTATCCGGCCGGGGGCAGCCCTTCCAACCCGGGGAAGCGGCCCGGGAGGAGTCAGAGCAGGCATCCGGACAGGTGTTTCGGCAGCCCGGCGATCATTCGGACTGCCACTCAGGCAGCCCGGGCAGACCCGTAGCTTTGCGTCACTGCCTTTCGGCAGTTTTGCCTTTCTCGCTCACTGTGGATTGTCAATGACAGTGTTCCAGCACCCGTCAGTGTTGCGGGCCCGCACGAATACCGGTTTTGGGGCGGTCAAAGGAAAGGCCCGCGTCCAGCGGACGCGGGCTCCACGCAGAATGTCTCGATTCGGAGGGGACCTTAAAGAACTGTTATGTCTCCTGGGCCCCGAGGCCGGAGCACGGGGCGGATCTTTCCATCACCGTCCACGACGTGGCCCGAGACTCCCGTCACGATGACCACACTGCCCGGCTCTGGCAGGCTGAACGGTGTTGCCAGACGTTCGAGCGACAGGCGCACTCCGGCCGGCTGCCCTCCCAGGGAAGCAGAACCGTCATCGAGGTACAGTACACCATCGTGCTCCCGCAGGGTCCCAGCGACGCGCACCAGGAGTCCCACGCTGCTGACCCCCACACCACCGTCTGCCCCTGGGGTGTAGCGTCCCGCGGACGCTGCGGCGAGACTTCTTACTGTCATCCCTAGAGGACGAGGGGGCGCTCCGGGTTCTGTCTCGACCGAGTCCGCCACGATCACGCGCTCGCCGCCCACGGTGGCCAGCTTCCCACGCACCCTGACCACGTCACCTTCAGCTACCGGGGTGTTCGACTGGATGAAGACACCGGCAGAACGGCCCAGTGTCTGAGCATAGAAGCCTCCGGCGAACGCCTGTCCTGTGGATACGACCAGATTCCGCACCTCCACGCCTGCAAACCCGTTCGCAGGGCTCCCCGCAGGTGTGTCGGGAAGGTTGCGGAGCAGCGGCAGATCCACCAGAGCATAATCCGATCCGGCCACAAAGATGGTGTAGAACTCCGCGGAAGGCGCAACCTGGGCCCCACTCTTTGCGACCGCGTTCTTGAGGTAGGAGCGCAGGATGTACGTCCCGGGATTGCGGGCCGCCGCCTGGAAGTGAACGTGGGGAGCGGTGGAGGTCAGAGTGACGAACCCCGGCCGGCCATCTCCGAATGCGCCTCCTATTGTGAGGCCAGCCGTGCAGCTCACCTGCTGCCAGGTCACACTCTCAAGCAGGTATGCCCCCCCACCCGGCTGGCGTGCGAAGTCTACGCCGATATCCCGGATCCACAGGTTAAGTGGCGGGCCGGTCGGCAGCATGATCCGTGGACACTCATAGGCGGCCGGACTCATTACCGCTGCCTGTGCGGCATCATACCCGAACATCAGGTCGTTCTCGTGCGCGCTGACCGCTGATGCAATCAGAACGGCCACGGCAGCGAGCAAACCCGTGACTCTGTAAACTCTCACCATCTCCCGGGACTCTCCCCTTCAAGACATCCGGCCTGCGGTGGCTTGCCGAAATCTTTGTGCCACACGGGGCGCGAACCAGTATCAATTATACGATGGCGACTCCTCATATCGAACCTGTGCAAAATGCCAGCCTGTGAGGGAGATATCTGCTCCATTTCCTCTGGCGCGGACCCCGGCGGGTATGCTACACTCACAAATGACAGATGTATGACCGGTCTGTATTCGCAGCGTGGCCGCGGCGCTGCTGATTGAAGGAAGGATGCCGGGCCGTGTCTAACATCAAGATGCAAGACGCCGCACAACGCGGCGCCGGTCGCAACTCCTGACCCGTCACGCCGCTTCGCTCCCCCAGGGCGGCCAGCGGGTTTCAGGGTGGGAAGTCATAAAAGAGCCGGGCGGCACCCCAGAGTTGCAGTCCTCGTTCGGACCCGCAGCCGCCAGCCCGGCCGGGAGAGAAAGGAACGAGAAGCAGTGGAGTCGCTACGTGTTGTCATCGCTGAAGAGGACCTCAGCGTCTCGCAGGGCATCGCGGCGGCGCTCGCCGCCGAGGGTCACCAGGTGATCGGTACGGTATCCGACGGCGATTCCGCCGTGGCGGAAGCCCTTCAGAAACATCCCGACGTCGTGCTGGTGGATATCAGACTCCCAGGCACGGATGGAGTGGAGACCATCCGCCGGATCACATCCGAACACCCCTTACCGGTGATCGCCCTGACAGATGGATCCGCGCCCGAGGCGCTGGAACAGGCAGCCGAAGCCGGCGCTATGGCCTACGTCCACAAGCCCGGGACGCGAGAGGATCTGTGCGCGGCCCTCGCCATCTCCGTCCGGCGTTTCCGGGATGTCGCGGCGCTGAGCGCGGAGGTACAGAACCTGAAGGACACTCTGGAGACGCGCAAGTTCGCGGAGCAGGCCAAAGGAATCATTATGCAACGCCTGCAGATGACTGAGGCGGAAGCTTACGCGCATCTCAGGGAGAAGTGCAGAAACCAGCAGAAGACCATGCGGCAGGCCGCGATCGAGATCATCGAGGCCGAGCATCAGTTCCTGGAGGTGCTTTCCAAGGATCCCCCGAGTAAGCTACGCGCGCGCCAGATGGAGGAACACGCCTGACACACAGGCAAGAGGAACTATAGGAGCTCACATAGAAGAGGTCCTCCAGATGGTGGAGGTTGCATTTCACGCCTGCGCGGTCTGTCCGGGCGGGCGTTTTTCTGCCGTGAGCGCAAGGAGAGAACGGGTTATGCGTTTCGGGATATGCAACGAGATGTTCGAGGGTGGGAAGCTGGAGGATGTCTTCCAGAAAGCCTCCGAGCTGGGGTATTCGGGAGTGGAGATCGCGCCGTTCACTCTGGGCTCCCGGCCTACAGAGCTGCCGGCGGTCGAGCGGCAAGCCATCCGCGCGAGCGCAGCCCGGGCGGGGGTGGAGATTATCGGGCTCCACTGGCTCCTTGCTAAGACCGAAGGTTTGCACCTCACCTCCCCGGACCGCGAGACCCGCACAAGGACAATCAGATACCTGCAAGATCTCGTCCGCCTGAGCGCGGATCTCGGCGGATCCGTGCTGATCTTTGGTTCGCCGCAGCAAAGGTCTATCTGCCCCCCTGTGACCCCGGAGGAAGCAATCGAATATGCCCGCGAGGCGCTGGCGGAGGCCGGAAAGGTGGCGGAGGAGCTTGGTCAGACGCTGTGCCTGGAGCCTCTTGGTCCTGAGGAGACGAACTTCGTGAATACGGCAGACGAGGCGTGGGCGCTGGCTGCCAGCACCGGGTCTTCAGCCGTCAAGATTATCCTAGATGTCAAGGCGATGAGCACCGAAGCGCGACCTATCCCCGAGATCATTGCGAGCCACGCCGCTCACGCGGGACACGTTCACGCCAACGACCCGAACCGCCGCGGGCCTGGCTTCGGGGATGTGGACTTCCGCCCCATCTTTAAAGCCCTGCAGGACGCCGGCTATGACCGGTATGTATCCGTGGAGGTCTTCGACTTCAGACCGGACCCCGTGACTATCGCGCGGGAGTCCATTGAGTATATGCGCCGGTGCCTGCCAGAGTAGCGCGGCCCCGGCGTGGTCTCATTTCACGCGCAGTCTTCAGTTCACAAGGAGTGCAAACAGATGACGCAGAGCCGCTTCGCCATCACGTCGCCCACAAGAGAGCTTGTCAACACGCCGCTGACCCTGACCATCCGCGGGCTTCAGAAACCCGAAGACGGCGACTGGGCGCTGGAAAATGAGGAGACAGGCGAGCTCCTGGCGCTGCAGCCGGAGACGGGCTGGTTCGGGAGCCGCGCCATCCTGCGCTTCATCCTTCCGCGGATCGGAAAAGGCCAGACTCTGACCTTCCGTCTGACGCAGGCGCCCGCCTTCCCCTCCAGGGTCAGCGCCGAACCGCTGGAAAACCATCGGCTGCGGCTCTCGCTGGACGGTCAGGAGGTGACCTGCTATCACTATGCCGACACCTATGCCCGCCCGTTCCTGTGGCCTCTTATCGGGCCGGACGGAGTCCGGCTAAGCCGGGACTGGCCAATGGAAGAACGCGAGGGTGATCAGCAGGACCATATTCACCATCGCTCGATGTGGTCGGCGCACGGAGACCTGAACGGGACGGACAACTGGACCGAGATGGAAGGGCACGGAAGCTCCCGCCACTATGCGTTCGAGGAGCAGACCAGCGGGCCGGTCTTCGGGCGTTTTTCGGCGAAGCACGAATGGCTGACGGCCGAAGGACAGGCGTATATGCGCGCCTACATTGATGTAACCCTGTACGCCATTGACGGCGACGCCCGGATGCTGGACTACACCATCTGCTTCCGGCCGCTGTCCGGGCCGGTGCGGTTCGGGGACACCAAGGAAGGGGGTATCATCGCAGTGCGCGTGGCATCCTCTATGTGCGGGCAGAACGGGGGGCTGATCGAGAATGCATACGGCGGCCTGACTGAGCGCGAATGCTGGGGACGTCCGGCTCCCTGGGTGGACTATTCCGGGACAGCGGGCAGCGATCTCTATGGCATCACCCTGATGGAGCACCCCGAAAACCCGCAGTATCCCACGCGTTGGCACGTGCGCGATTACGGGCTGTTCGCGGCCAACCCGTTCGCGCTTCACGACTATCTGGGCTCGGACCAGGTGGACGGCAGCGCCGTGCTGGAACCCGGACAGGTATGGAAATACGCCTACCGGGTGGTGCTGCACCGCGGACGCGCCGCCGACGCGGCGATCCGGGACCGGTTCCTCGCCTTTGCGGAGGGCCTGGAGATCAAGCCCATCGAGTAACCACGCCGGGAACGCTCATGCGGCGGTCAGCGCGTCTGGATTCAGCGGCTGCAGGTCCTCAGGGACGAAAAGCCCGTCTTTGCGGATGAGCTCTCCGTCGAAATAGAGCTCGCCTCCCCCGTATTCCGGGCGCTGGATCAGCACAAGGTCCCAGTGAACCTTGGAGCGGTTCCCGTTGTCGGCCTTCTCGTATGCCTGGCCGGGCGTGAAGTGGATGGATCCTGCGATCTTTTCATCGAACAGGATGTCCCGGATGGGCCGCAGGATGTGGGGATTGTAAGCGATGGAGAACTCTCCCACAAAACGCGCCCCCTCGTCCGTGTCCAGAATCCTGTTTAGCTCTTCGTTATCCGATGCGGAGGCGGAGACGCACCGGCCGTCGCGGAATTCCAACCGGACGTCATCGAACGATTTGCCCTGATAGATTGTGGGGGCATTGTAGTGGATGACACCGTTGACGCTCTCGCGAACGGGCGCTGTGAACGTCTCTCCGTCCGGAATGTTGTGCTCACCTACACAGGGGATAACCGGGATATCCTTGATAGAAAACGTGAGGTCCGTGTCGCGCGGCCCGACGATCCGGACGATATCACACACGTTCATCCGGTCTTCCAGAGGTTTCTGCGCAGCCGCCATCCGGGCGTAATCCAGCGTGCAGACCTGGAAGAAGAAGTCCTCGAATGCCTCTGTTGACATCCCCGCGAGCTGCGCCATAGAGGGCGTCGGCCAGCGCAGCACCACCCACTTGGTATGGTTCACGCGCTGCTCGAAGTGCACCGGATGCGCCACGTGCTCCAGATACAGCTTCATCCGCTCCTGCGGAACGTCGGCCGTTTCGCTGGCGTTCTCACCGCCGCGCAGACCGATATAGACGTTCATCAGCTTCATCCGGTGAAGCTCCCAGTCACCCTGGACCTTCATCTGCTCTGCCGTGGCGTTCAAGAGGAGCGTTCGTTGCACCCGCGGTTCGCGCACGTCAACGAACGGAAGCGCTCCGCGTTCAGAAGCCGCCTCCACAAGTGTGCTGATCATGGGGGCGGGAACGCCGGCGTATTCGATCAACACGCGCTCCCCGGCAGCAGTGCGGGTGGAATAGTCCAGCAGAATATCGGCCAGCTTCCTGAAACGAGGGTCGCGCACAGGCAAGAATCCTTCCATTCCAGCGTTGTCCACAGGGCGGCTGGATTGTGCCGCCAGCCGAACCGGTGTGTCAAGCCCGGACCGGGCGGACCGGGGTTAGATCTGATAGTCCTCCAGATGCAGGCCGCACTCTGTCTTGCTGCTTCCAGCCCACCTGCCGGACCGTGGATCCTCGTCCCCTTCCACAGGACGGGTGCAGGTCAGAGGACTGCAGCCAATGGAACGATATCCGAATGCGGCCAGGGGATGGCGCGGAAGGTCATTCTTGCGCAGGTACTCTTCAATATCCGTGTCGCTCCAGTTCAACAGAGGTGAGATGGCATAGCAGGAGTAGCGAGCGCTCCACTCAACGAACTGACGGTTTCGCCGGGACTCGGACTGAGCCCGCCGGATGCCGCGCAGCCAGGCAGCGGGAGCGAGGTCGCGCATGGCCCGCTCCATGGGCTCGTTCTTATTGGCCGCGCAGCAGCGAGCCACATCGCGGCGATGACGGAAGTCTTCCTCTCCTGCCGACTCCAGATACGCGAAGGGGTCGTTGCGGGTGCGATAATACCAGATGTTCAGGTCCAGCAACCGTCGAAGCTGTTCCGCATAGGTATGAGTCTCGGGGAACAGGAAACCGGTATCAATGAAGATCACGCGGATGCGGGGCATCTCGCGGGTGGCGAGGTGCAGCAGCACGGCGGAATCGGCCCCGAAGGAGCTGGTCATCACAAGTCCGTCGCCGAACGTCCGGGCCGCCCAGCGGATCACCTCTTCGGGGCTGGCGGTCTCGAAGGATTGAGATATAACGGAAACGTCCTGCTCAAGGCGGACGGCCATCGGGTTCCTCCGCATAGTGGACTGAATCAATCAACTTAGTATATTATCTATTGAAACCAATTGTCAAGACGCTCCGTCTCGCGCACTACCTGGCAGGCCGGAGCGAATAGCGAAAGGATACGATGCACAAAGG
>Ga0101944_10002075_pt1 | contig 34970 bp, 35 predicted proteins | sample DewCreD2012metaG_FD_75245 | JGI IMG/M metagenome (GOLD analysis project Ga0101944, IMG submission 75245) | Hot spring sediment bacterial and archeal communities from British Columbia, Canada, to study Microbial Dark Matter (Phase II) - Dewar... ... | reverse complement strand
TTCCACGTAGCGGCGTTGACCCTCAGCGTAGATAGTGTCAAACGCAAGGGTAGATTTGCCCGAGCCTGACAACCCAGTTATAACTATTAACTTGTTTCGGGGCAACTCTAAATCGATGTTTTTTAGGTTGTGCTCCCGTGCACCTTTAATGGAAATGTTATCACGCATTACTGAAAGTTCCCTTCTCCGTTTTTGAAGGTTCTAGCTTGTTTTATCATCCAAGATTAGAACGTTATTGAATCAAACCCCTAAATTTCTGGTTTAATCGCCCCGTTTTCAGCCCGCTCAACTTTTGCCGCCAGCGTCCTCTGCAACTCAGCAATCGCATCACGCAACTCAATAGCCTTCTCGAACTCCAACTTCTCGGCGGCTTCACGCATCTTGGCGTCTAACTCGATGATTTGGCGTTGTATGTCTGATTTAGCAAGGTGCTTGGCGCCTTTGATGGTGCCTTCCTTGATTGTGACTGATTTAATGATAGTTGTAGGTGTTATGCCGTATTTTTCGTTGTAGCGTTTCTGGAAGTTACGACGGTAATAAGTGATTTCCATGGCTCGCTTGATGCTTTGGGTTTGCACGTCAGCGTAGAGGGAGACTTTGCCGTTAACGTTACGGGCGGCTCTGCCGATAGTTTGGATTAAGCTGCGTTCGTCACGGAGGAACCCTTCCTTGTCAGCATCAAGGATGAATATAGAAGCAACCTCAGGAATATCAAGACCCTCACGAAGCAAGTTTATACCGACAAGTATATCGAATTCACCCACGCGAAGTTGACGTATCAACTCGATGCGGTCAAGGCTCTCAATTTCACTGTGCATATAGCGCACGCGGAAACCCTCTTTGACAAGGTAATCCGCCAAGTCCTCTGCCATACGCTTCGTAAGCGTTGTAACGAGAACCCGGTCACCCCGCGCGATTGTTTTCTTAGCTTCAGCCATCAAATGCTGCATCTGCCCCTCAATCGGATGCATCTCGACCTCGGGATCAAGCAAGCCTGTGGGTCGGGTGATTAACTCGACTGGGGGACCACTCTTTTCCAGTTCATACTCAGCAGGGGTCGCGGAAACAAAAAGAACTCTGCCCATCTTGCTCTCAAACTCTTCGAACTTGAGCGGGCGGTTGTCGAGGGCGCTGGGCAGACGGAAACCGAAGTCTACGAGGTTCTTTTTGCGGCTGTAGTCGCCGTTGTACATACCTCTTGCTTGGGGTATGGTTTGGTGGCTTTCGTCGATGATTAGCAGGAAGTCTTTGGGGAAGTAGTCGATTAGAGTGAATGGGGGCACGCCGGGTTTTCTGCCGTCGAAGTGGCGGCTGTAGTTCTCCATCCCTGAGCAGAAGCCGACTTCACGGATCATTTCGAGGTCGTAGTTGGTGCGTTGTTTAAGGCGTTGGGCTTCCAGAGGCGGCAGCTCCTGCAGGCGCTCTTCAAGTTCCTGCTGAATTGCCTCTAAAGCTTGAGCATGCTTTTCTTCGGGTACAACATATTGCCTTGCTGGGTACAGTGTCATGCGGTCGACGCTGTTTTTGACGTTACCCGTTATAGCGTGGACTTCCTTGATTTTACTAATCACGTTACCTGTTAGCTCAACGCGGACGATGTCGTTCTCGTAAGAAGGCACGATGTCAATGGTGTCGCCGCGAACGCGGAATCTGCCTGGTTCAAGCGCCATGTCATTGCGTTCATACTGCATATCCACCAGTTGACGAATAAGCTGCTGACGGCTCATCTTAGCTCCGACCTCTAGTTTCTGAGCCATAGTGCGGAAGTCATCGGGGTTGCCTAAGCTGTAGATGCAACTGATGGAGGCAACTATTATGGTGTCATTTCGGCTGACTATACTGGAGACAGCGTGCATACGCATTTTTTCGATTTCGTCGTTGACGGTGCTGTCTTTTTCGATGTACATGTCCTGTGCGGGCAGGTAGGATTCGGGCTGGTAGTAATCGTAGAAGCTGATGAAGAATTCCACACGGTTATGCGGAAAAAGCTCCTTTAGCTCCCCGTAAAGCTGCGCCGCCAACGTCTTGTTGTGTGCCAAAATCAGCGTCGGCTTCTGAAGACGGTAGATAACGTTTGCCATGACAAACGTTTTGCCGCTGCCCGTTATGCCCAGCAGGGTTTGTTTGTCTTTATGGGAGAAGTTCTGCACTAACTGCTCAACGGCGGCTTCTTGACCTGGCGAAATTTTATATGGCGACACAAGTTCGAATTGCACGCGGATGCTTCTCCCTACAAACGACAAAATGACCGAGCCAATTGGATTAATAAGTTTTTGCACCAAACAAAGCAAATCCAAATGCAGCCACAAATTGCAGAATTAGCTTTATTAGAGTAGACGGTTACGGCTGTTTTAGGTTAAACCTTAAATTTTTTGGAAATGAATCTAAATTTTAGTGCAAACAAGAAGAAATAATGAAATAATCGAAGATCTACTTCTATCAGTGAGGATTCACTGTGAGGTGTACACACCCCAAAAACATCAGCCGCCTAAAACCTGAAAGCTGCCGCCCTGGACTTTGCCCTAGAGTAATCTTTTTTCCGTTAAGGGATGGCGGTTACTGGCTGAAAAACATGGAAAACTGCTCTAACAAAAGAGAGGAAAGAAAAAGAAATCATAAAAAAATCAAGTAGCCTTGAATAGTGGATTTTTATGAAAATATCGTCTGTATTGTTGTTACCTAATATTATTATTTCATGCAAGAGTATAACATTTTAAAATCGGGGGAAATGAGTTGTAGTCGTGACGTGTTCCCCTGTAGGTTGCTTCGTGTGTCATTCCCCAATATACGACTACAACTCGGAACCCAATAGTATAGAATATGTCGATAGCATACTTAAGCCCTGTTACCGTAAAATCAGTATTTGATATAATAAGGGCACCTAACTTTGTTTTAGGGTTCTAATTGCACCTTTTTATGAATAAGTTTAATCATAAAATCAACAAAAAAACACAGAAGGCCCAAAAAATGCAGCAAAAGCAGCCTGCTCTTTCTTGAAACTCTTATATACAGCACTTGATAATTTCTTTGTTGAGCGAAATGGCTGAAGTTTGTTCAACATGCGGACTCCCCAAGGACTTATGCGTTTGTGGAGAAATAGAGAAAGAGCAGCAACGTATTCGCATACGCCTTGAAACCAGAAAATTTGGTAAAGCAACCACCATAATCGACGGCATGGACGACAAAAACAACAACCTCCAAGCCGTCGCACAGAAACTCAAAACCTTCTGTGCTTGTGGCGGAACACACAAAAACGGGCAAATCATGCTACAAGGCGACCACCGCGACCGCGTCAAAGAATTCCTCATAAAAGCAGGCTATCCAGAGGAAAACATCGAACTCCAATAACCGCAAACGCCCAAAGAAAGCAAGGAAGCAAACGTTACTCATGAAAAAACTAGACGGTATCCGCGATGTTTTCAAAAACACAAAACATAGAAAACCCACCCAAATTTTTTGTCCTCGCTGTTGTAGCGCAAAAATTCAATTAAACAGCAGTTTAGAAGTCTGGTTAACGCCAAAACAGTACTACTGTCCTGAATGCGGTTACCATGGCATATTAGTTATGGAGTTAGAACCTGAAACAGAAGCCAATTCTGAACAAGAAACAGAATTAAAAGAAGATAAAGAATAGGGAAATTACCCTTAGTCAGGTAACTCTAAGTTGAGTTGCTTCTTAAGCGTCTTGTAGCGGTTTCTCACTGTAACCTCAGTTACACCTGCAGCTTCAGCGATGTCTTTTTGAGTCTTCTTTTCATTGTTCTGCAAACAAGCAATATAGAGGGCGGCGGCAGCTAAACCCATCGGGTCTTTACCTGCGGCGGCACGTTTACGTCTGGCTTCTCGCAGTATGTTGATTGCAGCACCCTGAGTTCGACCTGAAATGCCTGTTTTCTCCGCGATCTTTGAAACGTACGTCAGTGGATCTGCGATGGGCATGTGAACTTCTAACTCTCGGAGCAGCAGCCTGTAGCAGCGTGCGACGTCTTTTTTGTCGACTAAGCTGGCTTCAGCGATTTCGCGCAATGTTCTGGGTGTTCCGCTGCCGCGGCATGCAGCATACAATGCAGCTGCAGCTATGGCTGCGATTGAGCGGCCTCGGACTAAGCCTTTATCGAGTGCTTTGCGGTAGACGACGGCTGCTTTTTCTTTGATTGGCGGTGGGATGTAGACTTTGTCGCTTAAGCGGTCGAGTTCTGCCATGGCTTGTGCAAGGTTGCGGTCGATGGATGAGTGGACTCTGCTTCGGATTTGCCATTTGCGCAGACGCCACATCTGGAGTCGGGTGGATAATGGGAGTTTTCTGCCAAACGCGTCGCGGTCCACTTGGCTGATGGCTGTGGATAAGCCTTTGTCGTGGACTGAGTAAGAGGTGGGGACACCAACACGGCTTCTGGATGCTTTTTCTTCTTGGGTGAAGGCGCGCCATTCTGGGCCTTTATCCATCATTTGCTCGTAGCAAACAAGCCCACAGTCGCCGCATACGGTTTCTCCCGTGTCGTAATCGTGAACCAGGTTTTGTCCGCCGCATTCTGGACACTTGTCAACCTGTCGTGTGGTTGTTTTAGGTGCTTCTTTTTTTATGCTCACTTTTTTACCTCACGTTAATATGCGTAGAACCGTCACCATAGGCCAATTTGGCTAGAAAATAGTACATTCGGCCCGCGCAGTCTAAGCAGATGAACACTTTTGCTATTTAAGCGTTGTGGTTTATTAAAGCTATTGCACACAATCCACTCGATTTTCTTCAACATACTGGCTTTTCGTATGGAAAATAACGTAAAAATGTGTAAAAACGCCATCGTGGAACTTTTAGATAAACGTTACTTAAACAAATAAAAGAGACACCCACACGTAAAAAAATGCCAAACCAAACTCAAAATCCGCAAGATATAACTTGCTAAAACACTAGTATCACGACGGTGCACCCTCTGCAAACACAGAACCAATCAACCTCAGCGATCCCTGTAGACTTGATCCGAACCGTCGCCATACTGGGCGTTCTTCTGCTTCACGCCGCCAACGACCTAACCATCCAAGTCATAAACGACTTAGAAATCTGGCGATGGTGCATCGTAGATGTCTACCAAAGTGTAGGACGCATGGGCGTTCCCCTCTTTGTGATGTTAACTGGTGCCTTGCTTTTGGCGCCCTCGAAGAATGAGGATTTAGGCGTGTTTTTCAAGAAGCGGTTTGCACGCATCGGGTTGCCGTTCATTTTCTGGGCGGTTGCCTATTTCCTCTGGGACATCTACGTTGAAGGCCAACAGGTGACACAGGGCTTCATCGTACAAGGCATCTTGACTGGGCCATACTTCCAGTTCTGGTACCTCTACATGCTTATGGGTCTCTACTTACTCACGCCTTTGCTACGTTTGATGGTGCCTCACATGACGGATAAACTCTTCAAGTACTTCATGGTGATATGGTTCGTGGGCGTCTCGCTGGTGCCCTTATTGGAACTTGCAACTCCGTACGATTTTAACCCCAACCTCTTCGCCATTCCGGGTTATGTGGGTTACTTCCTTTTGGGCGCTTACCTTGTTAATGTGCGGGTGAAGCGGTCGACCTTGGTGGCTTTGCTGTGTGTGGGTATTGCGTTAACTGCGATAGGCACTTTCCAGATGTCTAGAACCGTGGGCGGTGGAACAAGCTTCTACTTCCAAGAATACCTAAGCCCAACCATGATTCTGTCTTCGATTTCATTGTTTCTGCTATTGAACACCTTCCGAACACCCTGCGACCAACCTGTGGAGCAGTCGTGGCGTAAGCGGATTATGCGGGCAATCAGCGAAAACACCTTGGGAATCTACCTCTTTCACATGATGGTGATCTATGCCTTCCAAAACGGGTTCTTCGGTTTCTCTTTAAACGGAAACACAGTTAACTCGATTGTGGGGGTTCCGTTGATGGTTGGGTTGGTTTTGGTGGTTTGTTTGGCGGTGTTGGTTCCACTCAAGAGGGTGCCTGTATTAAAGAGGCTGATCGGCTGATTTTGCTTTAGCGGTGCAAGAACGCTTATTAGGCAAAATGTTGCCCTTTAACCTCTAACAATAAATAACGCTGTACACAATCTGAAAAAGTGCAGCCCGTTGGTGTAGTGGTCAAGCATATCGGGCTTTGGACCCGACGACGAGAGTTCGAATCTCTCACGGGCTACTCCTTCATTATTACTGTTAAAAATAGCTGTCTTTTTAGGGCTTTCTTGAATATATGTGCCTTCCAAGCGGTTTATTGCGTCTTTAAGGGCGTTTTCAGCTACTTTTGAAACATTAAGCCCTAAATTGTGGGCTTTATCTAATATTTCTGAGTCTATTCGGATTGTTGTCATTCTACGGGTTCCCATACACCACACCAAGTATATTTTTGTATATACAATAATATATAAAGATACTTCGATGTCTAACTTGAGATTTGCTTAACTTGCTTTTGGTTGCAGTCACTGGATTTTCGAGCTTTCTATCTCTAAAAAATAAGTTTAAAATGGCAATCTATGCATAAAATAACCCCCGTTTGCAAAAAAAGTCGCAAATATTGCAATTGATATATGCCGCATGATTCTTAATCTGTCTGGTGCGAATGTTTATGCTGAACAGGGTCTTCTAGCTGGTTTAGTGTTAAATTTCTGTTTGCTAACTGCAATTTAGTATTAAACCAATCAAGGGGAACCCCATAAACAAGAGTTTAAACATAAAACAACCCCATACTACCATTTGCCATTTGGTTGGTTTAGTGAGATTGCTTCTGGTTTGGAGGGGGTGTACAAGTTTGGGTGGGATACAGTTTTATATTTGGTGGTTTTTGCGGTTGCTTGGTTGGGAGGGTTTGTGGTTGGTGAACTGGTGAATTGGGTTTTGAAGCGGCGGCGAAGCACTTGAAGGTTGCTATTATTATTACAGTTGAATGCGGTTTTTAAAATCTTTACGTTTGTAAAGGTTTTTTCGGAAAACGGTAGGGGGGTGGGTGTATGCCGTTAACGCTTTTTTTTATTACTACATTAGAGTTAGAGTATATACTTCTTCTTACTTACGGATAAAAGGTTTACAAACGTAAAGTTTTTACGGCTGAGTCAACCTGACACAACTTGACTCAACTTGAATTAGCCGTCTAAGCCGTCTCAACCGTCTTAGCCTTTAACGGTTAAGTTACGCCCTTCTGTGTCAGAGCGTATCCGCGTAGTAGCGGTAGCGGTAGAGCGGTAATAGTAGCGGTAGTAAGAGCGACAAAAAAAATTAAAAAATAAAGAAAGGGGTTTAGTCTTCTTCTTTTGGTAAAGTTTCTTGTAGCAGCCAATCTTCTTCTTTTTTGTTTAAGTGTTTCTTGGGAGCGATGTGTTTCATTTCTTTGAGTTCTTTTGTTGCTTGCGGCAGCCAACTGTACCAGCCGTTTTTGAGTCAGATTTTGAAGTTCTCGAATTCTGGGTTTAGCACTACTTTTTTGTTAAATTTAGAAGCGTGCTCTATTGGGTTTTAGAGTAGTGATTGTTAGCAATTGTTTTGGATAAATCTGATTTAATTTTTTCAGCTAAAACTTGAGCTAATCTAACAGGAACCGCATTTCCTATCATTTTGTAGCCATCAGCAACATTTTTGTAATAAAAAATAAAGTCATCTGGAAATGTTTGAATTCGGGCACATTCCCTAACGGATAGCCTTCTATAAACTGGTTTTTCATTATTAAATTTCCATAAATCTTTCTCAACTTTTACCATTCCTGTAGATGATGGATGAAGAGGTGCATGTCTTCCGCCTGCCTGAATTGTAAATGAAGCCTCATCCCAGTTTCTTTTTCTATTTCTTGACATGTAAATTGTTGAAAAACTACCGTTCATAAATTCGTGGTTAGGAATTGAGAGGTTTACGTTTGCTTTGTTTTTATCCTTTGCTCTTACAGGTTCTGGTAAGTCGTGAATTGCATCTCTGAGGGTAAGCCATTTGTGAGTTTTAGGTCCACTAAGAGTTATTTGTACATTTTTTGAGTGAGTGGGATTTGGAAAAACAAATTTTTTTCTTAAAGAATCTTTTATACCGACTATAATAACTCGATATCTCTCTTGTGGTACGCCATAATCTCTTGCATCAATAACTTTATACTCAATATTGTATCCAATCGAGGAAAGCTTGTTTAATATTTTATTAAATTCTTCTATATGAGTACTCGAAACTATACCCTTAACGTTTTCAGCGAGGAAAAAAGAAGGCTGCTTGTCTTTCAGCACTCGCACATATTCATAAAAAAGCTGCCCTCTTTCGTCTTTTGCACCCCGCATTTCTCCAGCCAAACTCCAGCTTTGGCAAGGTGGACCCCCAACAATTCCGTCTGAATCAGGAATTTCATAGGATTTGATTTCAAACAGTGAGCGTTTGTCGATTGGAATTCTATGATTTTTCTCGAATGTTTCCCATACAACTGGGTCATTATCATTTGCATAGACCAGTTCAAAACCTGCCTTTGTAAATCCGAGATCAAGTCCTCCACATCCAGAAAATAACGAAACTATTTTCATACTACCAGCTCAGAGTTATCAATTGAGCTTCAATAGATAGCGCGGGATTGTTTGGGTTTCTGATAGTTGCAGGTTTACTTGTAATACCCTCATGAGTTTCAATGGCTATAACATCATCTCTTGGAAATGACTTATATTTTTCCCTTGTCATCAAAGCAACAAGTGAAAAATCCTTTCGTTCATCAACTCTATACAAATAAGAGAAAACTTTTATTGGATTTTGTATCTCCCACATTCCCCTAATCCTAAAATTGGTAATACCGAGTGGATCAATTCTGTTAATTCTTCCTAATTCTTTGGTTTCTGTATATTCCCAATTTTTTGACTGGAAGAAATTCCGTATTCCATCTTTAAGTTCTTTTGATTTTTTATAATAAAATTCTTTATCAGCTGCATAACAATTTCCTTGAACAAAGAATAAGTGTTTTAGTTTCCCGCCGTTTGCACAACCCACAGCATAGAAGATATCTTTGCTAACCCAGTTTCCACCATCACAGGCACGGCAATGAACTGTGATTCTCGGGTCATTTTTCCAAAGCCTTTCTTTAGGTGGCGAATTATTGAGGGCAAGATTATTTGTCAAGTTTTTAATCTTTTTAACCTCAAAGGCATCTCCGTTAGTTATAATTATGTCAGGAGGGTTGTTTTGATTTCCTAAATAGGAAAAAACACCTGTATATTGTGATAGTTTTTCTTGATTTATTTTAAATGAGCCGCAAATTGCATCTCTAACATAATACTCAAGCTGTTCACCAACTTGATTTATTCTAACTTCATATGTTGCAAAGTATTTTTTTAAGTCGTTGTTCTTAAAATCAGCAATGCTTTTAATAGCCGTTAATATGTTACGATTTTTAACTGGTGTTAGAGTACTCTGAGGCATGCCCCATTATCTGGTAATTTGTCCTATAAAGATTTGATGTACAATGGTAGACAAAGTCTCCGCTGAAAAACGTTCACAAATTATGTCGGCAATTCGTTCTAAGGATACTAAGCCAGAAGTTTTTTTGAGAAAAGCGTTATGGAAAAAGGGATTAAGGTTCAGGGTTCAATATGGAAAAGAAAAAATTGACATTGCTTTCCCATCAAAACGGGTAGCGGTTTTTGTAGACGGTTGTTTTTGGCATGGTTGCCCAATTCATACACCAAAAAGCAATATACAATATTGGGAACCAAAATTACTTAGAAACATTAAACGCGCAGAAGCAAAGGATTTACGCCTTAAAAAAGAAGGCTGGATAGTCCTTCACTTTTGGGAACATGAAATAATTAATACTGATAAACTCGTAACCTGCATAGAAAATTCATTGAAGCATCGAGGTACAATTACTTGAAACTCGCTTAAACACATCAAAATATTGAAAAATATTCTGGCTCACTTTGGCGTTTAAATTTCCAAATGTAACTAATACATAACCCTAAAGCGATTCTAGGGTGCAGACAAAGCGGCGATTAGATGGATTTTTTCGGAAGAATACCCGAAGTTCTTTTTCTAAATCCTGAATTACATTTTCGCCTAAGCGAAACCGTTTACCATGAATACAAAATACTTGAGGGTCAAATGTAAAGTTTTTCCGTCTTTCCCATGCTATAGGCTCGGTCATGACCAAGATACGATATAATGATTTAAGGTATTCAACGTAACCCAGATCCAGATGTCTACATATAAAACTCGTTGTATCTTTTTCTAAAAGCAATTCATCAGCAGATGATGTTAAATCTCTTATTTCACGCATGAAGGCAAGATAATATAAAGTTCGCATCACTCTACAATCTATCATTATTGATTTTCTTTGTTCTGGGGTTGCTTGTATATGAGTAAAGCGAAGTTTTTTGTCTTCAGACCAAGTTGCCTTCCTTTTAATATGGTAAGCTTTTGTGATTTTTACAAAAATACTCTTTACAGATTTTAATTTTTTAGATACTACGCCCCATTGAACGTCTTCTTTAATATCTTGGAGCGTTTTTAATGAGTCTACAAAAATAAAACCGTGCTCGGCAGTTAGTATTCTTAAGCGGTCATAAATTTCACTTTCTCCAGAGTTTCCCCACTCAAAAGCATTGTAACATTCAAAAGTAGCAAACAAGTTTGTACGCCTAACTACATCACTCGAAAGACTCTGTAAACTATACTCATACGCTTCTAATCCTTCAGAAGCTGCCTTATCGACCCACTCTTTTAAAGGGTCAGTAAATATCACTTTCATTCCCAAACTATTCAAAAGAGAGGCAAATTGTCCAGTATAACCACCTATTACTGTTACACAAATGTTATTTGTTGGAATGCCTAACTTTAAAAATATTTTCTGAAATTCTACAGGGTTAAATTCTATTACAAGTTGAGTATAATGCCTTAACGGTGCTTCAATGGGATTGTTTTTCTTGAAACGTTCAACAGCTTCCAATGAGAACGGGTTTTTTTCTTCTTTTTTATTATATTTATCTAATGTGAGATCCAAGTAATCCTTAACGTTTGCAGTTCCATTCAAAAATGTTGTTAGGTAACCACGAGCATCCTCACTACAGAGATTGATTAGTTCCTCTACTGTGGGCTCAAGAGGTTCACACATTTTAGTCACCACGTTTTTTCTCTATCTTTTTTCATTATTACTTGGCAACAGCTGTAATCACTCAAACTCTGCAAGTTTGTACGATTGTCTCTTTGTTGAATTAATATAAAATATTATCGAGCCTATTGCAGGAGTTAGCGGTCAAGATAGCACCCTCAGGTCTGCTTTTTGGTAAATTCGGCTTAGTCTTTCAAGTTCTTTTCCAGTATAATGCTTCGCAATCACGGATTTAGGTGCTCTACCTTGAAACACATCGACGTATCGGTCAGGTACTCCGAGTTCTCCTAATTCGGTGCTATGCCACTTTCTCAATATCTGTGCCGTTATCTTGACCCCTGAAACTTTGGTCGCTTTTTGCCAAATCGAGTTGAAGTCTCTTGTGCCAATGCAAAACAGTTTAGCGTTTGAGTCTTTGCGTGATTCAAGGTATTGCTTTAGGTAGATTTCGCATTCATCGTTGTAGAATGATACTCCAGCTTTCTTTGTTCTTGTGCTGTGCTTTGACTTAATGCAACGCATTTCATAATCTATATCCATGAAACGGTTTAGCTTTAATGCCTCATTCTTTCTCAATCCGCTTGTAGCGTAGAATAGGTATATCGCTTTATCCCTGTCGCCTTCTTGTGCGTCAAACCCAAGTTTTACTTGTACCTTGTTAGGTAGTACAATGTCATAGTTGTTATCAACATAAGCCTTTTTGAACCCCTCCACGTATTCAGGATGCTTAAGGTATCTGCCAACAAACGCTTTGAGACCACACAATTGGTTGTTATAGGTTTTTGGCGCTTTCGTTGTGTAGCTTTGCAAGTAATCCCGAACTGAATCCCTGTTTATGTTTCCTTTACAGAAATTTAAAAATCGAGTTGCAAACACTCGATAATCCCTAACAACTGTTGGCTCTAAACGCTCATCCACTTGGCAGAAAGTAACAAAATTCTCTACAAGTTTGGCGCTGTCCCTATTATGGAAAATATGTTGCTTATGCGGGTCTAAAGTTGAATCACCTTTTACATACGATTTGAAAGCCTGCAGCACCATTGGTGAGGAGTCCAGTTTCGCGGGCTTTGGACCCGACGACGAGAGTTCGAATCTCTCACGGGCTACTAACTACCTTTGTTTCCACCTTTTTAGTTGCGTTTTTTTCTCTATCCTCGCTCAGAGATGCAAACAGAAGTGCAACCAACAGTTCACTAAGCGGTACCCCTCTTTTCGTTCAAGAAAACAGGCGATGGGGAGTTTTGCGAATATCAAGTTTAACTGAGAAATTCATATTGTTTTTGGGTTTATTAGATGACGTTTACTTCTTGAATTGTCACTATTCCGTCATCGCCGACAACTTTCTTAATTTCAGGCAGCAGCGGCTGGAGTTTTGATTGTTCATCGATAACTTCGATAATCATCGGCATGTTTACCAATATGCCTTCCCAATGTAGGTTGGATCTGCCCCTTTTTCCGAAACCATCAACCCCTGTCCAAACTGTAGCGCCTGCAACATGGTCTTTCTGAAGCAAATTTATAACCAGTTCATGAATTCGTTTGTGACCTAATTCATCGTTTTTCCTTATCCTTATCGTGAGATCCCACATCTTTTGCCACATACCTGCATCTACTCCTTGTTCTTTTTCTTAACAACCAAAACCGAACGCTTGCTACTATTAACTACATGTTTAGAAACGCTTCCTAAGAAGACACTCGCCAATTTACCTTGACCTTTACTGCCCATAACAATCAAGTCCGCGTCGATTTCATCAGCATACTTAACTATCTTGCTAGCAGGGTCACCATGCAAAATTTTTGATTCAACCAGCGTAGCTTTGTATTCTTTAAAGTAATCATCGATGAGTTGATTGTGCAGGTTTTGGTATTCTTTTTCTTGTTCATGGATGTATTGGGTATCTACTTCGCCTTCAGCGGCAACAAATGAGGGTATAGGGACGACGCTAAGAAAAACAACGTTCGCTTTTCTTTGTTGGGCTACTTTCGCCGCTTCTTCTGCGACGAGTTGGGCGTAGTCAGAATTATCAACGGCGACAAGTATCCAAGTTTTATCTTGTTGTCTCGTCGATTTTTCTTCCTTATTTGCCGGTATACTTTTCATATGCATCACTTTGTATTTATAATTTGGTAGGAACAAACCTCTTAGCGATCAAAGTTGGCACGATGGCACTTAAGATAACCACCGTCACGATAACGGAAAATTGAGAATCAGACAGGTAACCCAGCTGATGGCCCAATGTTGCCGTGATTGTTCCAACAGTTAAACCAGTGCTAAACAGCATGGTTGCAAACACTGGGGCTGTTGGAATCCATTTTTTACACAACGCATAGCAACCAATTAGCTTGGACGCCAATTTTGTTCCCAACAACCCAAGGATTAACGCGATATTTGCTACTACTGCAGGCACCGCAATCAGCATTCCGGCTCTTATGAAGAAGGCGGGTGCAAGAAGGGCAAAAGTTACCGTCCGCATCTTTGACAGTATATCTTGATGTTGTTGGATGGTGTTGGCGAAAATCAAACCTAATATGAATGCCCCGAAAACAGCGTGCAAGCTGGCTATGTCTGCAAAGAATGAAATCACTAGCAGTACTGCTAAGACAAGCCTTATTTCAATCTCGACGGCTCTTTTGCCAAAGCTTTTAACAACGCGCCTTAGCAGTCTTGGCACTACTGGAACAAGCGCTATGAGAACAACCACGAAAGCAACAGTAATCCAGTCAAAAGAAGTTTGAATAAAGTTAATTCCAATCAGTGTTAAGATGTCGTTAACAAAAGTTACAGCGATTATAAGTTTAGCTGTAGGAGTTTTAATCAATTCATATTCTGAGAGAACTGCATAGACAACAGCAACCGACGTGGTTGTTAGGGCAAGTCCACCTGCAAGTTTTGCCTGCCAACTCCAATCAGTAAACAGAGTAAGGACTCCGATTATGCCTATAAGGGGTGCAAGGAAAGCTACCGTTCCCAACCCAAAACTTTGTTTTGCTTGTTTTCGCAGAAGGATGAATTCTACTTCAGCGCCTGCAAGAAAAGTTAAGACTAAACCGCCGAAGGTGCCCAGAAAATCAAGCCATGAAGCAACTGTTATGCCTAAAACGTTGGCTATTAAAATTCCCGCGAGGACTTCAAAGATGGAGGAGGAAACTTTTGTTTTGATGCCGATTATACCTGCTGCTACAACGGCTACTGCCACAACTGCAATTGAATACAGGTCTACTGCTATCGCTTATCCCTTCTTCACTTGCGTTGTAGAAGCTATTGGCTTATCAGGGGATAAGCGGTTAAAGGTGAGCTTCACCACCAATGTCTTTTGCTGCTGGTTTTCTTTTTAAAACTTTCGAAAAATATTGGCTTAGTTTGGTTATGATTCAGGTTTATTGAAAATGTCTATTGGTTAAGGGTCAGTCCTTTATGCTGATAGAGGCTAAATTATGTAACGGGTGAGGTGCCTGCTTTTGGGTGACTATATTCCCTTATTTAGTGGGCGCATACGAATCCGTATCCGTACCTGCGGGAATCACGCGACGTCTCAGCAGCTACCTCCCCTCCCTTATTTAAAGAAAAAACAAAAGAAGAGATCAATACCTAACCACTCGGTAGCGTCCCTTCAGTTGGCGTTTCCTTCTCTGGTCCGCGTCTGTAACAGGGGAGTTGCCCGTTTTAACCTCAAAAACCGTTGGTTCCCCAACTGGGCCGCCGAAGAAATCGCGTTTCTGAACCAAAAAATCGCCTCCTTCAAAGAGTTTTTGGCAGTCATTCCCCAGCTGGGCTTGGTCGTAGGCGAAGCGGTCTTTGGCGATGCGACCTCTATGGCGTTTGGCATGGGGAAAGCGGCGGTTTGTGTTCCCGAACCCGTAAGGTTTGTCTGAAGTTTGTTTAACCAAGTGTTGCAACTCTTAGGGGCACAAGTGGTGTAGACGTATAAAAATTGTTCTGGCTGGTTTAGCGTTTGGTTATCTGTACGTCGGCGCCTTTTTTTGTTTTGTAGGTGCTTATTTTTTGGTTAATTATGGGCAACATGTTTTCATCCACTTCGACGCCTACACTGTTGCGCTCTGTCTTTATGGCAACTTTAATGGTTGTTCCCGAACCCAAAAAGGGATCCAGCACAGTTTCGCCCTTCACGCTAAACATGCGAATCAACCTTTCCGCCACTTCATCGGGAAAAGCCGCAGTTCGACGCTCCAAATCGCTTACTGTTTGGCGAGTACCTTTGAAGTCCCAGATTTGACTAAACCACTCATCACGCTCACTCTTAGTAAATTTGCTCTCATAACGCTCTGCGTGGTGGGGTGTGAATTTGCGCAGTTTACCTTTCCGAAACAGCAGAATAAACTCGCAATCCAAAGTGACGTAAGCGTTAGGCGGCAGGAAACCTGACCCCAGAAATGCGCCTTTCCCCTTGTACTTTGGTTTAGTTGTAGGTTTTTTCCACAGAATGTAGGGTAAAGTGGTGTACCCGATTTTTTCACAGACTTCAATTATGCGGCTGTGATTTGGGAAGAGTTGGAATTTGCCGTTTATGCTTCGGGTGGCGTCGCCGACGTTTATAGCTGCGATTCCTCCGTCGGAGAGGACGCGGTAGGTTTCCGCCCAAACTTTACCCAGAGCTTCATGCATGGCATCGTAGATTTTCCGCACCGCCTCGTCGTCTCCTTCCTTCTCCAGCTTTGGCCATAGTTGCGCGATTTTTGGCTCCTTGCAGAATAGTTCATCCCACATGGCTATCATGGGGTAAGGGGGGGAAGTAACCATCAACTGGACGCTGCCGCTTTCGATTTCAGGCATTTGTTGGCTGTTGCCGATGATTATTCGGTGCTGGCTGGGCATGCAACTCTATGTATCGGTGTTGGGGGCTTTTACTCTTGCGGTGGATGGGAAATGATTAATAAGCCAGAAACTCAACCTTCTGTACTGCATTGGGCTACGGTAACCAAGCCAGGTCAAAGGTGAAGGACTCAAGATCAACGTTTGGCCGGCAGGTCTGGCCCCAGACGGATGGGTTATCCTTTCCCGCAGGGGTTCGCAGGTTCAAATCCTGCCCGTAGCACCAACGTCTCTTGGGATCGAGAGATAATTTTAATACCTTACAAAGCCCCGTATGTTATGCTACAAGTGGTGGAGAATAAGTTGGTTGAAGCTGTTTTCACAGACGAAGACAAAAAAAACCTCAAAGTCATAGCTGAAGAACTGCCGAAACTTCGTATAATTGTTGAGGAACTTAAGGAAACTTTGGAAGTCTTAAGCGACGAGAAACTGATGAAAAGCATCACTGCAAGCCAAAAAGATGTGCAAGAAAAACGAGTGTTCAGCTACAAGGAACTACTGCATGAGTTGAACATAGATGAAAAAGAGCTTTGAACTCATCTTCACCAAAGAATTTCTAAAAAAGCTCAAACACCTCGACAGGCAAACACAAATCCGATTAATAAAAGAACTAAAGATTCTAGAAGACAAACCATTCGTCGGTAAACAATTGGTTGGACGTTTAAGTGAACTCAAGTCCTTTCGGGCTGGCGATTACAGAGTCATTTATAAAGTCTCTGAGCAGAAAATTATTGTTCTAACCGTTGGTCACCGCAAAAAAGTCTACGACCAATGAACATGCAGCTGCACAGCGGAATATTCGCAGGTTAAAATATTGCCCATACACCACAATTAAACCTGACTTTAAGGGAAATTTTAATACTGCTTAATCCTTGTAGATAAGTAATCTTTCGGTGGCATGGTTGGTTAACACTGTCCTTACAGAGGAAGACAGAATAATTCTCAGAGGTTTAGCTGTGGAAATCGCGGATATCCGCAAACAACTCAACCAACTCGCCGAAACCTTGGCTAAACTGAACGATAAACAGTTCTTGAAGGCGTTTGTCGACAGTAAACCAGACCTAAATGAGGAACAAGTTGACCGCTATCAGTTATCGCTCCAAAAACAGGTAGATGCCACTGAGTACGAGTTCCGCTACTAACCCTTTAGGCTTCTTTCTGTTGCTTGGACAAACACTTAGTTTTAATACACAAGGTTAATACCACAGTTAACTGTTAAAAGTTGACAACAAGTAAGCTGTTTCTATATAGTTGACAGACAACTACAGTCGAACGCTTAATTGCATACAACCCGAAAATCAATAGGAGAATACAATATGAAAACATCAACATCGATACTGTTCCATTGCCCACAGTGCAACGCGAACTTTGAATTCGACGCAATAGGCCAAAACGAGTTTGTTCCCTGCCCAGTCTGCGGAACCGAATTCGTAACAACCAAAAAGGGCAACAAAGTAATGCTTGAAGCCCTCGAACAAGCCCTAATATGCTAAGAAGCAACGACTCGGGTTTTTAACCCGAAGTGTTCGCATCCTTTTTTTGTTTTTAGACATCCCACTGTTTGTGTACGAAATAAAAAAGTGAACTATACACTGGCAAGTATGTAACTTGCCGTTGGCGGTGAATGCAGTACCACCTGAGGACTGACACACGCATTACATTCTGTTTGTATACATCGTAGTTCTTCAACGGATGGCGCTCCAACATTTCCGTTCGAAGCCGCGAGTATAACGTTCATCTTGTAAGCGCCTAAGCTGCGTACGATTTTTGCAACCTCAACCAGATGCCCAGAGTTAACTTCGGGAACAAAAAGCGCGTTGACTTCCACCATCAAGCCTGCGTCTGAGGCGTTGCGGATGCCCTCAAGCTGGTTTAGGCTCAACACTTCAAAGGCCTCTTTCCCCCGCAGAGTCTTGCCGTTTAAACGCACATACGAATACATCTTTGCGCCGACCTCAGCGTCCACAGCGTTTACATTGACTCGAATCGCAGTTACTTCAAGTTCTTCTAGTAGCGAAAGTTTTCTTGGCAAGAGCAACCCGTTGGTGGTTATGCTTGGGGTAAAGTGGGGGAACTCTTGCGCTATTAGTCGCAGTGTTTTGTAGGTGACTTCGCTGTTGAGGGCGTCGCCTGTTCCTGAGATGTCGATTGCATTGAGGTGAGGGTCTTGGTTGGCAGCTATCCTTACTTGCTGGATGGCGTCTTTTGAGGTTAAGACTTTACTTTCAGTCAAAGCGGAGCTGGAATCACAATAGTTAGAGCCGACGTTGCACTCTGACTTTACAGTTAATTCTATCTTGTTGAACCTGAAATGTGCTCCGCTTTCAGGGATTGGGAGGGTTTGGTGCATGTGGGCGCAACTCTTTTTTTGTGCTTGGGCTTTTGCGTAGAGCAGCGGGGAACTGCTGGTTGCGCTTTCCTTTCTTATTGTGATTTGGGTCATAGTTTTTTCTCCTTGGTTGAGGTATTGTTTTTGGCTTTTAAAAGAGTAGTTGAGAAGTTTTCACAACTGTGCATAACATACAGGATTATCTTAACAAAAACAAAGCAGAATCCAGAAATAGATTGCATTAATTCAATTCTACACCACAAAAATAAACACTACACCAAAATAATTTGGCAGCGGGCAGCAAAATACAAAATAACCTCCACCCAATACCAATCCCAGAGGCACAGGATTTGACGAACAAAACCACATGGGACCTAACCGCACTATTCACAGACCCCTCAGACCCCAAAATCCCGCAAACCATCAACCAGGTCTCCGGCATGGCAGAGGAATTTGAAAAGAAGTACCGAGGCAAAATCTGCAACTTCGACGCTGAGGGGCTACTGGTGTGTCTGCAAGATGTTGAGGCGTTTCAAGCTAAAATCGGCGACATAACCCTCTACTCAAGCCTCGCTTTCTCCGCAGACATGACTCAGCCGCAGACGCAGGCATTGCATGACAAAGTGGAGAAGTTGAATGCAAAAATTAGCCAGCAGTTGGCGTTTTACTCGCTTGAATTGGGCAAACTCCTGAAAGCTAAACCTGAATTGATTGAGGCGCCTGCTTTAGCTAACTATAGGCATATGCTGCAGCGGGTTTACCGTCGAGTGGAACATCAACTTAGCGAGGTTGAAGAGCAACTTATCATAGAAAAAGACCAGTTCGGCGTCAACGCATGGGAGGAGCTGCAGTGTAAATGGCTCAACACGCGACTCTTTGAAGTCACAGTTTTGGGAGAGAAAAAGACACTTAGCTACTGTGAAGCCAACGGTCTTCTACCGCACCCTGACAGATCAACAAGGGAATCAGCTTACCGCTCCATCTACGGCGGGTTGGGCAAAGACGGTGAAATCTTTGCTTCAGCGTTACGTAACATCTGCAACGACTGGGTAGCGGTCTCTAAACGTAGAAAATACGCTTCGCCCATGGAGTCCAGTTTAATCAGCAACGATACCGACCAGAACATAATCGACCGCCTATTGAGCACAGTGGAAGAGGGCAAAGCAGCTTATCGGCGGTACTTGAAGTTGAAGGCCAAACTTATGGCGTTGGATGTTTTGGGTAACCACGACATTCTTGCACCCCTCCCTGATGCGCCGGAGCTTAAATTTACACTGACAGAGGCACAAAAACTTGTAACCGAAGCTTACAGCCGCTTCGACTCCGCCTATGCCTATGCAGTCAAAGAAATGTTCGAGCAACGCCACATCGACGCAGAACCAAGGTTTGGTAAACGTAACGGAGCGTTCTGTGCAAGCCACTATAACGGTAAATCCGCCTATATCCTGCAAAGCTTCAACGGCACCTTAACTGACGTTTTCACTTTAGCACATGAGTTGGGACACGCAACACACGACTGTTACATGGCCAGAAACCAGACCCTGCTCAACACGCATGTGCCCTCCATTGTGGCTGAGACTGCTTCGATTTTCGGGGAACTTTTGTTAACTGACTTGATGTTGGAGAACGCGAAATCTGACGCTGAACGCAAAGCGCTTTTGTGTTTGGTTTTGGATGAGGCAGGGATGACGGCTTTTCAGGTTACGGCGAGGGTTTGGTTTGAGCAGGCCCTCTACCGATCCATTGAGGACTGTGAGTTCCTCGATTACAAGACCATCTGTTGCCATTGGACTAAAGCCCGCGACCGCATCTATGGAGATGCCGTCAGATGGTTCCCTGAGATGGAGGCGGAATGGACTATGAAACCCCACTACTACATGGCGAACTATCGTTTCTACAATTACCCCTACGTCTACGCTCAGATGTTTGTTTACTCACTCTACGAGCGCTACTTGGAGGAAAAAGAGGCGTTTGTGCCTAAACTGGTCGCCTTGCTTTCGGCAGGCAGCAGCAAATCGCCTTTGGAGCTTGGCAGGTTGGTCGGTTTAGAGGTGAATGAGGCTGATTTTTGGCGTGGAGGCTTAAAAGTGTTCGAACGCTTCATTTCAGACTTGGAAAAAACCGTTTAAACGTATTCGAGTTCGAAATGTTAGATACTTGCGCTTCATAAGCTTTTATATGGTAAAGTACGTTACAGATAGCTGAACCATAAAGCCGAATTTGGCCCTTGGAGACCTGCGCCTATGGAGAAACAACTCGAAAGGAAACAGAGTTTTAATGAACTGTTGATTGATGTTGTGGACGAAGTTTTGTCGGCCATAGGCAACTCGGTTAAATGCATGCTTTATGTTCAGATAAAAAATAACCTCGCCATAAGCAAAGAGCAAATCCCCGACAAAATCGAGGTTTTCATGAAGGTTCTGCAGCGAATTTTTGGTGAAGACGGCGCTAGGCATATTGAGTTGCAGATAATGAAGCAGATTCAGTCAAAAACAGGTGTATCTTGCCCTTTTTCAACTGAGAAGGGTAAATTTGTTGCGTGTATAGATTTTATTAGGCAAGAATACGAGAAAAACCTCTAAGTTCAACCGTTTCCTTTCTGCATGGAAGTGTTTTCGGGGTTATTCTTGTTCGTAATACGTAGTTTAACGTTTTTTAATAGTGTTTTTTAATAGTGTACATTGGTTCAGAACACTTTTATCACAACTTAGCGCTAACGGTAATAACAAGCAACCAAGCGATAACACGATAAACATGGGGAAACATATGAAACCTAAACGAGACGACGAACTAACGACACGGGTGATCAAAAACTTTTCAGATGTCTTGATCTTGAAGTACCTAAAAGAAAACCCACTTAGCAGCGGCTACGAGATACTTCGGCATCTACATGAAAAATACAAGATAACTTTCAGCCCAGGCACGATCTACCATGAAATTTACTTGCTTGAACGCAAAAAATTCATAAGAAGTGAGGGGGATGAAGGCGGCAGGATGTTCAGTTTAACCTTTGAGGGCGAGCAGGCGCTGACTGAAATATTTAAGGCAGCTAGAGATATTCAGCAGTTAGTTGCCAACATTTTCCTCGAAAAATAGCGTCTCTGTAGCCCTAACTCTTTTTGGGCTTTTGTTTTATGGTTGGTTTGCGGCAGTCACATACGTTTAAGTGTCCAAAGTCCAGCTATTACAAAATGGTTTTTGCTGGACAACCTTTGGGAGGTGATTTTTTGGAGTCAAAAAAGAAGATACCTGAACCTGAAATGACTTCTGAGGGCAAATTTAGATGTCGCCAAGACAGCCAAGAATACGATAATCGAGAAGACTACGAAACACACTGCATGGAAGAACACATGAGCAGCGAAGAAAGCAGCAGTAGAGAAATGTAAAAAGTTAAGGGCAAAAGCCCAAGGTTTATTGTTTCTCTTCTTTTTCTTGGAAGAGCTTCTTGATAACGCTTATTCTTGCCTTCTGCGCCAAGGTATTGCTTGTAACCGCTGTAAGGGCTTCCTTTAATAGAGAAACCGTACATTTCATGTTTTAATAATAAACCCAGTAATCCCCCCAAATCCAAGAATTGTAATTGACAGATATAGAGCCGCCATTCTGATACCAGTTTAGGTTGCTATCGTAGATATATGAAAGGTATGCGTAGCAGTTGAACTCTGGATCCCAAACCGGATTACTTAACGTAACAGTATGCTGCCCAGGTATTACTTGTGTTGAAACTGGCACAGGTCCATAGTCAAGACCATCTATGTTAACATTAGGCGGGCTAATAGTATAATGATAGTAGATATACGTTCCACCACTGTAGGGGTCGTATAATTCGGCACATCCTTGAGCAGTAACTGTTAAGGTGTAGGTTGGTGGAGAGGGTAATTGGATATTTGCGTTTCCATATACTGCCATCCAACAGGGCGGCCAAACAGTGCTTTGACCGTAAACATACCAATATGGCTGGAACCCGGTAGGACCATATTGATATAAACAAGAGGCAAAGAAAGGAACCCCCCAAAGGAAAAGGCAAGCAGAATCTAAAGCATCATGTACTGTCATTCGATAGTTTATTAGGCGATTAAAGAATACAAGAACCCAGTCGCCGTAAAGCCATCCCGAACTATTGGGGTCGGGTATCCATTGGGTTAGGGATGGTGAACCTATCGGAAAGCCTATATAAACTTGAGAGCCCGCATCTGGACTCGAGTAGCCATTACTACTCATATCAAAACCTACGTAGCGATGGGTAAATGCAAATGGCATGCTTCTACGCGCCCAATTTCCACCTTGTATTTGGCCCTGAGGATAATTGTAGTAGGGATCACCATTCAGCGGGTGAAATGAATTATAGACACCTAAGCCGTCATAGTAACCATTGTTGTAGTCAGCCGACATGCATGTGCTAATAAAAGCAAAAGTAATCTCACCTGGATTAGTACGAGAATATATCTCATCGTCATATACAGCATTCCATGGAGCAGGACTCCAATTATTCCAATTACCGATTCTGCTGCCTGTTTCGTCTTCAATCATGTAGTGAAAAACTCCTGGATCACCAGAGTATTGAGTTGTACCAACGCCATGGTCAAAATCAACCACTGCGACATTTACAGCGCCGGTATTCTTAAGATAGGCCAAATTATTCTTTATATTGTCGCAAAATGACCCGGGATTACCTTGTTGATTAATACTTTGCCCAGTGGGGCCAACCCAACCGTAATTAGAAAACCGTAATTAGAAAACCAACCACTAATTGCATTAGCAGTTGATTGCTGGCAGACAATTTCGGGAAACGTTTTTCGCCAATAGAAGTAAGGTTCCTGCTGTCCCGATAATTGACCAATGCTTTCGGCACCCCAAATTACGGCGGTACCTGTTGGCGTAGCAGATACAGACGGAATAGTATAGAGGAATAATAGAGAGGGCATAAGGAGCACACAAACTAGTAATCCCCCCGTTAGGGGTATCAGTTGTTTATGTAGATTCTTACTGAGGCGTGAAATAATTATATTGAACTTAATCATTTTGCTATTCTTCTTGGTTACTAAAAGTAAAGCGGGAGTACTTACTCCAACGGAAATCAAGAGTATTAGCCATATTAACGGAATCGTTTCATTGCTCGTAGTTGTCTGGACTATTGCAGTTTGGGAACTGTCGATATATTTGCTCGAAAGGTTTGTATCGTTTAGGGGGTGTAGTGTGGATAATGCTTCTCGGGTTGAGATTATTTGTCCTGTATCGGCATTCATATCCACTTCAATACCGTATAGATCACCATACCATTTGTCTAGTTGCACACCAACACGCCAAACGGGATACAGAACAGAAGGATCCCCAGATAGACTAACGTTAGTGTGAGAGGGATAATCGAATAGCAAGGCGGCAAAAGCTATATTCGATTCATTGAATTTGTTGATGTTAACTTTATCTAATCCGACACTCAATGACCAAGTTTTTGCGACGTTAATGGCTATACTTTTTGCCTGATCCTCAGAGAGGTTAATTTTTGTACTTCCTATTGTTTGTGATTGCCAATTATCGACAAAATATGAGAGCGAATTGTTATTGAAGCCCAAGGACAAAAATTTAGTTGGTGCCAATATGCCGTTCACAGTATAGGTCCATTTAAAATTTGTATAACCACTACTAAGGGCGGTTACTTCTAGCGTTGAATCTTCGGTCACCTGTGTGGTATTTCTGTTGGGATTAATACTGCTAAGGGAGGATTTTAATTGGTCATACTTTTGGATGGAAGTGTATTGTTGATATCTTTCAAGAAAACTCTTCGCTGCCACAGTGTTACTAACCGGTTGCGATGCAGCCAGATTAGTAGCCCCTATAACATCGAGAACTTGAAGTATCTGCAAATTACCGTTATTAAAAGTGCAAGACACCCGCAATTTACTGTTGATTGAAGTAAGATTGTATATCACCGATTGAGATATACCGAAAGGCGTCTGGGTCTGTGCATATGTGTTTGAAGAAACAGCATACTTTGACAGGTCAACCCCAACAACGCTATTCAGGATGGAAATTCCCTTTTGCTCTGCCGATAGAGTACTTGCCTGAACTGTAGGCGCTATATAGAGAAAACTGATAAAAATCAACATAAAAATATTACTTGTAAGGAACAGATTTTTGAGATTATCCATCTTTTTCTCTCTCTCTCCAATTTACCCAAATCTCCGGTGGAGTTCAAAGCTTCTCCTTTGACTCTTTTCTTCTTGATTCAAACAGTCTGGCTATAGGTTGAATTAGCATCGTATGCAAGCTAATTTAAGTTTAATTGAGTAGAAATATTCAATGCATTCATACAAAGAAAGCACGTGATTGCCAAAAAATTGTGCAATAAATATTTAAAGGACCTAAAGTTTGGCGGTTCAACATCTTCTATTTAAAAAAACAACACTTAGTCTTTTCCTTAGTTGAAAGATAATAGCACCACTATTTCATTGTTTTAATACTAAAAATGAAGGAATTTGACTTAAAATCACCGTTAATTAGGATTTTTAAGAACCTATAGAGCACTAACTCTAGTCAATAAATGTGAACAAAAAAACTTATATTTGAAGTATTCCGGTAAGAAAAATGGGATAGACTGTGAAGAAATTATCCGCTTTAGCGGTTCTTCTGATCCTCATAATCAACTTATGCATAACTCAAACCCAGCCTGCTTCTAGCGACTCAGCGACCCCAAATTCTTGGTCAAAGAAAGCACCTATGCAAGTTGCAAGAGCAGATCTGGGTGTCGCTCAAGTAGACGGCAAAATTTACGCCATAGGAGGAGCAACAAAAACCATCGCTTTGAACACTCCACTGAGAAGTCCATATGGCGAAGGAATTGTAGGCATAAATGAACAATATGACCCTGTTAATGACTCATGGACATATAAGTCGCCTATGCCTACGCCAAGATTCAGCTTCGCTATTGCTACCCACCAAGGGAAAATCTACTGCATAGGTGGAGCAGAGGCTGATGGAACCCTTTCAAACGTAAATGAAGTGTATGATACAGTTACCGATGCTTGGGAAAGAAAAACACCGATACCACAGACTTTCTTTCCAATGTATGCAAACGTCATAAACGGAAAAATCTACGTCGTAGGAGGCAATGAGTTTAAGGCTAAATATTTTAACTTTTTATATGATCCGACAACTGACCAATGGACCACCAATACACCCATGTCAAACGCACCTTGCGACTATTCCGCAACTGAAGCCGACGGAAAGATATTCGTTTTAGGAGGAGTTGACTTAATGAGTGGCGGTGGTTACTCAAACCAAATTTACAATACGAAAAACGACAGTTGGACCTATGGGCGGTATCCGCAATCAACCGTTTTTGGTCCATCAGCCAGTGTAACAACTGGAATTATGGCACCTAAATTAATCTACCTCATAGGAGGGGGGCAAAGCATTGTTAATGGCGGTCAGCCTTTGTTTCCGACACAAATTTTTGACCCGAATAGAAATAGTTGGTCATACGGAGCCTCAATGCTTACTGGGCGCACAAATTTTGGGGTAGTGAACATCAATGACACCCTTTATGCAGTAGGTGGATACACGTATACTCTGACTTCGTGGTACAACGGCGGTACTGTTCTCGGTGGTCCCATGACACCAACCGCGGTCAATGAGCAATATTTTCCGGTTGGTTATGGCATGCCCGACCCAGAGTACCTGTTGAAGCATACGCCACCAAAAATCTCGTTAGAGTCACCCCAAAACCAAACTTACAATGATTCTAGTATTCCATTGATCGTCGCATTCAGTAAGAACACCACGTGGGCAGCTTACAGTTTGGATGGACAACAGAATACAACCATAGCAGGCAACATCACAATCGCCGATATACCTAATGGAGTTCACAATATTGCCCTCTATGCTAATGACACATTCGGAAACATGGGTACCGAAATAATCACTTTTACAGTTGACAAACCAGAACCATTTCCAACAACTGCCGTCATTATTTTCGTTATAGTGATAGTCATTGGCATAAGTATTAGTCTGCTACTTTATAGAAAACGTAAGGTCAACTGATTTACTTGTTTGAAGGTTCCTCGACTTAGACAGATTTCCTTTTGAATTATACGGAACTAAACAATCAAGCATAAGAACTGTATCAGCTTAGTTGAAAATAGTTTCATCAGCTTTTTGTGACGTGATTTTTTCGGCGACAAAAAAATTCCCGAGTAAACCTGTTGGGCTAAAAAAAGCCCAGGGTTTATTGTTTCTCTTCTTTTTCTTGGAAGAGCTTCTTTATCGCGCTGATTCTTGCCTTCTGCGCTAAAGTGTCGCTTGTGACAACTGTGAGCGCTTCTTCAGGACACCATTTAACACATTGTGGGCCGTCAGGTTTGTCTTTGCAGAGGTCGCAGACGTAGACCACTTTTGTTTCGGGGTGAAGCATCATGGCGCCGTAGTCACAGGCTTCAATACACCAACCGCAACCGTTGCATTTTTCTTTGTCTAAAATTATGTTGCCAGTGTCTTCGGATTGGCTCAGAGCGTTGCGTGGGCATGCAGCGACGCAGGCGGGTTCTTCGCAGAGACGGCAAGTGACAGCCATGTTTGCTAACTGGTTCACGCGGACTAGGCGGATGCGTGATTTTATTGGGTTGTAGGCTTTTTCTTTGCTGTATGAGCAGGCGTATTCGCAGATTTGACAGCCAACACATTTCTCGGGGTCAGCAGAGATGAATTTTCTTTGGTGAATCTTTACCATTTTTTATGCCTCAACTATTTTTTGGAATTCTTGCAAGCCTAATTCTTGAAGCTTAGCTTTAGATGGAACGCCTTCAACTGTCCAGCCGCGAGCATTGTAGTAGTCGTCTAGCATCAAGTCAAGTTCTTCTTGGGTGACAACCGCGCCTTTGGTTGGTCCGTCGTCAGAAACTGGTTGATTCATCACTTTCCAAGGCAGTGTATCGTCGTTTCGTGTTAAGCCTTCGCGGATGTTGATGAGTTTGGCAAGGGTGTTTATTCTTTCTCCAGCTACGCTTAGGTCTTGGGCTGATACTTCAGCGCCTGTTACTGCACTGTAGAGTTTAGCTAAGTCACCCAGTTCATTGTAGAAAGTGTTTCGGGAGTTTTTGCAGACAATGAATGAGTCGATTAGAGCGAAAATGTCCTCGTTCTCTTTAACGAGTTTGCCGCGGCCTTTTTCTGCTTTAAGTCGGTCAACTTTGCCCTTTAAATCCAAAGTGAAAGCACCACTGCGGTTGTGGTCTGCACCACGGAAAGAAACCGCTGCAGCTAAAGCTGCGGTCTTTAGGCAACGTAAATCGTACCCAGTTACTTCTAATCCTTTAATATGTTGAGCCAACTCGGAGGCGTTCTTACCGATTTTTTCAGCAGCAACTTTAACACCGTCTGCAAGCATCTGGCCGATGCCTTCGCGTTTACCGATTTTCTCGACAAGTTGAACGACTGCTTCGCTGTTGCCGAAGTGCGGGTCGATGCCTTCAAGTTGATCGTGTGACAATAAGCCTTTTTCGTGGCAATCCATCAAAAAGCTGATTGTGACGCCTGTGCTGGTGGCGTCTAAACCGTAGTAGTTACAGAGTTCTGCAGCTCTGATTATTGCGTCAAGTTTGTCTACGCCACAGTTGGGTCCCAGCGCCCAGAGGTTGTCATATTCCATGCGTGCCAATGACCCTTTGTAGGGGCCTTCCCTGACGAGCGCTTCATGTTCACAACGCATAGCACATGAGTTGCAAGCGATGATTTTTGCAACGTAGCGTTCGTTTAGGACTTCGGCGTTGATGTTTTCGGTTTTTTCAAAATGCGAAGCGCTGTAGTTGCGTGTGGGCATACACATTAATTCGTTGGTGACTTCGATGTTGTCAACGGTGCCTAAAGTGCGGTATTTCTGCACTGCAGGTCCCTTCATGCGCTCATGGAATTCCCGCACCATATCCGTGAATACATCTGGTTTTGCGACGGTTATGTCGCGGGTGCCTCTGACGGCAATGGCTTTGAGGTTCTTGCTACCCATAACAGCACCCAAACCAGTCCTACCAGCGGCACGGGTTTTTTCGTTAATGATACAAGCGATTTTTGATTGTTTCTCGCCAGCTAAACCGATTGAGGCAACCCTAACGTAGAAGTCGCCTAGCTCCTCTTTGATGGCGTCTTCTGTTTCAAAGGGTGATTTGCCCCAGATGTTTGAAGCATCAAGAAGCTGAACCGCTTCGTCATCGATCCATAGGTAAACTGGTTTTTCAGCTTTCCCAGTTAAAACGATGGCATCATACCCTGCGCGTTTAAGTTCTGCGCCGAAGGTGCCGTGGCTTACTGCTTCGCCGACGCCGCCTGTTGCAGGCGATTTTGATATGAAAGCGTGGCCGTTGCCGCCTGTTGGAAACATTGTCCCTGAAACTGGCCCTAAAGCTAACACGAGTGGGTTTTCGGGGCTAAGCGGGTTGACCCCTGCTTTTGAGTTAGATAACCAAAGTTTCAGTCCTAGACCGATGCCGCCGACGTATTTTTTGGCGGTTTCGTCGGTTAATTTTTCAGTGTGAGTTTTGCCTGTAGTTAAATCAACATACAATACTGTTCCTGCGTAACCGAGCAACCTTGTCCCTCCGAGAGGCTCCGAGTAGTCTATTTCAGCGGACACTATATTAAGCTAATGGGTTCATGATGGATAATTTACCGTGTTTAGCTTAATTTAGCACCGTTTTAGCCACCTATTAAATGCAGGCAAGTTTATTTTTAGCTAAAACGAAAAAGACAGGGCACTTAAAACGCCCACTGCAAACGAAAGTTATTCTTCCTCTTTTTCTTGGAAGAGCTTCTTTATCGCGTTAAGCCGCGCCTTCTGAGCCAACACATCACTGGTTACGACGGTGAGGGCTTCTTCAGGGCACCACTTAACACATTGAGGACCATCCGGCTTGTATTGGCAAAGGTCACAGACATAGACGGTTTTTGTTTCGGGATGCATCATCATAGCGCCGTAGTCGCAGGCTTCAATACACCAACCGCAACCGTTGCATTGGTCTTTGTCGATAATTATGTTGCCTGTTTCGCGTGACTGAGAAAGCGCATCTCTGGGGCATGCGGCGACGCAGGCGGGTTCTTGGCATTTTCTGCAGGTAACAGCAATGTTCTTAATCTGTTTAGCTCGAACAACGCGGATACGGGATTTAACTGCGTTGAAGACTTTTTCGTGACTAAAAGAGCAAGCGTATTCACAGATCTGGCATCCAACACATTTGTCTGGGTCAGCAGAGATGAATTTTCTGTCATGCAGAGTAACCATGTTCTAGTCCTCCTTAACTATGTGGGCGAAGGCTTCTAAACCTAACTCTTTAAGTTGCGCTTGGGTAGGTAAACCTTGCTTTGTCCAGCCCCGTGCCTCGTAGTAGTCGTCCAGAAGCAAGTCAAGTTCCTCTTGTGTGACGACTGCACCTTTTGCTGGGCCATCGTCTGGAACGGGTTTGTTCATCACTTTCCAGGGCAATGTGTCGTCTTTGCGGGTTAAGCCGCCGCGTGTGTTGATGAGTTTAGCGAGGGTTTGTATGCGTTGAGCTGTGACAGCCATCTCTTCGGGGGTAACTTGTATACCTGTGGTTATGCTGTAGACTTTTGCTATGTCGGCAAGTTCACCGTAGAAGGTTCCTTTAGCGTTCTTGCAGACCATAAGAGAATCAAGCAGGTTGGTAACGTCTTCGAAGTCTTTGACGATTTTGCCTCGGCCTTTTTCTGCTTTTAGACTGTTAACTTTGCCTTTCAAGTCAACGATTAACACGTTACTTCTGGTGTGGTCAGCGCCTCGGAAGGATACCGCGGCAGCTAAAGCAGTGGTTTTTAGGCAACGCAGGTCGTAGCCTGTGACTTCTAAGCCTTTAATGTGCTGGGCAAGTTCATAGGCGTTCTTACCGATTTTCTCGGCAGCAACCTTAACGCCCTCAGCCAAGATGTCACCGATGCCTTCACGTTTACCTATTTTCTCGATCAAGTTAATTACTGCATTAGCGTTGCCAAAGTGGGCGTCTATACCGTCAAGTTGTTCATGAGACACCAACCCTTTTTCGTGGCAATCCATCAAGAAACCTACCGCTACACCTGTGCTGGTGGCGTCTAAACCGTAGTAGTAGCATCGTTCTGCAGCTTTTATTATAAAGTTAGGTTGATCTACACCGCAGTTTGGACCCAAAGCCCAAACGTTGTCATATTCAAGGCGCGTCATGGTTCCCCTGTAGGAGCCGTCGCGGATGATGACTTCATGTTCACAGCGCATTGCACACGAGTTGCAGGCTATGATTTTTGCAAGGAAATGTTCGTTTAGGACTTCCCCGCTAATTTTGTCTATACCTAAAAAGTGAGCTCTCTCGTAGTTGTTTGTGGGTAAACAGGTGAGGTTGTTGTTTATGGCAAGGCTTTCTATTGAACCCAAGGTACGGTACTTCTTTGCGGCGGGGCCCTTCATGCGTTCATGGAATTCCTGAACTAAATCGAGGAACTCCGCGGGTTTTGCCACTGCAACGTCACAGGTGCCTCTGACGGCGATGGCTTTGAGGTTCTTGCTGCCCATTACAGCCCCCACCCCAGTTCTACCAGCCGCGTGGGTTTTATCGTTAATTATACTGGCGATTTTGGAAAGTTTCTCTCCCGCTAAACCGATAGCGGCAACTCTGATGTAGTAGTCGCCTAACTCGTCTCTTATTACGTCTTCAGTTTCGCTTGGAGACCTTCCCCAAAGGTGGTTAGCGTCACGTAGCTTAACTGAGTCGTCGTCAATCCAGAGGTAAACTGGTTTTTCAGCTTTCCCAGTTATAACCACCGCATCGTAGCCTGCACGTTTTAACTCTGTGCCAAATGTGCCGTGTGCCACTGCCTCGGCTACGCCATTTGTTGAAGGTGACTTTGATATGAAGGCGTGGCCGTTGCCGCCTGTGGGGAACATGGTTCCAGACAGGGGTCCGAGGGCGAGGACAAAGGGGGTTTCTGGACTAAAAGCATCCATTCGTGTTTTGGTGTTTGATAGCCACAAATACATGCCTAAACCGATGCCGCCAATGTATTTCCTAGCGGTTTCTTCGGATAGTTTTTCGGTTCTTGTTTTCCCGGTGGCTAAGTCGACATAGAGTATTTTCCCTGCGTAGCCGAACAAACGGTTAATCTCCAAGAGTGTTAAAAGAAGGTACCTAATGCACACTATATTAAGGTAATGGGTTATCGGGGTGGAAATTCATGTTTTTAACGTTAAAAGGATGGATTTTTATGAAAAAGGTTCAGAAACAAGGGGCATAGTATAGTCTGCTCACTGAACCAATTTTTAGACAAAGAAGACACAAAAAATACACAGTAACAATTAACCTCTCAAAACACCCAACTCCAGATGCAAAGAAGCGAAAACTTAAACCAACAGAAACCTGTCCCTCTCTACAGGAGAACCGCCCGTGCGAATCGATAAACTCAAACAAACCGCAAAAAACCAAAACAAACCTGCTAACTTTGCAGTCTTCAACCCGCATAACATCACCTACTTTACAGGCTTCCAAGGGGCAGCCGCACTACTAATCCCTGAACAAGGAGAAAACATACTCTACGTTTCAGGCGTGAATTATGAGCAGGCAAAAGCCGAAGTCAAAGGCTTCACAGTGCAACTGCTTAAACGCGGGGAAAACTTGATGGAAAAAATCGCTCAACAAACAGGCAATGCAAAATTGACTGTGGATACTTTGCCGATTGAAAACTGGCGATCACTCTGTAAAGCAGTCGGCGGGGAAGAGAAACTAGAACCCGCAACTCAGCTTTTCCGCAGCCTCCGCCAAACCAAAGACAAAGAAGAAATCCAACTTATCCGCGAAGCCTGCAAGATAGCAGATGTTGGCATAAAAGCCGCGCAGGAAACCATACGCCCAGGCTTGACTGAGAAAGAGTTGGCAGCTGAGGTCGAGTACGCCATGCGCAAAGCAGGTTCTGATGGGGTAGCGTTTGAAACCATCGTAGCTTGCGGGGCCTGTTGTGCTTATCCGCATGGTACAGTGATGGGACGAACCATTTGCGAGGGCGACTTTGTGGTGGTTGATTTAGGCGCTACATACAGGTTTTACCGCTCAGACATCACCCGCACGTTCGTCGCGGGCAAACCCACCGAGAGGCAGCAGAAAATTTTTGATGCGGTGCGGTTAGCACAGCAGAAGGCAATCGAAGCCATAAAACCCCAAAAGCCAGCCAGAGACGTGGACGCCGTTGCAAGAGAACTGATTGAGGAGGCAGGGTTCGGCGAGTTTTTCGTGCATAATTTGGGGCACGGCGTGGGGTTGGAGGTTCATGAGGGCCCTGTTTTGAGTCCAGATAGCAAAGACATCCTCGAGGCAGGCAATGTGGTAACTGTTGAACCAGGTGTGTACATTCCACAGTATGGTGGAGTCAGGATCGAAGACACCATTCTAGTAACTGCAGATGCAGCAGAAAGATTAACCCACGCGTCAATTGAGTTGTAAGCAAAACTAAATAGGCACTTTGAGATTTCCTTTTTGAGGCGACTTGTTTTGATTAAAAACCCAGCAGTCATCCTAATCGACGTCCAAAACGACTTCTTCACAGGACCACTGAAAACAAAACGTGTTCCCGCAATCATCCAACCCCTACAGAGACTGCTTGTAGCAGCTCACAAAAATGGCGTGCCCGTAATCTACTGCATCGACGCCCACTACCCCCAAGACGTCGAGGTAACTCGTAAATGGGGCAACCACGCCATAAAAGGCACCCCCGGCGCAGAAGTCATCCCCGAGTTGGCACCCGACAAAGCCGACTACATCGTTGAGAAGCGCACTTACAGCGGTTTCTACGAAACAGGACTCGACCCGTTGCTACGGAGCCTCTATGGTGGCGACGGCGCCAAAACTGTGATCTTAGGCGGCGTACATACGAACATGTGTATTCGGCACACTTCTGCGGACGCTTTTTTCCGCGGCTACCACATCGTAATCGTTGAAGATGGGGTGGAAGCGTTCACGGAGAAAGACCACAAAGAAGGCCTCAAGTATCTGGAGTACGTTTACAACGCCAAAGTCATGGCAGCCAACGACATAATCAAAGAGATAGTCAAGTAAGGCTGTTTTTGTTTTCTTCAGTCACCACTGAACCAATCAACACACCTAACCCCATAGCAACAGCTGCGACGGCAAAGGTTTCATGATGCAAATCGGTAATCTGGAACCAAAGCCCAAAAGTTATTTTCTAGTCAAGCAGAATCAAAAACGCCACAACAAAAAACACCACAGCAATCAATACGGGTACCCAAAGCTTAAACAACAAAACCGCCTACTGCCTATAGAGCACTTGGAGAAGTTAAACTTAGCTGCAAATTCCATGCGCGGCCGGGTGTTCTTTTGAAGAACAGCTTCGTTCTGTGGGGAGCATTATATTCCGCTTTGCCTGATAGGGTAGCGGTGAAAAACCAAAATGAAAATCGAAAAAAGACTAATCGCCTTTAGCATTCTCGCTGTAGCAATCGGAATTGCAACCATCCTGCCCCTAGAGTACTTTATGACAGGCGAAAGCCAAACTGTTGCTGCCCTAACAGACATTAAACCCTGGTTTAACGTTGATGTCTCATATGCCTACTGTAACCCCTACGTAAGCGGCGGAAACAACACCTTCTCATGGACTGGCGCCTCCATTGAAATCGTTGCAAACTTTACATTAACCACCGACGCCATGCAAAACGCGGATGCACAAATCGAATTCTACAAATTCGCAGTCTCCTCAGACCAAGGCCACATCATTGACTTAAGCTACTACATCATCGAAGACAAAGCCAACGTCGTCACAGGAATCTGCGGCGATGGAACTATCAACCTCGCCAACGGCTTAACCTACAATGGACCAGCCAGCAACGGCGGCCAATGCATAAACTGGCAAGCATGGTCACCTGACGCGGTGTTGGGCTTTGTAAGCAGCTACATGCTGCAATACAACGGCGACGAGGCTTCTGAAATCGTAAACCTAATACGAAACGCGCAAACGCTCTACGTTGACGTAAGCAAAGTGTCCACAGTCACCGTTAGCGGCGACTTAACCGCCACCACCCCCGCAGACAACCAAATCATCCAACACATCGAACTCGCCAAAACGGACAACGGCTTTGTCTATGGAACCTACGTCAGCGGAACCCTCCCGATACCAATACAGACACCGCCAGTACCAACGTTTCCATCGTCCATACTGTATGTCCCGACTTTCGGTCCCGCCAACATGACCCAACCATAGAGGTGTAGATGCAGATGGCAAACGATGAACTCGAAGGCAACACATTAACAGTCTACTCGTTCATCGTCCGCGCAGATAGACCAGTAGGTACAAGGGACGTAACCCGAGGCGCAGAACTTAGCAGCACCAGCGTCGCATTTCGGCACCTGCAAAAACTTGAAAACATGGGATTAATCGAAAAGAACAGCTACGGCGATTATGTACTGAAGCAGAAAGCAAACATCAATGGGCACGTGTGGGTCGGCAAAAACCTCGTACCCAGATTGATGTTTTACTCCTTCTTTTTTATGGGCGCATTCGCCGCAGAAGTAGGAATAATTATGTTAAGTTTGGTAATTAAGGGTTTAGTTGTGCAGAGCAGCTTCTATTTTTTAACGGGGATGACGGCGGTGGCTATGGCCCTGTTTTTGGCGGAAGGGCTGGCGCTGAATCGCAAACTCAAACCCAAACATGAATCCGAGGCAACATAATGGGAAACAGGGTAATTTTGGCGGCGATTAAACAAGC
>Ga0101944_10002074_pt1 | contig 34973 bp, 34 predicted proteins | sample DewCreD2012metaG_FD_75245 | JGI IMG/M metagenome (GOLD analysis project Ga0101944, IMG submission 75245) | Hot spring sediment bacterial and archeal communities from British Columbia, Canada, to study Microbial Dark Matter (Phase II) - Dewar... ... | reverse complement strand
CTCAAGAGGTAGAGTTGGCTATTGCACGATACAAATGCCTAAACGGTCAACCAGCAAGCAATGCATACAAAGCTAAACTATGCGATGCATACCAACACTTTTGCAAATTCAACCAAGTTATCTGGGAAAAACCGATTTACAGACCTGATGAAAAAGGAATTCAACCACCAACCGACGAACAATGCAAAATTCTAATCGGAGGAATAAAAGGCGAGCTATCAATAAAAATACAACTAAGTGCCGAAACTGGGTTAAGACCTTGCGAAATAATGGGTAAAAAAGGACTAAGAGTTAAAGACATACATACAGAACAACATACCATCACAGCAATTAGCGCCAAAGGGTGCAACGCCAGACCAGCATTAAAAATCTCTGAAGAGCTAACAGCAAGAATAAAGACCTTAATCGCTCAAAGAAGCTTACAAGCAAACGATTTGATTTTTACTGGACATGAAAACCGATATGGTGAGCACTATAGACGTGCAAGGAATAAACTAAGCAATAAACTCGAAATGCCAGAGCTTCGAACCATACGTCTGTACGACTTGAGGCATTATTATGTTACAAAACAACTTAAGAGAATACAGAACGCCGAATTTGTTAGGCAAATTGTAGGTCATAAGCGCCTCAACACAACCCAAAGATACATGCATCTATTAGCAAACACAAGCGGAGAATGGATAGTTGAAGGAACAAACGATAAAGAAAGAGCGAAACAACTGCTTGGCGCAGACTTTGTCTATCAGTTGACAACACCAGACGGAACAATGTTGTTTAGAAAGCCAAAGTGACCTTATTCAAATTTCGGAATTTTTCTTCCATTTTCTTTTTCGATTATTGCAATTACCCCAAGTATCTGATTAACTCTTTTTATTGAAAGCCCAAGAAGACTAGCAATCTGATGTTTCGGTACTTTGTTCTGATATAATTGATTGACAAGCATTACTCTTCTCTTTTCCTCTAATCGGTAATGGTCATAATATTCTCTATCACCCATCATATACCTAGCGTCTTCTTGTTCTTCGCCTTTGGTCTGAAAGAAAATAACATTTCTATGAGTTTTTCCATCGCACCTATCAAAACCAAGCAAAAGAACAATCAAATTCAAGAGCTCCGTTATTAAAGCCCAGTCATTATTCTTGCTTTCAGAGATTTCTTTCACCTGATATTCTAATGAATCTATAGTATTCCCTAATGTGAAAGTCAATCTTTCATCCATAGGAATATCGAGCAATCGCTTTCTTATTTTGTCAACTGACTTCAATAAACACTCTTTTGTGAAAGGAGGGCTTTCGAAAGAAGCGGCTTCTCCTTCAAACTGTTTTCGACCAAAAAGATTCCACATCGCTAGTTCTAGTCCAAAATTATACTTAAAGCGGTCGCTCGCTCCCATAAGGCTCACTCCAGCTAACTATAGGTTGTTTAATAGCTTTACCTTTTGGTGCTCCGCTAGCGCTTCGCGCTCCACTCTTGCCCAATGACATACAAAAATTAAACTGTGCAAACATATTCATTAATGGTATAACTTAAGTACCAAAACAACCGTAAGCTGATTGGGATACAACATGCTTTCAAGAGAACCAGAAGAATTATTCAACAGATTTGTCTCTGATTTTCCTGCGCTCAAACTAAAATGGTCTGCCTCTTGGACGGATCCATTAATTCAATATTTCGTTAATCTAGGAAAAAGCGAAGGTTTCGGAACTTATTGCAAGAATGACCCCTATGAGTATCTGCTAGACTTATGTTGGTATTATTCTCAAGAGAAACCACCTCTAAATTGGATGGAACTAGCGCTTGAAAGTGAAATGTCTCAGGAAACAAGCGCATTAATGGAGGACTTCGCGAAACTTGTTGATATCAAAGCATATACAAAAGTATTTCTCGGTTTCCCAAGAATGGATGAAGTTAAAACCTTTCTAAAAGAAGCAAGCGAAATGGTAATTTATAATCCTCTGAAGCTACATACGGAAAAATACTTAATTATTCTGCTTACTGAGACTAGAAGACACTTCACTTTTACAGGTTTTTCTATAGATTCTGTCGGCAACTTGATAGAACTGGGATCAAAGGAATTTGATAAACTATAGCGCTATTCATCTTCATATTTTTACATGTATCGCTATCGCTTATTCGTGAGCAAATCGCAAAGTAAACGCTTCGCTCCCGCTTGCGCGGGTCGCTCCGCTTTCCGTTTGGGTTTGGGGCAACTGACACCTCGCGTAGCGGAGGACCCCATCCTAAAGGATACCTCCCCGCACGCAAGGGCTCTGTCAGTTGCACGTCCCAAAACCGCTTAGGGATATCATCTATGAGTAAGCTTTCAGTATCAGAAAGTCTCCTTCTAGCGACCAGAATTTGTGTTTTTCTTTGGCTATTGTTTGTAGCTTTTTTAGGGGTACACTTTCTATTCTTGAGCCTTTTCTTGTTGAGATTTTGAGAAGAACAGTTTGAGTCAACTAAACACCCCGTGTATTTGGCTAAAACACACAGATAAAGCTTATATCTAGAACGCCACCGTTTAGTCTTTGGTGAATAAAGTATGAACCAAACCAACAATACAAAAAATTACTTAACAGAGAAGGCTGGTGCTCTATCCGTACTGAGCTACTCGCCCACACCGAATGCAACTCATAAAGCCACTTAAATATACAAACCCTTCTGAAAAGCAAGAAGCTAACCTCCCGTTTAGAAAGCTTAAAGCTAAGCCTCAACAACAGAACAGTTGAAGAGAATGAATTCCCACATCCCAAAAACCCCTTCTGGGCAACCAAACAAACTACCTCAAACAGGTCAACCCAGTTCAGCCACCCCGCTTGAGCGATTCAAAAAGAGCATGGTTTTGGATTTTGATAAGTGGCATGACGGCATCGGATACGACTTAGACGCAATAAGGTCGGCTTCCCCAACGGAACGCGAGGCAATTGAGCAGATGCTGATCAGTCATAGTCCGCGTGACTGGCGCGACATCGAAGCCCTCGCCGAGCTGAACACGGAACGCGCCCGCCAAGCCATCAAGGAGGCAATAAGCGACCCCAACCCAGACGTTCGAGTTGCGGTAACAAGGTATGCCCCCGACTTGGTAACCGACCGCGAGCGGACCCGCTCAATCGTGGATGGCTTGCAGAACGCGGAACTCTTCGGGGGCCTCTCCCAAGTGCTCGACGACGTAGCGGAATATCATCCCCAAGAAGTCAAAGAAGCACTCATCACTGGTTTGCTGAACCGTAAGGGCGACGTGGCGGTTCTGTTTGCTGCGATGCTCTTCTACATTTTCGGCAAAGCAGACGAACCCTTTGACATGGCGCAGCGGCCTTTCTTTTTGTGCTTCAACACCGAGGACAGGGCTGAGCGGGAGGCTGTTTTTCGCGAGTTGTGCGAGAAATTGGGCATCAACGCCGAGAAATATCTACGTGACCTCTAATTCTGTTGGAATTTTATGGAAAACACGCTTACTGGACAAAAGTAGTGGTGCGTTTAAAAATTGATAAAAAGATGAGAGAAGCGCTTACTGTTGCGCTTGGGTCTTCTCTTCTTCTTTAGCTGGAGCTTTTTCCTCTGCAGGCGCGGCTGGTTGCGGTTTAGGTTCAGCTTTGAAGGTTTCCACAAACTTGGTTTCTGCGATGTCTGGCAGGAACTTTTGGATGTCCATGGCGATGCCGCGTTTCGCGATTTGGATGCCTTCAACGTAGAAGGTGTCTTCTGGCATGTCGATGGTTAAGTTTTTGTCTTTAACGGTGATTTTGAATTTATCTTGCTCAACTACTGGGACACGGCGGTGGATGAGTGCGCTGATTTTTTCTTCCTGTGAGTCAAGTTTCTTTGTAACTGTAAAGTCATAGATGAGGGTTCTGCCCGCCAATGGGGGATTGAAATCCAAAAGCACACGTCCTGCACCGATGGAGCGGATGGTTGCCATTTTACCTTGGAATTCGATGCGTGCACCAACGACGGGGTTGATTTCTTTAGCGTAGAGTTGCTTGATTGGGACGCGGCGGATTTTTTCTGGGTCACGTGGACCGAATGCTTTGTCGCTGGGGATTTCTATGGTTGTGGCTTTGGCGACTTCTGCTTCGAGCAGAGAGTCGTCGAGGGCTTTTAGCACCCAACCTTCGCCGACAACGACGAGTTTAGGTTCATAGATTTCTCCTTGTTTGTGGAGGTGCTCTTTTTTGGCGACTTCTTCTTGTGTGGTGTCGAAAACTTCGTTTGTTTCTTTAACTTTAGCGACATAATCGATTAGTATGAAATCTCCTTTTTGTAGGGTCATCTTGAAATCTTCCTTTGTATATTCGGGGAAGGTAGAGCTTCAAAGGAGCATAAAAACTTTTATCCCTAACCGTGGAATTTGAGCCGTTTTTGGGCGGTTACTGCTTGTTTTATCTGTTTTTATGGGTTTGTTTCCGCCTTTTTCTGCAGTGGTGGGTGCAGTTGAGGTTTTTCTTTAGGCCCCATTTTTAGCGTCGCATACGAATGCGGGACTTGCTTTAGGAGCGGGGAACCTTCAGTTTTACTCCCAAAATTGCCCATCGATGGCACAATCAATAAAAGCCGCTTTTTGCGGTTTACTTCCTCAAATTGGTGCAAACCTTGAAGGCTCTCGTCGTTTATGGCACACGCTGGGGCGGCACAGTTGACGTCGCCCAAACCATCGCCAAAGCATTAACGCAGGAAGGCTTCTCAGTGGACGTTGTGGACGCCAAAAAGAACCCGCAAAACATCGACGGTTACGACTTAATTTTAGTCGGAAGTGGACTGCGGGCGGATAAGTGGACTAAAGAGGTGCAAAGTTTTCTGGAAACCAACGCCCCCACGCTTAGGACCAAGAAAACCGCGTTGTTTGTAAGTTGCTCTATGGCTGACCGAAAAGATGCGGGCTATGAGGTGGGCAAAAAACGTTACCTCACCGATATCGCTGCGCAATACGGTTTGACACCGATCTCTTTGGGTTACTTCGGTGGGTTGATGGATTTCAGCTACAGCCACGGTTTACTCGTTGACATCATAGTGCGGGTTAATCGGCGGAATCTGCGCAAGAACGGTTTAGACACAGCCAAAGTCCATGACACCCGCGATTGGGTAGCCATCGAAGCATGGGGCAGAGAAACCGGCAAGCTCGCTTTAGGGTGAGTTATGGTTAGGCTTTAATTATGTGAAAATAGTTATTAACAAGAAACATGTACGCATAGCATACAATAACTTTGAACCCTGAGGAAAGTAACATGAACACCAGCAAAAAACTTTCACTTCTAACATTGGTCACTTTACTGGCGCTTTCCATGTTTGGCTTATTCGCCAACCCCGCAACCGCCGCCGCACAATTCACAACCTCCATAACCGCCACCAACCCCACAGTCGGCGAATCAGCCACCTACACCTTCACCGTGACCAACACGGGCACCACAAACATAGCTGCCATAAATGTGACTGTGCCGCTGGGTTATGTTGATGTGGAAAATGTGGCGTTGACTCAGCAACCCCCCGCTCAGACATGGGCTATAAGCTACAGTTCCCCAGAAGAATCCAACTCTGGTGTAATAATGCTTGTTAACCAAACAGGCGGGGGCTTAGCCAATGGGCAAACTATCCAGTTTACGTTTAACGCCGTCAACGCTCAGGTAGCAGGAAACTATGTCTGGAGCACTAAAGCCTTTACCTCAGGCGATTCGTCCCCTTCAACTGTGGACACATCTTACACTCTTCTTATTACTTCACTGTTGCCTGCTCTTGCGATTTTAGGTATCGCTGCAGGTATTGCCTTCCTGAACAGTGGCATTAACAGAGTTTTAATCAACTACTTTATCGGCTGGGAACAATATCGCGTTATGCAAAAAGAGATGGCGGAGTTCCGCGCCGAAAGCATGGCTGCCGCACGGTCAGGCGACAAAAAGCAAATGGAGAAAATCAAGAAAAGGCAGTCTCAAATTAACAATATGCAGGCAAAAATGATGAAACCACAAATGCTGCAAATCGGTATCTCCTTCGTTTACTTAATCGTATGGTTCATCGTTTTGATTCCTACTTTCCAGAGCAAAAGTATGGCTTACCTCCCCGGAGTAGGCCCAATCCCAGTTGCATGGCTATACCCCATATTCTCAATATTCCTCGGGCTGTTAGCTTCCAGAATAATCGGTATAATGCCCATAGATCAATAAACTCATAAAACTGGATGACAAAGCAATGCCTAAACCCACCCAAACCTCGCCACCAACCAAAACAACGGTAATCTGCATCTCAGGTATGGCTGGGACAGGCAAAAGCACTCTTTCTAAAAAACTTGCAGAAAAATACGGGCTCCGCTACTACTCGGGCGGAGATGCCTTAAAAGAACTCGCCAAACAGGAAGGCTACGACACAACCGTTGAGGGTTGGTGGGAAAGCCCCGTTGGCCTCAAGTTCTTGCAGGAAAGAGTCAACGACCCCAAGTTCGACAAGGCGGTTGACGATAAACTCTTGGAGTACGCTAAGCAGGGCAATGTGCTTTTGGATAGTTGGACTATGCCTTGGCTGCTCAAAGGCGGCTTCAAAATCTGGCTGGAAGCCTCTTTCGAGAAGCGGGCCACACGTGTTGCTCAAAGGGACAAAATGACAAAAACCGAAGCCATTCAAGTGTTGCAGGAAAAAGAGGGGCGAACAAAAGCCATCTATAAAGCACTCTACGGGTTCACTTTGGGCGAAGACTTGTCGCCGTTTGATTTTGTTTTAGATACAGATAATTTGAATGCTTCTGAAGTGTTTGAGGTTCTTTGTCGTGTTTTAGAAAACGTTGTTCTCTGTAACCCAGAGAATTGATTTTGAAATAGAACTATCTTATATAGAAGTGTTCCAGACGTTTTAAAAACCAAACTGATAGAAAAGCGTTTTTCCTGGATCGAATTGGGGTTAAGGGGAGAGGAGAGAGTGGATATCATCAAACGGTTAGTTATGATTCTAATGTTAGAATTGACTGCTTTGAGTGTGCTTGTTACCTACTGTTGGGTTGATGTCCAATCAGGCGCAATACTGACAATATTCAACATCTTATTTTTTTCGTTGTTCTCTCAATTAAAAGGTGACCTCTGCCTAAAACTTTCACTCTTAGTAGTAGGCAACGTCTTCGGTTTGATCTGGAGTTACAGTTTCCACATGCTATTTCTCTACGCCAGAACATACGAAGTAGCTTCAACAACCACATTACACACAATCTACACCATTTTGTACCCGTTGCTGAACGCTTTTTGGGTTATCGCGTTTTGGTCTCTAAGTTCCACCGCTTTGCATAGTGCTAGAAACCTGCGCTGGGTGACCTATGTTGATTGAAGTTGTTGAGTTTTTGTTTGTTTTTTTGCTTGCTATTCTGGTGGCTTACCTTGTGAGACACAACATTTTCACTTTCGCGGTTCTGCGCAGTGCTAACAACACTAAAAAAACTGAAAGTACACCCGTTGCAAAGTTTGAGCCTACAGTAAGCATCCTCATCCCTGCAAGAAACGAAGAAAACGTCATCGGACGACTACTACGGCGACTAACCGAATTAACTTACCCCAAAAAGAAACTCCAGGTGATAGTCATAAACGACGCTTCAACCGACCAAACCGGAAAAATAGCCAGCGACTTCCACAAAAAATATTCATACATAGAAGTCATCCACCGCGACAAAAAAAGCGGAGGCAAAGGAAAATCCGCCGCCATGAACCACGGGTTTAGCAAGGCAACAGGAGAAATCATCCTCTGCTTCGACGCCGACTATTACCCTCAACAAGACATAGTGGAACGGCTCACGGCTCCTTTCGTTGACCCTAAAGTTGGGGGCGTGCAGGGTAGAGTCGTGGTTTTGAATGAGCCGCAAAACATGATTACCCGTCTGATAGCGTTGGAGCGTGTGGGCGGCTACCGTGTTGATCAAGAGGCACGCGACAACTTGGGCTTAATAGTGCAGTTTGGGGGGACAGTGGGTGGTTTTCGGCGTAGTGTGCTTGAAGCTTTGCATGGCTGGGACGAAAGCATGCTCTCAGAAGACACTGACCTCACTTTGCGCACTTACCTTGCAGGCTATAAAATAAAGTATGAAGTCACTGCTGAATGCTACGAGGAAGCGGTGGATAACTGGGGGGCTTATTGGAAGCAGAGGTACCGTTGGGCTAAAGGTCACATGCAATGTTTCTACAAGCACATCTGGAAGCTTTTGGCAACAAACAAATTGACCTTTATACAGAAAGTAGATGGGCTGCTTCTGTTAAGTGTTTACTTCTTGCCTACTATCGTTTTGTTTTCTTTCATACTTGGTTTGTTTTTGCTTTTGCAGTTGCCTGCTGAGGGTTACGGGTTAGCTTTTATAGGTCTGGTTCCTGTTTCCTGCTACAGTTTTGTCGGCAACTTTGCCCCGTTTTTTGAAGTCGGCGTCGGATTATATTTAGACGGCCGAAAAAGGAGTCAATGGCTTCTCCCACTCTCGATTCTAACGTTTGGTTTTAATCTGTCAATTTGTGGTCTGGCATATTTGAATGTGACAATGGATAAAATCAGGCGCAAGAAAAAACATTCGTGGGCTAAAACCGTCCACTCTGGTAGCGGAGACCACTACGTTAACCGATTAATAACGGTAGGCGAACAACTTGAGCAGTGATATCAATGTTATACAAATGTTTGTGGCGGGGTTAGCTGCTTTTTCGTTGATGTTTCTGCCCTCGCTGGTGGAGCTTATGTACCCTAAAGATGCTGGTCCAAGAGTGATATGTGGAGGCAGCGAAATCGTAAACCTGATGCACCTCGCGAGTTTGGAGGAAAACTATCGCTTAGACAGCTTAGAGCAGAAAAAACTTTCTGGCGCATTGGGGTTCCTTCCGAATCTGGAGCAGTTTATTTGAAGAGGTACTTGGCGTTTCTCCACTGGTCACCGACAAGCGAGACGAGTCCTTTGGGGGTGCCATACATAGAGTAAGCCACATAGCAGAGGTAGTTGCACTGCGTGCATTCATGGTACATTTTTCGCAGTTCCTTAAACTCTTGGCTCTTCCACTTTTTGGGCAAATCGAAAATTGAACCTGCAAAGTTGTGGTTGTGGCATCCGGAGATGCGACCTAAATGGTCAACGACTAAGAAGAGGTTTAGGGCTTGGCATTTCCAAGTGCGTTCCTCTTTTTCCATATAGAGACTCCGCAGAGCCCTAAGCAAGCCTTTTGTCATGAGTATGTTTTTGTTGGTTTTCATCATAGCCATGATTTCATCGCAGAGGTTCACCATGGCTTGTTTGTCTGTTATGACGAATTCGTCGTTGGCTTTACCTATCCGGAAAAGTTGTTTATCATCTACTGAGGTGTCATAGGAGTAGAGACAGTACCAAACTGGGATGCCCTTTGCTGTAAAATGCTTAGTTATATCCACAATTTCGTAGAGGTTCTTCTGTGAAATGGTAGGAGTAACGGCGACTCTGATGCCCTCTTTCTGCAAGGTCTCAACCGCATGCAACGCATTCTTCAACGCGCCGGGCACAGCTTTGATGGCGTCGTTCTTTGCTGCGTCCAAGCTGTCGATGGATATCGCAACAAAATCCACTTTGCGCAACGCATCAAGCTTCTTTGCCGCCATACTGCCGTTATCGTAGACTGTTGTGACGAAGCGGTCGGCTGCGTAATCGAGAATTTCAGCAATGTCAGGACGCAGCAGGGGGTCTCCGCCAGAGATGACCAACTCCACGATCCCGGCTTCTTTTAGGATGTCGAGGCCTTTTTTGATTTCTTCAGTGGAAAGCTCGTTTTCGTCCTGCTCTTTCCAGACGTTGCAGCCTACGCAACGGTAGTTGCATTTTCTTGTGATAAGCCACTGCGCGTGGTGGGGTTTGCCGGGAGTCATTGAACGTCGTGCTATGGATGCTGCTTTTTTCCAACCTGAAGTCAAACTGTTCGTCACGTGCCGCTAATTATGCTTAGAAGTATTCAGAAAGCGACTATAAAAACAATTACAAGAATCCCTCCCTAATTATGGCTTAATATAGAAGCAGAACACACCACAATAATTGCAGAAAAACCAATGCCATACGAGCAAACCTACTTCACCAAATGCAAATACCCCAAAAAACAACAATTGATCGAACGCCACGTACTGGAAGTCCTCAAATGGGCAAACCAAACCTTCCAAACCAACCTCTTAAACGGCAAAGGCAAACGTGCGTTAGATGTCGGTTGCGCTCTAGGCTTTACTAGTCGGGTGCTGTTGGGGTTGGGCTACGAAACTTACGGAGTGGATATTTCAAGTTGGGGCGCAAAACAAGCCAAACTAGCGGGTGGTGGCGAATTTTTGGTCTGCGACGCCCAAACAGCTCTACCCTTAAAAACTGAAGCATTTGATTTGGTGACTTGCTTTGATGTATTGGAACATATGTCTGATCCCGAGAGGGCACTTTTAGGTATGCTTGAAGCCTGCAAAGACACACTTGTCTGCACCACACCCAACCGAAGAGTAGAGAAACCCCTCCGCAAACTGCTCGGCGACTACGACCAAACCCACATCAGCACCAAAACCCCCCGAGAATGGCAAACCGCCGCAGCCCAATTGCCTGCCCAAAGCGGCAGGGTTGAGGCGTTCTATGATTTGGCTGTGAGGTTTGGGGGCAAGCTGTTTTTTAAGTCGTTTAGCCTTCCAACGTATGGATTAACGGTTAGGATAGCTATCAGGAAGTGACTGCGGTGGGGGAATCTGTGGATGTTGTGTTGCTGACTAAAGACAGCGAACGTGTCCTCAGGCGATGCGTAGAATCTATCTACCGAAACGTTCCCGTCGCGCAACTAATCGTGGTGGACGGCTACTCCAAAGACAACACGCTCCAAATCATCACTGAATTCGACGATAAATACCACAACGTCAAAGTCGTCATGGACCGAGGCAACCGCGCCACCGCCCGCCAAAAAGGCATAGAGCACGTCACCGCGGAGTGGTTTCTCTTCGTGGACAGCGACGTGGTGCTGTGTCGCGACTGGTATAAAAAAGCCAAAAAATACATCCAACCCGACGTCGGCGCAGTGTGGGGCATAGAAGTCTGGTCTACCATAACAAACCCCAAAACCCTGCGCCTCTTTTTGACGACAACTCGCAAGATTTTTGAGGTCCGCGGCGGAACCCACGACACCCTCATCCGCACCAGCTCAATCAAAGACATCAAAATCCCACCTGACCTGCATGTGTTTGAGGACTCCTACATTAAAGACTGGATCGCGGGCAAAGGCTACCGCGTGGTCGCCTGCTACAGCCCATTTTGCATCCACTACCGCCCTGAGCAAGTGTGGACACTGCGGGGCAGCTTAGGTTTAATCGCGGAAGCTTTCGAATATGGCAGTCCGCAGTTGATCAGCAGGTTGCTGTTGGCTTACGGTTTCTACACTGTGTACTCAGTTTATCAGATGCTTAATTCCTGATTGGGGCGGGTTTTGGGTTTAGGTTTTTAAGCGCACCTTGCCATAGTTTGCTAAGGATTACTTTGAGGGCACCATCCGAAGTCGACGTGGTCATTCTGACAAAGAACAGCGAGCATTTGCTCGCTAAATGCTTGGCTTCAATATACCAAAATGTGCCCGTCAAAAACCTCATCATAATCGACGGCTACTCCACAGATACCACCCTCAAAATCCTTGAGCAATTCAACCGCAAACACCACAACATCCAAATACACCAACTCAACGGCTCCCGTGCCAAAGCCCGCACCGAAGGCATCCGCAAAGTCACCACCGACTGGTTTCTCTTCGTTGACAGCGACGTGGTGCTGTGCCGGGACTGGTTTAAGAAGGCAACGGCGGATTTAGCTGAGGGGGTGGGTGCGGTTTGGGGTTTAAACGTGGATTTGTTGCCTAATGTGAAAAACGGGCGTGTTTTGAAGTTGCAGAGTATGGTTGCTCGGCAATGCTTCAAGCTGCGCGGAGGGATGCATGATACGCTGATTTTGCGTAAGGCGGTGGAGGGCATCGTGATTCCTGAGGCGCTTCACGCTTATGAGGACGCTTACTTGGTGCAGTGGATCGAGGAACACGGCTATCGGGCGGTTATTGGTAGCGGCATCTATTGTCTGCATTGTAAGCCGCCTGAGAACTGGAACCTCAAAAACGGCGTAGAACAAGCCATCGTCGAGTTACGCTGCGGACTGCTATATTCACACATTTTCGAGTACATGGTGTTCTATCCAGTGTTCTTCCTCTACTGGGGACTGCAGCTGCCGCTCAACGGATTTAGAAATGGCTCATCGCGATAGTGCTATCCAGAGGTGGTCTGAGGTTGGTCTTGGCAGCATCTCCGCCGACTCATCTCCATGCACAAGGATGCGTTTGTTGGGGTTGGGGTTGAATTCGCCGATGATGTTTGAGTAGATGTGCTCGCGGCTTAGGTTGTTGACGATGTTGTCTGCTTCCGCTGGGTCCGCAGCGATAAGGAGTGCGCCTGAACTAATCAGTTGGAGCGGGTCGATTTCGTAGAAGCGACAAATCTTTGCAGTTTCGGGTTCCACTGTGATTTTCTCCTCCAAAACCCTCACCCCCAAACCCGCCGCATCCGCCAATTCGTGTATGCCGTTTAAAACTCCGCCCTCAGTTGGGTCATGCATCGCGTGCACGCCGCCCGCGCGGTAAGCGGTTAAGGCGTCTTTGACTACGCTGATTTGACTGTAAAAATGCTTAGCGCCCTCAAGAACCGCTGGCGAAAACACCTTTTTCAACTGTTCTTCGCGGTCTGTTGCTAAAATCGCGGTGCCCTCGATGCCTGCGGTTTTGGTTAGGATGATCTTGTCGCCTGCCTTGGCTCCTGCAGCCGTGACATATTTGCCTTTCTCCGTTAAACCCACTGTGCAGCCCACCACAATCGGGTTAGCTAAGCCTGGGGTGGATTCGCAGTGGCCGCCAACTATGGCTATGCCGAGTTCTTTTGCGGCTTGATGCATCTGTGTGCTTATGGTTTCAACGATTTTGCTGTCCGCACCCGAGGGCAGCATGATGCAGCTAAAGAAGAACGCGGGTTCCACGCCGAAGGTGGAGACGTCGTTAGCGTTGATGTTTATGGCTTCCCAACCGATGCGTTCCACCGCGCCCGTTATGGGGTCCATGGAGACGATGGCGTGTTTGGTGCCTACATCTATAATTGCGCCGTCCACACCTGCCGCTGGTCCGAGAACAACTTCGCTTCGGTCTGCGCCGAGATTTTTGAAGACAACGTCTTTTAGGATGTCTATGGGAATTTTTCCAGGTGGCAGCTTCATGACTTATTCTCTGTTAAAGGTTGCTTTTAAGTTGTGGGAAAACCTTCAAAACCGCAATCATCACTGGAACCGCAATAACCAAACCGATGAGCATCTGGATGAAGTTGAAGGGCACCTCAACCAACGCCAGCGCTAGTGGATAACCCAGTATAAGCGTTTCGTAGAGCAGATATCCAGCAACCATCTCTAAACCGCCCACTGTAACCGCTATGGTGGCGCTCAACGTGATGCTTTTGGTTCTGCGATAAATCTTCCGCATCACCACTCCAACTATAAGACCTTCCACAGCTTTTATGGTAAATGTGCCTGGAGCGAATTGTGCCGCGACGAGGGCATCTGCGATTGTAGCTCCTGCACCTGCCGCTACCCCAACCAGTGGACCAAAAAGCAGGGCCGCTATATAGATGAGGGTTTCGCCGAGGTTGAAGTAGCCGCTTGTCGCGGGGATGGGAATTACAAAGAGCAAGGTTGCTACTGCAACAAGCGCCGCGAATACTGCTGCCGCTGCGATTTTGAAAGCGGTTGTTTGATCGTGTTTCGGTGTGTGTTGCGGTTTTTGTACTTCAGTCATCCCTATCACGCTGTTATTTTCTTTGTGCAATAGATGTGGCTCCAAAATAAAAACACCAACGCTTCTCTGCTTACTGCAACAGCCCAAGCCTTAGTGATGCAGGGGTGGGGAAAATTCTAAATCTTAGTCCAACCAAATATTTGCTGTTGATGATTATGAGTGTAAAAGAAGACCCGATTAAGCTCCACAAAGACGCTAACGCCTTAATGGAAAACGGCAAATACGCGGAAGCTCGTGACCTCTTCGTCAAGGTCGCCGAACTCTACTACAAAAATCAAAACTATTTTGGCTCCGCAGAAATGAACTATAAAGCAGGCGAATGCAGCTTTAAACTAAAAGAGTACCAAAAAGCAGTTGAACTCTTCACAAAATCCGCAGACGTCTCCTTCACCAAGGGCTTTGACCGCTACGGGCTCAGCGGTCTTGAAAATGCACGGGACAGCCAAAAAGAGCTGGGTAACACCGCAGAAGTTGAGGCCCTCAACGCAAAAATCGCGGAGATCAAAAAGAAACTGGAGCCTCCAGAAGAAGAATCAACGTTCTCTGTGTTCGGTTAAAACCCGCTTGAACCGCGTTTTTTTTGGTTCAGCCTTTTTCTTTGCTTATGCCTTTTTTGAGCGTATCTCTTAGCTGTGGCAATCGTTTTTGGTTTGGCTTTGCGTGATTGCAAGTAAACTTGTACTTCGCTTATAGCAAGGCTTAAAACGTGAAAGCCCATTTTTATTCCAACCCAGTTGGGCGAGTAGCTCAGTACGGATAGAGCATCAGCCTTCTAAGCTGAGGGTCAAGGGTTCAAATCCCTTCCCGCCCGCCAATACAATCAATTTACTTTTACAAGTTAATTCTGGATTTTCTTTGTTATCAAGACTGGCCAACTTGACCTTAACACTTCACCATCACCCTTTCAACCATAAAAATAACAAATGGCAGCTGGAATGGTCAAGTTTCTGTAACAGGAACCATTTTGGCTGTAATTACTGTTAGTGACTTACAAGGTCATAGCGGCAAAAGTCATCCTTTAGATATTTACGCACCCAATCCATCTCCTATAATATCCGAGTTTCCCAAAACTGTGCTATTGATTACACTCTTTGCTGCTGTAAGTCTACTTATATCGATTGGCGGGCGAAAGTTAACAACGATAACTATTTCAAACTAGTTTTAGCCCTGTCACTTTTTTCTTCAGTCGATAGTAGAAAAATACGTTTACAATTACCATCATGATGAATATCATCAGTGGGTAGTTTGGTATCGAATAGGGTAAGGCGGTTGGTATTGGGGTGCCGCTTGGATTAAGCTGATGTTCATAAAATATTTGGGTGCCTACACTGACCAGTTTGTATCCTGTTATTCTTAAAAGGATTAGCTCGCTTGTGGCAAAAAGAAGTGTCACCATTACCAAATTGAAAACAATGATAATAGATGTATACGTCTCAGTCTTCAATATTGCTTTGCTCATCGCTGTTCATCTGTATGTTTTCTCTTTTTAAATACACAATCAAGACGGCATTTCCAACTACGGCGAAGATGAATACAGGTATTGGCCAGTTTAGAATGTCACTGCGCGCATAGGTGGGGGTTAATTCTATCGGCCCAACATAGCGTGTGTCGATGGTTAGGCCTATTTCTCCCACTACTTCTCTTCGTTGCTTTATGGAGTACAAGACAAACTGGTTTGATAGTAGTGGCAAAAAAGCCGTTAAAACATTTAAGGCAATGATGTAGGTTACCTTTTTGGTTGTCATATTTACTATTCGCTGTTATTTCAATATAAAATTAGACTGTTGTTTGGTTGTTTTTACTGTGCGTTTGGGGTTTCAAAGTGAAGGTGTCTGTTTGTTTTTCAATTTCAGTTGATAAACTTCTGTTTAACTTTAATTAAATTAAAGTTTATAAGGTTGGATGGATAATCCACCACTAATGGGGACATGCATGAAAACACCAACAAAAACCGAACAAACCTCACTATCTCATCTGAAATCAGCCTTTTACAAACTCGCAACCAGAGGTCACTTACTTTGAAGAAACCTATCATAGCCTTTATCCTTGCAGCATTGATCCTTGCCTCCTCTCTTTATGGCGTCTACAGCCTGATTTACATGGCATCCCCTTCTACATCATCCCTTCCGCCATCCAACTCTACACCCACCCCTACACAAACCCTGCCAACGACAGCTCCAACACAATCTGCGACATCAAACCCGGCAGCCGCACCCACAACACCACCAACCAAGACACCTGAATCTACCACATCGTCAAGGTCAACGTCTTCGTTTTATCCGATTGAAACAATTATCACTGAACAATCGCCATCATATGTTATTATAAAAGATGTATACGGCAACGATGTCAATGTTACCCTTCCAGTGAACCGTGTTGTGTCCATTACAAGTGGTGTTACAGAAATAATGTACGCAATCGGTGCAGGAGACAAAGTAGTGGGCCGCGATTCATATTCTGTTTTTCCTGATGCCGCCTTGCAAGTGCCCATAGTGGCGCAATCCTCCGCAAGCCCAAATACGGAACTAATAGTAGACTTAAAACCTGACTTGATAATTGCGGACACTATGCTAAGCAACAGCACTAAAGCCTCTCTTCAAGCATACCTCGGTGTGCCCGTGCTCATCCAAAGTGCAACCCAATCCGACCTTGTTGTGCCCTTGGTAAAAGCCCTCGGTGCAGTTATGCAAAAAGAGCAGAACGCACAAGAGTTGGTTAATTTTATGAATGGTGTTACTAATCTTGTTGCAGACCGCCTCAAGAATCTGTCAGAAAATCAGAAACCCCTAGTTTACTATGAATGGAATAAGGCTTGGTATAGCACTAGCAGTTTGGGTTTGCCTCATCAAATGATCGTTGACGCTGGCGGAATCAACCTCGCTGCAAATGGGACCGTAGCTTATCCGACTTTGAGTCCTGAATACGTTTATGAACGCAATCCAGACAAAATCATCCGTATTTTAAGCGACAAAGCCCACAACATCACGGACTTTCAAGTTCTCCGCCAAGAGGTAATGACCCGCACTGGATTGGTTGGAACAAAAGCAGTCCAAAACCAGGAAGTATACATTCTGAGCAGCGCTTTACGAACGGGGATACGAAACCCCATTGGTTTGCTGACTATGGCTAAATGGCTCCATCCGACCCTCTTTGCCGATGTAGATCCGGTTGCGTTGCATAGTGAGATGATTCAAAAATTCTTTAAAGAATCCTTGACGGGAACATATTCGTACCCCTAAAATCTATGAAACCCCGCGCTGCAGCTACGAGATTTCCCCTTTTTATTTGAATTTCTGCCGATAAAAAAACTAAACACTGGGACTTGCTGGATAGCGACCTAAAGCTTCCAAAATCTCTTCGCTTGTGGTCTTTTTGCCTACGTTGCGTACAAAATCTGAGGCTGCGACTATGCCTACGAGCTTGTTTTGTTTTAGTACGGGGAGTCGGTGGATTTTGTTTGTGGACATGACTCTGGCAGCTTCTTTGAGAGACGTTTCGGGTTCAACGGTTATGACGGTTTTAGTCATGACTTCAGTGATTTTTTGGTCTAAGGGTGCCCGTTTTGCCACGATTCTTCGCACTATATCGCGCTCGGTGAGTATGCCGACGGGGAATCCCTTGATGACTACTACTAAGCAGCCTAGTCCTTTTTGGGTCATGAGTTCAGCTGCTTCAAAAACGGTTTTGTTTGCTTCTATGGTTATGACGTCTTTGGTCATGATGTCTTTGACTTGTGGCATAGGCTTTCAAGCAAAATGATGGTTGTTTTAGTCATAAAAGGTTTATTATCGGCTTTGTTTATATAGCGAAGGTTCAAAGGCTTTCTTGGTTGCATTTTAATTATGTTTAAATAGATAAAAACTGTTGAAAAATATCTCGCTTTATGTATAATTTGTACTTTTTTACAGGCTATTTAGTGACATGTTATTTTTAATATTGAAAAACCTTATAAGTTTAAGCGCTACCTCTCTAGGCTATAACTTTAAGGAGAAAAAGGAAAAATTGAACATAAAAAGTAAAACCATAGCTATTTTCATCTCAGCAATAATGCTCATATCCATAGGAGCATCAACATTGCTACCATCCGCATCCGCACGCGAAAACATCCCAACCTACGCTTACGTCGCAGCCCTACCCGACCATGTCGGCGTCGGTCAAGAAGTCATGATCTACATGTGGATCGACAAACTCTTTCCAAACGCGGACATGGACAACGACTACAGATTCCACAACTTTAAACTCGTTATAACAAAACCAGATGGATCAACAGAAACTAAAACATGGGAAACCGTTTGGGACACAACATCCAACCAGCAACTAAAATACGTCCCAACCATGAACGGAACATACCACCTAAACTTCACCTTCCCAGCACAATCCGTTTCAGCAGTATCACACCTCCCTGGAGCCACTGAAAACGACACCTACGCAGCAAGCACAGCCTCAACCACCTTCACAGTCTCAGAAGAACCCATCCCCAGCGTAATCGACACATACCCCTTGCCATCAGAATACTGGACTCGCCCAATCTACGGTGAGAACAGCATCTGGTACTTGATTTCCTCTAACTGGCTTGGAACAGGCGCACCAGGTTATGGTGGCTTTGCAGGCACCTACAACTATGGTGGCAACAACATGATGTACCCAGCCGACGCAGTCGGACCCGAAACGGCACACATCATGTGGACCAAACCCCTCCAAAGCGGAGGAGTAGTTGGTGGAAACAACTTCAAGGGCTACGAAGGAAACACCTACTTTGAAGGTTCAGCATACCTACAGCGATTCACAAACCCAATCATAGTCAACGGCAAACTCTACTACACTGAACCAGTTTCATATCTGTCTCCAAGCGGCGGTCCAACCAAATGTGTTGACCTACGCACAGGACAAGTATACTGGTCACGAACAGACGTACCAGCGCTCTCGCACGCAATAATCTTCGACGCAGAAAACCCCAACCAACACGGAGTATACAACGCACTACTCGTTGCCTCTTCAGGTGGAGGCTGGTTTGGCGGTGCAGTAACTTGGCGTTTCTTTGACGCAGACACAGGCAACCCACTATTCAACGCAACCAACATTCCCTCAGGCAGAAAAGCCATGGGTCCACTCGGTGAGTACCTAATCTACAACACAATGTCCCAAGCAGGAAACTACGTTGTTAGACAATGGAACTCCAGTAAAATGTGGACTTGGACAGACACACCATCAGTTACAACTGGTGACGCAAGCACAGCCGCAAGGTTCGATTGGGTAAAACCAATCACTTACAACGGTGCAAACTGGACCACACCCTTCACAGTTGTCGAAGCATACTACGACGACATAATGCTATGCTACAACGGCACATTACCATCAACAGGCGCAGGCATGTTCTTTGGCACAACAGAAACATACAAAGAATATACATACTTCGCAGTTAACCTGAACGCCTCAAAAGGCACCATAGGCAACATCCTCTGGATGAAAAACTACCTGCCCCCTGTCAACGCAACCATACTCCAAGCAGGCGTTGACCCAGTTAACCGCGTATTCGTAGAAAACGTTCGCGAACTCAACGCTTTCATCGGCTACAACCTAGACACTGGTGCAAGAATCTGGAACACTCTGGAATATCCACAGACCGCCATGGACTACTATGGCAGCCCCGCTTCAGGCAGTTTAGCTAACATGTTCGCATACGGCAAAATGTACAGCAGTGCATACGCAGGTATCGTTTACTGCTACGACACAACCAACGGCAAACTACTCTGGACCTACGGCAACGGCGGCCCAGGCAACAGCACCGACAGCGGCCTAGAAGTTCCAGGACGCTATCCAACCTTCATCAACGCATACGGCAACGGAATAATCTACCTAGTAACAACTGAGCACACAATCCAAACCCCACTCTACAAAGGTGCCCTTTCCCGTGCAATCAACGCAACAACAGGCGAAGAAATCTGGACTCTGAGCAGCTACGTAGGTGAATTCATGACTAACAGCTACGCTATTGCAGACGGCTACGCAACTTGGTTCAACGGCTTAGACAACCAAATCTACAGTGTCGGCCGCGGCCCAAGCGCAATGACAGTCTCAGCACCCAACCTATCCGCACAAGCAGGTCAAAAAGTTGTAATCCGAGGCACAGTCACCGACATATCTGCAGGCACAACACAAAGCGAACAAGCAGCACGTTTCCCCAACGGCGTTCCAGTTGCATCTGACGCCAGCATGAAAGACTGGATGGGCTATGTCTATCAACAGAAGCCATGCCCAACTAGCTTCACAGGTGTCGAAGTAACCATAAACGTCCTCGACGCAAACGGCAACTACCGCTCAATCGGAACCACAACAACCGACGCATACGGAGTCTACTCACTCTCGTGGCTACCTGACATTCCAGGTGACTACAGAGTAATCGCTACATTCGCAGGCACTAAAGGCTACTGGCCATCCTCAGCAGAAACCAGCTTCACAGTCTCTGAACCAGAACCAACCGCAACCCCCATCGCAACACCAGAACCAACCGCAGCTGACCTATACTTCGTGCCCGCAATCGTTGGCTTATTCGTAGCAATAATAGTTGTTGGTTTACTACTAGCGTTATTGTTGCTCAGAAAACGCCCATAAACCAAGAATAAATGCAAACCATTTATTCTCCCCCTTTTTAATTTTTTAAATTCTGTTTCTGTGTTACTGCAAATCCACAACCACATACCAATAAATCACGCAGTCAATTGACCTTCTAAACAGGTAACCAAACTCTTTTCAGTGGTAAATGTCTCCATGAAGGCTCAGTTGTGCACCCGAATCGACAAAATCGAAAACCACCCCTTAAAATACACAACCCACCCAACCCCCCAACCTCAAGTTGACCAAGTGCTCATCAAAGTTCAAGCCTGCGGCGTATGCTATAGCAACCTACACATGATAGAGGGAGAACTCAAACAATTCGGTGTACCTGGCAAACTGCCTATTATCCCCGGTCATGAAGTCACAGGTGTGATAGAAGAAGTCGGCAGCCAAGCAAGAGGTTTCGAACGCGGCGACAGAGTCGGGGTGCAGGTGCTCTGGAAAACAGATGGAACCTGCGAATACTGTCTTTCAGGACGAGAAAACCTCTGTTTAAACCGCCAAACCACAGGCGAAGTCGTGGACGGTGGATACGCGGAATACATGGTAGCGCCTGCCGCTTTTGTTCATAGATTACCTGACAATTTGGGGTTTGACGAGAGTGCTTCCCTGTTTTGTCCTGGAATAACTGCGTACCATGCGGTGAAGCGGGCAAATGTGCGGGTGGGGCAGAAGGCGGCAGTGATTGGAATCGGAGGCGTTGGGCACATGACTTTGCAATTCGCCAAGTTGGCCGGGGCGGAAACCATGGCGGTAGACACTTCCGAGACTAAGCTCAAGTTGGCACAAGACATTGGCGCAGACCACTCTCTGACCGCGATGGAACTTGACGAGTTTATCCTGAAAACAGGGAGACCCGACATAGTTATGGTTCATGCGCCTTCGCAGCAAGCGGTTGAGCAGGCCATGCGAATTGTTAAGCGTGGCGGCACGGTTTTGATGGGCGTCTGCGGCAATGTAGCTGTCCAGTTTCCAGAGGAGTACTCTATCGTAGGCAGTGTTATCGGTACTCGGCAGGAGATGAATGAGGTTCTCAGGTTGGCGTCTTTGGGAAAAGTCAGAGTGGACTGGAACAGTTACCGCCTTAGTGAAGCAGAGGATGTGCTTGTTAAGTTGAAGCAGGGCAAAATCGTGGGAAGAGCAATATTAGTACCTTGATATCGAAGTAATTTGCATTCGTGACCTTTACCTTAGTTGGTTAATTAATTCTCGGTGTTTTCAGATTAAGTTTAAATCATAAACCGCTATCTTCTGCAATAGAGGGGAACAGTACTTTCCATGCTCTCAATATTAATAAAATTACTTGGTATTGCCTCTATCGCTTTATCTTTGGCCCTAACCCTGCTTTTTTTTAAAGTGTACCAATTACAGCGTTCTGTTATCATTCTTGGTTTACCCATCGGGTTTATGTTTTTAACGATTTCATACTGCTTTCTCGGAGTGCACTTGCTCTTCTACACAGTAATCGACACTTTTTCCAGTTCACTTATGTGGCTACGCGTAACCACCCAAACTATAGGATTTGCCTTAATCGCTTCTTCATACTACCTCTCTGGGCGATCCCAAAATCCACCAAAACATAATCTATTAGCTATTGCATTGTGGTCCATAGTTTCAGTACTATGTGTTTTTGGCTTTTTATTAGCCATCAACCCAGCGGGTTTAGCTTCTGTTTACACTCACAACGAACTATTTACAATAGTGAATCTGGCGTTGCTTTCTTACATAATTTTCTTTATAATCCGAAAGTTAGAAGCATCAACCGAGGGTGTTTCAGGTTTAATCAGTGCGCCCGTTGCGTTTTCCTTTATCTGGCTAGGTCAATTCCTTTTCTTCATCTGGAAATTAGATGGCGCTGGACAAGCTGCACTAATAGGGTCCCAAATCACACCGATTATCGGCTTGATCCTTTTGATCCGACTATATTACCTGATAAGCAAGAGGTGTTACCCAGTCCTTGACGGCTAGCAAGCGAAGCAAGGTAGATATTTACTCGGCTATCCTTGAGTACTTGTGTCGTGAGGGCGGCCGACGTGGAAAGGCCAGCCCCACCCGAGTAGCACGCCGCGCTAACATTCCATATGACCGTTTTCAAAGGATTCTGGAGCATTTCGTCGAGTTAGAGTTAGTTAGCCGAACGGAGGAGGGTCTTTTGATTACTTCAAAAGGTTTGAAGTGTTTGGAGCAATTTAGAAAGTCGAAAGAGTTCCTCAGGAGTATGGGCCTTTCAGTTTGAGGTACAACTTGAATAATCATTGGTAAAAATTTAGTAATTATTTCCTCTTTTAACTTTAAAAAACTATGGTGCTCTTTGTTTTCGTAGGTGCCATTCAAATTTTTACTTAACAGCCTATATTCGATTCACTAGATGTTCATCCAATTTAAATACAGTTTACATCGCTTTTGGGATAGGCAGACATGCAAGTTCTCGAAACTAGCTTACTGCCTAAAGGAGAAAAGAAAATGAAAAAAATTAGAAAACAATCTATCGCAACAATCGTAGCTATAATTCTTGTATCCTCCATAGCCATTTCAATGATGCCCCTGAGTTCAGCTGGTTACAACACCGCCACACAAACTGCAGTAAACCAAGGAATGAACTGGGATTTGCCTGACATCAACGCCTCCAGCATCCGATTGACAATGTGGGAGCGCTATAAAGACAGAGTTCCCACTTGGACCTATGGTATTATTTCACCGAACCCCGTTGGGGTAGGCCAGAAATTCACCATGGTTATCTTCAACCCACAGATCCCACACCAAGCATCCGAAGCCAACGACATTCGATACAAATACCACGTCGATATCGTTAAGCCTGATGGAAAAACAGAACGTGTGCCATCAAGCGGTTCACTCGTTTCTGACTCTACAGGAACAACATATACGTCTTACACACCTGACCAAGTTGGAAACTATTCAGTCACATTAGTCTTCGAAGAACTCAAATGGAACTGGGGAAAAACCTCTACTGTCGGTAGAGACTACTACGGAATCACCTTCTTGTCAAGTAACAGAACATATACTGTAACGGTTCAAGAAGAACCAGTGCACCCCGCTGCAACAACCATCTATCCCTTACCAACAGAATACTGGACTCGACCGATTGAAGGACAAAACAACGCATGGGGACAGGTCTCATCTAACTGGCTTAACAACGCAAAAGACCGAGACTATGGATACACTCAAAACAGAATTCAAACTGAAGGTGTCGCTCCAAACAGTGGACACATCCTTTGGACAAAACCAACCGAAGACGGCGGAGTCGTCGGTGGAGATGACTACTTCTCTTCAAGCGGCGAAGTCTACAACGCAGGTCACCAATACCAAACCAGATTCCAAACACAAATCATAATGCACGGTAGACTCCTATACCAAGAACCAATAGCTTGGGCTGGAACAGGAGGCGACTGGGTTTGTGTTGATCTAAAAACAGGTCAAGAAGTCTGGCGCAATAAAACCATGAGCGCAACACCCGCATTCGGTTACTACTACGACTTAGACGACATGAACCAACACGGTGTTGTTCCACCAGGAATGATATTCTCAAGCAACTGGAATACGGTGATTCACCCACGCTACGGAACTACAATCGCCTTAAACATTACTGACATGCCCTCAGGCGGAGTCGACGCAATCGGACCGAAAGGAGAAGTTCTCCGATACCTAATTCAGAACGAAGGATCTTCAACAAACCAAAACTGGCGGCTATTCCAATGGAACTCATCTAGAGTCTTTACTTCTCAGGTAAGTGGACAAAGAAACGCAAGTCTTGCAGCTACAAACACCTACGCAACTACATATACACCTGCGCCTCAGTTAACTACATGGGACTTTAACGTTTCGATATCCAAAACCTTCGCCACAACTCCTACTATCCGCGCTGCGATGTATGGCGACTATCTGTTACTAAGCAATGGGTCATTCCCTGTTGCAACCACAAGCTCACTGTACTATCACAACCCCGAGGAAACCACACTGACAGCAATTAGTCTAAAACCAGGGGAAGAAGGAAGAATTCTTTGGTCAAAGAACTACCAGATGACCTTTAACGATGGCACACAGAAACTCTTCATCCGCGCAGCTGATGGCGTATTCGTCCTACAAAAGATGCCTGAACTCATATTCGAAGTATACGACATCTACACAGGAAATAAACTTTGGCAAAGCGAAGCACAAGCAGACTTCATGCCCTTCGGCTACTACACCTGGGTCAGTCTAATGAATGTCTATGGCTCATCTATTTCACACGGCAAACTTTTCACAACAGGCTACACAGGTTCAGTCTATGCTTACGACCTCAAGAACGGCACCTTGATCTGGAAACAAGAAGCACCAACTGGCGGCGAAATCTTCAAGTACTACACGCTTTTCCACGGCGTAACAGCTGACGACAAAATCTACATCGGAACCCACGAACACTCAGCAGACACACCACTGCTCAAAGGAGCAAAAGTCCGCGTCTTTGACGTTAACACAGGCGAAGAAGTCTGGAGCATGATGGGCTGGGCTCACCCCGGTACAATGGCAATCGCAGACGGTGTCCTCATCTACTGGAACAACTATGACCACCAAGTCTACGCAGTCGGCAAAGGCGCAAGCAGCACAACTGTCCAAGTACCAAACGACGTAGTGAAACTCGGCAGCAGCGTCATGATTAAAGGCAACGTCATCGACATTTCACCTGGAACAAAACAACATGAACAGTCTATGCGGTTCCCCAACGGCGTCCCAGCTGTCTCTGACGAAAGCATGAGTGCATGGATGGAATACGTCTACATGCAGAAGCCACGCCCAACCAACGTCACAGGCGTAACTGTTGAGCTAAATGTTGTTGACTCAAACGGCAACTACAGAACCATCGGAACAACCACCGCAGACGCAGACGGCTTCTTTAGCTATAGCTGGATGCCAGACATCGAAGGCAAATACACACTCTACGCATCGTTCCCAGGCAGCGCCTCATACTGGCCATCACACGCGGTTACAGCATTCAACGTTGACCCCGCACCCCCAACACCTGCACCTACTGAAGCGCCACCAGCATCAATCGCAGACATGTACTTCATTCCAGCAATTGCAGGCCTCTTCGTCGCAATCATCATAGTTGGTCTGTTAACAGTCTTGATGGCTAGAAAACGCCCATAAAACAACATAAACAATTTCCCTTTCTCTTTTTTATGTACCTTTTTCAGCAAATTTTTAGTCTCTAAAATTAGCGTAACGAAACCTATTTCCCTAATCAGCCCATACCATACCAAAGGTGCACTTGATGGATCGAAGCGACTACCTAAAAGAACCCGTAAACCACATAAAAATCAAGAGCCCAATGACCGTCGACCAGCTTATGCAACAATTCAGCAACTCAGGCTCGTTTGGCGCTGGGAGACTGGCGGCTGCATGTGACACCTACGAGAAGATGCTCAAAGACCCCGAATGCACCGTGTTTCTGGGGTTATCAGGCGCTGTGGTTCCCGCTGGTATGCGCACCTTAATCACAGACTTAATTCGCAACCACCTTGTCGATGTAATCGTAAGCACTGGTGCTTGTATGGTTCACGACGCCATAGAAGCCATCGGCGGACACCACTACAAGGGCGGCTGGGCAGTCAACGACCAAGAACTCTACAAGTACCACCTGTTCCGTATCTATGACCTCTTTGTGCCTGAAGAGGACTACGTTAAGCTCGACTTCAAATTCTCAGACATATACACCGACATCGCACGCGAACGCAAAGGCGAAAGCTTAGGCTCAGACGAATTCACCCACGAAATCGGCAAACGCTTAGAAGACAAAAACTCGATCCTCCGCGCGGCATACGAGGAAAACGTGCCTATCTTCCTTCCTTCGGTGCGTGACTCAGAATTCGGTTTCATCCACTGGCTCCACAGCAGCCAACAACAAGACCCAACAGCCGTGCTAAAACTCGACGCCTTCAAAGACGTTCCAACAATCTGCGGCATATGCGCCGACTCACCAAAAAACGGCATGATAATCATAGGCGGCGGAGTCCCCCGCAACACCATCCAATCCTCCACCTTAGCCTCCAAAAAAGGCCTCGACTACGCCGTCGTCATAACCATGGATCGACCCGAAACAGGCGGCTTGTCAGGCTCCACTTTAGAGGAGACGGTAAGTTGGGGCAAAATGAAAGGCTCCGCAGACCACGTCATGGTCATCGGGGAGGCGTTAATGGTTTTTCCGTTTGTGGTGGCTTCGGTGACTGAGCGGCTCGACAAAGACTTTAAACGTCAAGGTTTTTTACAGAGAACTAAACAGGCAAATAAGGGAAAAACACCATGAGCGGCGGCGAAGGAGAATTCTGCGGTAACTGTGACGGACACAACTGCTACGATTATCCCTCCAAAGTGTTCTGCAGCACCCGGCACGCAAAAAACTTGGATCCAATCGTGGACACGCTTTGGCGTTGCGAAAGCTACAACCGAGTCAGCCAAGAATGCTACTGTGTGCGGGAAGCGCAGAAAGCTAAGAACAGCGGCAGAGAAACGTAACGGTAAAGTTATAAAACCGCGCGTCGATGTCTGTTTGTTTGCAGCCCAGTGGTGTAGTGGTCAAGCATAGGGGCCTCTGGAGCCCTTGACAAGAGTTCGAATCTCTTCTGGGCTACCATTCATCTTTTGCACTTGTAAAACCTAATATTTCTTTTAAGTAACTGAGTAACTTATTGTTGGCGAATTGGTTGACTGCTCAAACTTGCCCTCTGCCAGATGGACGCAAACTCGCATACACAACCGTCGGCGAAGGTTACCCTGTGGTGTACTTTCATGGAACTGCCAGTAGCCGCCTCGAAGTGTTGCTTCTCCAAAAACTTGCAGAATGCGGTTTAAGGCTTATCGGTGTGGACCGACCGGGGTATGGTTTATCTACCTATAAACCTCGAGGAAGCCTCTCTGACTTTAACGGCGACTTGAACTGTTTAGCTGATGCTTTGGGGCTGGAAAAGTTTGCGGTTTTGGGCTGGTCAGGCGGCGCCGTATTCGCATTGGCCTATCTAGCAAACAACCCACACAGAGTATCCAAAGCCGTTGTAGTCGCTGCACCCTGCTTACCCTTCGACGTTTCAACCGCCCACAACACACCCCTCGCCAAACATCTGATGAGGTTTCCAAAAATCGGAGAATTCGCCATGCGTCACCTCAGCCGCCAACTGCTCAAAGCGAACGGTAACCCACAAGCATTCTTGAAAACCCCGCAAGGCAAACAGTTGCTCCATGGCTGTTCAAAAACAGATTTAGCTTTCCTCCATGACCCATCTTGGGTTGAGCTGATGTACCAATCTATGGCTGAAGCATTCCGACAGGGCAACGGTGGAGTAAGAGCCGTGATCGAGGAGCACCAGCTGTTCATGAAACCTTGGACGTTGCCTTTCGAAGCGATCCGCGAGGGCCAATTGTGGATTTGGCACGGTTCAGATGACAAAACTTGTCGGGTCCAAAACGCCTACGAGCTTGCGCGGTCGGTGCCTTCGGCGCGGTTGGAGGTTTTTGGGGGTGCTGGACATTTTGTTATGTTCGAGAATCTGGGGCGTTTGGGGCAAACTCTATTATTGCCTTGTGGGAATGCATAGGTTAAGGTGGTTTGATATGGCTGATTTGAAGGGTTGTCCGTTTGGGCAAGACATAAAGAATGATTGTAAAAACTGTGACTACGGTGACACTAACCATTTTGATGCGGCGACTGGGCAATGTGTTAAGCGTTAGTTTTTTAGGTTTTTTGTTTGTGTGTTTGCTGCAGGTACTTATTCAATTTTGGTTTATTGTTGTTGGTTTGGGGTTGATTTCCGTTAAATTTATAAACAATGGATGGATTATCCATCCAATACAGGTGAATTGCGCGAGCAAGCTCTGAGTGGTTTCTGCCCCTGCTCAGCAGTTTGCTCGCATCTATCATAGATCGCCCAAGGCGAAGCCTGTCGGGGGTGCCGGTTATCCTGGGCCGGTTGCCCCTTTTTGAGTTACGTTTTCTGGCGGGGTGTTTTTTTTTGAAAGGTTGGGTTTTTGTTTTGTTGGTTTTATTCAACTTAGTTTGTTCAACTTGAGATTAACTTTTGTTTAACTAAGGTTTATAAGTTTTTGTTGGATAATCCAACCAACCGTGGAGACTGGACAATTGGGCAACAAAACCATCTACCCCTTCAGCGCCATAGTCGGCCAAGAAAAAATGAAAACCGCACTAATCCTAAACGTCATCAACCCCAAAATCGGCGGCGTACTCCTCAGAGGCGAAAAAGGAACAGGCAAATCCCTAACCGTCCGCGCCCTAGCCAACCTCCTACCAGAAGTAGACACCATCGCTGATTGCCCCTTCCACTGCGACCCCACCCACCCCAAAGACGCCTGCGACGCATGCAACGCCAAAATCGCGCGCGGAGAAAAACTCATGGTCACAAAACGCCCAGTATCGGTTGTAGAGTTGCCCGTCGGCGCCACTGAAGACCGCCTCGTAGGCACAATCGACATAGAGAAAGCCATCAAAACTGGCGAAAAACACTTTGACCCCGGCATCTTGGCGCAGGCAAACCATAACCTCCTCTACATAGACGAAGTAAACCTCCTCGACGACCACCTCGTAGATGTCTTGCTGGATGCTGCAGCGATGGGGGTAAACTATGTAGAGCGCGAAGGTGTCTCTTTTAGTCATCCTTCTCAGTTCGTTTTGATTGGCACGATGAACCCTGAAGAGGGTGAACTTCGACCACAGTTGCTTGACCGTTTTGCCCTTTCCGTTGAAGTTAAAGGCATACCCTACAAAGAAGCTCGTGCTGAAATTGTGCGGCGCCGCATTGCTTTTGAAAGCGACCCAGTCGCCTTCATCGCTGCTCAAAGAGAGAGTCAAGAGCAAATGCGTCAAAAAATCGTTTCCGCTACCAAACTTTTGCCTAAGGTAGTCTTATGCGGTGAACTGCTTGATCTTATAACACAAATTTGCACCGACTTCGCCGTTGACGGGCACCGTGCAGATATCGCTATGTACAAGACTGCCTGTACCCTTGCTGCTTTCAAGGGGCGGGTTGATGTTACCGAAGAAGATGTCAAGGAAGCAGCTGAGTTTGTGCTTCCACATCGTCAGCGAAGGCAGCCTTTTGAGGAACCCAAAATGGAGCAGCAGCAAGTCAATGAAAGCATTGACCGATGGAACAAGAATCAACAAACACTGCCCAAAGAAAATGACGTTTCCCAAAATCCTGATGATTCACCCAGTGAACAGCAAGAACCTACAAAAGAACAAATTTTTCAAGCCGATAAACCCTACGCCGTTAAGCCTTTGACTACCCCTGTTCTTGACGAAATCCAGCGAAACGGCTCAGGAAGACGGTCAAAGACTCTTAGTGATTCAAAAAAGGGCCGCTACGTAGCAAGCATGATTCCCAAGGGAAAAGTTGCCGATTTGGCTTTTGATGCAACCCTCCGCGCGGCGGCACCTTTTCAGAAAAGACGACGAGAGGAAAGAAACGATCAGCAAACAGCCTTTTTGATTGAACGCAGCGATTTGCGTGAAAAAGTCAGAGAAACAAAAATGGGTAACTTGATTCTATTTGTGGTTGATGCCAGCGGCTCAATGGCGGCAGAAGAGAGAATGAGCGCCACAAAAGGTGCCATTCTTTCTCTTCTGCTAGATGCCTATCAACGACGCGACCGCGTGGGTCTCATTGCGTTCCGTAAAGACAACGCCGAACTGGTGTTGCCGCCGACCAATTGTGTGGAGTTGGCAGAAAAATACTTGGCTAAGCTTCCTACAGGCGGAAGAACTCCGCTGGCTCATGGTCTAAGACTGGGTTTAGATACAGTTAAGTTTTGGAACAAAGACGGCAAAGACATACCTTTGCTTGTGTTGGTTTCCGATGGTCGTGCAAACGTTAACCTCAACGGTGGAGACCCTGTTGAAGAAGCAAAACGGATTGCCCACCGTATAGGCTCTGAAGGAATCCAAACCATCGCTGTTGACACTGAGAAGGGTTTTCTGAGTTTTGGTTTGGTTAGGCAGATTTCTGAGGCTATGGGCGGTAAATATCTGCGTTTAGAAGAGTTAAGTGCTGCGCCGATTGTGTCTGCTGTTCGTGAGAACTTGTTTGATGATTATAGGATTTTTTTAGATAATCCTGTTAGGAGGTGAAACATTTGAAGAATACAACAATTATAGCAGCAACCTTCATTGTTGGAATAATAATCATTGCATCCATCTATGGCGTTTACAGTCTATACAGTCCAACTTCCTCTTCCTCATCGACTTCCAACCCCACAGTTAATCCAACTGCTTCTCCGACAGCCACTGAATCACCTACCTCAACGGCGACTATCAAACCAACAACTAAACCCACAACATCATCCAACACACAAACCAGTTCAACCAGTTCCACGCCAACTCCAACTCCTGCTCCAACCGAAGTAACAGTTACCGACGGCGCAGGAAACACCATGACTATACCTCTCCCAGTAACCAGAATAGCAGCTCTTGACGGCGGCATAGCCGAGATTCTATGTGCCATGGGCTGCCGAGATTTAATTGTTGGGCGTACGGATAGTTGCACGATGCCCCCGTCCATTCTAAGTGTTAAATCATATGGGGAAAATGATTATGCACCAAACGTAGAAGCCCTGATAACCCTTGACCCAGACGTCATATTTGCCAGTTCAATGCTACCATACAACCCCACTGCTTATCAGCAACTCAAGAATGCAGGCATCCCCGTCTACATCATCGACACAACCACACCCGAACCGACAAATCCTTCAAAGTTAACCAAAGATGAACTCTACGCGCTAAGCCCCCCTATAGATTTCACGTGCGGCTTAATGCAGAACTTTACCAAAATCGTCGGTCACCAAACTGAAGTAGACTCATACGTTAAATGGGCGCAAAACTACAACAAAATCGTTAAAGACCGCATATATGCTTTGACGCCTTCTCAGCAAGTTAAAACCTACCTTGAATGGTACGGTTACGGTCGAACTTTCGTCACGGCTAGTGTTTACCAAGCTGGCGGAATTAACATTGCTGAAAACCAAACAGTTTACTCCCCTACACTTAGCACTGAATTTATCGTTGAACAAAATCCTTCTGCGATAATCGTGCTTATCGCAAGTCCGTCACATAACATAAACGACTTTATCGCCGCAAGAAACGACGTGTTAAACAGAACCTCGCTTCAGAATGTTGATGCAGTTAAGTATGGCCGGGTCTACGTCTGCGACTTTTACGCCAGAAGCGGTGTACGATGCGTAATCGGCTACCTCTACTGGGCAAAGTGGCTTCAGCCAAGCCTATTCTCAGACATAGACCCAGCAATAGTGAATCAGGAGCTTAATCAAAAGTTTTTCGGAACCGCAATTGCAGGGACGTTTGCTTATCCATGACCACAAAAGCTGAACTGACAAAACTCTACAATAAAGGCAAGAAGCGTAAACTTCTTGCAATTTTCTCTGTTTTTATAGCAATAATCATAGTTGTGCTTATCTCGATTAGTTTCGGCGCGGGTTCACCTCGGCTACCCGAAGCTCTACAAGTCATTATCTCAAGGACTTTTCCATTCTTAAACCTCGATCCAGGGTCACCTTTAGCTCAAACTATAATCTGGGACATACGATTTCCCCGCATCGTAATGGCTTTGATCGCTGGAGCAGGTCTCGCAGCTGCAGGAGTAACCATGCAAGGTGTCCTGCGCAACCCCCTTGTATCCTCTTATGTTTTGGGGATTTCTTCCGCAGCAGGTTTCGGCGCCGCTTTAGCCATAGTTTTCGGAATAGGAGTTGTTTCTTTTGTCGGTGGATACTTGGTTATCGGTAATGCTTTCATTTTCTGCTTGCTTGCCATGGTAATTGTTTATTCGATTGCTCGCTTAAGGGGAATGTCCTCGGAAACGGTGATCTTGGCAGGGGTCGCTGTTGGTTTCCTCTTTTCTGCCCTCTTATCTTTGATTCAGTATATATCACCCGATAATAACGCGGTAACCGCGATAGTTTTCTGGCTTTTAGGAGGCCTCTACACGGCGACATGGGAAAAAATCCTGATCTGTCTGCCTATAGTTTCGGTGACGATGATTTTGATGATGACTCAATCTTGGAACATCAACATCATGAGCATGGGTGAAGATGTAGCAACAAGTTTAGGCGTCAACTCTAAACGCGTCCTAACCGTAAACATGCTGCTAGAAACCATCGCGACCGCCAGTATAATCGCCTTCACAGGAATCATAGGTTTTGTGGATTTAATAGCCCCACACATCGCACGTATGCTGCTGGGTAGTGACCACCGATACCTTATCCCCTGCAGTATCGGCATGGGTGCCTTGATGCTTCTGGCATCCGACACAGTGGCGCGGCTGATCATTATGCCCACTGAGCTTCCTGTGGGTATTTTAACGTCTCTATTGGGTGTCCCGTTCTTCATTTACCTTTTAGTGAGTAAACGGAGGAGATCATTCGGATGAAATTATGCATAAACAAACTAACCTTTAGCTATGGTCCAATCTCTATCCTCAAGGATGTTGAATTCGAAGTCGGATTAGGCGAGGTGCTCAGCATCGTTGGTCCCAACGGTTCAGGCAAAAGCACCTTGTTAAAATGCATCAACCGCATCCTAAAAACCAAACATAACACCGTGCTCGTTGACGATCAAGACACCTGCAAAATGAACCTCAAAGAGCTATCTATGCTCATGGGGTATGTGCCCCAGAGTTCCTCAAGCACGTTTCCCTTCACCGTTTTCGACGTGGTTTTGATGGGAAGAAAACCCTACATACACTGGAACATAAGTGAACGGGACAATGAAATCGTTGCTGAGATGCTGGATTACCTCGGTATCGGTCACCTTGGGATGCGTCATTTCAACGAGCTCAGCGGTGGTGAACAGCAGAAAGTCATAATTGCTCGTGCTTTAGCTCAGCAGCCTCAACTCATGTTACTCGATGAACCTACCAGTTCGCTTGACATTAAGCATCAGTTGGAGATTCTCTGTATGCTTAAGAGTTTAGCGAAGAGTAAGGAGCGTTCTGTTATTGTTTCTATGCATGACTTGAATTTGGCAAGCAGGTTTTCTGATCGTATGCTTATGCTAAAAAACGGCTGCGTATACGCTTTGGGCACCCCTGAAGAGGTTTTAACCGAGAAAAATATCGAATCCGTGTACGGAATTAAGGTGAATGTTTCAAGCTCTTTTGTAGGTAAACCCCAAGTTACTCCAGTGATAAACGAAGTTGACTTTTTCTCAAACACAAAACTAACGCCAGTGTTAGAACAAAAAATTTGACGAGGAAAACACCTATGCCGAAAACAAAAATCGCAATCGTAACAACCATCCCCACTGACGCCATACCCGCCATAGAAGCAGCAAAAACAATTAACGAAAAAAACCCCAACACCATCGAACTTTGTCTGCGCACTGGCGGAGACTTCCGAGACTTTGGCACATTAGACGAATTCATAAACTTCGCAAAGACCGCACACATTGTGATTGTCCACTTGATGGGTGACTTGCCAGAGTTAGAAAAGCTGGTTGAAGAACTAAAAACCGCCAAGGTGCCGCTTATGGTTTCCGCTTCGTTTTTCGGCGCCAAAGACTACAACAAGTACTCCACGGTGGAAGCGGAGGACCGCAAAAAAATCTTTTTCTACCTCAACTACGGCGGAAAAAAGAACTTCACAAACCTCATGTATTTCCTCATGAGCCGCTTCACAGGCGCCAGTCACGACTTTGAGGAACCGACCAAGCCGCTGTGGGAAGGCATCTACCACCCAGATTTCTCCCACCTCCCAACACTTACAGAATATATTGAAAAGAAATTTGATCCTAAACGGGTAACCGTGGGTTTATGGTTCCACCAAAGCCACTGGCAAGGCGGCAACACAAGCTTCATCGACCACACAATACGCGAAATCGAAGCTCAAGGTGCAAACGTTTTGCCTGTGTTTTTCAGCGGTTCAAAAAACCCCAAACTCGGCATTAACGGTTTAGAATGGGTTATCGACAATTTCTTCCTAAAAGACGGCAAACCCATCATCGACGTCGTGGTGAGCTTGTTTTCTTTCTCTTTTTCCACTTGCCTCTCTGGCGCAGACGCATCTTTAGTCCTCAAAAAACTCAACGTACCCATAATCAAAGCCATCCTAACCTGCAACACTGCTGAAGAATGGCGGGACTCAATTCAAGGCTTAAGCGTAATGGACATACCTGCCAACATCGCGATGCCTGAATTCGACGGCGCCCTGATTACTGTGCCCATTGCGGCTATGGATTGCTGCCAATTTAATTCCACTACAGGAACGCGACTAATCAAGTATGAACCCATTGCTGAGCGCACCCAGAAACTGGTCAGTTTAGCCATTAACTGGGGTAAACTGCGGCGTCTACCTAACAGCGAAAAAAAAGTAGCTATAATCTTCCACAACTATCCTCCAAGAAATGACACGATAGGGCATGCGTTTGGATTGGATTCTTCTGCTTCTGTTATGAACATTCTTGAGGCATTGAAGAAAGAAGGGTATATGCTTGATTTTATGCCCGAGAGCAGCCAGAAGCTAATGGACACCATAATCAACGGGTTAACCAACGACCGCCGA